>Ga0114947_10000130_pt1 | contig 21432 bp, 16 predicted proteins | sample CR02metaG_FD_99656 | JGI IMG/M metagenome (GOLD analysis project Ga0114947, IMG submission 99656) | Deep subsurface microbial communities from Mariana Trench to uncover new lineages of life (NeLLi) - CR02 metaG | ecosystem: Environmental > Aquatic > Marine > Ocean trench > Sediment ...
AAAGACACCCCGGGGACCAAGCCGGTCCCGCCCTCCGAGGAAGGTGAGTTCGATGACAAAGGCAAACTCGACCACCTCTGCGGAGAGCTGTGACACCAACGCCGCTGCAGCAGCGGCTGTGCCTCCAGTGGCAAGGAGGTCATCCACGATGAGGACCCGAGAGCCGGGCCGAAGCCCGTCTCGATGGATTTCCAGCGCATCGGAACCGTATTCCAGCTCATAACTGGCCGAATGGGTCTCATAGGGGAGTTTCCCTGGCTTGCGTACAATACAGAAGCCAGCCCCCATGGTATAGGCTAGAGCGGCACCAATAATGAAGCCACGCGACTCGATACCTAAAATCGTATCCACTCCTCGCCCCTGGTAGCGTTCGGCCATGAGATCGATGGTCCGCTTGAACAGAGGGGCACTGCTCAGCAGGGGAGTGATGTCCTTAAACACGACTCCGGGTTTGGGGAAATCGGGTATGTCACGGATGATCTGGCGGATGTCTTCTATCGCCTTATCCATATGAACTCAGCTATCACAACTAGGGCAAGTAATAAAGCGGATCCCTCGCCACATTGTTCCTACGGATCTCGAGATGGAGGTGCGGTCCGGTGACCCTTCCGGTACTGCCCACCTCCCCGATGACCTGCCACTGCGCCACTCTCTGACCCTTACGCGCAAGGTTCTTCCGGTTGTGTGCGTAGACCGATACATATCGACCCGGATGGCGAATGATCACGATGTTCCCGTATCCGCGCAATTTGTCGCTGAAAAGGACCGTGCCTTTTTGAATGGCCCGGATTGGAGTCCCCTTGGGAGCTGAAATATCCACCCCGTCGTGGAAACTCTTCCCCCTAGGGCCGAACTTTGAGGTCACTTTTCCTCTAATGGGCCAGACGAAGCCGTTTCTTCCCTTGCCCTGCGGCTTGGGTTTGAGGGGACGCTTCAATGTGACCTTTGAGGGGGTAATGATTTTTACCGGAAGTTGTCGTGTGGCCCCAGGGATGAAGATCCTCTGGCCGATGCGGATCTGGGTCGGGTCGGCGATCCTGTTGATGCGGGCAAGTCTATGGTAGTCGACATCGTAGGCCTTGCCGATTCGGAAGAGGTTCTCCTTCGCCTTGACCACATGGTAAATCCCTTGGGGTCTTGGTTTGGGTGGCTTGGGTGTAGTACGGGGAGCTCGAGGGGCACAAGCGTCAGCGAAGAATAAGAAGAGGAGGAGAAGGACAAAACAGTTAACCCCGGATTTTAACCGCGATCCGAAGAGAGATCGAGCGCAAGAATGTCGTAAATCGGCGTTCATCCGCTGCCATCAGGGGTTAGAGCGTCGCGTGCATTCGCCTCTGTGGGCTGGTTGGGGATGGGGTGGTAAAAATTCGGATCGGGGTTAATCGGGCCAACCGTATCTCCCCAATAGTTTGACGAATCGACAATCCCCCAGGCCCTCTTCCTGCAATCCTGAAGCCGTTCGTTGGAAACGTTTGAGCATTTGAGATCGTTCATTCCCAATGGGAAGGACGATCCTTCCGCGAATGGACAATTGCGCTATCAGGGGTCGAGGCAATTCAGGAGAACCAGCGGTTACAATGATGGCATCAAAAGGTGCATGTTCGGACCAGCCCAGTGTTCCATCCCCCACATGAAGCGCGACATTGTAATAATTGAGCTCATCCAAAAGTACCCTCGCCTTTTCGGCAAGGGGACCAAACTTTTCAACGGAGAACACGTTAAGGCAGAGCTCTGCCAGGACCGCTGTCTGGTATCCCGATCCTGTGCCGATTTCGAGGACCCGTTCTCTCCCGGTGAGCCCCAAGGCCTCCGACATAAATGCCACCATGTAGGGTTGGGAGATGGTTTGTCGCTCTCCAATGGGGAGAGGTTCGTCATCGTAGGCGCGATCCGCTAGCGCGCTCTCCACAAAGCGGTGCCGCGGAATCTTGGTCATTGCCTGTAACACCCGCGGGTCCTTGATGCCCCGGTCCATCAGGTGCTCTCGGACCATCCTTTCTCTGGCCTTCTGGGCATTCGGCGGATTATGGCGAAAAAATTTCACGCTGGATGAAGAGAGGGGAAATAGTTGAGAGATGTTTATAGCTTACAGCTTTGTAACATTCCCTGGGATTGGGGTCAATTGATGGCACACATGGTGGGGTTAGGACTCTGCCTCAGAAGCGTGATCATTGGGTCGAGCGATGGTACCCCGAGATTAGCGAGGCACGGATTCATCGCGCGACCTTCCATAACTCGGCAGGTTGATCACCGCATTGAAAGACTATCTAGACAAGCACAACTGTTTATGTGGAGTACCCCCGTGGGGCGGATTGTGACGGGACTCGCCGAAGGTAAAGAAGCGTTCGACCAATACTTTTGCTTCAGTTCTATCCCAAGCCAAGCGGATCATTCCTCAGTTTAGCCTGCCAGGTGCCTTTATCTTCTATCCGCCGAGGGTCTTTATCAGGGAATAGGTGTCCCCCCTTGCCCGCAAGAGAACTCTAGTATTAAGTAAGGTTCTTTCATTATTGTCCTGATTAGGGCCGCGCGCGGTTGCAGATGTCCAAGGCCACTAGGGCATAGATCTTTGCGGCTTTAAGCATCTGGTCGATCTCCAGTTCCTCTCCCCTCGGGCCAATCCTTTTTCCGCGTGGTCCGATTTTGACGGTAGGGATGCCTACCTCGTTGTAGACGTTAGTGTCGGTCCAAATGCTTGCCCTGTCAGGGGCCTCTGGCTTTAATTTTTCTCCAAAAAGATACTTATAGATTTCTTCGAGCGACTGGACTAAAGGTTTCACCTCTTTTCCTTCGTGTCCGAGGAGCGATTTGTAGGCTATCATTTCGAATTCTATGCCTAGGGGTTTGAGCGCTCTTTCGATTTCATATTGAACGGTCACAGGCCTTACGCGGGGTGGAATCCGGATATCCACATAGAGATTGCAAACACCTGGAAAGTAGTTAGGTCTGTAAGGGGCTCCACCCTCGATAGCGCCGATGTTTACCTTTGGAAGGATAGGCCCGGTGGGGGAATTATAGATGTATTGTTCCTCAAAACGCTCTCCCCATTGCTCTATAGCCTCTATAATTTTAGTCATCTTGACTATCGCGTTGAGTTTTTCTGGTGGGTGGGTGGATCGATTGGTCCCCCATGCAGCCTCGGCCTTGCCGAAGGTAGTAATCATCATTTGGACCACTCCCGTCTGAGTCCAGACAAGATTGAGATCCGATCCATCCGCTACGACGGCATAATCAGAATGCATTCCGTGAGTCAGAAGGTGTCTTGTCCCTGCCCCCTCACCGCGATACTGTTTGGTCTGCCAGGACCCGATTGGCGTACGAGATATTTCTCCCACCACCGCCGCAAGAATCAAGTCGCCTTTAAGTTTGATGCCGCTCTTTTTGAGCGCCTTGCCTGCCATCATGAAGGCTGCAACTCCGCCTTTCATGTTTGAAATTCCCAGGCCGCGAACCTTGCCATCCTTTATGGACCCTTTTAGCTCGGATTCAGGCTCAACGTTGGCGACCATGCGTAGGTCCTCGTCCGTACCCGTGAAGCTCGTATCCATATGCCCGTTGAATCCCAAGCTCAATCCCGTCCCGTCACCTTTCAAGATGCCTACGGCATTAGGGCGGTCTACTTCTACTTGCTGACGGACCGATCGCAACCCATTAGCCTTGAACCAATCCAAGATGAATTCGGCGACGCCCTTCTCCTCTCCCGTGGGACTTGGAATGTTGACCAGATCACACGCGAGCTGGGCCAGTTCATCTTTATCCAAGTGTGTCAAGACTTTTTCAGCAGATTCTTTATCTATAGACATCTTATTTGCTCCTTATTTTGGATTTAGGCGAAGATATCTAGGGCTCGTCTGGAAGTCAATCCGAGTAGGGTCAGGACGGCAATCCGAAATGGAAGCAGTGACGACTCGCTGGAACTCCTCATTGCCCTCGTCCTGGCGCCCAGGCCAGGCCCGATCTTTTCAACCAATCCGAAGAGGCTTCTCGAGGTCTCCAGTAACGATAGCACCGATGTTTTTGATGAGACGGGAAGTCATAAGTTGAAGCGACCCGGGCGTTGGAAGATTGGTCGGGGCGACCGGATTTGAACCGGTGACCACACGCACCCCAAGCGTGTGCGCTACCAGGCTGCGCTACGCCCCGACAAATATCTCCACCAGAAGTTTATGTAACATTCCTTAGGAGTTGCGTCAATTGTGTGTGTCCTACACTATTTCATTGCAGCAGAGACTGGAATGGAGATGACGGGTCAACTGCTTACCCTCAAAGAGGGTCGCCGCGAAATCAGGCACTAGCAGGTTGTTGAAAAAAGCGGTTTGCAGGCTGGTCAAAAAGATCTCAGAGGCGAGGCTTCGGCGCCAGCTCAGCCGAGCGGCGCGCGCAAAATCGACGAGCGGAGGCGTACTTAGGCGGTGCGTTGGAGCGACCCCGCTTGGAGCGGGAATGATTCCCGCAGCGATCGAGCGCAACTATCCTAAACGCCTGCTTACAGCAGGCTGGTGGCATATGAGTCTTTTTCAGCAGCCTGCTAGCGGGAAGGAACTAGGAAAGCTTCTTGTGGAGGGATTTAAGATCCTTCCTAATCTTGAGCAGCGTATTCTTATAGGCAGGGTCCAGGAGGGGTAGGCGGAGTTGCCGCCGGTCTTCTTTTTTGGCTTCCTTCAGCTTTTTTCTGGCACCTTCAATAGTGTACCCCTCAGAATAGAGCAACTCCTTGATCTGCATTAAGAGGTCCACATCCTTTTTTTTATATAAACGATGACGCGATGGGGCCTTGCCAGGTTTGAGTAGCTCAAACTCGGATTCCCAGTAACGTAGCACGTAGGGTTTAACCCCAATGATGTTGCTGACTTCTCCAATCTTGAAGTAAATCTTGTCAGGGAGTCGAAGTGGCATAGCGTCAAATTAGGCCGCGGGGGTATTGATAGTCTTCTTCAGGATTTGGCTAGGCTTGAAGGTAAGGACCTTACGGCCCTTGATGGTAATCTCGTCCCCGGTCTGTGGATTCCTTCCTTTTCTTGGGCTCTTAGTGTTAATGTCGAAGTTTCCGAATCCGGAAATCTTAACCTTTTCGCCTTTTTCTAGATGACCTTTAATGATCTCAAAGGTGGCCTCCACAACGTCCGTAGCCTCTTTTTTAGAAAAACCCACTTTCTCGTAAATTCGGGCTATGATATCTGCCTTGGTCATTATTCGACTCCCCTTATACTTTTTCCTTCACTACTCCCTCAAGGTGGCACCAAATACCTGACACATCTTAGAGATTAAGCCTTGGTGGTTAGTATTGACTTCCTCGTCAGTCAAGGTTCTGTCCTTCGCACGGTATGAGACCGTGTACGCTAAGCTTTTTTTGCCTTTTGGAATTTGCGAGCCACGGTATTGGTCAAAGATTTGCACATCCTCTATCAGTAAGTTACCAAAGCCTTTTATCCAATTTATGATTTGCTGCGCGGGAAACTTTTCATCAACAATAATGGCTAAGTCCCGCTCAACAGACGGAAATCTGGGCAGGGCGCGGACCGTAAAATCAAGGCGAGCATACTGAACCAAACTTTCGAAGTCAAGTTCAAAAATGAGGAAGGGAGGGAGGCCCAATTTGGCCGAGAGGTCAGGATGGATCTCCCCTAAGTAGCTCATCTTTCGCCCGTTTTGTTTTAAGGTGGCTGCCTTCCCAGGATGGAGGAATGGCGGCATGTCCTCGTTTGTCCAAGCGGCATCGTCCTCCGTTCCGGTGGCCTCGAGGACTCCCTCCAGCAACCCCTTAACATATAGAAAAGAAAAGGGAAAGTCTCCTGTGCGCAGTCCCCTCTGCCCCCTGGAACCAAAGAGCAGGCCAGCTAAAACCGTTTTCTCTTCATTAGCACCCTTGGGGGTCAGGTGAAAAACCTTACTTAGTTCAAAGGCCGAAAAGATCGTTGCCCTCTGATCGATTTGCAGGCGCAGGTTTTCTAATAGTCCAGGGATCAGGCTCAACCGCATTTCGGAACTCTCCTGTCTCAGGGGGTTGAGAATGGTGACCGGTTTTCCCTGATCGCTCCACAGGCCGTGGAAACTCTGGTTCATTTCGTTAGAGGTGAAGGGGGCATTAATGACCTCCGTCAGCCCCTCCCCTGTTAAATAGGAGCGTAGTCGTCGACTCCAGCGCAGATGTGGGTCCATCAGCCCGCCCTGAGGTCTCACCAATGGCAGCGTTGATGGTATCTTCTCATAGCCGTGGAGCCGGGCCAGTTCTTCAATTAAATCAGCCTCCCGGCTAAGGTCGAAGCGGTAGGAGGGAGTTAGGACCGTAAGGGAGCTCTGCGAACGCCGTTGAATCGTAACCCCCAAGGATTTGAGCGTTTGCTCTAATTGCTTACGGTTTATAGCAATGCCAAGCAGCTCTTTTACCTTTTTATCCCGTATAACGATCGGGGAGGCCTTGAACTTGCGGGGGTAACGATCCACAACCCCTGGGACAGCTCGGCCACCGCTAATTTTTTCCAACAGATAAACCGCACGATTCAAAGCATAAAGGGTCCCTTCAGGATCCACCCCTCTCTCAAATCGGTGGGAGGCCTCGCTGCGCAGTCCCAAGCGCTTTGCTGTGCGGCGAATGGTGAGGGGGGCAAAATTGGCACTTTCCAATAGTACAGAGCGAGTATCTTGACTGACCTCCGAGTTGGACCCACCCATGACACCTGCCAGGGCCACTGGGACCTCCCCGTCGCAAATGAGCAGATCATCTGCGGACAACTCGCGCTCGACCCCGTCCAAGGTGGTGAATTTCTTGGTCTGTTTTGCAGGCCGTGCTTCAATCCGCTTGGAGTTCAATCGGTTCACATCAAAGGCATGAAGGGGTTGCCCGGTTTCCAGCATGACGTAGTTGGTGACATCCACCACGTTATTGATAGACCTAACCCCACAGGCCTCGAGCCGAAACCGCATCCAGGCCGGAGAGGGACTCATTTCGAGGTCGGTGACCATCCTGGCGGAATATCGTGGGCAGAGTTTAGGATTCTCTATCCGCACTTGCACCAGTCGAGTCAGGCTTGTGTCCTTGGTATGTGGGCTTGAGGGAGGCACCTTCAGCTTTGCGCCTGTCAGGGTGCTGATCTCTCGGGCTATTCCGAGGATTCCAAGGCAGTCCCCCCGGTTTGGGGTAACGCCCACCTCTAGGATCCAATCGTCCATACCCAGATAGGGAAACAGCGCTTGCCCGAGCGGGGCGTCTTCGGGGAGGATCAGGATACCCTCGTGGTTTTTAGACAGACCTAGCTCAATTTCAGAGCAAAGCATCCCATGGGAGGATTCTCCCCGGATGGTTGCTGTCTTAATGTTGAGCCCGGATGGCAGCATCGAGCCAACCTTGGCCAGGGGAGCCTTGATCCCCGCTCGAACATTGGGAGCTCCGCAGACCACCTGAAGGGTTTCCCCACCAGCATCGACCATGCATAGAGAGAGGCGATCCGCCTTTGGGTGGGGCCGAACATCAGTGACGCGAGCGACAACGATCTCTCGGCCTTGAGCGGTAGGTTGCAAAGATTCCACCTCGAGGCCGGCCATGGTTAGTTCTCGGGCGATCCTGTGCGGCCCTTCCTCATGGGTACGACCGGAGGGTATATCCACAAATTCCTTCAACCAGTTGTAGGTGAGCTTCATAGTTTGAACGTCATCCCGGCCCTCCGGGAGGCGCTGCCAAATAGGGCTAACGAAACTGTCTCAAGAAACGAAGGTCGTTTTGATAAAATAGACGGATATCCTGGATCCCGAATTTCAGCATGGCGATTCGTTCCACCCCCATCCCAAAGGCAAACCCAGAGACCTTGTCGAGATCGTAGCCGACAAATCGAAAGACCTGAGGATCAATCATCCCGGAGCCTAAGATTTCTAACCATCCAGTCCCTTTACATACGCGACAACCCTGTCCATTAGAAGAACGTCCCTGCCCTTTGCAGAACAAGCAGCCGATGTCCACCTCTGCGCTTGGCTCTGTAAAGGGGAAAAAGCTCGGGCGAAATCGCACCGGGGTGTCTTCCTGGAAAATCTGGCGTAGAAAGTATTCTAGGACACCCTTGAGGTCCCCGAAGGTAATGTGATGGTCGACCATGAAACCCTCCACCTGGTGAAAGATGGGAGAATGGGTCGCATCGTCATCGTGTCGATAGACTGTCCCGGGGACGATGATCTGGAGAGGGGGTTTTCGGTTCTCCATGACACGTATTTGAACCGGTGAGGTGTGGGTTCTCAGCAAAAGCCCTGCGGAGACAAAAAAGGTGTCCTGCATGTCCCTGGCAGGGTGGTCCTTTGGAATGTTGAGGGCCTCAAAATTATGATAGTCGTCCTCTATGTCAGGGCCTCGGGCAATGGCAAATCCCATGCTCGCAAAGATATCGATCATCTCATCCAGCACCAGGGTGATGGGATGCAATCGTCCTCTCTCCAACCGGCTTCCCGGGAGGGTGATATCGGTACGCTCATCTCTGAGGATCCGTTCATTTTTCCGCACCTTGAAATCCCTGAGCCAGGTATCTAGTTCCTCTTCAATTTGACCCCTGAGCCGGTTCAGTTGGACTCCTAGTTGAGGTCTCTCCTCAGCCGGTACGTCCTTCAAGCTACGCAGCTTCAGGGTGAGCTTTCCCTTTCTGCCCAGATATTCGACCCTTAGCTGTTCGATGTCCTGTTCAGTGACGGAGCGCTTGATGCGATCCGTCATCTCTTCTCGGAAGGCTTCCAAGGATTCCTGCATGGAGCGAGAGGTGATTAGAACAGCTAAGCTGCGAGGTGGGTCTTTGCGAGCTCAGCTAATTGATTAAAGGCAGGCAGGTCTGAGACAGCCAGATCGGCTAGAATCTTTCTGTCCAGTTCCACATGGGCCGATTTCAGCCCTTTGATGAGCCGGCTGTATGAGAGCCCGCTGAGTCTAGCACCCGCATTGATGCGGGTGATCCAAAGACCCCGGAATGTTCGCTTCTTGACCCGTCGATCCCTGTAAGCGAATACGAGTCCGCGTTCTACTGTCTCTCGGGCAGTGCGGTACAATTTGCCGCGTGCCCCCACATATCCCTTTGCCAGCTTTAAGATTTTCTTTCTTCGCTGTCTGGCTGTTTGTCCTGTCTTAACTCGTGGCATAGTTAACTCACTTTTGAAGATAAATTTTATTTACTTATAAGGTATAAGCCTGCGAATGTTTCTGGTCTCGGATGCCGATACAGTGGTGGAATGCCGAAGGTTCCGCTTACGTTTTTTACCTTTACTAGAAAGCAGGTGACTTTTAAAGCCCCGGCTCCTTTTGATCTTTCCACTGGCCGTTACTTTGAACCTCTTTGCTGCTCCTCTGCGGGTTTTGATCTTGGGCACACTTTCCTCCGATTCAATCTCTATTTCGGGGTAAGAAGCATCGCCATGCTTCTTCCTTCCATACGGGGGGTGACATCCACCTTGGCAATGTCTTCTACCTGACTCAATATTCCGTTCAGCGTTTGCCGGCCAAGGTCTGGGTGGGTAATCTCTCGACCACGAAAGAAGATGGAGACTCTGACTCGCTGGCCCCTTTCGATAAATCGTCGGATATTGCGGACCTTGTAAGAAATATCATGGGGGTCAGTATGCGCCCTCATCTTGACTTCTTTTACGATTACGAAGGTCTGCTTCTTTTTTGTCCCGTGCGCCTTCTTCCTTTGGAGATAGCGGAACTTCCCGTAGTCCATGATACGGCACACCGGTGGCTTTGCCTCGGGGGCCACCTCAACCAGATCCAGACCCTCGCGCTCCACCGCCTCAAGGGCGTCTCTAAGTGACATGATCCCCAGCTGGTCACCCTCGGGTCCAATCACTCGGACCTCATTGGCGCGAATCAGATGGTTGATTCTTGCTTCTCTCGCTATAGGGCACCTCCTTTTTGTTGCACTTCTGTCCGCCCTACAGCAGAAACCTCTTGTTGGAGATGATGCAAGAACTCATCGACGGCCATGGTTTTAAGGTTCTTCCCCCCCCTGGCACGAGGTGATACGGTCTGATCGTTCATTTCCCTATCTCCAATTACCACCGCATAGGGTATCTTTGCAACCTGGGCCTCACGGATCTTAAAGCCAAGTTTTTCGTTTCGATCGTCTAATTCCACCCGCCATCCTGCCGTCTTTATTTTTTGAAAGACCTCTTGCGCATAGCCCTTTTGCCGGTCCGTTACAATCATAATCTTTAGTTGAACCGGTGCCAACCACAAAGGAAAGGCCCCGCCTGTGTGTTCTATCAAAATCCCCATGAAACGTTCAATGGATCCCAAGATAGCCCGGTGGATCATTACGGGCCTGGCCTCGGCTCCAGAGGACGACACATAGGAGAGGTCGAAACGCTCCGGCATGGCGAAGTCCAGCTGGATGGTCGCCAGCTGCCATCCGCGTTTCATGGCATCCATCACGACAAAATCGATCTTGGGACCATAGAAGGCCCCTTCCCCCTCAATCACCTGGTATTCGATTCCATGTTTCCGCAGCGCATCGGCCAGGGATTTTTCTGCTCTTTCCCAGGTCTCAAGGCTTCCCATGAAGGGGTCCGGGCGAGTCGATAGTTTAACTTGCGTTGTGTTAAATTGAAAGGTCTCGTAGACCTCATGGATCATCTTTAGGAGACTGGTCATCTCCTCCTCGATTTGTTCTGGGGCACAGAAGATGTGGGCATCGTCCTGGGAAAAGGTTCGAACCCGTGTGAGGCCAGCGGTCACACCGGATTTCTCGTAGCGGTGCAGGCGTCCGAAATCAGCAAGGCGCAACGGAAGATCGCGGTAGGATCGCTTTTTTGCGGCGTAGATGTAAGTATGCGCGGGGCAGTTCATTGGCTTGACCCCAAACTCCCGCTTGTCAATTTGGGTAAAATACATGTTCTCCTTGAAGTGATTGTAGTGGCCTGAACGGTGCCATAACTCGACGTCGAAGATCTGGGGAGTCAGGACCTCTTGATATCCGTAACGTGAATAGAGCTTGCGTATATACGAAATGAGTTCGTTGTACACCACAGTCCCCTTGGGATGAAAAAAGGGACTGGCGGGGGCAATGGGGTGGAAGCTGAATAGGTCCAATTCACGGCCCAAACGGCGGTGGTCTCTTTTCTTGGCTTCCTCGAGAAGACGAAGGTGCTCGCGCAAGGACTCCTTTGTGGGGAAGGAGGTCCCATAGATGCGTTGGAGCATTTCATTGTTTTCGTCCCCTCTCCAGTAAGCACCTGCCACGCTGGTTAACTTGAAGGCCTGGATGATTCCTGTGAAGGGGACATGAGGTCCACGGCAGAGATCCACCCAGTCTCCCTGACGATAAAGAGAAACCTTTTCATCGGGGATCTCATTCAGAATGTCCACCTTGTAGTCCTCACCCATCTTACGAAACATTTGGACGGCCTCTTTTTTTGGAGTCTCTTCCCGCACCACTTTGAGATTGGACTTGGAAAGCTCTCGCATGCGTTCCTCGATTGTCTCAATCTCTTCCGGGGTAAAGGGTTTGTCCCGCTTGAAATCGTAATAGAACCCATCCTCGATGGTAGGGCCGATGGTCACATGGGTTTCGGGATAGAGGCTCTGTACCGCTTGGGCCATGAGGTGGGCGGTGGAGTGGCGAAGGATATCAAGGCCTTCAGGGCTATCCAGTAAAATCCAATCCAAGGTACAGTCCTTGGTCAGACTGCGGTCCAGATCCACGGGCACACCGTCCAACTTTGCGGCGATAACCCTGCCGTCTATACCCAGAGTCGAAATAAGATCGTGGATTTTCTGGTTGGGGGAGATCTCCATGGTCTTTTCGCCAGGTAATTTGACAACAATAGATTTCATATCAATGGCCGAATTTTCTTATATCAGTCTGGTAACAACTCGACGACTGGTAGGCACGGGCGGGATTGAACCGCCGACCTCTTCCGTGTCAAGGAAGCGCTCTCCCACTGAGCTACGTGCCTATCGGGTCAAGTGAAGCAATGGATTATTGCAGCCCCTTTCTCTGCAACTCTATGATTTTACTACCAATGTCTCCTTAGAGTGTCAACTGGTTCGGGTAGGAGTTTGGACCCGATCTTGGAACCAAACGAATCCACGATAAACATACTGCAAGCCAGAAACAACAGTTGTGAGGGCGGTCAATAGGAACAGAAATTCAAGCATCGCAATTCTGATGGAACCAACACCTAAAGGGGATTTCGGGATGATGTCCGGGTCGTACAGAGAGAGTAAAATTGCCGTGACCGTTAAGAGCAGGAGAAAAGTATTCGACTTTCCCATAATGCTAGGGTGAATTTCCATCCTTTCCTGAACCCAGAAATAAATCGTTACGTAACCAAGCGTAACAATCAGATCGCGGCTAAGCACCAAGATGGTGAACCAGGCAGGCGCCACGCCGATGTGGCTAAGGACCACGAGCGAACTGATGATCAAAAGTTTATCCGCCAGGGGATCAAGGTAGGCGCCTAATCGAGTCCGTTGTTTGGTCAAGCGCGCCACCGGGCCGTCCAAGGCGTCCGTGATACCCCCGAAGGCGAACACGATTAAGGCCCATGTGTAATAGCGAGAAAACAGCAAGACCAGGAAAGGCGGTATGGTTGCAATGCGAATTAAGGTGAGAAAGTTGGGGAGATTAAGCATGCTGGATGTTTCTCACCTTGAAGCCTCAATGCCATTTTCCCTTAACCACTTTCTCATCTGACCCCTTAATTTGGAAGAGAGGAGTGCAGTCACATAGATGGATCCGCCTTCATACTTTTCCTCCAGGATCCGACCCCGCTGGCGTAATAGGGAGAGGAGGGATCCTTGAGAGGGGGAAAGGACGAACTCGGCTCGTTCCTTCCCCTGATCCAGGATTTTTCCCACGGATTCCAACAGGCGATCGATCCCCGTGCCGGTCAATGCAGAGATGGGACAGGTCCCATAGCCCCCATGGATCCCAACCCGCTGCGGCCCGCTATTGGAGACGATGTCAATCTTATTGGGTACCATGAAGTAGGGAATTTCCCCTGCTCCAATGTCCCTGAGTACTGCCTCAACCACCTGGATCTGTTTTTCATGGAGGGGACTGGTCATGTCCACCACATGGAGGAGTAAATCCGCATGGGTGACCTCCTCGAGCGTGCTTTTAAAGGCCTCGATGAGTGAGTGGGGAATTTTGTGGCTAAACCCGACCGTGTCGACGACCATCACCTTATCCCCGTTGGGGAGCCGAAGGCTTCGAGTGGTGGGATCCAGGGTGACAAACAACTTGTCCTCTACGATTACCCCGGCCCGGGTGAGGGCATTCATCAGGGTGGATTTCCCTGAGTTGGTATAGCCAACCAGTGCGACGGTAGCGTAGGGAACTTCCAATCGCTCCTGTCGCTGCAAGTCACGGGTTCGTTTCACCGAGGTTAGGCGCCTTCTCAACGATCCAATCCGTTCCCGCACCCTTCTCCGATCCACCTCCAGTTGGGTTTCACCGGGACCGCGAGTTCCGATACCGCCGGCCAATCGTGACAGGTGAGTCCATTGGCGCGTCAGGCGGGGGAGGAGGTATTCTAATTGGGCCAACTCCACCTGGAGCTTGCCCTCTTTGCTACGTGCCCTTTGGGCGAAAATGTCGAGAATCAATTGACTCCTATCAATGACACGGATTTGGAAGGCAACTTCTAGGTTGCGCTGTTGAGCTGGGCTGAGATTTTCGTCGAAGATCACTAGATCAGGCTTTGCATTGCGAATATGTTCTTGGATCTCCTCTACCTTGCCTCGGCCGATTAAGGTGGAGGAGCTAAATTTTTTCAGGCGTTGAGTCAATCTCCCTATCACCTGGGCGCCGGCACTCACCGTCAGTTGTTCCAATTCAGTTAGGCTGTCCTCCAAAGGAACCTCGAGGTTGGAGGAAAACAGATCCACTCCCACCAAGAGTGCCCGTTCTTTTGAATCGAAATGTTTAAGACTTGCCTGTTTCAATGGGCTAGGGGGCTGTAGGTGATGCGTCTACCAAAGGAACGGTCCACCGTCTCTAGGAGCTCCTCGGAGGGATCGATCCTCAAGTGTTCTGGGAGTTCGATGACTGTCTCGCTCCTATTGGAATTGGAGAGATGGAGAAAGACCGTGCAAGCACCACGGTGCTGTCGAAAGATATCGTGCAGCCGATTTAACTCCAGGGCTGTCACTTCTGGGTCACGGGCATAGAAATGGAGCTCTGTGGTGTCCATGGGCTTCTTCTTGAATCTCACTTCCGGTGGAGGAATGGAACGACTGCGATTGTAAACCTCAGCCATGGGGGTCACAGCGTTCGCAATGAGTTGGATTCGTTCCTCCCCTACGTCGAGTTTTCCTTTGACTAAAATGGCATCATCCGAGGCGATGGTCTCCATCGAGCGGCGGTAGACATCAGGCCAAACAATCACTTCGATAAAACCTGTCTTGTCTTCAAGATTGAAGCCTGCGTAACGCTCCCCCTTCTTGGTGTTCCTGAGCCTGAGGGCCGTCACGACCCCGGCCGCCTTGACCTCCCCATTGGGCGGAGTCTCCCTTAGACTTGCCGCAGTTCCCGTTGTGAGCTTCTTGATGGCCTGCTCGTATTTATCCAGGGGGTGGCCGGTGATGTAAAACCCGAGGGACTCTTTTTCAAATGCCAACACCTGGTTCGTCGACCATTCCTCCACTTCTGGATGTTGTTCTATCTTATTCTCCTGGTTCTGCTCGGTCCCTGCAAGGGCTGCAAAGATATCATATTGACCGGCCTCGAGACCTTTCTGATGGCTTTGCCCCTCCCGTATGGCCTCATCGAGGGCTGCCATCTGTTGTGCCCGTGTGAAACCAGTGGAATCGAAGGCCCCGCACTTGATGAGGCTTTCCACCACCCTTCGGTTGGCTGTACGCAGATCCACACGGCGGCAGAAATCGTAAATGGATTTGAATCTCCCATCTTGTTCTCTGCTGTTGATTATGGCCTCCACGGCCTTATCGCCCACGTTTTTGACGGCTGACAGGCCAAAACGAATCTGATCCCCCACCGTGGTAAAATGAGCCCGGCTTTCATTCACCTCTGGAGGAAACACCTTGATCCCCTGGTCCCGGCACTCCGCCAGGTTCTTAATGACCTTGTCCGTGTCGCCCATCTCCGAGGTCATCAGGGTTGCCAGGAATTCCACTGGATAGTGGGATTTCAAATAGGCCGTCTGGTATGAAATCAGGGCGTACGCCGCCGAATGGGACTTGTTAAAACCGTAACGTGCAAAGGTCTCCATCTGGTCAAATATTAGGGCCGCCGTCTTCGGTTTAATATGATTCTTTTGAGCCCCTTGGATGAATCGCTCCCGCTGACCTGCCATCTCCTCCGAGTCCTTTTTACCCATGGCGATACGCAGGATGTCTGCCTCTCCCATGGTATAGCAGGCGAGGCTTTGGGCGATTTGCATGACTTGTTCCTGATAGATGATGACCCCGTGGGTATCTTTCAGGATTGGCTGTAGGGACGGGTGAGGGTAGCGGATCTTCTGTTTTCCCTGCTTGCGCTTGATATACTCCCCCGCCATGCCGCTGTCCAGAGGACCGGGGCGATAGAGGGCAAGGATAGCCACCAGGTCCTCAAAGCAGTTGGGTTTTATCTTCACCGTCATTTCCCGGATGCCGGTACTCTCGAGCTGGAAGATCCCTGTGGTATTTCCTGAGCAAAGGAGGCTGTAGGTCTTCCCATCGTCCAGTGGGAGATGGTCCAAATCGATGTCATCGCCTCGGCTCGTACGGATAAGATCCAGACAGTCATGGATGAGGGTGAGCGTCTTTAGCCCAAGAAAATCGAACTTGATGAGACCGATCTTACCCACGCTGTCCATATCGAATTGAGTGACAATCCCACCCTCTTTATCCAGGTAGAGGGGCAGGTAATTGTCCAGGGGGCGGTTGGCAATGACCACGCCTGCGGCATGGGTGGATGAATGGCGCGTGAGCCCCTCCAGGCTGAGGGCATGGTCCAGTAGTGTTTTCACCCGAGGATCAGACTTCATCAAACCCTGGAGGCGAGGTTCCATCTTGATGGCTTCGGCCAGCGAATAGTCAAACCCCTGCTTTGGGGCAGGGACCAGTTTTGCGATGGTGTCTGTTTCAGCGAAGGAGAACCCCAGGGCTCGCCCCACGTCTCTAATGGCGGCCTTTGCCTTCAGGGTCCCGAAGGTGGCGATCTGGGCTACTTTGTCTGCTCCGTATTTATCCTTGACGTACTGAATGACCTTGTCCCTACCGCGGATGCAAAAATCCACGTCTATATCCGGCATGGATCGGCGCTCGGGATTCAGGAATCGTTCAAACAGAAGACTGTGCTGGATGGGGTTGAGATCCGTGATCTTCAGGGCGTAGGCCACGAGGCTTCCTGCAGCCGAGCCCCGGCCTGGTCCAACGGGGATTCCATGGTCCTTCGCGTAGTTGATAAAATCGGCCACAATAAGGAAGTAGCCCGAGTACTGCATGTGTTTGATCACGTCGAGTTCGTGGTCGAGCCGTTCGTCATAGACCTTTCTGGATTCAGGATCCACGGGTTCGGTTGCGGAAGGATAAAGACTCTCCAGCCTCTGCTCCAATCCCTTGCGGGCAAGCTCGTCGAGGTGTTCGTCGAGGTTTTTGCCGGAGGGCGGATCAAAGCGGGGGAAATGGTATCGACCCAATTCCAGTTCTAGATTACACCTTTGAGCGATCTCCAAGGTGTGGTCCACAGCCTCGGGACAGTAGGCCATTCCCTCTCTCATCTGATCCGCCGACTTGAGAAAGAGCTCGTCCGTGGACATTTTCATGCGGTTCTCATCGTTGACGGTCCGGCCGGTCTGAATGCAGAGGAGGACGTCATGGGCGGCTGCATCTTTCCTTTCCACGTAATGGCAGTCATTGGTTGCCACCACGGGAAGGGACAGATCTTTGCCAAGGTCAACGATGAGCCGGTTGACCTTTTCCTGCACTGGAATCTTGTTGTCTTGAATTTCGAGATAGAAGCGGTCCTTAAAGATGGAGGCATAATTCTCGGCAGCGGACTTGGCCTTGCCGATGTCCTCGACGGATAAGGAGGAAGCCACCTCTCCCCGGAGACAAGAGCTGAGCGCAATCAAACCCTCGTTGTGTTCTTTGAGCAGATCCTTATCCACCCTTGGCTTGTAGTAAAAACCCTCGGTAAAGCCAGCGGTCACAAGTTTACAAAGGTTTCGGTAACCATCCCTATTCATGGCCAGCAGGACCAGGTGATGGTTGTATTCCTTAATTCCTTTATCCACACCTTTGCGCTCAAAACGGGTGGTGGGTGCCACGTAAATTTCACAGCCGAGAATGGGTTTGATACCGCGGCGCAGGGCCTCAGAGTAAAACTCCACCGCCCCGAACATGTTTCCGTGATCGGTCATGGCCAGGGCTGGTTGTTTTAGCTGTCGTACCCGTTCGAAGAGGGGCTCAATCTTATTGGCACCGTCTAGGAGGCTGTATTGGGTGTGGCAGTGAAGGTGGACGAAACTGGAATGCTCCATGGGCTCTTTTTTCCGCGAATTAACCTAGCACAAAAGAAGGGGCTGCACAATTTTTTCCTATTTTTTTTATTCCCATTCAATGGTTGCAGGGGGCTTGGAAGAGATATCGTAGACAACCCGACCCACTCCGCGTACCTCGTTGATGATGCGATTAGAAATTCTTCCGAGCAATTCCGAGGGTAGCGGAACCCAATCGGCCGTCATTCCATCCTGGCTATTCACCACCCTCAGTGCGACGACGTTCTCGTAGGTTCGCTCGTCCCCCATGACACCAACGGTACGGGTCGGAAGCAGAACGGCAAAGGACTGCCATACCTTATCGTGAAAACCGGCGACCCGAATCTCATGCATTACGATGGCATCTGCCTCGCGCAGGATTTGCAGCCGCTCCTCCGTTACTTCTCCCACAATGCGAACGGCGAGACCAGGACCTGGGAAGGGCTGGCGCTTGATCATCTCCGTGGGAAGACCCAACTCTTGCCCCAATCGGCGCACCTCGTCTTTGAAAAGCTCCCGGAGGGGTTCAATGATTTGAAGTTTCATTTTCTCAGGGAGTCCACCCACGTTGTGGTGGGTCTTGATGGTGGCCGAGGGGCCAACGGATGAGACCGACTCGATTACATCGGGATAGAGGGTCCCCTGGGTGAGGTAAGGAATTTCACCGAGCCTATTGGCCTCCTCTTCGAAGACCTCGATAAAGAGGTGGCCGATCCTCCTTCGTTTCTCTTCTGGATCTTCTACCCCTTGAAGGGCCGAGACAAAACGTGCACTCGCATCCACATAGCGGAAGCACTCTCCGAAACGCCCTCCCAATTGACAAACCTCCTCTGCCTCCCTCTGGCGCAGGAGCCCATTGTTGACGAAGATACAAATCAGTCGGTCCCCGATGGCCCGGTGCACGAGGGTCGCTGCCACTGAGGAGTCCACCCCGCCGCTCAGGGCACAGAGCACGCGGTTTCCCCCCACACGCTTGCTGATGGTCTCAATGGAGGTCTCGATAAAGTGAGCCATGGTCCATGTGGGTTCACACTTGCAGATAAGGAAGAGAAAATTATTCAGAGTTTCCTTGCCCCGTGGTGTGTGGGTCACCTCAGGGTGAAACTGGACCCCAAAGAGACGCCGCTCGGGGTTGGAGAAGGCAGCAATGGGGGAGTTGGTACTTTGCGCGAGCACATTCCAGCCTTCGGGGAGGGACGTCATGTGGTCCCCGTGACTCATCCAGACACGGACCCCCTTGTCTTGTGTGAACCCGTGAAACAGATCCGAATTGTCTTTAATGAAAAGGTCAGCGAGGCCATATTCGCGCTGATCGGCGCGTGCCACTTCGCCCCCCCCGGCTCGATTAATGAGTCCCATACCATAACAAATGCCCAAGAAGGGAACGGGAAAATCGAACAGCTCTCCCTGCACTTGGGGGGCGTTTTCCTGGTAGACACTGGCAGGACTACCCGAAAGGATAATCCCCTTAGGTCGGAGCTGACGTATTTTTTCTAGGGGAATGTTGAAGGGGTGGATTTCGCAGTAAACGTTACTCTCGCGGACGCAGCGGGCAATGAGCTGTGTATATTGGGACCCAAAATCAAGAATGAGGATCATTCGGACCTATAATTAGGTGCCTCTTTCGTGATAAAGACATCATGGACATGGCCTTCCCTCAGCCCGGCCGAAGTGATCTGGATGAAGCGGGCCTTGGTGCGCAATTCCTGAATCGTCCGAGAGCCAAGGTAACCCATCCCTGACCGCAATCCCCCGACCAGCTGATGGACATTAAAGGAAAGAGAGCCCTTGTAGGGGATCTGCCCTTCAATCCCTTCAGGGACCAACTTCATTTCTTCTTCAACATCTTCCTGACCGTAGCGGTCCTTGCTTCCATCCTTCATGGCGCCTACGGAACCCATGCCACGGTAGAGTTTATAGGTTCTACCTTGGTAGAGGATCGTCTCGCCCGGACTCTCTTCGGTCCCGGCAAACAAACCGCCGATCATGACGGTATGAGCCCCCGTGGCAAGTGCCTTGGTGATGTCACCTGAGAACTTAATGCCTCCGTCAGAGATCACAGGAATATTGTGCCTCTCGGCCACTTTGACGCAGTTGGCTATGGCCGTGAGCTGGGGTACCCCGATCCCTGAAATGACGCGGGTCGTGCAAATGGAGCCAGGACCCACTCCTACCTTGACGGTGTTTACCCCTGCCTCGATCAGCGCAGTGGTCCCCTCCTCCGTAGCCACGTTTCCTCCGGCAATGTCGAGGTCGGGATAGTGACGTCGAAGGCGCGCGACCATGTCCAGGACGTTTTTCGAGTGACCATGAGCCGTATCCACGGCAACTAGGTCGACTCCTGCCCTGACCAAGGCGTCTACCCTGGCTTCACAATCCGGCCCTACGCCCACGGCAGCCCCTACCCGCAACCTTCCCCTGTCGTCCTTGCAGGCAAAAGGATACTGGGTTTTCTTCTCGATATCTTTGACGGTAATGAGTCCTTTTAACTGAAAACGGTCGTCCACCACGAGGAGTTTCTCGATCCGGTGACGGTGTAAGATCTCCTTGGCCTCCTCGAAATTCACCCCGAGCTTGGTGGTGACCAGATTCTCCTTCGTCATCACTTCCGAGACAGGGCGATCGAGCCTCTTTTCAAAGCGCAGGTCCCGATGGGTGATGATCCCCACCAGCTTTCCATTCTGGGTCACCGGCAGGCCGGAGATACGAAACTTCCCCATGATCTCCTGGGCCTCGGCGATCTTTTGATCCGGTTCTACGGTGATGGGATCCGTGATCATTCCGCTCTCGAATTTTTTTACTTTTTCCACCTCCACGGTCTCGGCGGCAATGGACATATTACGGTGAATGATTCCGATTCCGCCCTCCTGAGCCATGGCGATGGCTGTGCGTGACTCCGTCACCGTATCCATGGCTGCACTCAGGAGTGGGACGTTCAATTTGATCCGCTCGGTGAGGATGGTAGAAACGTCAATTTCCCTTGGGAGGATCGAGGATTCAGCGGGGATTAAGAGGACGTCGTCAAAGGTCAAGCCCTGGGGTAGAATTTCCTGTTTCAACATGGCTTACCTCCGAGCAAGGATAAAAAAACCCAGACGACGGCCTGGGTTTTAGTGGTTATCTGCTTCAAGACATCCATACATTCTCTTACCAAGATTTCTGACTCTTGGCAAGATGGCCCATCGAGGCTCTTAGGCCCTGTCAAAACTTCAACAGAACGAATTCAATGAGGTTTTTCGTACCAAGACGATGGTGCAAAGAATTTTTAACCGCAGATTCACGCCGATTGACGCAGATAATAGTCCTCATGCCCTTCGGGCATGTTTCGGCCTCCAGGCCGAAAAACTATCTGCGTCGATCTGCAGATAATCTTCCTCATTCATGTTGCTATCTTCGATCCTCTATTCTCTATCCTCGACCCTTATCCTTCCCCACTCAGTACACAGCACTCGGAACTCAGTCCTGAGCGCGCTATGCCCTTTGCGCCATGCGCTTAGCGATTTAGCCTCTGCGGTAATATTCTTAAAGGGATTTCTTTCTGTGTCCATCTGCGTAAATCTGCGGCTAATAACCTTTGACGCTTTTGGCACAGGAAAGAGGCTTATATTTCTGCTTCCCCCCAGATGGGTTTTTCAGTATGATGCCCCCCGGCTGCCATAGGAGCAGATGGGCTCAGAAATGTTGGCAAAGATCATTAGCGCTTCCCTCTACGGGATCGATGCCCTGCGGGTCGAGGTGGAGGTGGATATCGCCTCAGGCCTGCCGCAGTTGGCCACGGTGGGATTGGCAGAGGGAGCGGTCCGAGAGAGCAAGGATCGTATCCGGGCGGCACTTAAAAACTGCGGCTATTCTTTTCCCGCGAAAAAGATCACCATCAATTTAGCCCCGGCCGACGTCAAGAAGGAAGGCTCGGGTTATGACCTCCCCATGGCGGTGGGGATCCTGGCGGCTGAAGGTCTGGTGAAGAAGGACCGGCTGCAG
>Ga0114947_10000132_pt1 | contig 21362 bp, 22 predicted proteins | sample CR02metaG_FD_99656 | JGI IMG/M metagenome (GOLD analysis project Ga0114947, IMG submission 99656) | Deep subsurface microbial communities from Mariana Trench to uncover new lineages of life (NeLLi) - CR02 metaG | ecosystem: Environmental > Aquatic > Marine > Ocean trench > Sediment ...
CCACATGACCTGGGGTATCGATTAGGTTCAAGGTGTATTCAACCCCGCTCTTGGCCTGATAACGCAGCCGCACCGGACTGGCCTTGATGGTTATCCCCCTCTCCCTTTCCAAGTCCATGCTATCGAGGAACTGTTCTTGCAGTTGCCGTCCGCTCACGGTCCCGGTGTATTCAAGCAGCCGGTCCGCTAGCGTGGACTTCCCGTGATCGATATGAGCAATGATGCAAAAGTTTCTGATGTGATCCAATGTCATGAAGCGTCCCGCTCACGATAAAAAGATATGGTTTGGTCCAAACCTGCGTTGAAGGAAATCTTAGGAGACCACCCCAGGGCCTTTCGAGCATGGGAGACATCCAAACAACTACGTCTTTGCTCGCCTGGCTTGGCCGGGCCAAAGACCGCTTTTTTCTTTGCCCCCATCTTGTCATTGAGCAGATCAAAGATGGTTACCACGTCGGTCTCCTTGCCCGTACCGATATTTACGGGCCCTGTGATGTCAGATTCCAATGCCATCAGATTCGCCCTCACCACATCACTAACGTATACATAATCCCGGGTCTGTTTCCCATCGCCGTTGATGATGGGGGACTCCCCGCGGAGGAATTTACCGATAAAAATGGCCACCACCCCCGCCTCACCAGTAGCCAGCTGTCTAGGTCCATAGACATTGCCGTAGCGCAAGGCCACGTAGAGAATACCAGCAGTCTGCTTATAAAAGGAAAGATAATACTCTCCGGTTATCTTGCTCACGCCGTAGGGACTGGCGGGTCGGGTGGTATGATTTTCGGGTGCGGGGAACTGCTCCTGCTCTCCGTAGACCGCTCCACCCGAAGAGGCAAAGATCACTTTTTTGACCCCTGCGCCCTTACACCCTTCCAACAAATGGATTAGTCCCAGGATGTTAATCCGCGCATCCAGCTTTGGATCCGCCACGGAACGCCGCACATCCATCTGGGCAGCGTGGTGGCACAGGACATCGGGAGCGATATCTGAGAGAAGTCCAGGTATCTTCGGATCGAGAATATCCATTGAGTAGAGCGATGCCTGCTTGTTGAGATTTCTTTTATCCCCTGTGGAAATATCGTCAATGATCGTGACCTGGTGCCCCTGTTCGATGTAGGCGTCAACGATATGGGACCCGATAAAACCGGCCCCACCGGTTACGACGATCTTCACGGAGCCTAGTTCCTCAGCCGTTCTTGGAAATACTGGATGGTCTTGGTCAGCCCTTCGTCCAGCAGAACCTTGGGTTCCCAACCCAAGATCTCTTTTGCCTTGGAAATATCCGGCTGGCGAACCTGAGGATCATCCTGGGGCAAAGGTCGGTAAATGATGGAGCTCTTGGATCCTGTGAGTTCTAGGACCTTCTTAGCAAAATCCAAAACTGTCATCTCGTAAGGGTTACCAAGGTTCACCGGAAGGTGGTAATCGGACTTCAGCAGCCTTTGCAGCCCTTCAACGAGATCATCAACATATTGAAAACTCCTGGTCTGTTGTCCTTTCCCATAGACCGTCAGATCTTCCCCTTTCAGGGCCTGAATAATGAAATTCGGGACCACCCGTCCGTCATTCATCCTCATTCGTGGTCCATAGGTGTTAAAAATCCGGGCAATTCGCGTGTCCAGGGAATGATACTGGTAATAGGCCATGGTCATGGCCTCGGCAAACCGTTTTGCCTCATCGTAGACCCCGCGCGGGCCGATAGGGTTCACGTTCCCCCAGTAGTCTTCCCTCTGGGGCCTCACCAAGGGGTCCCCGTATACCTCTGAAGTGGAGGCGAGAAGAAAGACGACTTTTTTAGCCTTGGCGAGACCGAGCGCGTTATGGGTCCCCAGTGAGCCTACCTTCAGGGTTTGAATGGGCATGACCAGGTAATCTTCCGGGCTCGCGGGGGAAGCAAAATGCAGCACCAGGTCAAGGGGCCCATCCACCTGAATAAACCGAGTCACGTCTTGCTCGATGAAGGTGAACCGAGGATGAGAGGAAAAGGGGGCGATGTTTTCTTGGCTACCGGTTGAAATATTATCAACACAGAAAATTTCGTCCCCACGCTGCAAAAAGCTCTCGCAGAGATGAGAACCAAGAAAACCTGCTCCCCCGGTGATCAATACCCTAGCTATCTCGTCCTCCAATGGAATAATAGGTGAAGCCCATCTTCCTCATCTCCGCCGGATCGTAAATGTTACGCCCGTCGAAGACAACAGGCTTTTTGAGGAGTTCTTTGATGCGTTGGAAGTTAGGCCGGCGGAACTCGTTCCACTCAGTAACAACGATCATGGCATCCGCACCTCGCAGGGCATCATAGTTCCGCTTGGCGTAGTGAATACGATCGCCAAAGATCTTCTTGGCTTCCCCGTTGGCCTCGGGATCATAGGCCTGAATTTGAGCCCCATCCTTGAGTAGAGATTCGATCACAATGATCGAGGGCGCCTCCCTCATGTCATCGGTGCGGGGCTTAAAGGAGAGACCCCACAGGGCAAAGGTAAGACCGGTGAGGTCCGTTCCGAAATGTCGTCTGACCTTCTCCGCCAGAAGCTGCTTCTGCCCTTCATTCACCTGCTCCACGGCCCGCAGCAAAGGCATGTCCAGCCCCTGTTCACCCATACTGACCATGGCCCGTAGATCCTTGGGAAAGCAGGACCCTCCGTATCCGACACCGGGGAAAATGAAATGAGGGCCAATGCGCTGGTCCAATCCGAGCACACGGCGGACCTGGTTTATGTCCGCCCCCATCTTTTCACAAAGGCCGGAGACTTCATTTATAAATGAGATCTTCGTCGCCAGCATGGCATTGGACCCATACTTACTCATTTCGGCGCTGCGGGAGTCCATGACGAGTATCGGATTGCCTGTCCGGACAAAGGGCTCGTAGAGCTCCTTGAGAATCTCTAGGGCCTCGGGGTCGTTACCTCCCAAGACCACCCGGTCAGGCTTCATGAAGTCATCCACCGCCGCACCTTCTTTGAGAAATTCTGGGTTGGACAAGACCGCAACTGGGTGGGAGGTCTCGGCTTTTATGATGGCGGCCACCTGCTCAGCGGTCCCCACCGGAACGGTACTCTTATTCACAACAATCCTGCTGCCGTTCATGGCCTTGGCAATGGACTTGGCTGTATTGAGTACTTGGTCGATTTTGGGACTTCCATCCGCACCCTGGGGGGTCCCCACCGCGATAAAGATAACGTTGGACTGCCTCACTGCTGATTTGAGGTCCATGGTAAAAGTAAGCCTCTGCTCCTCCACGTTCCTCTGCACCAGCTCGCGCAAACCCGGCTCATAGAATGGGATTGCTCCCTCCTTCAAGGAAGCAATCTTCGCCTTGTTGATGTCCACGCAAACGACTTCATTACCACTCTCCGCAAAGCAGGTGCCCGCCACCAGTCCCACATATCCCGTGCCGATTACCGCGATGTTCATAGGGCTCTCCCTTCGTCCAGAATCTCTTTAATGGCGTAGATCGGCTTGTTTTGCGATTCGTAGTACGTCCGTGCCAACATCTCCCCCAGCAACCCCATGATGATGAATTGACAACCGACAACAATTAAAAGAACTGCGAGCAAGAGCAGGGGACGCCCCCCAATGTCGACACCGTACAGAGTCTTCTGCACCGTAAGGTAAAGGGCAAATAAAAACCCAATGGCGCCGCTGAGTAGCCCCGCAAGCCCAAAGATATGCAAGGGCCGAGTCGCGTAACTCAAAAGAAACTTTACCGTCAACAGGTCCAGGATAACACGAAAGGTGCGGGCCAACCCATATTTGGATCTCCCTCCCTGACGGGGTCGGTGGTGGACTCGAAGCTCAGCAATCCGCGCCCCTCGTTCATAGGCAATGACAGGTATAAAGCGATGCATCTCTCCATAGAGCTTAACTTCTTTGGCCACCTCCCTGCGAATGGCCTTCAGAGTGCATCCATAGTCGTGCAATTTGACCTGGGTCATCCAAGAGATAAGAAAGTTGGCGATCTGAGAGGGAAAGCGCCGACTCCAAAAAGAGTCCCGACGGGGCGAACGCCAGCCGGCCACCAAATCGAATCCTTCTTCCATCTTCTCCAGTAGGGCTGGGATATCTTTGGGATCGTTCTGCCCATCTCCATCCATAAAAACGATCACTTCTCCTTTGGCATAGGCAATCCCTGCCGCAAGGGCCGCTGTTTGTCCGAAGTTCCGCTTCAGGCGTAAGACCTTGATTCTGGGGTCTTCGTGGTGCAGTGCGGAGAGAGTCGAATAGGTTTTGTCTGTGCTCCCATCGTCAACAATAATGATCTCGTATTTCTTTTTTATAGTACCGACCACGGAGATCATCTCTCGCGCCACCGGTTCCACGGTCTCCTCCTCGTTATAAACGGGAACCACAATCGAAAGTTCCATGCCATCAACCCCGAGCCATCCCTAATCCATCTATGAAACCAACACTTAGCTCCATGAAGCCTCCCCGGGGTGGCGCTCGGGGTATCCTTCATTTCTGCGGCGGGTCCACCTTGCGCATTCATCCATGGGCTTCCTCCCATGGTATCCTGCAAAGGCAGGTTAAGTTAGCACACCACCTCAAGTGTACTTGAAAACACGAGGGATCGCACGTGGTTTCCTGATCTTTTGGGCTGGGATCAGGTATGGAAGTCTGTCAATGCGAGGAACCGACGATACCTATCCTCAATTTCCTGAAGGGTGAGGGGAATCATCCTTGTCAGACCGAAATCTTCTACTGCAAAGGATGCAGCCACGCTTCCGTAGGCAATGGCACGGCGGAGCCCTCTCTCGCTGTGATCCCCGGTGTGCGCTAGGTAACCGACGAACCCACCAGCAAAGGAATCCCCCGCGCCCGTGGGGTCGAAAACCTCCTCCAGGGGATACGCAGGGGTAGCAAAAACGGATGAATCGGTGAACTGGAGGACACCGTATTCGCCTCTCTTGATGAGCAAGACCCTGGGTCCCATCCTTAGGATGGAACGGGCGGCCTTGACGATGTTGTGCTGTCCGCTCAGCATCCTTGCCTCTGAGTCGTTGATGACGAGAATCTCCACACGCCGCAGAACCTCTTGAAGTTCTGCATTGCTCCCCTGAATCCAGTGGTCCATGGTATCGCAAGCCACCAGACGGCTGTTGGTGAGCTGTTCAAGAACCTTCAACTGAATGGTGGGATCGATATTACCGAGAAAGACGTATTGTGAATCACGGTAGGACTCAGGGAGGTGGGGGACATAACCGGATAGGACATTGAGGTGGAGCTCCAAGGTATCGCGAACGTTCAGGTCTTCATGGTACCGGCCGCGCCAGTGAAAGGTATCCCCTTTCTCCCTCTTGAGCCCTTCCAGGTCGACTCCTCGTCCTGAGAGGAGGTCCAGATATTCCTGTGGAAAATCCTCCCCAATGACCCCAACCAATTGCACCGGTGCGAAAAAGCTTGCAGTCATGGCAAAATAGGCCGCCGATCCACCCAAGATCCTCTCCGCAGAGGCATGGGGGGTCTCCACAGAATCAAACGCCACAGTTCCGACAACCAATACGCCCATGTAAATTTGCCATCCGTCTTTTTAAAATTGAATTATTCATAGGTATTTTCCAATCAACAAATCTAGATCCTTGCGTGTCTTCTTCGGGATTTTACTGCGCTCGGTGACCAGGGCGTCCTTTAAGGAAGTGGCGCATGAGCAGGATCTCTGCTCGGGGAAGTACTGAACTGCCTTGCGGATGACCCGCTGCGCCAGCCGAGCGTTGTTCTGGAGCACGGCAAATACCTGATCGATCTGCACGTCACCAGCCGCCTCATTCCAGCAATCAAAATCCGTAGCTATCGCCAGGGTCACGAAACAGATCTCTGCCTCGCGCGCGAGTTTAGCCTCCTGGAGATTGGTCATACCGATCACGGCGGCACCCCAGCTCCGGTAGAGATGGGATTCGGCACGGGTGGAGAATTGTGGGCCTTCCATACAGACATAAATACCCTTGGGATGCGCCGGTGCTCCCTCTTCCCCAGCCGCGCGAACGACAGCCTTGCATAGATCTGCACAGACAGGATCCGCAAAACCCACATGGGCAACAAGACCCTGCCCGAAGAAAGTGCTTGGCCGTTTTGTGGTCCGGTCAATGAACTGATCGGGAATAACCATGTGACCGGGGGCAATTTCTTCCCGCAGACTACCCACACTCGCCACTGAGATGATTTGCTGCACCCCGAGCTTTTTCATGCCAAAGATATTGGCGCGAAAATTGAGCTCCGTAGGCAACAACCGGTGACCTTTACCATGGCGCGGCAGGAACACCAACTCCGTGCCATCCAGGGATCCCCGGACATAGGCATCGGATGGTTTTCCGAATGGGGTGTTCACCTTTTGCTCGCGAACATTCTCCAGCCCCTCCATCTGATAGAGACCGGTCCCACCAATGATCCCGACCACTTTTCGCTTGCTGGCTTTCACCTTACTCTCCACATTGACCCACCGGCACAGGGATCAACAACGGACCTGGATGGGTACTTCTCTCCTTGATTATGGCCGCGGAAGTAAGGGATGGAGATCATTTAGCTGATCTGTGAATCTCGTCAGGTTCAAAGAAAAAGGATATTTCCTGCGCTGCCGTCTCCGGCGCATCCGAGCCATGGACGGTATTTCTCTCCACATCCATCCCCCATTGGTGGCGAATGGTCCCCGCGGCCGCCTTGGCCGGATCCGTGGCGCCCATGATCTCCCGGTTTTTTGAGATGGCGCCTTCCCCTTCCAGAACTGACACCAAGACTGGACCTGAAGACATATATCGGGTCAGGCTAGCAAAGAAGGGCCGTTCTTTGTGCACGGCGTAAAATCCCTTTGCCTTTTCCTTGTTGAGCCAAACCAATTTTGCCGCGATGATTTTAAGGCCCGCCTTTTCAAATTTTTGTAGTATCTCGCCAATGAGCCCCCGGGCGACTGCCTCCGGTTTAATAATAGAGAGTGTTCTCTCAATGGCCAATTTAATTCATTACCTCCCGTGTGGTTTGACCGATCAGTGCAGGCGATGGTGCTAGGTGGACTCCAGCATTTTTCAGTGCATCGATTTTATCCTGCGCAGTTCCCTTTCCTCCTGCGATGATGGCACCCGCATGTCCCATGCGTTTTCCTGAAGGAGCGGTTTGCCCTACGATGAAGCCCACCACGGGCTTGCGCATGTTCGCCTTGATCCACAGGGCCGCCTCCTCTTCCGAGCTGCCCCCGATCTCACCGATCATCACCACAACGTGGGTGTCGGAATCCTCATTGAACAGCTTGAGTACGTCAATGAATCCTAGACCCCGGACGGGGTCACCACCGATACCAATGCAGGTGGATTGTCCCATTCCCAAACGGGTCAGTTGGTCCACCGCCTCGTAGGTCAGAGTGCCGCTGCGCGAAACCACCCCGATCGACCCCGGGTGATGAATATGCCCCGGCATGATCCCGATCTTACACTGCCCCGGGGTGATAATACCAGGACAATTCGGTCCGACGAGCCGAGCCGTGTTATCTTTTAAAACCCTCTTCACCCGCACCATGTCGATGATGGGAATCCCTTCGGTAATACAGACCACAAGCTCGATGCCCGCGTCCACCGCTTCCAGAATGGCATCCGCTGCAAAGGATGGGGGAACATAGATGACGCTAGTGTTTGCACCGGTGGAGGACACAGCCTCATCAACCGTATTAAATATCGGGATACCTTCGAAGGTGGTTCCACCCTTGGACGGGGTAACCCCAGCCACCATCTGGGTCCCATATTCCTTACAGGCGCGGGTGTGGAATTGACCTGTGGCACCCGTGATGCCTTGGGTCAGTACCCTTGTGTCCTTGTTGACTAGAACCGCCACTGGTTTTTCCTCGTCCCCAAACCCCCCGCCTCCGCGAGCTGCTAGGCTAGGAAGTCCTCGAACCTGATTTTTTGGCTGCCGCTACCACTTTTTCAGCGGCCTCGGCCATCGTATCGGCGGAAATGATGGCGAGGTGCGATTCGGAAAGGATCTTCTTCCCCTTTTCTACGTTGGTCCCCTCGAGACGCACCACCAGTGGTACCTTGACTCCGATTTTTGCTGCCGCGTCCACGATCCCCTCAGCAATGATATCGCACTTCATGATTCCGCCGAATATATTGACCAGGACCCCATGGACCCTCTCATCGGCAAGGAGGATACGGAAGGCATGAGCGACCCTTTCCCGGTCGGCTCCGCCTCCCACGTCTAAAAAGTTGGCCGGCTCACCACCGAAGAGCTTGATGATGTCCATGGTGGCCATGGCCAGACCCGCCCCGTTGACCATGCAACCAATATTGCCGTTCAAGGCAATGTAGGAAAGGCTGTATTTGGATGCCTCGAGTTCCTTCGGATCCTCCTCATCGGTATCCCTCAGGGCAGCAATCTCGGGTTGTCGCGGAAGCGCGTTGTCATCAAAGTTCATCTTCGCATCGAGGGCCAGGATGCCCCCGTCTCCCGTGAGCACCAGAGGGTTGATCTCCACCAGAGTGCAATCACAATCCATATAGGCCTTCACGAGACCCTGGAGCAATGGAAGCAACAGTTTAACCTTTTCCTGCGGTAGCCCAAGCCGGTAGGCCACTCGCCTCACCTGAAACGGAAGCAGGCCGACGGCGGGATCAATGGATTCCCGAATGATCTTTTCGGGGCTTCTCTTGGCCACCTCCTCGATCTCCACACCTCCCTCTGCGCACGCCACCACCGAAGGGCGAGAAAGTGCCGTGTCCAAGACCACACCCAGGTACAGTTCCGACTTGATCGCGCATCCCTGCTCCACCAGGACCCGCTTGACCTGTTTCCCCTCCGGCCCTGTCTGATGCGTCACCAGATTCATACCAATCATCTTCCGCGCCAACTCCCTCGCCTCTTCCGCTTTTTTCGCCACCTTGACTCCTCCACCTTTACCCCTACCGCCGGCATGGATCTGCGCCTTAACCACACAGGGAAATCCAATCTCTTTAGCTGCGGCGTAGGCCTCCTCAGGCGTGGTGGCGACTCGTCCACGGGGAACCGGCACACCGAATCGTCGGAGGATCTCCTTTGCCTGATATTCGTGAATGTTCATAAGACGGTTAGGGGAAGCGAACAGCGAAAGGTAAATAGGCGCGGCGGGGAATGGGGACTATTCACTATTGACTATTCACTATTAACTATTTCTGTACCAGAAGTTTGTCCATGGCCTGGAGCAGGTCCTTCACATGGGCCAAAGACTCCTCAAAATCCTTCTTTTCCTGCGCGTTGAGATCCAGCTGAATCACCTTTTCCACGCCGTTCCCACCAATCACGACCGGCACCCCGAAGTATAAACCTTGCACTCCGTACTCTCCCTCGAGATAGGCGGCACAGGGAAGGATTTCTTTGGTGTCCAGGAGAAAGGCTTCCGCCATCCGAACGGCCGCGGACGCGGGAGAATAAAAGGCCGAGCCGGTTTTAAGCAACGAGATGATTTCTCCCCCGGCCTTCCTGACTCTATCCTCGATTTCACCGAGCCTCTTGCTGGAGATAAGTTTTTCAAGGGGCACGCCGGACACCCGAGAGCTGCTCCTTAGGGGTACCATATCGTCGCCGTGCCCGCCGAGTACCAGCGCCGAAACGCTGGCCACAGAAATGTTCAGCTCCTCAGCAAGGAAGGTGCAGTATCGAGAGGAATCCAAAATCCCTGATTGGCCCACCACACGATTCTTGGGGAATCCCGTAATGCGTTTGGTCAGTGTGACCATGGCATCCAGGGGATTGGTAATGACAATGACCAAGGAATCGGGGGCATATTTTTTGATGCCCTCGCAGACCTGCTTCATGATCTTGCAGTTGGTCCCCAGCAAATCGTCCCGGCTCATGCCCGGTTTGCGGACAATCCCTGCGGTGACAATGCAAACATCGGCACCCACGATATCCTCGTACTTGGTGGTTCCCGTGATCTGAACGTCAAATCCTTCGATGGGGGCGGACTCCAGCAAGTCGAGGGCTTTTCCCTGCGGAAGCCCGTCTAACACATCAAACAGGACCACGTCTCCGAGCTTTTTGAGGGCGCAGAGATGCGCCATGGTTCCACCGATGTTACCCGCCCCGATCAGGGCGATCTTTCTACGTTTCATTTGCATTGCTCCTAAGACTACATGTTTTGGACAATCGCCGAACCGAACTCTGAGCACTTCAGCAGCTTCGAGCCCGGCATCAACCTCTCAAAATCATAGGTTACCGTCTTATTGCCGATGGTGCGCTCGAGCCCCGCGATGATAAGGACGGCCGCCTCATCCCAGCCCATATGGCGCAACATCATTTCCCCTGAGAGGATGACCGAACCTGGGTTGACTTTATCCTGCCCGGTATATTTCGGCGCCGTTCCATGGGTGGCCTCAAACAGGGCGTGACCGCTGTCGTAGTTGATGTTACCACCTGGAGCAATTCCGATTCCTCCCACCTGCGCAGCCAGGGCATCGGAAATCAGATCTCCTGTGAGATTCAAGGTGGCGATGACATCAAACTCGTCGGGCCGCGTAAGGATTTGCTGCAAAAAGGCATCGGTGATGGCGTCCTTTAAAAGGATCTGACCTGGCGCCGGTTTTCCACCACAATCCTCCCAGGAAACCACCTTGTCGCCGAACTCGCGCTTCGCCAAGGCATAACCCCACCGCATAAAAGCGCCCTCGGTGTATTTCTGAATGTTACCTTTATGGACCAGTGTGATACTGCGTCTCTTCTGTTCAATGGCGTAACGGATGGCTGCACGGATAAGACGTTCCGATCCCTCAATGGAAACTGGCTTGATCCCTATACTCGATGTCTTAGGGAACCGGATGCTCTTGACCCCCATCTCCTTTTGGAGGAAAGAGACGATCTTTTCCGCCTGTGGAGTTCCTGTTTCCCATTCGATCCCGGCATAGATATCTTCTGTATTTTCCCGAAAGATGACCATGTCCAACAGCTCCGGCCTTTTGACGGGGGAGGGAACACCTTTAAAATAGCGAATGGGGCGCAAGCAGACATAAAGGTCAAGGACCTGGCGTAAGGTCACGTTGAGACTTCTGAAGCCTTCACCCACTGGAGTGGTTAGGGGGCCCTTAATGGCTACCAGGTATTCTCTGATGGCATCCACGGTTTCTTGTGGGAGTAGATTGGGAGGACAATCCGTGCCATAGACCGCCCGGGCCTTTTCGCCCGCGTAGACTTCCATCCACGCAATCTTTCTCTTCCCCCCATAGGCCTTCTCCACAGCACGATCGAGGACTCTCACGGAGGCATTCCATATATCAGGACCCGTTCCATCTCCTTCGATAAAGGGGATGATGGGACGGTCGGGGACCTGCAATCCCTTGCTTGCGGACAGAGTGACTTTGGATCCCTCGGAGGGGACCTTGATGTGTTGGTATGCTGCCATTATGTTTCCTTATTAATAATTAATAAATAGCCTAAGAGCGCCCGGAGACTTGAGAGGGGCCCTTAGGCTATCTGACGGAAGAATGATGAAAACAGAGGGCTTTTTTAACTGATCCATTGCAAGGAGTCAACCCGGATCCGAAATTTGAACCACAGGAATACTGTTCGTAGGCGCCTAAGCAACTAACCTCCTTAGCAGCAACCCTTGAATCTTCACCGCCCACAGATTATATTCGAAAAAATTTTTGCGATGATGCTAAATTAACATTTCCATTCGGGTCCACTAAGGAGACAATTTTGGGCGTGGTGGTTCGCCAGCTTGCTAAGGCCTACGGTTATTTATGGGCCCTAAAAGAGGTAAACCTTGAATTTAGCGACGGAGATTGTGTGGCCCTGCTTGGCCCCAACGGCGCAGGTAAAACCACCTTGCTCAAGCTCCTCTCGGCGCTCCTCTACCCCACCACGGGTGAGATCAAAATCGATGGCGAACGGCTAAGACGTGGAAATTCCGATCTCCGGGCAGTCATCGGCTTTCTTTCCCCCGACGGACAAATCTACGAGACCCTGACCGCAAAGGAAAATCTCCATTTCTTTGTCTCCCTGTGCGGAAAAAAAATAGATCCCCGGGAACTGGATCAGGTCTTGGATCAGGTGGGTCTCGGGGATTGGTCAGATACCTATGCCTCCTCCCTTTCTCATGGCATGAAATGCCGTCTAGCCATCGCCAAATGGTCCCTTTTGCAACCGAAGATCCTATTGCTGGATGAGCCCTATGGGGTCTTGGACGGCACAGGAATCAACCTTCTGGAAAATTACTTAAAGGGCCTGTGCGAAAAGGGAGGCATTGTTGTTATGGCGACCCACAACGTTGCACGCATTCTTTCCTTTTGCACAAGGGCCCTTATCCTACAGGGGGGTAAAATTATCTTTGACGAGCCACGGCAAGAGCCCTGGGAGAGCTTCCATCGTTCCTTTGCAGCCTTTCTTCCGAGAGATAACCGTTGACGATTCTACGACAGATTTACTGGTTGCTTTGGAAGGACATCCTTCTGGAGATTCGGCGTCGGGAGACTCTCCTCTCCATGTTTTTTTTCGGTACGGTCCTGCTCTTCCTCTTTCACTTTTCCTTTGAGATTCCACCTGAAAGAATAGCCGAGATGGCTCCAGGGCTCCTGTGGCTCGCCTTCGTATTCACCGGGACCTTGGCCCTTACTCAACTCTTTCACGTAGAAATGGAGAGCCAATGCCTGGAGGCCCTTCTCCTATGCCCCATGGACCGTGGGGCCTTTTACCTCTCCAAGGTCCTTTTCAACTTCCTTCTTATGGTCTTGGTGGAACTGGTAGTCTTCCCTCTTTTCGGAATCCTGTTTAATATAGATTTTTGGAGACACTTACCAGCGCTGTTTTCCATCGTCTTTCTTGGGACCATCGGATTTTGTGCGCTGGGCACCCTCTTCTCGGCCCTCACCCTGAGGGCCCATGCAAAGGAACTTTTACTACCCCTCATTCTTTTTCCCCTTATCATCCCTGCGATCCTGGGAACGATTCGGGGAATGGAGATCATCCTTGGCGCAAGAGACCTTCAGGAACTGTTCCCTTGGGTACATCTGTTAATCGCCTTTGATGTGATATTCTTAACGGTAGGGTTTCTCATCTTCGAATGGGTCATTGAGGCATAGAGATGGCAGCCGGAACGAAAAAAACGGGTACAGCAAGAAAAATCCTTGCGGGGCTCGCCTTATTGTTTATCCTCCTGGGTCTTTACTTCGGTCTGATTAAGGCCCCACCGGATGCCAACCAGGGTGAGGTCCAACGAATCATGTACCTTCACATCCCCAGCATCCTGATTGCCTATCTCGCCTTCTTTATTGTCTTTGTGGGTAGCTGCCTGTACCTCTGGAAAGGGGAACGACGGGATGATATCCTGGCTCATTCGGCCGCGGAGGTCGGGGTTCTCTTCACTGCGCTCACGATCATTGAGGGATCCATATGGGGAAAGCCCACCTGGGGGGTTTGGTGGACCTGGGATGCCCGCCTCACCTTGACAGCGCTCCTGTTATTGATCTTTGTCGGCTACTTGATGCTCCGCTCCCTCATTGAAGATCAAAACCGGAGTGCAGTCTGTGGCGCCGTACTGGGCATCATCGGTTCCCTAGATATACCCTTGATCCACATGTCGGTCTATTGGTGGCGGACCTTGCATCAGCCCCCTTCGATTTTACGGCCGGATAAAGCGCCATGGGATAACATCCATCCCGACATGCTTTGGGCCCTGGGCATTAACTTTTTAGCTTTCTCATTTCTCTTCTTTTACCTCCTATCTCTGCGTTTTCGTGTGGGAGAGGCGGAAGAAGAGCTTAAGAGGCTAAAGCTTTACGGAACGACCTGATGGGACAATGGGGATTCGTTTTCTTAGCCTATGGGATTGTCTGGTCGGCCATCGTGCTGTATCTAGTGATACTGAGACGTAGGCTAGGGAGGGTAGAACGAGAGGCCAACCTCTTCCATGACCGAGGGGACCTTAACAACCATGGGTAAAAGTAGAAGATTTATCATTGGCGCCGTGATCATCGTGGCAGCACTCTCCTACCTTATATATGGAGGCATGCAGCAAGCCATGGTCTATTTCTCCACCCCTTCCGAGTTGAAGAACCAGGAGGGTACTGTTCAGGGCAAATTCCTACGAGTCGGTGGGATGGTCCTGACAGGGTCGCTACAAAAAAACACCAAGGCCCTCACCTATCGGTTTCAACTAACGGACGGCGCAGCATCCATCCCGGTCTATTTCAAAGGGGCCCCTCCCGATCTGTTCAGGGAAGGGACCGGGGCCGTGGTGGAGGGACGCTTTGGAGAGGATGGGGTCTTCCGCGCCACCACCATTATGGCCAAGCATGCAGAGGAGTATAGCCCTCCCAAAGAGGGGCATGCCAAGTCTCGCAGCTTCGTTCCCGGCCAGGAGAAGCGGTGACGGCCATCATCGGGCAGGCCAGTCTCCTATTGGCCTTCACCCTTGCACTCTGGGGGATTATCGCCCCATTCCTATACAGCCGGACACGCAATCAGCTGCTTTTCACCAGCATTCGCATTGGGATTCTCGGTCAATTTATTTTCGTTACCCTGGCAGCCGCCTCCCTCATCTACGCCTTGGTCACAACAGACTTTTCCATAAAATACGTCGCCCTTAATACCACCCGGGGCACTCCCATCTATTACCGTGTCACGGGTCTGTGGGGAGCATTGGAAGGTTCGCTGCTTTTGTGGGAATGGATCCTCATCATTTTCTCCGCCCTGGTGGCTTGGATTTATAAGGATCGTCACCGGGAGCTTATGCCCTGGGTCCTGATGATATTCTCCATTGTGTCGGCCTTCTTTCTCGCCGTAATCGCCTTTGCCTCCAACCCATTTGAAAGCGTTTTTCCCATCCCCGCCGATGGTGGAGGGCTCAATCCGCTACTCGAAGACGCTAACATGCTGACTCACCCTCCGCTTCTCTACACCGGCTTTGTGGGTCTCACGGTCCCCTATGCCTTCGCCATGGCCGCGCTCATCCATGGAAAACTTGACGCGGCGTGGATCATAACTATCCGCCGGTGGACGATAATCGCCTGGTTCTTTTTGAGCATGGGAAATCTCGTAGGGGCATGGTGGTCTTATCACGTGCTGGGCTGGGGCGGTTACTGGGCCTGGGATCCCGTGGAAAATGCCGCCTTCATGCCATGGCTCCCGGCCACGGCCTTCCTCCACTCGATCCAGGTGCAAGAAAGGCGCCCAATGCTCAAGGTGTGGAATCTCTCTTTGATTATCATCGCCTTTAGCCTCACGATCTTCGGGACATTTCTCACCCGCTCAGGAATTCTTTCTTCTATCCATGCCTTTTCTTCAGGACCCGTGGGCTCACTTTTTCTCGCATTCCTTGCCTTTATCCTTTTAGGCTCTTTCGGTCTTCTCGCCTATCGGGCGGATCAACTGAAAGGCCAACCAGTGTTGGATTCGCCAGTGAGCCGGGAGTCGGCCTTCCTCCTTAATAATGTAGTCCTGATGTCTGCCCTGTTTACCATTTTTCTTGGGACCATCTTCCCCCTCCTTTCGGAGGCGGTGGTCGGTGTCCAGGTGAGCGTTGGGGCACCCTACTTCAACTCGGTCACAGTGCCACTATTTCTTCTATTGGTCTTTCTCATGGGGGTGGGACCCATGATTGCCTGGAGGAAGGCCTCTTGGGACAACCTGAGGCGGAACTTCCTGTGGCCCTGTGTCGCTTCGCTCATGGTAGCCCTCGTCCTCTTCATCTGGCGTGTTCAGTCCTTTCTGCCACTGTTGGGCTTTACTCTTTCGGCCTTTGTGGCTTTCACCATTTTGTTCGACACCACCATCCTTGTACGTGCCCGGCGCCGGATCGCCGGCGAAGGATACCTTCGTGCCCTACTCACCCTGGTACGAAAAAACCAACGCCGATACGGCGGACTGGTGGTTCACCTCGGCGTCGTGCTGATTATTATGGGCATAGGAACCTCCATGAGTTACAGCGTCGAGCGCGAGGCAACACTGCAGCGGGGGCAGGATCTGTCGGTCGGGCGATACAGGGTGCGATTCGATGGATTGAAGGGCTCCCAACAGCCCACCCACTTTCGCGTCGAAGGGGCATTCCGGGTTTTCAATAACGGGCATGATCTAGGCACCTTGACCCCCGCGCTGAAGTTCTTTCCCAATCAAAAATCCCCGATTGGACGAGCGGTCCACCGTAGTACATTTTCCGAGGACCTATACCTCATCCTCTCGGGTTTCAGCGAGATTGAGCAAAACCAAGTCACCCTAAAAATTTTGGTTCGGCCGCTGGTGAGCTGGATCTGGGTTGGCGGATTTGTCATGGCCTTGGGAACCCTCGTGGCCATTTTGCCTTTCCGGCGCTTTTCCTCGCACGAGAGTTAATCCATGCCTTGGCGGCGTTTGACCGTTACTGTATTAGCCATCATGCTTCTCATCGGGCTGTTGGCCTATGGTTTTACCCGTGATCCGCGCTACATTGACTCTCCCCTCATCGGCCGCCCTGCCCCACTCTTCACCCTCACCCTTTTCGATGGAAAAAATGTCCGTCTCCAAGACCTTCGGGGGAAGGTTGTTTTCCTCAATTTCTGGGCCTCGTGGTGTCCTCCTTGCCGGGCCGAGGCGAAAGACCTGGAGGCCAACTGGCAGAGTTTTAAGGATCAGGATATCGTCTTTTTGGGGATTAATATTCAAGACAAGGAGCCGAATGCCATAGAATACATCAACGAATTCGGCATTACATTTCCCAATGGTCGGGATGCTACGGGACGAATTGCAGTTGACTATGGCGTGTGGGGAATCCCAGAGACGTTTTTTATCGATACTGAGGGGAGAATTACCTACAAGCATGTGGGCAGCCTTGGATGGCCCACCATCACGGCCAAACTGCACGAGGCCCAACGCAGTTTGGTCAGCGCCAGCGAAGGAAGAGGGTCTTATCAGCCCATCCGGTGATCAATCATGACGCGATGGTTTATTTTGCTGATTTCCTTCTGGTTAATACCCGCATCTCTCCACGCAGAGTCGGTGGATCTCCAGGAGCAGGTTCGCAGGATTGCCGCGGAACTCCGTTGCCCGGTCTGCCAAGCCCTCTCCGTGGCCGACTCTCCTTCAGAGATGGCCCAGCAGATGCGCGCCATCATTCAGCAACAACTCAAAGAAGGCAAAAGCCCAGATGAGGTCAAAACCTACTTCATCTCCAAATACGGTGAGTGGGTCATGCTGGCCCCCACAGCCAAGGGCTTCAGTCTCCTGATCTGGATCCTTCCCTTCGTTGCACTGGGCGGGGGGATCCTCTTCGTGGTTTTCACAGTAAGGCGCTGGGTGAAATCGAAGCCTGAAGGCCGATCAATGGAGGCAGATCCAGCCTTGGTTCAACGGGTAAAACAGGATTTGGCTCGGCGGGAGGATTGGGAGGTGGCCCCTGACCTCGAGGGTCCCCAAGCGTCCCTTCTGCGGGAACGGGCACGGCTCTATAGGGAGCTTCAAGAGTTGGAGCTTGATTTGCAAGCAGGGAAGCTATCCGAAGCGGATTATCATGAGTCACGTCAACGTTCCGAGGTGCAGGCCGCCAATGTCTTGAAGGAACTTGGTTCTATGGTACCCGCGGCAATCATAAATCCTGTCAAAGAGGGCACAGCGAAATCGTCTCAACCTGGCTCTCGTCGGAGCTGGGTATTTGCTGCCACAGCCGCCTTTTTACTCCTGTTTGGTGTGACCCTGGGAATATTGCTTAGTAATTCGTTACGACCCCGAACCTCGCCGGAAGACAGTATCACCGGTGACTTCCTTACTGGGACTAGTCCGGAGGTCACTGTAACGCAAGGGGGGGATCTCGAGTCCCTTATCAGCCAGGGCCGCGATGCCTACGCGCGGCAGGATTGGGCTCAAGCCATTGCTGCCTTTAAGAAGGTCCTTTCTATCAATTCGAGCCATCCCGAGGCCCATGCTTACATGGGGCTCATACTCGCTGGTGCAGGTCACTCCGATGCTGCCCTCATGGCCTTCGACCGTGCCCTCTCCACCGATCCCAATTACGCTATGGCCCTGTGGGGCAACGGAATGGTGTTATACCGTCAGAAAGGTGATCTCTCCGGCGCGCGTCAAAAACTGCAGAAGCTCCTGACCCTATTGCCTCCGGGGCCTGAAAGGGAAAGCGTTCAAAAGACCTTCGTTGAAATGAGCAACCAAAAGGAAACCCAACTAGCGGGTCAGGCGACGGTCATGTCCGATCGAATTCACGGGACCATTTCCATCGAGCCCATACTCAAGACGAAACGTCAGGGTGGAGGGATCCTGTTCATCATTGCGAGAAGGGCCACGACTCAAGGCGGACCCCCACTGGCGGTGAAGAGAATTGCGAGCCCGGTTTTTCCCCTTTCCTATTCCCTAGGTAAAGAGAACATGATGATCCCGGGGAGCCGCTTTGAAGGAAAGGTGAATATCATCGTCCGACTGGACAAGGACGGTGATCCCCTCACCAGAGAACCTGGCAGCCTCATTGGAAATTATCACAACAACCCGGTCGAAATCGGTTCCCAAAACGTGAACATCATTCTGAACGAGGAAATAAAATGAGGTGATTTGACATGGAACCCCGGCGCTATGGCCCGTTTCCTTATACTCCGATCAACCGACGCCCGAAGCTACAATGGCCGAGGGGCGCGCGTGTGGCCGTCTGGGTGTGTCCGAACATCGAGGTGTTCGCACTGAACGAGCCCGTACCGAGCGGCAGCGGCAAGGTTCCCGATGTGCCGGCCTGGTCACTCCGCGACTACGGTGCGCGAGTTGGCATATTCCGCATCATGGACGTGCTATCGAAGCGCGGGATCCGCGCAACGGCATCTGTGAATTCCGAGGTCTGCGACGACTATCCCCAGATCATCGAGGACGCGGTAGGGCTGGGCTGGGAGTTCCTCGGCCATGGCCAGTCCAACACGCGCCGGCTGTCAGACATCCCGCCGGAGACCGAACGGCAGGTCATCCACGATGCGCTGGCCCGCGTCGCGAAGGCCACTGGCAGGCGGCCCAGGGGCTGGCTCGGGTCTGGGATGATGGAGACCTGGAACTCGCTGGAATATTTCGCCGATGAGGGAATCGAGTACGTCTGTGATTGGAACAACGATGACCAGCCTTATCTGATGGACGTTGGCGGGGGGCACATGGTGGCGCTCCCCTATTCGGTGGAGATCAACGACCTGCCCGCGATGTTCCGCCAGAATCGCAGCACCGAAGAATTCGAGGCGAGGGTGCGCCACCAATTCGACACGCTCTACCGGGAAGGGGCAGAGTCAGGCCGGGTGATGGCGATCGCGGTTCACCCTTACGTCACCGGATTTCCGCACCGCATCTGGATGCTAGAATCGGTGCTGGACTATATCCGCAAACATGATGGCGTCTGGTTCGCGACCGCGGAAGAAATCGTAGACCACTACCTGAAATCAGGCGCAACGTTCTGAGCCGTGGGAGGCGGACAACGTTGTTCAGCGAAGCGGGCTCACAACATTTCCACGACCTGGTGCCAAATGACGCAGTCCTTGAACGCGTCACCCACGGACATATCTTCACCGAAGGGCCCGTGTGGAATGCCAGGGAAGGAGTGCTTTATTTCGTCGACATCATCGGCGACACAATCTGGAAGTGGACGCCTGGAGTCGGCGAGAGCGTGTTCCTCCGACCTTCAGGGAAAGCAAATGGCATGACGTACGATCGAGCTGGGAGATTGGTCGTCGCAGGGTGGACCAGCAGGAACGTATGGCGGATGGACCACGACGGTGTGATCGTGCCGCTCGCGATGGAGTACAGAGGCCAGAAACTCAACACTCCCAACGACCTCGTGGTCAAGTCGGACAAAAACATCTATTTCACTGATGCGACAGGCGGGCTGGTGATCGTAGGGATGGAGGTGGACGACATCCAGCAGTACCGGGAATCGGCCGCGGTCTTCAAGCTCGAGCCGGGCACCGGGGAACTTACTCTGTTGACCAACGAGATCCCAGGCTGCAACGGCCTCGTCTTCTCCCCTGATGAATCGATCCTGTACGTGAACGACACGGGTGGCCGTTACATCCAGGCCTACGACGTCAGGGCCGATGGCACGCTAACCAACAGCCGCCGGTTCTGCAATGTTATCGGTGATCAGCCGGGTAATCCGGACGGTATGAAAGTGGACGTGAGCGGACATGTCTACTGCACGGGTCCAGGCGGTGTACATGTATTCGATCCCTCCGGTGCTTATCTGGGCCGCATCCTAGTCCCGGAGCCTTGTTCGAATATGGCGTGGGGCGATGCGGACTGGCAGACCCTCTACATCACCGCACGCAGTTCCGTTTTCCGCATTCGATTGAGCACTGTCGGGATCGCGGTCTAGAGCGTTCGGGAGGAATATGACCTGGATCTTTGAGCAGATCGGCAACGCCTTCAATGATGTGCTGGACGGTCCGGTCTGGGATGGCGGAGGGCTGTTGTTCTGCAAGGTACTCACGGGCGAGGTCCTGCGCTGGGATGCCAAGACAGGAGATATCGGCACGTTCCGCCGTTTTACGGCACGGACGACCGGCCTCGCCTTCGGTCCAGACGGGGAGCTTTACGCCGCCCAGAGCGGGGCGAGACGAATCGCTTGGTACAAGAAGGATGGCTCTGCCCGAGCCCTGACAGCGCTGCTGAACGGTGCGCGCCACAATCATCCGCACCACCTCGCAGTGGACAGAGGTGGGCGGATTTGGTTTGCGGACCCCCACAGCGAGCTACGGACGCGCGGGCCCCAGATGTTCCCCTTGCTTGAACATCGTTCGGTCCTAAGACTCGACTACGAAAGCCCGCCGCGCGAGTGGGTGCTGAAACGCATGACCTTTGACACGAACGACCCACGGGGTGTCGCCCTGTCGCCGGACGAGGCGACGCTCTACGTCGCCGAAAGCGCCTCGGCCCGCGACGGCAAGCGAGAGGTGCGCGCCTATCCGATCTTGGAGAGTGGGCTTGGCCCCCCAAGGGTACTCCACACCTTCGGTGCCGACCACCGCGGAGCACACCGGGGCGCCGTGGGTATATGCGTCGACAGCGAAAGCAACGTGGTTGTAGCCGCCGGCTCAAGGGATAATGGTCCCGGGCCATTGATCTACGTGTTCGCTGCGTCGGGCCGGGTCCTCGAGACCCACCCCGTGCCCGCCGACCGGCCGACGGCCTGCGCATTTGGGGGCAAGGATCTTGCCACCTTGTTTGTAACGACTGGGGACGGGCACCTGTTTCAGGTGCAGAACACAGGCCGAGTGGGGTACTCCGCCCGCTAGCTGAGCCTGTCGACCGGGCGCAGGCGGAAGTTCCTCCGGATTCCAAGGAGAAAGAAATGCCCCGAATGACTGGATCTCAATATCTAGCGGAAGTTATCAAGCGACAGGGGGCCACCCACGTTTTCTTCAAGCCGACCATCATCCTGGACACGATGGCTGCGCTGGAGGACACGAATATTC
>Ga0114947_10000134_pt1 | contig 21339 bp, 18 predicted proteins | sample CR02metaG_FD_99656 | JGI IMG/M metagenome (GOLD analysis project Ga0114947, IMG submission 99656) | Deep subsurface microbial communities from Mariana Trench to uncover new lineages of life (NeLLi) - CR02 metaG | ecosystem: Environmental > Aquatic > Marine > Ocean trench > Sediment ...
ACCGTGACCCTCTTCATCGCTAGTGATCCGTCGATAGGGCTGCTTGATCCACTCTGGTACGGACGGATCTTGAAGTGACTTTTGCGTCAGATAGGTTGCAACCGATTCTCCCGCCAGGGAGAACCCCGCAATTCGCTGACAAGTATCCGTAAGTCCCTCCAGGGCGTTAAACATGGCCGTCTGGGCGGGAAGTGGCCGGTAATCGAATGGCTCATGTCCTAGCTTGGTGATTCGGTTAGCCAGAAGCTCCGCATGGACCATCTCCTCGAGTGCCGACTTGGTCAGCAAGGCTTTGACTTCAAACTCTGGTGTTGTTTTGAGCCAGGTCCCAAAGAGGTCGGCCGCTCGAAGCTCGTTGAATAATCGACTCTTCATCACGCGAACCCGCTCTTCGTCACTCTTTAGAGGGATATAACAATAGGCAGGTAGTTGGGCATCCAGTGACCGGCAAAAGTCTTTTACAATGTCCAATAGTTCTTGTACGAATTCTTGGCTGTCCATAGTATTTCTCCTGTCTTTTAACACTGTGGTAGAAACTCTCTCCCTATCAAATCGACAAGGACTGTCAAGGAGGCCGCCTGTCATTCCAAAACCAAGGTAATGGCTCTTGGGAGTGCATTAGGCAGGATCCGGTTAAGAATTTCCATGGCACTGTATGGATACTTTTCACCAACGATATGGAACTTCTTTGCTTCGTAATGCACCATGACAAAGACGCTGAAGAAATACATGATAGCGGGAAATACCGCCACCAGCATAATCTAAAACCCACCGGCTCCCATGATGGGAGGCATGAACATTCCACCGATGGAGGCAGCAGGCTCGATTCCTCCCGCAATATGGGCCTTGAACCCAGCCTTTTTCATCATGGGGATAGTAAAGGTTCCTGTAGAAACTGTGTTGGCAATGGGACTTCCTGAAATGGAACCGAACAGACCGCTGGCAATCACGGCTACCTTGGCAGGCCCGCCGATTTTGTGACCAACGGCAGCCAGAGGAAAATCAATAAAAAACTGCTGGGCACCACTCTTCTCTAAAAAGGCGCCGAACAGCACGAACAGTAGAACATAAGTCGCCAGTACGTTGGCCATGATTCCAAAAACGCCGTCGCTTTTGTAAAAGATACTGGTGCACATCTTGGGAAATGAGGCGCCAGCGTGGGCCATGAGGTCCGTCGCATAGGAACCATAGACGCCGTAGAGCAGCATCAGCGCACCGAGGATCACAAAAATGTTGCCAACGACCCGTCGCGCGAGCTCGACCCCGATGAGAACTCCGACTATGGCAATGGCCATGTCCAAAGGCGTCTCCGCACCGGTGCGGTAGTTGATCGCCTCAAAATTGAGCATCCAATAGCCAATGCTGATAAGAGACAAGAGTATCAGTAGGTAATCAACGACCCGCATCAATCGGGATTTAGACTTGTAGGGTAAAAACACCAGGACATACGTTACAATGATGTAAATGCCACGGTGGTACTGGGTAGCCGCCGGTTTCAAAACAGCGGTATAGGAGTAAAAGGTGACCAGGAGGACGGAGCAGACATCAAAAATGATTTTTCTGCTTTGTTTAGTTGGTCGTACACTTATCTTAGGTGATTCGGCATGCTAGCAGATTGTTGAAAACTGCTTTTGCAGGTTGGTCAAAAAGATCTCAGGGGCGAGGCTTCGACGCTAGCTCCCTTCGGGTCTGAGCCTCCTGGTTCGAGTACCTCACCATGACCCTGAGTATGGTCGAAGGGTTAGGGCCGGACTTCGAGTGATCCTCAGACGAACTCTGAGCCTGTCGAATCGGTCGAACCGGCAGGTCGAACGACAAACCGCTCCGTGTGTAAGCTAGTGGTACGGTGTTTACTTCAATACCCCTTTCTCTTTCCAGAATTCAATTGCACCGGGGTGCAGTGGAGTGATGATTCCCTTAGTGCCTGATTCGACCTTCATTTCTTTAAAGGTTTTTTTCTGGCCGTACATGTATTTTAGCCCGGAAGGACTATAAATAAGCGAGAGCAGCTTATAGACCACATCTGCGGGCACTTTAGAATTGGCCACCCAGAGGGTGGAGTCCTGGAATGAAGGGGTCTCATAGTTCACACCCCTATAGGTCCCAGCGGGAACGGACAGCTCGGTAAAATAGGGATATTTTTTATAGAAACCACTCTTGACTGCATCAGCATGGAGATCAACGAGGGTGATCTTGTTTGCCTGGGCTGCCATGATGACCGCTCCACTGGGGAAGGCGGTGAAAAGCCAGAAAGCGTCCAGTTGATTGTTACCAAATGCCGCAGCTGCATCGTTGTACCCGATCGCGTTTCGCTCAATCTTATCCCAAATGCCAAGATGGGTGAAAAACAGTTCGCAATTGGCAAAGGCCCCGGAGCCGGCGTTACCGACACCTACTTTTTCCCCCACAAGATCTTTCGCACTCTCAATCCCCGAACCGGCGCGGACCACTAGCTGGGCGGGGGCGCCGTACAAATAGGAGACGGCCAGTACATTTGAATATTTTTTTGTATCCTTTTTCAATCTTCCGTTTCGGCCCAAGTACACATGGCCGGAGTACACGACCCCCATTTGCTGCTTTCTGGAGTTTACCTTCCGCAAATTTTCCACAGAACCTGCAGACGATTGCGCCTGTACTCTGAACTCTTTAATGGCTTTAACCGGTTTGTATACCTGTATGGAGTTTGCGACGATCTGGAACGTCCCGCCAGCGGGACCACCACCAAATACCATTCTGTCCCTACCAAGTGAATTCGGTGGAAAAGCAATAGCGGATATGACCAACACACCAATACTGAGCATCGTTTTTGTTATCAATGGGACCTCCTCTCTGAAAATGGGTTGATCGTTAAACCCCGGGTAATTTCTGAATTCCTCCATAGCATGAATAGCCCAATCCTTTCCAATAAGCGCCCCTTAACGGATTAATTTTCTTGCGGCTCTGGGAGGGTCAATTCACAGGGTGTATTGGGTTGCCTTGGGGTGGAGGGGTGGGGGGACGTTCCCCTTGAGTTTTTGGTTGTTAGCCGAGTAGCTTGTCGCTGGACCTGATATATTCCGCTGTGCGGTAGGCAAGGGCGCCGATGGTGGGCGTCGCGGCATAGCCGCTCATACTCGGAAAAACCGAGGAGCCAACCACAAAGAGGTTCTTCATGTCGTGGGTCTGGCAGTAGCCATTTACAACTGACTTCTTCGGATCTTCGCCCATGCGAACCCCGCCTGCCCAACGGCTGCCGCGGTTGCTGGGTTTGGTCCAAACATGGCTCGCACCGGTCTCCCGCATAATCCCTTCACACTTCTCGCCGAGGAAACGCCACATGCAGTGCTCGTTTTGGTGGAAGCTGAAGGTGACCCGGGGCAGAGGGATTCCCCAGGCGTCCTTACGCACCGGATCCAGGTCCACAAAGTTGTCCTTATGGGGGAGAGTTTCAGGGTGCATACCAATGTCGAAGCACCGGGTATAATAGCGGGCGAGGTTCTCCTTGTATTTTTCGCCCCAACGAGGCCAACCGGGAGGAACGACGTCGCATCGCTCGATGGGCGTGCCGCCGCCACTCGTACCGATGGTGGCGCCGCGGATGAATCCCAGGCCGGCATGGTCGAAGTTATTGCCGTTAAAATCGTCCATTCGCATGCCGCCGTTGGGGCCAATAAATCCGTTGATGATGGTATCGTCAAAGAGGCCCGTTGTGCGGACGTCTCCGTGGGCCATAATATAACGGCCCACAAGCCCGCTGGAATTGGCGAGGCCTTTTTTACCCTCTCCAGAGAGCAGCAGCAGTCGGATGTTTTCGTACAGAAACCCGGCGAGAATGATCATTGTGGCGGATTGCTCAACGACTTGTCCGTCTGGGTCGAAGTAAGACACGCCCTTGGCCCGCCCGCCAGGGCCTGTGTTCACGCGGAAGACCTTGCAGCGCGTGCGCAGATCCAGGTTGCCTGTCTCGAGCGCAACTGGGATCACGGTGAAAGGCGAGGAGGTCTTGGCATGCACATGGCAACCGTAGTTGTTACACTGGCCGCAGTAGACGCACCCAGGACGCTCGGGGATGCGTTGGTCGTACGGCGCAGGTGGTTTGTACGCCTGTGACAGGATGCCCTGGGGGGTCTCGTACGCGTGGTAGCTGAGACGCGAGCAGGCCTCGCCGAATAGTTTCGTCCGGGTGCTTGGACGCAACTGAGGCAAGGGGTAGTCTTTTCGGCGTGGGCCTTCGAAGGGGTTGGCACCGGACTTCCCTGAGACGCCCATTTCCCACTCAAACCGTTCATAATAGGGCTCGAGGTCGTCATAGGTGATGGGCCAGTCGGCAATGTTGTAGCCTTTTAGGTCGGCGCCGGCTCGTTTGGCAATGCCGCCTTGCACATCGTTCGTGCAAACTTTGAAGTCGTCCGGCGTGAATCGGGTAGCGCTGCCCGTCCAGATCATCAGTCCGCCGCCGACGCTATTGCTCGGTGAGGTAGTGTACTGGAGTCGTGTCTTAGCGCCCCGCGCAGGCCGAATGCTGATTGGTTCGTGCTTGACGCGTTCTTCGAGTTGCCTTCTGGCAATGGCGCGAATGGAATCCTTGTAAGCGTAGTTCTCGAATTCGAGGAGCGGGCCCCGCTCAAGCCCCACAACCTTGAGTCCGGCGGAAACGAGCTCCTTGGCCATGATGCCGCCCACTGCGCCCATACCCACGATGCAAACGTCAACGGGATTTGGCACGCCACTCCTCCTCGTTTGGATAGGGCCGGTCCACTGCGACTGGCTCCAAATCCACGCGCTGGTTGATGTACGAATCGGAATAACCAAATTGGTGACCGGGGAAGCCCACCAGTCGCCATCCCACCATGTCACGGTTCCCTCCGTATGCAGGCTCGCCAAGCACGCCCTCCATCGTGTGGGTGCGAAGCACCTCGAAGAAGTCGGAGGCTTGGCTGAAGTCGGGGACCCGGCCGGCCTCAAAATCCGCAAGCACTACGTCCTGATCGGTAACGGCAATGCGCAGAAAGCCAACACCAAATCGGCGCTTTGCATGGCGGTTCAAGGCGCGGCACCCGCTGCGGTAAAGCGGGACGAGTTCGGGGAATGCCTCGTCAAGCAGCCGTTTGATGTAATTGATCACGCCCGCTTCGGAGGCACCCGGAGTTGAGGTGGTGGGGAAAATTCGCGTAGCGGCCGCTTCTATTAGGGCTACGTGCATTTTGATCATTGCTTCACTGGTACTAGGTTTGTCGCTCATATTGGAGTGAAGAATATTCGATAACGGAATAGTCTGTCAATCCGTCAGGTAGAGGGGAAGGCGTACTTTTTACTTTTTAGCAGGTTTTTGTTTTGTGCCACCTTTCTTTTGAACGGTGTCAAAAAACCCCCACAACAGGTTTCGAGAGATCCAACCTTGGTCGCCTTCGTCGGTCCGCACCTTGACCCAATCGCCTTTTTTGGCCAGTATTCGAAACGCCACACCCTTGTCAGCGGTCAATACAATGGGGTGATCGGTCCCTGGGCCTTGACGCACATTGGCCCTTTTCACCTTCACCGCGGCAGCGGGTTGCTTATCTGTCAGGGGGCCATAGATCCAATCCTCGTATCCTTCAAAGTCCTTCACCTTCAGCCAACGGCCCTTCCGACTGATGACCTGGTAGGGGAAGTTTTCCGGAACCTTTCCTCTCTTGCTGAACTTTTTGCCTGGGCCGGAGCGGACATTGGCAATCTTTACTTTGACTCGTACCATCTCTGCTGCCCAGGATACTCCCTGCAGGGAGACCAGACAGACGAGAACGCTTACTATGATAACCCTGAGCAAGCGAGGCCCTTGCCGAATGTCCTGAACTTTCACTTTTAATTCCGTATGATGCCTAGTGATGTCGTCAAAACTTTGATGCGTCATGCAATTTCCTTAAAACCGACCCGCAATTCTGTCAAGACAAAATCGATTGGGATAAATTATTAACAGTTCTATATTTATCACATCCTCAATCAAAATCGTACTATCATGAGTCGCTTCGCCCGCTTGCATAGCATAAATTCTCCTGTTAATCCCTCTATGACAGCCTGTCTGTCTCGGGAATTGGGGTTCGTTCTTTGTGGGCCTTGTTGAAGCATAGCCCGATTAAAACTGTTCCCGCAGGAGATTTTAGTTGGCCAGAAGCCCTAAACACGAGGAGACCAAAAACTGCCAGGTTTTTGTTTTACTTATTCTTTTTTTCGCTCTGGCTGGGATGGTTGGATGTGCTCCCCCTATTGGTGTATTAACCGCCACCCCTGACAACGTCTATGAGAACATCAACGCAAATGTGCTCAATCGAGGAACTCCCAGCACGGCCTCTTTGCAAATCCTCGAGCGCTATGGGTTGAGAGACCTCTTTGAAATTGCTCCCATTGAGGCCCTGGAGACACTGTACCATAAGGCATGCAAAATTAGCTCGCCCGATCTCTTGTTTACTTTGTCAGAGCTCAGTTATTTCATCGGGAAACAACTGTATTTCAAGGCCTATTACCTTGCCTCCACTGTCTATGCGTATCTGTACCTATTTGGGGACGGTGGTTTAGACCAAGCAAACCCCTACGACCCACGGTTCAAGCTAGCTTCTGATCTGTACAACCGGGGCCTTGCGGAGGCTTTGGTCGAAGAGGAAGGATCCGAGGTCCTGTTAGAAGACGGACCCCTAGAACTCCCATCCGGCCAACTCTACGTAAAGGTGAGCCGTCCTGGTTTTCCCTGGGGCAAGGAAAGATTTTCACGTTTCCTCTTGGCGGATGATTTTGAGATTCGGGGGCTGAGCATTCGCCAGCGTGATCCCGGACTCGGTGTTCCGCTCATTGCACTGCCTTCCCGCAGGGCGAAGCTAAAAAGAGAAGACGATTATCTACCGTCGAATCTCGCGGTGGCGGTCACAGCATTCATGCGCATCCAGGGAAGCAGGTGCGACATGGCTAGCGGGAATCTTTCAGCCTCGGTTGAGCTTTACTCGCCCTTCACCGTGTCTCAGGTTCAAATAGGCAACCGAAAAGTCCCTCTGCAAGCCGACGTAACAGTCCCCTTCGCATACTCATTGGAGGACTCGCCTACATGGAAGTTCGGTTTCTCCGGCTTCTTTTCCGGTGAGCAGGAGGTGGACAGGCTTGGCGGGCTCTATATGATCCAGCCGTATCGCCCTGGAAAAATACCGGTGGTCTTTGTCCACGGCACGGTATCGAGCCCGGCGACCTGGGCACAAATGCTAAATACCCTCCTGGGCGATCAACAACTGCGGGAACGCTACCAGTTTTGGTTGTTTTTATACGCTACGGGGAAACCCATTGTCCTGTCGGCGACCAGACTCCGCAGTTCTATGAAAGAGATCGTGAGTGCACTGGATCCAAATGGATTAAATCCATCCCTCAAACAGATGGTCGTGATTGGTCACAGCCAGGGGGGGCTTCTCACAAGATTGATGGTGGTTGAAAGTGGAGATGAAACCTGGCGGCGCGTGGTGGGCAAGGAATTTGAAGAGTTCGAGCTTGAGGATGAATTACGCGACCTTTTGCGCGAAAGTTTTTTTTTCCAACCCTTACCCTTCGTTCGGCGAGTCGTGTTTATCGCTACACCTCACCGCGGCAGCTATGCGGCCGGGAGTCGGATCGGACGTTTGGGATCGAAGCTGATCTCCCTACCGAAAAACATTTTGCAGTTCGCACAGGATCTAAACACGGCAAAGATTCTCCCTCCTGAATTTGATGGCAAGATACCCACGAGTGTTGATAATATGACCCCTACGCACCCGTTTATTAAAACATTTTCCGCGATTCCCCTGTCACCAGATGTAAAGAGCCACTCTATTATCGCAGTCAAAGGTGCTGGACAACCGGAAGGGGGTAACGATGGGGTTGTCGCTTATGCCAGTGCGCATATAGAAGGTGTGGATTCGGAGTTAGTGGTTCGGTCTGGTCATTCCGTCCAGAACCATCCTCTGGCCATTGAAGAGGTCCGAAGAATCTTACTGGAGCACCTGCGCGGGGTCCCGCAGTGATAAGAATGGTCTGAGCGTTTTCGCACAACGGTGGGACGGCATCAGTAACAGGGCAGACGCATCTATCCCGATGCACGGAATCTTCAGTCCGTGACGTGTAATTACTTCTGTACTATATCCGTAAACCACTTGATGATCTCATCTCTGTTGCCCTTGATTTTTTCCCAGTTAATGGGAAGTGCCTTCTTTGCTACGGATTTAAACGGCGGAGCACCCTTAGGGGGGGCAAACGAGGGATTGACCGGGTAGAGGTTGCCAATTTCCACTATGGCCCTTTGACCTTCGTTGGAAAGGATTAGATCATCAAATGCGTTTTTCCAAGCGTTATCGCTGGCAGCATCAGGAAAAGCAGTGCTGTGGTTCCAAAGGTGTACCACCTAGTTGCGATTCTTCTCTTTGCCATTAAATTTTCTCCCTTCCAGAAACCCTACAACAAATAATGACCCGGAAAGCTTTAATTCCTATTATTCAGGCATTTAGCCCCGATCCGACAATGATCGGTCCTAGAAATCATCGCTAGCAAGTCCCGTACGATGCGCTATGGGCCACGCTCATTACTCCTCGGTCGAGATGAGATCGTACGGAACAAGCATCAGATGGCCCTTCAGAGCTGTCTGTACCATGGTTCGATAACTCACCTGAAGTGTAGTTACGGACTAGCGACCCAAATATCTGTGACCGTTGCAACGTCTGGCCTAGGACAGCACGTGGCCTGGTCATTTTTGTCGGATTGGGGTTAGCCCGCCAAATGCTTTTAAAATAGCTCGAACTCACAACTCAAGCGGGCTGGCCCCACTCTTATAGACCCGGGTAGACATCTTCCCGGCCTTATAATATAGTGCCCCTGCTAATCGCGTGATCCTGAAATATATACATCAAAGGAGACAAATATGATGTGCAAAAATCGACTCATGGTGAGGTTGGGGATCATTCTATCCCTGGCCGTTCTCACGTCGATCTATATCCAATCCCAGGCGCAGGCTGCAGATTGGTTAAAAGGTAAGAGCATCCGTATTATGATCGGATACCCCCCGGGTGGAGGGCATGACTTGGAAGCCCGAGTGATGGGGCGGCACCTGAGCAAATATTTGCCTGGAAAACCGAGCATCATTGTGCAGAATATGCCTGGGGCAGGGGGTATGATCCAAGCTGCGTATATATACAACCGTGCTAAGCCAGATGGCCGGACCATCGGGCTTTTCGGCGGTAGTCACTCCACAAGTGCGCTCCTGCGAAAAGAGGAAGATATCAAATTTAATTTGACTAAAATGCCGGTGGTCTGGTCGGTCGCAGGGGGAAATGTGGATCTTGTCCGGGATTTTCTTAACGCCCGAAAGGCGTCCGATCTTTTCAAGGTTGATCCCGATCAGATCATTGTAGCGGGGCGATCCAAGACTGGCTCTTCTTGTATCAAAGGACAGCTAGCCTTGAAGCTTCTTGAAATCAAGGGATATCGGCCCGTTTGTGCCTACAGAGGCACCGCGGTGGTCCGCGGCGCCATGGAACGAGGAGAGGTCAGCTTTTTCAATGCCAGCAACGCGCACCTGATCGGCAGCGGCGCCTTTGTCGACATGCTTGAGAGAGGAATGGTTTATCCCATGTGGCAGTCTGGGGACCTCCAGATAGACGGGCGGGTCGTTCGCTCCCCGACGGTTAAAGGGGATGTCCCAACCCTTTTTGAGGTGTACAAGGAAGCCTATGGTAAGGACCCTTCGGGTGAGGCATGGGAAGCCTGGAAAGCGCTCAGCCTGGGCTTAGCCAAGTTGACGCGTGTTTTGGTCCTACCTCCCGGTACTCCCCCTGACCGTGTTGGAGTATTGCGGAAGGGCATAAAACAGATGGCCCAGGATCCCAAATTCGTCGCCGACTGGGAGAGAATCTTTGGTCAGAAGCTAGCCCCTCTCTTGGTTAGCCCCGAGGAGGCAACCAAGCTAAAGAACGAATATATGGCGCCGGCACCTTGGCAGGACTGGCTAAAAAAATTCGTCTTTGGATAATTTGTACCTGTTCTAGAGGCACAGAGCGACATGACGAGCAGCAAAGCACTGCACGTGGCAACTCATTCCGGCTGGTACCGCTTTGAAAAGAGTGGGGGCAATTTGAAGGAGGTTGACAGAGCGCTAACCTACTGGACCCTGAGTTGCCTGGCAGTGGACCCAGGAAATCCGCAGACTGTCTATGCAGGCACTGACCACTCGGGGCTGTTTTTCTCTCATGATGGTGGTGCCTCATGGATGCGGGCGAGCCCTGGGATCCCCAATCTGAACCTGTTCTCGTTATTGGCCTTACCTGGAACCGTCCTCGTAGGAACACGGCCCGCCGCACTGTACCGTGGTACCCCCGGCGGCGATTGGGAAGAACTGGAGGGTGTACGGAGGGGGAGTGCGGGCGGAGTCTTTCCGCCTAATCCTGAACTCAGTCCGCGCACCCGTTACCTGGCTCAAGATCCGAGTCTGCCGACGCGCCTATATGCCGGGATTGAGGTCGGTGGGTTGCTGGTAAGTGACGATGAGGGCGAGTCATGGAAACCCGCCAATGAGGGCCTGACTGATCCTGACGTGCATCAGCTCTGTCATTGTAGCCATAACCCCGAATTGGTTTTTGCAGCCTGTGGTGAAGGGGTGTTTCGCAGCGTCGACCGAGCATCCCACTGGGCTGAGGTCACTCCACACGGATCGAGGACCTATGGGACGACAATTACTGAGACGGCAGCAGGTACGGTCTATCTGGGAATTTCGGTCGGTCGGCCCAACACCTGGCTCGGAGCCGAAAGAGCCAATTCTGCCATTATTCAAAGCCGTGAAGGAGGTCTTGATTGGAAGGTGACAGCAGAAGGTCTGCGCGGCGGAATCATGGATACGATATCCGATCCTGATGGCGATGGAATTATTGCAGCAACCTCAGAGGGCGAGCTACTCGCCCTTGAGGGTTCTGAATCCCGAACTCTTGTTAGCGGCCTACCCTGCATTTCCGCCATAGCGTTTGGAGACTAACGAATTTTACCGTTCTCCAACTCGCGGAATTGGAAATAAAGAATCCATTCGGGCAGTTATCCCGCTAGAACTTCTCCGACCAGGGTCGCAGCTCGGTGTAGGATGTCCAGGTACTGCGGTGCTGGCGGTGAAGGTGAAGGTAGGTCTGAGCGATGGAGTCAGGGTGGAGCATGCCGTCGGGACCACGTGCTTTGATGCGCTCTGGGTCACGGACCGGATTATAAATTCCGCCATCGATCACAACTTGAGCCACGTGGATGTTCTGCGGCTGGAGTTCACGTGCCATGCTCTGGACAAGGCCGCTCAGTCCAAACTTGCCCATGGCATACATGGAAGAGTTTGCAAAGCCCTTGATGCCCGCTGATGCCCCCGTAAACAGAATGGTTCCTCTCCCGGCCGGGATCATCCGTTTGGCTGCCTCCCGCCCGATCAAAAATCCACCGTAACAAGTCACCAGGATGGCATTTTTAACTTGATCAGGATCAAGTTCTGTAATCGGACCCCGGACTCGTTGGCTCGCGTTGTAAACCACAACATTGGGTTCACCGAGGTCCTTGGTGACAGCGCTAAACAAGTTCTCCACGTCATTAGGAATAATTGCATCACACTGGTAGGCATGGGCGCCCATCTCTTTGACCAAACCGTCCAGTTTTCCGATATTGCGGGCAGCCACCGCCACCTTCATCCCTTCTTTGCTGAACAGCCTGGCAAGTGAGGCGCTGAGTCCCGGCCCTGTTCCTACCACTAATGCGATCTCTTGGTTAGCCATATTGATTCTCTGAACTATGACGATCCATTTTCTTTTAATTCATCTACGGTTGAAACACAAAGAATGCCTTATTGGAGTTCGAGATCCACGATTCCATGAACACTGCGTCAGTGGGCTTCCTGTTGAGCTCGGCCATTGCCCCCGCCAGGCAGAACCAGTTCACAAGCTCGTGGTGTCCCCGATCCTCCGCCTCTTCCAGGGTCGTATTGCGCCAGGTGTCCCAATCACCAGAGCGTAACGCTTCAAAGTACCGTTTATCAGATTCGACGTCCGGGTACATGAGGCCGTGCTTGGCGGTTAAGAAGGAGTGGGACCAGCTGGAGGAAGCAATGAGGGCCACCTTCCAAGGGGCATTTTGGAAGGCCCGCGCCGCTGCAGCCCCGATCTGAAATGCGCGCCAGGGTTGCGGTCCGGGGGGATCATCACCTGCAACGTTCTGAGCTTGCGAGGGTGTGAGGGGCCTCCCTTTGGCGCCTACTAAATTGCGTCCGTAGCTGTTGACCGTGAACGGGATAACCGGAAACGGAAATCCCTTTCGGTCCCAGTCAAGGTAGAGTATGGAGTTTACAAACGCGTGCCCTAAACCTTGATGCAGGGGTTTGTAGGCGTAGGCTACGTCGAATCCCTCATTGAGCAAGGACGAGGCGAGATGTTTGCCTCCCATCCGATGTCCCCGAATAGTGAAGACCTTGTCTTCTGGCTCGTTCCATGAGTTCACACCTCTACGGTTGTTCAACCAAGGCTGTACCTCAACCGAGTCGTAGGCGAGGATGGAAAAGGCAGGGACACAGTCTTCGCGGTAGTTTTCGTACTGGTCGTCCCCCCAAATAACGCAGAAATCAGGCTCGAATTCATCGAGTACGTTCCGGGCCAGGCGAAAGCGTTCAATCATTGCCTGGCGATGCTCAACAGAATGCGCCTCCCCCTCATCGTCTCCCCACTGTCGACGCATACCCTCCGGCCAATTATCAATGGACCGCAACCGCTCCGGCAGCGCTGGGTCTGCCAGGAGTAACTTGATGCGACCCGTCATGTTCCCCTGGACTGAGAGGGCCGGATAGTGAGTGATGCCAAGCCCAAGTATCTGTCCCATTCGTTCCTCCTAGATTAATTCCAAACCATTTTCCAAGTCCTACGGGACTTTGCAGCCCCGGTCAAGACGACCAAGTTCTGTTCTGCAAGACAATCTTAGAGGGATCATCCTCGTCTATTGACATAGCATCAAGACTCTACTAGAGCAGCACCATTGAGAAACATGATTAACAGCCTCCTCAAGGTTTGGCAAGGCATCTGAGCCAGCCGTGCTCTGTCGTTTTTGGCATTGGCCGGGAGGACGTTTTGACTGTCAAACCGAGGGGTTGAATGGCTTGATAGGTGATCAAAGGGATCCGTCGTTGGTAAATATGATGAGAAATGACGGCGCGGTAAAAATAACAGGCAGCTTGTCCAAAGCCCTCCTTGCAACAGGGGTCATCCTTTTATCGGGCTTCACGCTGGTGACCCATGCTGCATCTCAGACCTGGATCCAACTTTCCCCAACTGAGGGGGCCCCAGATGCACGGACCCTTCACACCTCGGTCTACCGTATCAGCTCTAATCGAATGATCGTATTTGGTGGAGCCGACCGCCTGGAGGTTGGCGAAAAACTGCTTAACGATCTTTGGGTCCTGGAGGATGCCGATGGTACGACTGGGGCCCACTCGTGGACACAGATCTCTACCGAAAGTGGTCCCAGCGACAGAAGCTCCCACACAGCTGTTTACGACACGAATACAAACAGTATGATCGTCTTCGGTGGAAGCGTAGGAGTCGGGTCCACAGGCTCTCCGTTGCTTACCAATGAGGTCTGGGTACTTGAGAACGCCGATGCGACCGAGGAGGACAACCCGCCAAAGTGGACGAAGCTATCCCCCACAGATGGACCGAGCGGGCGGGCAGCACACACGGCCGTCTATGCCCCAAGTAACAACAAAATGATCGTGTTCGGGGGAAATGTAGGAGCCGGGTCCACAGGCTCTGCTTTGCTTACCAATGAGGTCTGGGTGCTCGAGAACGCTAACGGGACTGAGCAGGACAACCCGCCGAAGTGGACCAAGCTTACCCCCGAAAATGGACCGAGCGAGCGGGCAGCACACACAGCCGTCTATGACCCAAATACCAACCGGATGATCGTCTTTGGAGGGAATGCGAGTGTCGGGACCGATGATTCGACGACTCTTACTAGGGAAGTCTGGGTGCTCGAGAACGCCAACGGGACCGAGGAGAATAACCCGTCTAACTGGACGAGACTATCTCCCTCGGGGGACCCCGGTGCGCGAGATCTGCACACAGCCATCTACGACTCGAATACCAACAGGATGACCGTTTTCGGGGGCAAGCGAGAGATTGGACCGACGGATTCTTCGACCCTTAGCAATGATGTCTGGATACTGGTAAACGCCAATGGGCTCACTAGTGATGGTCAATCGGTCATTCCTGCGTGGACGGAGCTTTCCACCACTGCCGGGCCGCCAAGTAGGCGTAATAGCCACACCGCCGTTTACAATAACACTCCGGCGAGTAACCGCATGATTGTGTTTGCTGGACAAACTGGTTGTGCTGACTCTTGCGTTGATCTTAATGACGTCTGGGCGTTGACCGATGCCAATGGGTTCATTCCCCCTGGAGAACCTGTGTTTGGAGCAACCTCAACTGACGACGAAAACCTATCCACAGTACAAACCTCATCCGTGAATGTGATCGATGCGGTATCCTCTGAGGTCACCGATACCAATGGAATCGGAGGAGGAGGGAGTGGAACTGTAGCTCGGGGGGAATTGAAATCACCCGTCATCACGATCCTGGGGCCAAATCCGGTTACGGTAACGATCGGTACGACCTATACTGACAAGGGGGCTACCGCCAGTGACAGCCTTGGGGGCGATCTGACAGCGCAAATCGTCGTCACGTCCGATGTCAACACCAGGGTGGTGGGGAGCTATGCAGTCGTATTCAAAGTGACGGGTTCGAGCGGTAATGCCGCCACTGCGACACGTACGGTGAACGTAGTGGGTACTGCCTTACCCGAGACGACCATTGTCTCTGCCATCGATGGCACTGGAACGTCTATGAAGAATCGCGGGTCCACAGCGTCACAATCTATCACCTTTACCTTTGTAGGGTCTGATAAGATTGGAGTGACGAGATTTGAGTGTAGCTTGGATCTCTCGGCTTTCTCCCCTTGTACCAGTCCAAAAAAATTCACCAAACTCGCACTTGGGAGCCGTGCCTTCCAAGTTCGGGCTATTAATAAATTAGGAAACTGGGATCCCGGTCCCGCCCGGTGGACATGGACCATTCTTACTCCCGGAGAGCTTTCTCCTCTGATGGAGGATTTCGTTCTCTTGGGTACATTTATTGCCGGACGCGAGCGTCATGCAATTGTGGAGGGGAGAGGGGGAGAGCTGCGGCGCCTTGAATTAGGCGATACACTGGACGGATTTGAGCTCGCAGAAATTCATAGACAACGAGCGGTGTTTAAAAGTGACACTTCCACGCTCGAGTTGGTCCTTGACTTCACGCGAAGGTAGTTGTGGACAAATCAATGGACCAGATGGAAATAAATTTTAAATTCCCGCATACCATACTTCTGCATCATCTGGCTCATGGTGCTCATAATCTCAGCGTGATTAGAAAGCTCAGTAAGATCAACCCGTCGGCTGCAAACCAATGGATACGGTGTAAGAAACATAATCGGCGAATCCTTACTGCATCGATAATTATCCGCTTAGTGATGCGAAAAACGGACGTGAAGCCAACGACCTTCTTTCTTGATACTCACTACTGCTAGTTCCCAATCAGACATTCCTTTTATCGGCTTGCCTTGATAAACAGCACTTCCCTTAGGGTTAACGGATACCTTGAGGTTGCGAGAATGCTGAGACCCATCATGGCCTTTCATCATCAACCTGACTTGGAGGTCCCCACGCTTCAGAGGCTTCATGGTTTTGTCGTAGAGATACAGTTTCGGGTTTCCGTCCTTATCAAGGAGGAACTCAGCATGGATTCCTTCTGCTTCGCGCACAATCCCGCCATGGGGAGTTTTATGCCCGTGACCTTTAGGTACGGGATCACCAAGAGCTTGACTGGGAAATGCCAAAGCAAAAATTAGCAATAGGGCAAAATGTTCTCTTAAAAATATCATCTTCATAGCTCGCTCCTTTTCTCACTCATCACTTATACTAAAGATATCTCCGCGTTCTATGGCAAGCTGGCGGGCGAAAACCTCATCCTTCTCCCAACCGTATTTCATAAAAAGAGTAGGCACGACAATCATGTTGAGAAAAGTAGAAGTAAAAAGTCCTCCCAGAATCACATAGGCCATGGGCCGCAAGAGCTCTTTACCAACAATGTCGCCAAAGAGGAGAGGCATAAGGCCGAGGGCTGAGGTCGCAGCGGTCATGAGAACTGCCACGAGCCTTTCCTTCGAGCCCTCAATTACTACTTCCTCTCTCCCTTTCCCCTCGGCCCGAAGCTGACGGTAGCGACTTACCAAGATAATGCCACTTTTCACAGCGATGCCCAGAACCCCGATAAAACCGATCAAGGAGGGGACACTCATAATTTTACCTGTAAAAAAGACAGCCGCTACACCACCAATCAGAGCCAGGGGTAAATTTGCCATGACCAGTAAGGACGAGCGAATTGAATTGAGGGATTTATAGAGGAGAACAAAGATCGCTATGATGGCTATCGCACCGTAAATCAACAGAATCCGCGTTGCCCGTTGCTGACTTTCAAACTGACCGCCGTATTCGACGAAGTAACCAGGCGGCAGATTGACCTGTTGCGCTATTTTCTCCTGCGCCTCGGCAATGATGCTTCCCAGATCACGACCAGCAACGTTGGCCTGGACTACAATCCGTCGTTGGATCCGCTCCCGGTTAATGAGATAGGGCCGGTTCTCAAGCGTCACCTCGGCTACCTGACTAAGCGGGATCTTCAAACCATCATGCCCGTCCACGAACACCCCCCTCATGGCCTGCGTATCCCGCCGCGAGTCCTCATCAAACCACAGGAATAGATCAAAGCTTTTCTGGCCCTCGATGACCTGAGAGATCGTCTCTCCGTTAAAGGCGATCTGTGCCGTCTTCAACACGTCACCAACATTAAGACCGAGGCGTGCGGCCTGGTCCCGCTTGACATTGATCCGCACCTCTGGCACACGAATCTGCTGCTCCAGTTGTAGGTCCGTCACACCCCGGATGGTTCCCATGATCTGCTCCACCTCCCGGCCTTTTTCCAGTAGCCGATCGAGATTCGGACCATAGATCTTGATCGCGATCTGCGAACGGACCCCGGAAAGGACTTCATCCATGCGGTGGGCGATGAACTGACCCAGGTTCGTGGCCACCCCCGGAATCTTCTTCAGATCGTCACGGATAGCGTGGACCAACTCTTCCGGGTCTCTTTCTCCATACTGCAATAGGATATCGAACTCGATAAAGTTGGGTGGCATAGCGTCCTCATCTAGCTCCGCCCGGCCAACTCGCTGAGAGACGGAGACCACCTCCGGGTACTTCCTCAGCATCTTCGTTATCCGGTAGCCCAAACGCATGGATTCCGGGAGCGAGGTGCCGGGAAGACTGGTGACCGCCAAAATGAAATTGCCCTCGTGAAACTCCGGTAGGAAGGAACGCCCTAGGAATGGGACCATGGCGATACTGATGGCTAGGAGTAACACAGAGACCGCAATCACCAATCCTGGACGATTCAAGGAGGGTCGTAGCAAACGCGCATAGGATGCCTTAAGGACACGAATGGTTAAACTCTCCAGCTCGGGCCCTTCTCTCATGATGGGTTTTGCTTTAGCCAAAAACAGAGAGCAGAGCACCGGGGTTAAAGTTACCGCTACAATGAGGGAGGCAACGAGAGATGCGGCAAAGGCCAGGCCTAAAGGTGTGAAGATCCGTCCCTCCACCCCAGTGAGAAGAAAAATCGGGCCGAAGACCACCAGGATAATCCAGGTTGCATAGACCACCGAATCCTTGATCTCACGGCACGCTCGGAATACTACCTGAAGGACCGGGGCAGGGTTTTCCGCCTGCCGGTTTTCCCTCAACCGTCGGAAGATAATCTCCCCATAGATAATCGCATTGTCCACCACGACCCCGACGGCGACGACCAAGCCCGCTAGTGTCATCGCGTTGATCCCGACCCCAAAGACCATTAGCGTTAAAATTCCCAGGAGCAGGGAAAGGGGCATGGCTGCGAGGATAATGAAAGCCGTGCGTATGTTAAATAAAAAGAACACTATGACAATCGCCACTATGATTGCCCCCTGGAAGAGTGCCTTACGGAGATTGCGGATCGAGGACTCGATAAAGTTGGCCTGACGGAAGACCTGGGGATGTAACTGAACTTCCTCCGGGAGTGTCCGTTGAATATCGGCCAGAGCTTCCTCCACCTTACGGGTTACCGTGAGCGTATCCGCACCGAACAGCTTCGAGACGGTGCCGATGATTGCCGGCTTACCCATGTAGGCCGCATCTCCGCGCGGAAACTCCGGTCCAAACCTGACTTTTGCCACCCGTTCCAAGGGGATCGGAACCCCTCCCAGCTCGGCCACCACGGTCTTTTTAAGATCCTCCAGGCTGCTAATTCGCCCCACGCCTGTAACCACGTACTCCTGACCGGAGACCACATGGAAACCTCCGGGTACATTTACGTTCGTTTCTTCAAGCGCTTCCACCACATCCTTCACGGTAACGTCGTACTGGAGGAGCTTCGGCGAAGAGAGAAGAACTTGATACTGTTTGGGTCCTGGCCCCATACAAACCACGGAGGCCACTCCGGGAATAGCCAAGACGCGATTATGGATCTCCCAGTCGCAGAGGGTCCTGAGATCCAACAGGGGAACCTTGTCGCTCTGAATGGCAAATTTAATCAGCCAGCTCACTGCTGAGGTGATGGGGTGCATGACAGGTGTCTCAGTCCCAGGCGGGAAATCTTCCCGAATTTCCTGAAGGCGCTCGTTGACCAATTGCCTGGCTGTATAGATGTCCGTCCCCCACTCAAAAACGATGATGACCGTGGACAGCCCCGCTGATGACTTTGAGCGAACTCTTTCCACTCCTGGAGTACCATTGACTGTCGCTTCGATACGGAACGTAATCAGCGTTTCCACATCTTCTGGAGACAGACCGGGTGCTTCAGTTTGGACAATTACCTGGGGCGGGGCAAATTCCGGGAGCACATCCATCGTTACCTGCCAAACCGCAAAGACGCCAACCACGAGGACAATAACAAACGCTGTCACCGTTAGCAGGCGATTGCTTAAAGACCACTTGGTAATCCAGTCAAACATATTTAGCTCCTTGACTTAATGGCCATGTCCTCCCAGAGCCACTCCGCCCTGCCGAGTCATCAGCGACTTTGTGTAAACCTGTTGCTTTCCATCCGTGACGACCTGGTCGCCGGGGAAAAGCCCGCGTTTTACCTCGACATAGCGGTCATCTTTCGCCCCCAGAATGAGATCCGCGCGGCGGAAGGAACCCTTCTCTTCCACAAAGACAAAACTCTCGCCTTCTGTCTTGATAATTGTCTCTAAAGGAACGGTAAGAACTTCTCCCCTTTCCGCTCCTACAACAACATCCATCTCAACAAATAGATTTGGTTTAAGCTTGCCCGTCCTATTGGGGACCTCCGCCCACAGTCGGAGTGTGCGCTTTTGTGGATCTATAGTGGGACTGAGGCGTGATATTGTTCCGGTAAAAATTTCCCCGGGATAGGAGGTAAGGCGGATTCGAACGCGCTGCCCGATCTTTAGCTGAGGTAGTGCCTCTTCAAAGGCGTCTCCCTCGACGAGAACAACCGATAGATCAAGAATCTTAAAGATGACCTTATCTGGCTCGACCATCTCCCCCAAAACAACATGACGCTCGGCCACAACACCACTAATGGGAGAAAAAAGGGCAAGGGTTGAGATGCTCTTTTCTTTTCGTACTCTTTGCAATGCATCCCTAGGCAACCCCAAAAGGACAAGTTGTTGCGCCAGCCCCTCAATCTCGTTGAGCCCGGCTTGATGCTGGTTCTCAGCGGCGATAAGTTCTTTTCTTGGTGCAATCTTGCTCTCGACCAGCCTCTTGATCCTGTCCAGCTCCGCGATAGCCAGAACCATCCTGTTCTCAGCCTGGATTAAATCAACCTGGAGCCTCTGGATCTCCACACTTTCAATCTCGGCCAACTTCTGACCCTTTTGGACTCTGTCGCCCACCCGTGCAAAGGCACCCAGGATTGTCCCCGCCACCCGGCTACTCAGTAGGGCTTCTCTATCAGGATCCGGCTTGACCACCCCAGCCATGCGGATAACGCTGTCCAGACGACGCAAATCGGCAACGACCGTTTTGAGTCCGATATTGTGCTTCTCCTCGGAAGTTAGTTTTAACCCCGTTGTCTCTTCTCCCCCCTCACTGTGCTCGTCCGCCTTGCCTTCCTCGGCGCCATGAGGCTTTGTCCCCTCCGGGTGTGGATGCTCGGCCGAGGATTCTTTTGAGCCACTTTTTCCGTGGTGACTTGAGGTCGAACCTTTCTGAGCATCGGCCCTGAGCCAAAAGAGTCCGGACAAGGTAAAAAACAGACCAATCGCGGTGACCGCCACGATGATCTGCCTTAACTTTCTTCTGTGCATAATCCCTCCTACTACTCCAAAGCTGCTGCTCTCTCCAATTCCGCTCGGGCCAAGTGATAGGCCAACAAAACATCTAAGTAACGGAGCTGCGCCTCAATCAGTCGATCCTGAGCTGTAATGGCCTCGAAGATTTCGATCTGGCCTTCTTCGTAAGCCCGTTGAGTTAGTTCAAGGGTTTCCCGAAATTTGTCCAATACGTTTTCCCCGAAAAGGCCAATTCCCGCCTCAGCAATTTGATACTGCTTCCAGGCGGAGCGGACGCGTTTTTCCACTGTTTGACGCAGGTTTCGATATTGAATATTCGCTGCGCTTTTTATTGCCAGGGCCTGTTCCAACTCCCCCTGTTTACGATCAAAAAAAGGCAGAGGTATCGAGAACCCGCCACCGAAGATATTGAAGTTCCCCTCTTCACGCATGTAAAAGGCCGAAAATTCAATGTCCGGTATTCTTTCTGAACGGGTCAAATTGACCTCTGCCTCAGCCGCCTGTCGTTCCGCATCTCGTGCGGCCAGATCCGGACGGTTCCGTAAGGCAGATTCCAAAAGACTCTTAAGATCCGGCATGGACTCTTTTCTTTTAAGGCTGCCTTCAAGTGTAATCTCCTCTTCTACAGGTAAATTCAAAAGCGTTCTCAGCTCTACCAGGTTCCCTTGGTATTCTATCTTTAACTCTAAGATATCGCTTTTTGCCCGGCTCAACTCGGCTTCCGCCGGGGCAAGAATCATTGCCGGGGCATCACCCACCCGGACGCGGTCCTTTGCTGCAGCAAGAAGCCGGTCAAGAAGGGCGACGGAATCCTTACCCCGCTCAATCTTCTCCTGTAGCGTCAAGAGGGTGAAATACAGGCTCTTCACGCGGAAGCGGATCTGCTGCCGGGTTTCTCTCAATTCCCAAGTGGCCTTCTCCAGCTCTTTCCGC
>Ga0114947_10000137_pt1 | contig 21187 bp, 18 predicted proteins | sample CR02metaG_FD_99656 | JGI IMG/M metagenome (GOLD analysis project Ga0114947, IMG submission 99656) | Deep subsurface microbial communities from Mariana Trench to uncover new lineages of life (NeLLi) - CR02 metaG | ecosystem: Environmental > Aquatic > Marine > Ocean trench > Sediment ...
AGCGCATGCGACGCGGGATCGGCAATGTGCTCAGAGCTTCCTCTATCAGTCCGGGCAGCAGCTCAGCGGCGGCTCGGCCTGTCTCGACGCTTTCATATGTAAGCCAGGCACCCTTGTCGGAATTGCTTCTACCAAGCTCTGCAACCTCAACGCCACACTTTTTGGCGAAGGCGATGGCCGCCGGCGACGCCTTGCCGGCGTCGTCGAAAGCCACTTTTATTGGCGGCCCCTTTTGTTCGACCTTGCGACTTTCCTGCCGGCGAGCAAGGTCACTTACCAGGACCGTCAGGCGTCGCGGGCTTGCGAAAGTCTGGCTGTCACCATGTGTCAGGCGCGCCTCGTCAAGACCGCTGACTAATTTCTCGCCAAACGCGATCATTAACGAACGCAGTGCTGTTGGCGGCAGTTCTTCGGTACCAATTTCTACGAGAAAGTCGCCGGCGTTTCTCACTCTGCGGCCCCGCCTTTGACGCTGGACGGAAGCAGCGGAAAACCGAGCGCTTCGCGGCTGGCGTAATACGCTTCGCAGATGGCGCTGGACATGGTTCGCACGCGAAGAATGAATCGCTGCCGTTCCGTAACGGATATTGCCTGGCGCGCATCAAGCAGGTTGAACGTATGGGACGCTGTGAGCATCTGCTCATAGGCGGGCAGAACAAGATTCTGCCCAATGAGCCGTTCGGCGTCGTGTTCCGCGTGCTCAAACGCATTAAAGAGCGTGTCGATGTCCGCCTCGTCAAAGTTGTACTTCGATTGTTCGATTTCGTTCTGGTGATAAATGTCGCCGTACGTGATGCGGCCAAGCGGTCCGTCAGCCCAGAGTAAATCGAAAATACTCTCAACGTCTTGCAGGTACATCGCGAGCCGTTCCAGCCCGTAGGTAATTTCGCCGCTTACCGGACGACACTCGAGGCCGCCGACTTGCTGGAAGTAAGTGAATTGCGTGACCTCCATGCCGTTGAGCCACACCTCCCAGCCGAGGCCCCAGGCACCGAGCGTTGGAGATTCCCAATTATCTTCGACAAAGCGAATATCGTGCACGGCGGGATCAATACCGATAGCGCGCAGCGATTCGAGGTACATCTCCTGAATATCTTCGGGCGAAGGCTTGAGAATGACCTGGTACTGGTAGTAGTGCTGCAGGCGAAACGGGTTGTCTCCGTAACGACCGTCGGTCGGGCGACGACTGGGTTGAACGTAAGCGGCACACCATGGTTCGGGTCCTACCGCACGCAAAAAAGTGGCCGGGTGAAAGGTGCCGGCGCCCATTTCCATATCGTAGGGCTGCATGATTGCGCAACCACGGTGAGCCCAGTACTCCTGCAGACGAAGAATCAGGTCCTGAAAGGTTTGGGGGGCGGATGGGGCGTCGGTGGCCATTAGCGTGTCGCGGGACGTCAAAGGCGCGAAGTATAACGGCTTCGCCGTAGGAGCGCCCCCCAGCGCGGGTTTCTTGCCCGCAGGACTGCGCGTGGCGGCATCTTGCCAGGAGTCTTGTCGTGAAAAAAGGTGCGCGGGCCGTCGCTCTGCACTAGAATGGTGCGGTCGCAGGCAGGAGCGCACTGTATTGGTGCAGCCATCGCCATCGAGCCTGCTCTATATGGCTAAAAAACAATAGGTTACGGACTTCGCGGCGTTGGCATGCTATCTGCATTTACCCGACGTAACGGACCGTGCGCAACGGCCCATTGTATTTAGTGCAATAACTAAACGGAGGATAGATCCATGACGCCCACAGAGGTACTTGCCCTCATCAAAGATGCAGAGGTCAAATTCGTCGATTTTCGTTTCACCGACACGATCGGCAAAGAACATCATATTACGGTTCCCGCTCATACGGTCGATGAGGACCTGTTTGAAGATGGCAAAATGTTCGACGGCTCGTCGATCTCCGGCTGGAAGGGCATTAACGAATCGGACATGATCCTGATGCCAGACCCGGCGTCGGCGGCGCTCGATATCTTCACAGACGAGACGACGCTGAATCTTCGCTGCTGCGTTGTCGAGCCGTTGACAATGCAGGGATACGATCGTTGCCCGCGTTCTCTTGCCGGTCGTGCGCAGGCCTATCTCGAGTCGACCGGTATTGCAGACGCGGCGTTCTTTGGTCCGGAAAACGAGTTCTTCGTATTTGATAGCGTGACATGGGACGACAGCATTCAGGGAGCGTTTTACGCGGTTGATGCCGAGGAAGGCTGCTGGAATTCATCGCGGCAATACGAAGATGGCAATATCGGGCATCGCCCGGCGGTCAAGGGCGGATATTTTCCGGTACCGCCAGTCGACTCACTGCATGACCTGCGCTCTGCCATGTGCCTCGCCATTGAAGAAATGGGTGTCGAGACGGAGGTTCACCACCATGAAGTGGGAACGGCCGGACAATGCGAAATTGGCACTAAATTCAATACCTTGGTTCGCAAGGCCGACGAAGTGCAGATCATGAAATACGCTGTGCATAACGTTGCGCACGCGTATGGCAAGACCGCAACTTTTATGCCAAAGCCCCTCGTTGGCGATAACGGCAACGGGATGCATGTGCATCAGTCGTTGTTCAAGAACGGCGAAAACCTGTTCTCGGGCGACGGCTACGGCGGCCTTTCCGAAACGGCGCTGTACTATATCGGCGGTATCATCAAACATGCCAAGGCCATTAATGCCTTTGCGAATCCGGCGACGAATAGCTACAAACGACTGGTCCCTGGGTTCGAGGCGCCAACAATTCTTGCCTATTCGGCACGCAATCGATCGGCATCAATTCGTATCCCGTACGATTCGAACCCGAAGGGCCGGCGCGTCGAAGTTCGTTTCCCGGACTCGATGGCGAATCCTTACCTCGTGTTTGCAGCCATGATGTTGGCCGGCCTGGACGGCATTCAAAACAAGACCAACCCGGGCGACGCTATGGACAAAGATCTCTATGACCTGCCCCCTGAGGAAGAGAAAGAGCTCAAGCTCGTTGCGCTTTCTCTGGAGGAAGCCCTGGGCGCTCTCGACAAGGATCGGGATTTCCTGAAAGCCGGCGGCGTCTTCAGCGACGATCTGATTGACGCCTATATAGAGCTCAAGATGGATGACGTCACCCGCCTTAGAATGACCACTCATCCGGTTGAATTTGACATGTATTACAGCCTGTAAAGGTTAAAAGTGTGAACCGAGCGGCATTTTGCCGCTCGGAAGCTACCCAAAATTCTGATTACACTGCTATGCTAACCGTATGGAAAAACGATCGATTTTCATCCTGCTGGGATTGCTCGTCGCCGTTGGGGCGGTTGCGGAAACCTATTACAAGTGGACAGACGACGAGGGCGTCATCCATTACTCCGACCTGCCTCACCCGGGCGCGGTCGCGATTGAACTCGGCGACAGCAATAAACGGCGGCCCCGGCCAACCAGTCGTCGCACTGCGACGCCCCAGGCCCCGGCTGATGAAGCGCCGGCAGCATCGATCTCCACGGGCTATAACAGCCTTGAGTTTGTTAGCCCGACCGCAGAAGAAACGCTGTGGAACATAGAGGGCACTCTGTCTGTTTCACTGCAGGTGATACCGGCGTTGAAGCCCGGACATCAGGTCCGGGTGTATTTCGACGGTTCGCCGCAAATGGTCAGCGGCCCCAGCTTCGAGTTGCAGGAAGTGCATCGGGGCGTTCACAACCTGCAGGCGGAAGTGATCGACGAGACGGGCAAGCTGATGATTCGCAGTCGCCCCAACCGGTTCTACGTGCAACAGAACAGCGTGCTTTAGACAAGACGCACAAGCGGCGCTCGTCCGGGGCCGGCGACGACGGAACGCTGCACCGAAACTCCCGTGACATTCTCGACTCGCTGAGTATTGGCGTCATCCTTCTTGATGAACATCTTCTGATCGTCGCGTTGAACCCGGCCGCCGAAAACATCCTTGGTATCAGCCAGCAACGCGCGCACGGTCAATCGTTGTTGCAGTTGGTCGACGACGAGCCCGAGATGGGCGATATCCTGACGCGCGTTGCCGCGAGCGGCGACCATTATGCGAATGAGATGCGGCTGGCACCGACCGAAGTGCACAAAGATGAGCGCATTGTGGAATGCCGGGTGTCGCCGCTAACGGTAGACGACGCCCGGTTGCTGGTCGAAATAACTGACGTGACGAGGCGCTCGCAGATTAGCCGGGAGAACGCATTACTCATACAGCACGGTGCGGGCCGCCAAATGATCCGGCAGCTCGCCCACGAAATCAAAAACCCCCTGGGTGGAATTCGCGGTGCAGCGCAGCTGCTCGAGCGGCAGCTGCACGATCCGGAGCTTCGTGAATACACGGATGTCATCATAAGTGAAACAGACCGGCTGGTCGGCCTGGTCGACACACTGCTTGGACCGGGCGGACCGCCAAACAAGCAACCCGTCAATGTGCACGAGCTGCTTGAGTACGTTGTACGCATCATCGAGGCGGAGGGCCAAAGAAGCCCATGTATTCGTCGTGATTATGATCCGGGCCTGCCACTGATAAACCTGGATCGCGACCAGATAGTGCAGGCATTTCTCAACTTGGTACGTAATGCTATCGCCGCGCTGGATGGACAGGGAACGCTGACACTGCGCAGTCGTGCGGTAAGCAATTTTACGATCGGTAACGTCCGGCATCGAGTGATCGCATCAATCGAAATAGAAGATGATGGCCCCGGAATTCCGCTGGACATGCAGGATTCGGTGTTCTACCCGCTGGTTACAAGCCGCCCGGAGGGAACCGGGCTTGGCTTACCGGCGGCGCAGGAATTGCTCAGTCGTCACGGTGGACTCATTGAATTCGAAAGCCGTCCCGGTCGCACGGTATTCCTGGTGCGCATTCCCCTGCAGCAGCACACGGGAGACAACAATGGCTAGTCTCCGGCTGGATGTCTGGATCGTTGACGATGACCAGTCCGTTCGCTGGGTGCTGGAAAAGGCGCTGACGCAGGCCGACATGGCAACACGCAGCTTCGAACGTGCGGAGCATTTGCTGGAAGCCATCGACGCTGGCGCGCCCGACGTTCTGATTACCGATATTCGCATGCCCGGTATGAGCGGGCTGGCGTTACTCGAGCGCCTTCGTACCACCCATCCGCAGCTGCCGATCATCGTCATCACCGCGCACTCGGACCTGGAAAATGCCGTCGCCGCGTACAAGGGCGGTGCGTTCGAGTATTTGCCTAAACCATTTGATATAGACGAGGCGGTGGAGCTGGTTCACAAGGCGGCTCGTGCGACCGGCGCCGAGGAAGGCCGAGCACCTGAAGCGCCGCGCTCAATTGCCTCCATGATTGGCCAGGCGCCGGCGATGCAGGAAGTTTTTCGTTCGATCGGTCGCCTGGCGGGGTCCAGCATGACCGTCCTTATCACGGGCGAGTCGGGAACCGGTAAGGAATTGGTCGCACGCGCCCTGCATGATCACAGCCCGAGGGCGAATAAAACATTTGTCGCATTGAATACGTCTGCGATTGCCTCGGAGCTGCTCGAAACCGAGCTATTCGGTCACGAAAAAGGCGCCTTTACGGGGGCCGATTCAAGGCGCATCGGCCGATTCGAGCAGGCGGACGGCGGCACGCTGTTCCTCGACGAAATTGGCGACATGTCGCCAGCATTACAGACGCGCCTGCTGCGAGTTCTGGCCGAAAGTGAGTTTTACCGTGTCGGCGGCGAAAAACCGATCAAGGTTGATGTCCGCGTCATCGCGGCAACCAATCAGGACCTGGCAAGAGCCGTAAAAGAATCTCGATTTCGGGAGGACCTGTTCCACCGGCTCAACGTTATTCGCATCAACACGCCGCCGTTGCGACACCGGCGCGACGACATTCCTATATTACTGGGTCACTACCTTGCAGAGGCGGCGGACGAACTCGGAACGCCAGCGAAGGTCATCGATGCCGAAGCAATGGATACGTTGCAGGATTTTGGCTGGCCTGGCAACGTGCGGCAGCTTGTCAATGCCACGCGACGGTTGACCGTTCCCGCGCCCGGCAGAGTGATAACGGCGCGGGACATACCGGGTGATCTTGGTGGCAGTGAAACACCGCGACGAGCATCGAAGGAGTGGACTCGCATGCTGGCCGCATGGGCCGAGCGCCAAATTCACTTGAGAAAAGGGCCGCTACTTGATCAGGCTATGCCCGAGTTCGAAAAAACATTGATTGAAATCGCGATGTCGAAAACGAACGGGCATCGGCAAGAAGCGGCGAAATTGCTGGGGTGGGGCAGAAATACGTTATCACGCAAGATGAAGGCGCTGCATCTGGATTAATCTATAGTTCCAGGGTGCCCACCAGATCCGCGACCGATTCCAGGTTGTGGCGGTTCAAGTAATCCTTGATACCGGCGTTGATCTTCCCGCACACGAGCGGATCGTAGAATAGCGCCGTGCCGACACCAACCGTCGCTGCGCCTGCGATAATGAATTCGATAGCATCATTCGCCGTTGTAATTCCACCCTGGCCAATGATTGGCACGTCGTGTGATTTCGCGACTGCGTATACCTGGTGCACTTTGAACAATGCGATTGGCTTTATGGCAGGACCGGACAGGCCACCACGAACGTTACCGATAATCGGCCTGCGGGTCGCCGGATCGATCGCCATGCCCATCACGGTGTTGATCACGGCGAAACCGTCTGTACCGGCCTCAATGCACAAGCGCGCATTTTCCTGAATGTCGGTCTGGTTGGGCGATAACTTGGTGATGATCGGTTTCGATGTCTGCTTACGGCATGCGGCGACGACTCGCGCCGACATCTCGGGGTCATTGCCGAAGTGCACGCCGCCCTTTTCAACGTTCGGGCAGGAGATATTGATCTCTATGGCGTCGATGTCGGATTCATCGAAGCGTTTTGTTACGCGTTCGTACTCTTCGATGGTGGACCCCGATACGTTAGCGAAAAACCGGGTTTCTGAAAAATCGAGTCCGGGAAGAATTTCGTCAACAACTTTATCGACACCCGGGTTTTGCAGGCCAATGGAGTTGAGCATTCCGTCCTGTGTTTCGTACACACGATGAGGCGCATTGCCGAGCTGCGGGTCGCCAGTCGTTCCCTTCAGGACAACAGCACCAACATCGGTATTCGAGTATCCGTCGACGCGCGTGTATTCTTCCCCGAAGCCGACACAACCGGAGAGCAACACGATGGGCGACACCATCGGGACACCGCAGAACTCAGTTTGTAATGGGTTGCCTGTCATCGGCGAGGCATTCTACAGGGTTTTATATGTTTAGCCTGATACTCTACGAGCCGGAAATTCCACCCAATACAGGCAACATAATTCGTCTGTGTGCGAACACGGGAGTGCAGTTGCACCTCATTGAGCCCTTGGGTTTTGAGCTCGATGAACCGCGACTCAAGAGAGCGGGGCTCGACTACCGGGAATTTGCGACGGTATCGACGCACGCATCGCTCGCTGCGTGTCTCGAGGCATTGGAAGAACCGCGCGTATTTGCCGTCAGTACGCGCAGCGAAACGCGGTACGACCAACCAGCATTCGCAGCAGGCGACGCGTTTATGTTCGGTCCCGAGACTCGCGGCCTGCCGCGAGATGTACTCGAATCGGTGCCGCCCGAGCAACGCTTACGCCTGCCAATGAAAGCAGACAGCCGCAGCCTGAACCTTTCGAATTCGGCTGCGGTCGTCGTTTACGAGGCGTGGCGGCAGCTGCGGTTTGCCGATGGCGGCTAAGCCGGCTCAATGTTGCTGTTTAGCCGGAACAAATTGCCGGGATCGTACTGACCTTTGATTTTCGCCAGCCGTGCGTAAGCCGGGCCGTAATTGCTGTGGGCACCCTCGCCATCGAAATCAATGTTGTCGTAGTAGCCACCAAGGTGCGGGTCGAGCGCCTTGTGGTATGCACGGCAAGCCGCGATGAGTTCATCATCTTGCGTGGCATCCATCCAGCCGCCAGCAATGACAATCATAATTTCCGCATTGCGATGCGGGAATGCTGTGTCCAGTTCGCCGACGCGTTTAACAGCAGCACCCATGACGTGATTGGTAACCAAAACACGTGGGTCGTCGGCATCCAGCATGGTATCGATCAATTCCTGCGTCCACTCCTTAACCATGCCGTTCTTGGCGTACGAGCGGATGCCGTGACCGAATGCGGCGTCGTTGTTGGTTTGCATGACCATGTAGTCCTGAACGAAAACGTCATCAGCGATCGGTGTGCCAATCTTGCGCAGCGGCGCTAGCTCTTTCTCACCAGCAGCCGGGTCGCCGTTGTAAACCACATCCATCATGATGATGCGCACCCCGTCCGGCGTTGTGGCTATCGTTGGGCCGACGTACATATCATCGGACAGCCCCGCAGACCACTCGGCATAAAACTCCAGGACGTCTCTTGCTTGTTCGAACGGCCAGGTGATACTGCCGGACAAGACGTTGCGGTCAAAAGGATGCATTTGATACTCAAACTTCGTAACAACACCGAAATTTCCGCCACCACCGCGGATCGCCCAGAATAAATCCGCATCCTGCTCCGAACTGACGGTGCGAACCTGGCCGTCGGCCGTAATCAGCTCCGCGGAACGAAGGTTGTCGACCGCCAGACCGTACTTGCGGTTCAGGCGCCCAAAACCGCCACCGAGAGTGAAGCCACCGACGCCGGTATGCGAAATGACACCAGCGGTCGTCACGAGACCAAGCGGTAGCGATGCCAGGTCAAGATGAGCCAGCAGTGCACCGCCCCCAGCGAATGCCCGCTGTGTTTCGGCGTTCACACTGACGTCTGTCAGTTGTGACAAGTCAATCATCAAGCCGTCGTCGCAAATCGATTTACCCGGCCAGCTGTGGCCGCCGCCACGAACGGCAACGAGAAGGCTGCGTTCGCGAGCAAACGTCACGGCGTTAGCAACATCCTGATTGTTCAGGCAACGTGCAATCAAAGCCGGGCGCTTGTCGTGCATGCCATTCCAGATCAAGCGCGCGCCGTCGTAGTCCGGATGACCCGAGAGCATGACCGGTCCAGTCATCGCGTCACCGAGTTCTTTAATGGCTGCCCTTTCAAGCTCGATCTCGGCGCCGTCCAGCGAGATCCCACGAATACTGGTGTCAGCCGATGTGGCGACGGGCGGTTCCGAGCGAGTGCAACCGCTCAGCAGTGGGTATGAAGCCGCGATTCCCGCAGCGATGGCAGTTCGGCAAAAATTGCGGCGATCCATTGTTGTTCCCCTAGGCTATTTTTCTTAAGTTTCGTAGAGAGTAACAGAGATGCCAGTGTCCGGGGTTCCGCTAGCGTTGTTCGTGCTCGGACTTGAGCTCCCGCCGCATCAGTGCACCAACTGCCTCCCGAGGTGATGCCCCTTCGTACAGGATTCGATAGACCTGGTGGCAGATTGGCATTTCAATTCCCAGCCCTTCAGCGACTTCTTTCACGGCTTCGGCGGCGAGCACGCCCTCGACAACCTGCTGAATCTCGTCCTGCGCTTCATCGATGGTCATGCCGCTGGCGAGCGCCAGACCCATGCGGCGATTGCGTGACAGATTATCGGTACAGGTCAGGACAAGATCGCCCATGCCGGCAAGGCCCATCATCGTCTTCTGCTGAGCGCCGAGCGCCACGCCGAGGCGCGTTAACTCAACGAGTCCGCGTGTGATCAAGGCGACTCGAGCATTGGCACCGAAACCGAGACCGTCGCATAGCCCTGCGCCGATGGCGAGTACGTTCTTAATTGCACCGCCAACTTCAACGCCTGCGATGTCGTCCGATGTATAGGCTCGAAAATTATCGTCTGATAGCGCTCCTGCGAGTGATTGCGCGAAGTCCTCGTCGTTAGCCGCGATGGTCATCGCGGTAGGCAGGCCTGCGGCCACTTCCTTTGCAAATGTTGGTCCGCTTAGCACGGCCACCGGCAGGTCCTCGCCGAGTACCTCGGCGACAACCTGATGTGGCAGTTTGCCGGAGTGCAGTTCGAAGCCCTTGGTTGCCCAGCAGATACGGGAGTCTGGCCCAAGCAATGGCTTGATGGCCGTCAGTGTGTTGCGCAAGCCGTGGCTGGGAACCGCCACGAGAATGTCGCGCACGCCCGCGAGGCAAACCGCGAGATCGGGAGACGCCTGCAGATTGGCGGGGAAGCGGATACCGGGAAGATAACGAACATTCTCGTGGTCGGTGGCCATTGCCTCAAGCAAGTCGAGTTCGCAGACCCCCCCCAGTCGCACATCACAGCCGCAACGCGCGAACTGTAACGCGAGCGCCGTTCCCCAGGAGCCGGCACCGATAACCGCAATTGTCTGTGGCGAAGCGCGACCTATCAGTGTTTCTCCTCTTTCTCGGCCTGTGCTGCAGCCTGTTGCTGCTTGGCCTGGAAATACAGTGCGTCGAAGTTAATGGGCTGCAATATGAATTCCGGGAAGCCGCCTTTTTGAATCAGTGACGCGATCGTTTCACGCGCATACGGAAACAGGATGTTTGGGCAGAAGCTGCCGATGATTGCCCCAAGCTCGTCGCCTTCGTAGCCGGCGATTTCGAAAAGACCCGCCTGATGCAGTTCGACTAAAAAGAGGGTCTTATCGTCCGCCTTCGCTTCGATCGTAACGGTCAAGACAATTTCGTGCTGATCCTCGTCAATAGCGGTGTGGGCGCTGCGAAGATTCAGATCCATTTGCGGTTTCCAATCCGACTGACGGAAAACGTCCGGCGTCTGCGGGGACTCAAATGAAAAGTCCTTCAAGTAGATCTTGCCTATCGATAAACGCTTCTCAGCGGCTTGTTCCTCTGCCATGGTTTTTCCTATTTCTCGTTAAGCCCACCAGTTTAACCGGCGAGCAGTTTATCCAGCTCACCGCTCTTGTCCAGAGCACAAAGTTCTTCAAATCCACCAACGTGAGTGTCGCCTATAAAAATTTGCGGTACCAGGTGGCTGCCACTTCTCTTCAGCATTTCTGCCTGTCTGCCAGAACCATCAGTCACGATGATGTCCTGAAACTTGACGGCCTTTTTCGTCAGCAACATTCGAGCGGCGCCACAATACGGACAAGTGGTATTGCCATAGATCGTGACTGCGTTCGAATTACCCACGCTATGCGTTACTTGTTCTTCGACCTTTTCACCTTGGTCTTCTTGCCGGTTACAACGGGCAGACCGGCCTGAGTCCAGCCGGCCATGCCGCCTTTCAGGCCGTAAACGCTTTCAAAGCCTGCGGACCGCAGCATGTTTACTGCTTTGGTCGATGCGATGCCAGCATCGCACACGGCGACTATTGCTTTTGATTTTAGTGCGCCAAGCTTGTTCATCTTGGCGTCGAGCTCATCTGACGGGATGTTCCTGGCATTGACGATATGGCCCTTAGAGAACGCGTCGACGCTGCGCAAGTCGATTACAACGGCATTACTGTTAATGAGTCTTACTGCCTCGGTTGCCTCGACGTTCACTAGCCCACTGGCCTTGCGGCGCAATTCGGAGAAAACGACAACGAAAAAGCTGATCATCAATGCAAGTACCAGCAACATATGGTTGCCGGTGAATTCTAAAAGTCTGTCCATCGGGTACCCAGGCATTGTTAATCGCGGGAGTATACCTGTAAAAGCTGTAGGAAATACCCCGCCGAAGTCTCTACACTCTGCGGCCATGACAATGCAAAGGATCCTGATGTTGATGCTGTTGGCAGGCGCCGGGCCGGCCGTTGCTCAGGATTCCAGCGGCGAGCTGGCCATGGTCAAGGAACGCGAACTGGAACAGGTTCGGGAGCGAATCAGCGACCTCAAGGAGAGCATGGACCGCAGCGCGGCCGAGAGAGATCGGCTAACCGGCGAACTGCAGCAAATTGAAATTGCGATTTCCGAGCAACGTATCCGCATCAAGGATTTAGAGCGCGAGCAGCGCTTTACCGAGAACAAGAAACAAGCCCTCGATGCAGACCTGGTTGAGCGCGAGGCGCATCTCGACCAGGAGTCAGGCGAGCTCGCCGCGCAGGTGCGTGCTGCCTATATGAGCGGCAGCCAGGAAAAGATCAAGCTGTTACTCAGCCAGCGCGATCCTGCGACTCTGGGTCGGTTGATGGCGTACTACCGTTACCTTAATGACTACCGGGCCGACAACATTGCAGCCGTAATGGAAGAGATCCGCAAGCTCGATGAGCTGCGCAACAAAATCGCAGCGGAGGAAGCCAGGCTGGCAGCTCTTGCCAGGAACCGTTACGCGGAGCTTGGCCGCCTGAATACTTCGCAGGAAGAGCGCAAGACGCTGCTGGCAGGCCTGCGCAACAAGATCGCTAACGAAGGACAGGAAGTGGATCGCCTGGCTGCACAGGAGGCGGACCTGACGCGACTCATCGCAGAGCTCACGAGCATTCTTTCGGATTATCCGATCAGCTCGGAAGAGCCGTTTAGCAAGCACAAGGGCAGACTCACATGGCCTGTCGTCGGAACGCTGATTCATGATTTCGGGCAGCCACGCGTGAGCGGCAGGATCAAGTGGAATGGCGTTGTCTTGGCCGCGCCGCGGGGGCGTGAGGTGCGGGCGATTTACCACGGCCGCATCGCTTTTGCCGACTGGCTGGCCGGCATGGGACTGCTCGTTATTGTCGATCACGGCGAGGGCTACATGACACTTTATGGTTACAACGAAACCATCCTGAAGAATACCGGCGACTGGGTTGCGCCGGGCGATGTTATTGCGACCGTAGGTGACAGTGGCGGTCAGCGGCAATCCAGCGTGTACTTCGAGCTGCGCCGGGGCACGAAGCCGGTCAACCCGCGGCAATGGATAACGCGGCGTCCGGGTGGATAATCGGCTAAAATTTTGTGCTAAGGTCAGAGACTGTGCCACAAGAGCCGAAGGCCGGGGCGCCGGAAACATTCTATGTCATTGAAAGTAAGAGCAATTCTTGTCCTCGTTATTGGTGTCGTCATGGGCCTCAGCCTGTCCATCGGCGGCGGCATTCTTGGCACTGAACGATCCCCAACCCGACAGGAACTGTCCTGGGAACAGGCACAGCTGTTCGCGGAGGTTCTTGAACGCGTGAAGCGCGACTACCTTGAACCTATCGACGATGCAGAACTACTCGAAAGCGCCATTCGCGGCATGGTTAGCGGCCTCGATGCACACTCGGAATACTTGAATGCTGCCGAGTACCGAGACATTCGAATAAGCACAAAGGGTAGTTATACCGGTATTGGCATTGAGGTTGCAGAGGTCGGCAATACGATACGCGTCATTACACCGTTTGCCGGATCACCGGCGGCGCGGTCGGGTATTCGTAGCGGTGACGAGCTGGTGGCCGTGGACGGGCGCGCAATTGACACCAGCCGGCTGAAGGACACGCTAAATAAGTTACGCGGCAGTGTTGGTTCAGTTGTCACGCTCTCTGTGCTGCGCGATAACGTCGTGATTGATCATGTCATGCGGCGGCAGATCATTCGGGTTGTCAGTGTCCACAAAGAATTTCTCAGTCCGTCGTACGGTTATGTGCGAGTTAACCAGTTCAGCGAGAATACGGCACGCGAAGTAAGTCGTGCCGTTGACGAGTTACAGGATGCGAACGGCGGCATGTTGGAGGGTTTGGTGCTTGACCTGCGCAACAATCCGGGCGGCGTGCTCGACTCGGCGGTCGATGTGTCGGATTTATTTATGGACTCAGGGGTCATCGTGACCGCCGATGGGCGCTCTCTGGATGCTCGTTTCACGCGGTCCGCACATCGTGGCGACATTCTCGACGGTGCTCCAATGGTTGTTCTGGTCAACAGCGGTTCCGCGTCAGCGTCTGAAATCGTTGCGGGAGCATTGCAGGATCATAATCGAGCGACGATAGTTGGCACGGCCACTTTTGGTAAGGGGCTGGTGCAAACTGTCATGCCGCTGTCAAAGGGACGCGCAATCAAGCTCACGACGTCGCGCTATTACACGCCGTCTGGGGATTCAATTCACGAAGTGGGGATCAAGCCAGACGTTTTGATTGAAGAAACGCCCGGCTTCCCCGATCTAAGCCTGACCGGAGTTCTTGATCGGGAAGCCGACGCGCAGCTAATCGAGGCGTTGCAGCAACTGCAAGCGCGGGCGGTGATGCACAGCGACGCGCAATGAACGCACGCAGGTCCAGCCTGCTTGCGTTGCTGTTACTGGTTACGTCCGGGCCACTCGCGAGCAATCCGCCACGAATCGCAATTATCATTGACGATCTTGGTTACGCGCTTGAGGCCGGGCAGCGAGCGATTCAGTTACCGGGTCCCGTGTCGTTTGCCGTCCTGCCCGGAGCGCCGCGCGCGCGGATACTGGCGCTTGAGGCCCACGAATATGGCAAGGAAGTATTGTTGCACTTGCCGCTGCAGGCGAAACCGAACGACAGTGTTCAGGAACCGATGAGTATCAACCTTGATATGAATCGTGGCGAATTCAGGGACACATTCGAACTGGCGCTGTCGTCGGTTCCCTATGCGATCGGCGTCAACAGCCATCGCGGCAGCCTGTTGACCCGCCATCCAGGTCACATGCAATGGCTTATGGAAGAAATCCGGGCGCGCGATAACCTGTTCTTTATCGACAGCTACACGACACATGAAAGCGTTGCGTTACAAATTGCAGCAGAGGCCGGGGTCAATGCCCGCAAGCGCGACATATTTCTAGACCCGGACCGGGAGCCCGAGACCGTAGCCCGCGAGTTCGAGCGCATGAAGCGGCTGGCAGTGCAGCGCGGGTCTGTTGTCGTAATCGGACATCCGTATTCAGCAACGCTTGACTTGCTCGAACGCGAGTTGCCGAACCTTGCCGCGGAAGGATTCGAGCTGGTAACGATCAGCGAGTTGCTGCGGCAATGAGTTGGTATGAAGACAAAGTTCTTCCGCGACTGATCCACGCGGCGTGTAGTACCAAGCCAATGCGGGATTCGAAATTGAAGATGATAACCGCTTGTACATTCCTGGCATCAGGGTGTTGAGCTACAATTACTGGGGAGCAGCAACAATTCGTTGAACCGTAACTACAATAGTTGCTCTAAGAACACTGAGGAAATAAACGGCAGAAGACAATGAAGAAAGAGATTCGAAACGGGTTTCTGACAATCGCATTGCTCATATCTCTGACTACGGTTGCGGTTGCGGTCGCGGGAGAGGTTGATTTGCAAAGTATCTTCCCGCCATCGACTGCGCGGCTGCTGCTGGCGCAAGAAAACGAGATTGCTTGCACGATGCAATTTGATCCCGTCTGTGGCGTCGACGGTCAGACGTACAGTAACGAATGTGTCGCCGGAGCGGCTGGTATCGAAATCGCGAATGCTGGCATCTGTGCGGATGAAGGCGCTAGCGGTTGTCCGGAGCTGTTTGACCCGGTATGCGGAGAGGATGGCAATACCTACATTAACGATTGCTTTGCAGGGAAGTCGCAAGTAAGTGTTGCCGGGCTGGGCGCGTGTACAGCGAACGGCTGTCCCAGCTATCTGGACCCGGTATGCGGGATGAATGGCCGCACATTTGTTAACCGCTGTGAGGCCGAGGCGGACCGAATTCTGGTGCAGCGCAAAGGTGCTTGCGATGTGGACAACTGCCCGCAAGTATTTTCACCGGTTTGCGGCGAAGATGGAGTTACTTACGACAACGCCTGTTTCGGAGAAAAAGCCGGTATCACAAACTTTACCGAAGGACTGTGTAATGTTCGATCATGTCCGCGAATCTTTGTGCCGGTCTGCGGAATAGACGGCATGACCTACGGCAATGCCTGTTTCTCTGAACGGCGCGGCATTTCGATTGAATACGCGGGCGTATGCGAAAGTTTGGGCGAAAACTGCCCATCCGATTATCTGCCGGTCTGCGGAATGGATCATGAAACGTACGACAATGAATGCCAACTCGATAATGCACGCGTACAAAAACTGTACGCCGGCGCTTGCGCCGGCAGCTGATTAACGTGGTAGCCGCCGAATCGTCGAAGTCGTGCGCGGCGGTTTCATCGTAGCGATCAGGACTTACCCGCCGCCAGCGGCGTACGGTACAGGTAAACGATTACAGCGCCGAAACCGAGCAGCGCGAGCATGGGCGCGAAGCCAAAGCCGGCCATCAGGGGCAGCGCGACGCCAGCGCCGGCGAGCAGCGCGACCAGAACACCCATTAGCGCCTCACCGGTGATCAGGCCAGATGCCACCAGCAACCCGAGACTTTCGCGCCGCGTCAATTGCATCTTGTCCAACTCGGCAGAGCGACGCTTGATCTGCCACGAAATTACGCCGCCAATAAAGATGGGCACGGACAGGCCAAGTGGCAGATAGATTCCGACGGCGACAGCCAAGACCGGCAAGCGAAACGACGCGCCGCGTTTTTCCTGAATCTTGTCCAGTACGATGAGCACGATCGCCAGCGCAAAGCCCATCACGATGAAATTCCATTTAATTCCGGCGCCGAAAATACCGCTGGCTAATGCCTGCATTAACCCGGCCTGCGGTGCGGCGAGGACGCTATTCGGGATCGCATTTGGATTCGGGCTTGGCCGCCCGATGCCGTACTGATTGTCTAGCAATTGCAGGATCAGAGGAATAACTACCGCAGCGGCAATGACACCAACAATCTGGAACAGTTGCTGACGCCAGGGCGTTGCACCAACAACGTGACCGCATTTGAGATCCTGCAGGTTGTCACCCGCAATAGCTGCCGCCGAACAAATCAGGCCAGCAAGGTACATGACGGCAATCGGTCCGAGCCTGGCAGCAATGCCATCGTTGCCCATCAGCTGCAGTAAGATCAAAGCCGACACAATGACCGTTGCGATTGTGACGCCGGAGATCGGATTGTTCGAGCTGCCGACGAGACCCGCCATATAGCCAGCGACTGACGAAAAGATAAAGCCGAAAACCAGCATCAGCGCCGTCATGACCGCAGAGATCATTAGTCGTTCCGGATACTCGGCGAGAGCGAAATTGAAAATAAGAAAGAGCGGTACGATGGAAACGATTACTACGATCAAGACGTAATTGATCGGTGTGTCGAACTCGGTGCGCGCAGCCGCCGCGCCACCCGCACGTGAGCTGCGATACGCCTGCATGCTTGAGCGCACGCCATCGACAAGCGGTCGAGCCAGGCTGATCAGCGACCAAAGGCCGCCGACCATCATCGCGCCGACACCGATTCTCCGGCAGTCTTGCCAGGACTGTCCGGCCAGTGCTCCCCACTGGTTAGCGTCGAGCAGCGACCAGGCTGTCGCCGGATCAATACCGGCAGCGGTCATGATTGCGTCGTGGTTAAACGCCCAGTTCAGAGGCACACCGATCAGCGTGCCGATGACGCCACCGATAAATACTAGCGTGGCTATGTTTAAGCCCACGATGTAACCCACACCGATAAGCGCCGGGCTAATGGTGATGTTGCCCATGAACAGGTATTTTCCAGCCAGCCACGTCTGCGTCGTCGCCACGTTGCCGGCCAGCAGGCCGGCGCCGGACTCCGCGAACTTGAAAACCGCACCGATGCCGGCTGCCTGTAACAGTCGCCGGAAGCCGGTGTCAGCGTCGGCATTCGCGTCGCTATCGCGGTCGCGCTCGATGCCGCCGGTCTTCAAGACCTCGGCCGTCGCCTGACCCTCAGGGAATGCGAGCTTTGCCTCGACAATCAATGCGCGGCGCAACGGCACCGTGAAAGCGACGCCAAGGATGCCGCCAACGATCGCTATTGCGACCATCGGTCCGTACTCGTAGCCACTCCAGGCCTTCATCATGACGAGTGCGGGAATGGTGAAAATAATGCCGGCAACCAGCGACTCGCCTGCCGAAGCGGCAGTCTGCACCATATTGTTTTCGAGGATCGTCGAACGGCGGAACAGCCGCAGAATGCCCATTGATGCGGCGGCCGCAGGAATCGACGCGGATACGGTCAGGCCTACCAGCAGACCAATATAGGCATTCGCCGCAGCGAGAATCATCGATAGCAACGCGCCGAGAATAAGTGCTTTGACAGTAATCTCGGCGATGCTGCGGTCCGCAGGAACTACGGGCGGCGGCAATTGGTCTGTCGTGCGGGCCATTTGGTCCCCTCTGTCTTCAGTTACCAGCCGCAGCTGCGGCCGGCGTTCTGTTCTTTCAGATACCGCATGAGTGGCGCAAAATAATCGATGATCGCCGTGGCGTCCATCTCCCGTGTGCCCGTGAGCTTCTCGAGCGCGTCCTGCCAGGGCTCACTCTGACCCGATGCCATCATGGCGAAGAATTTGCCCCCTGCTTCCTTGCTGCCGTATATGGAGCAAGATGCCAGGTCCCCTTCGTGTCCAGCGGTTTCACACAGCGAACGCTGGAATTGGAATTGTAAAATTCGCGCGAGAAAGTAGCGCGTATACGAGACATTGGCAGGGATGTGGTACTTGGCGCCCGGATCAAAGTTTTCTTCGGAGCGCGCAGACGGCGGTGCGATGCCTTGATACTTCCTGCGCATTTCCCACCAGGCCTTGTTGTAATCTTCAGGTACGATTTCGCCGGAAAAAACGCCCCAACGCCATTCGTCGATCAGTTTGCCGAACGGCAGGAACGCAATCTTGTCGAGCGCCATCTGCATTTGCCGATTGATGATCGCCTGCTCGCTTTGTTCTGACGAGTTGACGAGCCCGACTTCCTGCAGATAGTCCGGCGTCATCGACAGCGTTACCGTGTCGCCGATCGCCTCATGAAAGCCTGAGTGCGCGCTGCCCTGGAATAACGGTGGCTGATCTTTGTAGGCGGCCTGGTAATAGTTGTGGCCGAGTTCGTGATAAATCGTTCGTAGCTCATCGTAGGTTTGCTTGATGCACATCTTGATGCGCAGATCATTTCCGCCGTCGAGACCCCAGGCACTGGCGTGACAAACGACTTCGCGGTCTTGAGGCTTCGAAAATTGCGAGCGCTCCCAGAACGTATCGGGTAGCCGGTCCATGCCGAGTGAAACATAAAAGTTCTCGGCAGAGCGAACCATCTCCTGCGGCGAGTAGTCTTTTGTCTTTAGCGTGCTGTCGACATCGAGGTCAGATACGCCAGGGTACGGCTCCATAATGTCGTAAATGAATCCCCATTCCTGAGCCCACATATTGCCGAGAAGATGCGCCGGGATTGGACCATCCTGGGGAACCTTGTCTTCACCATAGTATTCGCCAAGCTTCACGCGTACGGCGCAATGCAGCTCTTCGTATAACGGTTTCACCTGCTCCCAGAGCCGCGCGGCCTCGCCCTGGAATTCAGCGGGACTCATGTCAAAGCCCGCGCGCCACATTTCACCGAGGTCGCCGTAGCCCAGCTCACCAGCGCCTTCGTTCACGAGCTCGACGTAACGCTGGTACTTGTCACGCATTGGTGGCGAAATTGTGCGCCAGCCAGTCCAGTATTCTTCAAGTTCGTCGTAGTCCCGGGTGTCCTGCATGAGACCCTCAAGTTCCGAACCGGAGATGCAATCGTTGTCGTTCCTGCAGTACTGTCCGGCCCCGTACATGCCTTTGAGCTCGGTCGCTATCAGCGTAAGTTCCTTGCGCTTGGCTGGATCGTTCGGAGTTGGCAGCGCCGTTCCGAGCTTAAGCAAGTTGATGGCACGTTGTGTTTCCGGCGAGAGCTCCTGGTCATCGTAGGCCAGCGCCAGTTGCACCATGCCACTGTGCCACTTCGCGTACTTCTCGCTGGCGGCGGCGGCGATAATCGCCGTATCCTGTGTAATGTACGTGGATCGTACCCACTCGGCAGCACCGATTTCTCTTGAGAGTTCGTCGAGCTCCGTGTTCGCACGTTCGACAAATTGCTCAGCGGTTTCCGTCATCGCGGCGTTTTCGGAACTCGGCTGAGAGCAAGCGCTGATCATGACCACGAGCAACACGCCCGTGAATATTTCGGGTAATTTCTTCATATCATTATCCAGTACGCCTGTAGTCAGCGTCTAGTGAATGCCGTGCATCCAGCGCCTGAGTATCGGCGATATCACAATCATGAATATGCCTGCGGCGATACCGAACCACATAAGAAACGAAAACAGCTCCGTGTAGGTAGCGACCGCTGTTGCTATATCAGCCGTTTCGCCTGCCGAAGTGTCAATGGCGGCCATTTTGCCCATGCGCGTTGCGACCGTTTCCGATAGTGCCGTGGCAAGGAACCAGGTTCCCATGCTGACGCCGACGACATTGCCGATCGACAACTTGGTTACGGCGGACAATCCAACCGGCGATAGACAGAGCTCACCCGTTGTATGCAAGAGATACGCAAGGGCGAGCCAGATCATGGCGATCTGTCCCGACTGATCGGGGAACTGCGCGCCGAAAACCAGTGCGCCGAAGCCGAGGCCAGCTTGCAATATTCCCAGGCCAAACTTGACGGGCGTGCTGGGTTCCAGCTCACGCTTGGCCAGCCACGTCCAGAGCGCCGCAAAAGGGATCGCCAGCAGCATGATGAAACCTGCGTTAAGCGAACCGAACTGCGCGGCCGTGAACGTAGTATCGCCGATAGAACGGTCCACCACGCGATCGGCGTACAGTGTCATCGAACCGGCCGATTGCTCAAACAAGGCCCAGAAGACGACCGTCGATAAAATCAGAATCATCAACACGACTGTCCGCCCGAATTCGGGCGAATTGTGTGTCATAAAGCCGTACACAACAAAACCGACGATCAACAGGATTGAGCCGTAGAGCACCCACTCAGCCAGTGCCTCGCTGCCCGGTATGAAGTGCAGATTGACGCCGATCGCATACAGGCCCGACAAGACAGCCAGTCCTGCGATCACGTACGCGACCGTGTTGTTGCCGTCTTTGGAGTGCACCATCGAGTAAAGAATGAGGCCGACGATCGCGAGGATCAGAAATACGTTTTGCGTCAGCAGCACAACGGGCTCGTGTTGCACCAGGAGCCAGAAGACGCCGAGGAACGGCAGGCTTAATAAATATATCGACCACTCGACATTGATCGGCCCGAGGAATCGCTTCTTCAGCTTCCCGGGATCCGATGGTTCGGCATGGCCCATCAGGAATTTCTGACCATACATGAACGTGCACAAGCCGATGATCATACCGATGCCGGCCGCGCCGAAGCCGTACCTCCAGCCAAAGGTTTCGCCGAGCCAGCCGCAAAGCAGCGTGGCGGCGAACGAGCCGATGTTGATGCCCATGTAGAAAATCGTGAAGCCACCGTCGCGGCGCGGGTCGTCTTGCGAGTACAGTTTGCCGACGATCGTGGAAATATTGGGCTTCAGATAACCAACACCCATCACGATTAACGCAAGCGCAAAATAGAACCAGTTAAGTGCTGCCGTATCCCGATACATGACCGCTTCCGACAAAAC
>Ga0114947_10000140_pt1 | contig 20853 bp, 40 predicted proteins | sample CR02metaG_FD_99656 | JGI IMG/M metagenome (GOLD analysis project Ga0114947, IMG submission 99656) | Deep subsurface microbial communities from Mariana Trench to uncover new lineages of life (NeLLi) - CR02 metaG | ecosystem: Environmental > Aquatic > Marine > Ocean trench > Sediment ...
CCCTCGGGTCGTGCACTACTGCTTCGGGTACGTGACCTGCGCCCGGTGTGACCGGCAGCTGGCCGATACCCTGACTGGCTCGTCCTTCATCCTGGAGCCCCACGTGATCGTGGGCCACGGCTGCTCGGGCTGCGCCAAGAAGTGGGACCAGCTCCGCTGGCTTGAGAAGGTCCTGGTGCCCAGCAAGGAGCACTGCCTGCGGGACGAGAAGGCCGAGATCCTGGCGCAGATCCGGAAGAGCAGCCCCACCATGGCCGCGACCCTGGAGAGCCTGGACGCCAAGGAGTAGCCTGTGGCCCATGCCGAGCTATCCCTGGCACGACCTGAAGCGCAAGATGCCCCTGTGGCGCCGTTTCCGGGTGTGGTGGACCACCAGGTTCATCCTGTGGCGAATGGACGCCCAGGCCCGCCTGGCGAAGCGCTGGTGCAGGTTCTGCGGCTCCCGGCTTCATGAGTTGGCTGAGAAGCGTGCGGGAATCTGTCCGCGCTGCAACCAGCCGTTCTGGCGGTCACACCGGGAGAGCTGAGGTGAGGTTCGCCAGAGTCACGGCGGTGAAGAACGGGGCGAGGCTCCGGGGGGGTAAGATCACCGGGACCTGCCTGGATCTGCCTGAGGTCGGGAGGCGGTTCGTCGTGTACTCCCAGGCTCTGGAGGAAGACGAGCCCGGGATGCTGCGTGCCTTCGGGACCAGCACCGTCATGGAGATCAACTCCCCCGAGCAGGACGTGTACCTCATCACGACTCGCAACAGCGTGTACCGCGTCGTGATCTCCGAGTACAACAGCCCGTTGCACTAGAAGCGGGAAGCCACCGTCTTGGCCTGGCCACCGGCCTCGATCGCCACCGCGATGTCGATCCGATCGCCATGCCGGGGGCCGAAGTCCGACCCGCCGATGAAGTCCACGCCGTGGTAGCTGTCCACGGTGGCGCGGAACGCGGTGGCCCTGGGCGCGATGCCTCGACCACCAGCTGCGCCACTGCGCTCGACCGCGCACCCCTCGGCGATCCAGGTGGTGCTGTCCACGGACTCGAAGGCCCAGCCCGAGCCACCGCAGGGGCAGGTGGCTGCGCTGGCGTACCGGGTCAGACCGAAGCCGTGAACCGCTACCTCAGGCGCCCAGGTCCTGATCTTCGGCATCACGTCGGTCAGGCAGGCCACCACGTTGCGGGGAACCAGGGAGCCCTTCGGGCGCTGCATGCCGACGGCCAGGCGGTCGGAGTTCGCGCGCGCCTGGGCGATCACGGTGCGGAGCTGCTCGTCGCCCTCGCCCTCGTGCCACACCGGCACGATCCGGTTCGAGACCTCGTTCAGGATCTCGAAGTTGGCGTTGCTCTTCTCCGTCTTGCCACCGATGTCGTCCATGTTGGTGATCCAGTCGAAGTGACAGCCGTGCTCGGCCACGAAGGCCGCGTAGGCGTCGATGCTGATGTCCGGGAAGCGGCGCTCCGCCTCGACCGCGTCCATGCCCTTGGCAATCTCGCGCATGCGCTTGGCGTAGACCGTGAAGGCGCCCGAGTCCAGGATCACGCTGCGGAAGTGACCGCCCTCGATCAGAGGGTGGATCCAGGCCCAGCACCCGGGGCTGCGCAGGTCCGCGTAGCTGACCAGGGCATCCTGGCCCTTGGTGTGGGCAGCCAGGTCCCGGCTGTTGATCCCTGCGAAGTGCACCTTGATCACTTGCTGACCTCGGCGGGGAAATCGGCGTATCCGCACCAGCTAGGAACCGTTCGGCCGTCGTTGGTGATGATGTCGTAATACTCTCGGGTCTCGACCAGGATGCCCTTCTTGATCAGAGCATCGACCGAGCTGCTGTTGTAGCCATGGCCGCTGCTCAGGACGCCGATCATCACGCGGCCATTCTTGCGGATGTAGGCCAGGGTCTTCTCCTGGGAGGCGGTGATCTTCTTGGTGCCCGTTGCGTTCGTCATACTATATATATCGGTCAGCCAGCCCCGAGCTGTATAGCTGAAACAGCCGCAGAGCGACTTAGCGATATTTCCGAGGGCTCTAACGCCCGCTGCGGTATTTACACAACGGCTTCTGCGGCCTTCTCCTCCTTGACCTCCTTGAGGCCCTTCTCAATCTCAGCTGCGTCCTCCTGGCGGCGGGACACGCGGCCGTTGGCCTTGCGTTCCGCGCTCTTGCCGGGGCCGCCCTTGGTTGCGGTGACGTGCGCCATTCGGTCTCCCTGACCTCCACTGACTGTATCGGCCCCTGGCTGAGGATCTTGAGTGTCACAAAAACAGCCCATTATTTATGACACTCCAACCGGCAACTAATCGGCAAACTCAAGTTCCTGGCTGCGGATGCCGAAGAGTAAGGTGAGGGCTGAAGGAGATCAGATGGGAAAGCGTTGGACGTTGGCTGGAATCAGGCGGGTGACCCGCGAGGCCCTGAAGGCGGAGTACCTGGACGTCACGATCGAGTCCGCCGAGTGGCTGAGCACCGGGTGGTGCGTGCCGAAGGTAAGCGGGCCGCTGTTCAAGGTTGCGCGAGTGTGGCTCGTGAACGCCGAGGGCAGCAGGTATCCGAAGCTGGTGACCGTCGAGAACAACGGGGGCTGGAACATCCGATAGGCACAGCGGGCTCTACAAATTAGCGCTGCGGGCGTTAGAGGCACGAGATTATGCCCCAACGGCCGCAACCAGCGTTAGAGCCCTAAAGCCAGGAGCTGGCTGACCGATAGGTATAGTATGAGCAACGCAACACGGACCGCCGCAGAGATCGACACCGAGCTGTCCGAGGCCGAGTACAAGGCCATGGGCCTGATCACGCGGATCGACTGCCTGACCGCGACCATCAAGAAGGTCGAGGCCGGTGAGCGCGGTTACACCTGGATGACCAGCAGCCTGGACAGCAAGAAGGCCGAGGTGGCCAAGACCCGGGACGAGCTGGCTCCCCTGCACGCGACGATCGTGGCCGGCAACGAGGAGTTCTCGGCGCGCGGCGGTTGGACCCGGTACTTCCTGGTCCACAACTCAAACGGACATGTGCACCGCGAGCGCTCCTGCTCCACGTGCTTTGCCACCACCCAGTATCTGTGGATCACCGAGCTGAGCGACTGCGACGAGGCCAAGATGGTCGAGCACTACGGCTCGGACGCCTGCACGGTCTGCTTTCCGAACGCCCCCACGCTGCCTGGCTTCGCCACTAGCAGGACTTCCAGGGAGAAGGCGGAGCGGAAGGCAGCCCGCGAGGCCAAGGTGGCTGAGAAGGCCGCCAAGGAAGAGGCCAAGAAGATCAAGACCGCGGACGGTTCCGCGGTGATCGACTGCCACGGTGGCGAGATCCGGACGGCGCGAGACGCCAAGATGAGCGCGACCGATTACGCTGCGGACCTGGCCCGAGGCAGCGACTACTTCGACCGCCTGCGCCCCAACCTGGAGCGGGACGTGAAGGCCGCCTTCGCGCGGATCACGGAGGCTCTGGCGGCCAAGTTCGACACCACCCCCGAGCACGAGGCGGCCGAGGCCGGGAAGCGCGCCAAGCGGAGGGGCTAAAGATTTTCAGCCAGGGACCGATGAGTAGTATGTCGGCTGGGTCGGGGAGGCAAGCTCCCGCCAGGAAGGTGCCTCTCTTCGGAAGGCGCCGGCAAGGGTCGCTCCCGCCGGTCGGCAGTTAGGAGACCAGATGTTCAATCCCCATGTAGCAGCCCTCGAAGTCTTCGAGTTCTCGAAGAAGCTCGCAGCGGCTGATCCCGACGAGGCCCGCGAGGGCTTCGAGGCAGCGCTCGACATCGCTGAGGCCGCAGTGGTCCCCGATGAGGCGCTGATCGCTCGCATCAAGACCGAGCTGGAGGCCGCATGAGCAAGACCGAACGAGATCAGATGGAGCGCGAGGAATACGCCGAGCAGGCGTGGGAGATGCGCGCGAACGAGATCACGCCGCCCAGCTTCACGGCCTGGAAGCGGCAGAACGCTAGGATGCGCAAGGCCGTCCAGGCTCTCCCGCGCAGACTGCGCAACCACTACGGGAGCGCGTCCGAGGCAGCCCGCGGTGTCGGTTACCTGGACCAAGAGTGATGGAAGAACGACCGAACGACGCGACGGGCTGGCCGATCTACGAGGGGGCGCAGGTCATCGTTCAGCCTGGGGATCCTCGGATCAAGCCCTACAAGGGCACGGTGTTGAAGATCGAGCCAGGGCCGGTCCTGGTGATCGACACCGACCGGGGGCGCAGGTTCACCTACCCCCGCCAGGTGCGGGTCCAGTACCGAGCGGGGACCAAGCCGATCCCCAAGCCGGCGACCAAGCCAGAGGTCGAGCCCTACACGAATCCATTCAACCCAGACGGGAGTGAGCGATGAAGCTCAAGATCACCAACACCAGCAGCTACCGGACCGACGACCTCAGGAAGCTGATCACCCTCGCCCTCAAGGAGGAGGGGATGTGGTCGCCGAACGGTCGCTACTTCGTCACGGTGCGGGACTGCAAGGGCAACAGCTGCCACGGTGTTGGGTGGTACAACAGCAGCCAGTTCCTGCTGAGTCTGCCGACCTACTGGGGACCGTCAGGCCAACGGAAGAAGCACGCCCAGGAGCTGCCCGACTTCAGGGTTGCACAGCTGGCCCGGGTGGCTATCCACGAGATCGGCCACACCAAGGGCCTACACCATGGGGACATGGTGAACTACTGGGACATCGAGGTGCCCTGGGCCGGGGGTCTGGTGATCCGCGTGGCCGAGAGCGCGAAGCCGAAGACCACCACCACGGACGAGCGTGTCGAGGAGCGGGCCATGAAGGTGGACGCCAAAGTCCTGGAGATCGAGGGCAAGCTGCTCGACCTGACCAAGAGGGAGAAGGCTCTGTGGAAGCGGCTGCGCGGATGGCGGCGCAAGCAGCGGTACTACCTGAAGAAGGCCGCGAGCCCGAAGGGGGATTCAAGTTCCGACACGGACTAACCGAACAGACCACTAACCTAGGGGTGGCAGAGGGATCACCTTAGACAATCGGAGAGAATCATGCACGAAGTTGAGAGGATGTTCTTCACGGGCAAGAAGCCCTGGTGGTACGGCAACACGTACCAGGGCGACGCTGTCGGCATCAACCTGGGCGCCGACGCCGTCACTTCGCGGGATGCGATCCGGGCGGCCGGCCTTGACTGGACGGTGCTCAAGGAGCAGGCCGGCTTCCAGCCGCGCGACTCTGGCCTCTGGGTGAAGGCCCCGGGCGAGTTCTTCCTGCTACGCGATCAGGACATGTCGGTCCTGGGGCGGTGCGCGGAGAAGTACGTGCCCTACCAGAACATGGACGCCTTCGACTTCCTGGACGGCCTGGTCAAGGAAGGTCGGATGCTCTACCACACGGCGGGCTCGCTGAAGGGTGGGGCGCGTGTCTGGATCCTGGGCCAGCTGCCGGGCAAGATGCAGATCGGTCGCCTCTCGGGGAAGACCAACACCCACTACCCGTTCATGCTGGTGATCCTGGGCCACGACGGTGTGAGTGCCATCAACCTGATGGCGACCAGCATCAGGGCCGAGTGCGCCAACACCTGCGCCTTCGCGGAGCACCGGGCCGAGTCGGACAAGGTCCACTGGAGCATCGCCCACACGGCATCGGCCGACGCCAAGCTGAAGATCGCGGCGGCAGCGCTGTCCGAGATCCCCAAGGCGATGGTCGCCGAGCAGGAGCTGCTCCAGGCACTGGCTTCGGCCACCATGACCGAGAGCGAGTTCATCGAGTTCGCCACCTCGATCTTCCTGGACCTGGACCTTGAGGACCACGCCCAGGTCGAGCAGGTCGTGGCCAAGTGGTACGAGGATGCGACCCCGCGGTCCAAGACCATCATGGAGAACAAGGTGACCGAGGCCACCAAGCTCTTCATCGCTGGCCAGGGCAACGAGGGCAACTCCGCGTACGACGCCCTCCAGGCGTTCACCGAGATGGCCGATCACGCCACGATCAAGGAAGGGATCGCGGCCAACATCGACAAGGCCAAGCGGATCGCCAGGATGCAGGGCATCGTGCACAGCGCGTGGCTCGGGGCCGGCGGTCACCGCAAGTCCCTGGTGTACAAGCGCCTCGCCAGCTGGAAGGCTGGCCGGTAGGCAACTACGCCCCCAGGGACCTCACCTGGGGGCTTTTCCTTGGGGCTCAAGTTCCTGGATGCCCCACCCGATGAGAAGGTTATGAGCAAGATAGACGACAGCGGGATCAACAAGATGAGCGACATCCGGAAGGGTCACACGGTGATCCTCGACAACGGCCGCAGCGCGCAGCTTGGCTGCTCGGACTGGGACAAGGCCGACTTCCGGCTTTACGGGGACGACTGCGGGTTGCTCAAGGGCCACGCGGTTCGGATCGAGGTCACGGGTCGCAAGGTGCGGTACGCGCCCTACGGCTTCGTGGGCGGCCGGATCCGCGTGAAGATCACCTTCCCGGGCGACGGCGAAGCCGACACCCACATGGGCGGCTGGATCTGCGCCAACGAAGCCCTGCGCGGCGCCGGCAACCTCAACCCATACGTCCGGACCTGCTTCTGCGAGCCGGTCTGCGAGGTCGTGTGATGCCCTGGATTCTGAAGACCCCCAGGGGGACGCTGACCTACCCCACCAAGATCAAGGCCCTGGTGGCCAAGATCCGTCTCGGTGAGGGCGGCACGATTCACGAGGAGCGGCAGCTGACCGAGCTGACCGGGACCGAGACTGGGCGCACCTCTTCGAGGCACCCGGTTCTCTCCCGCCCCAAGGGCCACGACTGATGGGCTACCTGGACACCATATACCGCCACGGTAAGTGCAGGCCCTGTCGGGTGACGTACCGCTGGGAAGCCACCGAGGGCTTGAAGCTGACGGACGCCCGCTGCGGAGACTGCGGTGGTGACCTGAAGGGAGCCCGCGGAGTGAGATCACACGAGGTCCAGGACGTGGAGGCTGCCTGGATCCGGAAGCCGATAGGAGACGCGCGATGATTGATCCAAGCATGGCTGAGGCCCAGATGGCGTTCGTCAAGATAATCGGGGGCGTGTTCGTCCTCAGCCTCCTGGGGCTAGGATTCTGGATTCTCGTTGGCGCCCTGACGCACGAGGACTGATATGGCCACCAAGGTGCAGCACGAGTTCGAGGGCGACGTCGAGAACGGATTCTACAAGTGCGCCCGCTGCGGCGGCGCCGAGAGCATCCACGAGTTCGGCCCCTGGGACGAAGCGGAAGGTGCGGACCTGGCTGCCATCATGGACCGCAGACTGTTCGAGCAGGAGCGCTCGGACGAGGACGAGGATGAGGAGAAGAAGTCATGAGCAGTTACTTCGACGCGCTGGACCGGGAGGTCGCAGAGGCGGCCGAGCGGTTCGAGTCCGACGACGCCTTCCTGGCTCAGCTGGCCAGCATCGAGCGCCAGATGTTCGACACCATCTCCCTGGTCACTGGGGACCGCGAGTTCCCGGACGACCTGCGGGAGAAGATCATGAGCGCGTTCGCCACGCGGGCAGTCTTCTCGCGCGGCGAGCTGCCTCCCACAGAGCACACCCTGGACTACGTGCTGAGCGTGCGCTGCTCGCGGCTGATCGACACGGTCCACGATCTGTTCCACGACCTGGCCCGGAGAAGGATCCAGGTGCGGTTCGGGCGGCTGTCCGACAACCCGCCCATGATCTTGGCCTTGCGGGACGAACACGACGGGGTATTAGAGCCATGAAGGTCGAGGTCTACTGGAACACCCGCAGGAAGCTGTACAGCATCCGGGCGGCGGAGGGTCCGGACAAGGGCCTGGTGATCGACCGCGACAGGCTGGTGGAGCTGAAGGACGTCACCTTCCACGTGTCGGAGCCGGGGCGCCTCCGGGTCGTCCGCTCGGGCCGCAAGAATCTACACGCAGTGGTGCGCGGGGAGTTGATGGCGCCACGCTCCCGGCCGATCGGCACGGGGGACCCGACCCATGTCTGGTACAACCCGATGCACGACAAGGGCTTCAATCACGATGGCCAGGTGGTCAAGAAGGCCGCCTGGGTGGTCATGTACATAAGCGGCCGATCATCCATGATCGCGGCCTACGAGGTAACGAGATGAAGATGAAGGACATCAAGATCGGCGAGGAGTACGCCATCGGGGCACCCAACACGAATAGCCGGTACAACCGGTGGCACCGCATCCGTGGGAAGGTCACCAGGATCGGTGTGCATGGAACAAGGAACAGCAGCTGGGGGGCGAGGCACATGAGTGACCGCGCCAGCTACGTGGAGTTCGAGGTGGTCGAGGACGAGAGCGCGGCGCGGTGCGGCTACACGTACCAGCACTTGATCGTGAGCGACTTAGCGTATCCAGCCACCGGCTGTGAGCGCACCCCGTCCAGGTACGGCAGCGATGACAAGGACAAGATCCTGAAGGTCAACCGCTGCATGGGCGCCCACGTGATCAGCACGTGGACAGATCACTTGGCCGCGGTGACAGAGCACGAGAAGTACGAGGTCGAGGCCGAGCGCGTCAGGAACCAGAATGAGTTCGAGGCCAACGACATCCGGAGGCGGTTCAAGAACCTGGGCCTCGTGGCCCGCGGGCACAATGACTGCCGCTTCGAGCTAGACACCCAGAACGCCCTGGTGATCCTGCACGACCTGGAGAAGTTCCGGGGAGCGACCACCAGGCCCTAACTAGCAGAGCGGACGTTAGAGCTGCTGAAACGCCCGCAGATTGCGTTAGAGGGGTCAAGATCCTCTCCAGCTGGCCGATACCTCTAGTATGGAGACAAAGAGAACAGCCAGGTTGATCAAGTCCCCCCGGACCGGGAAGTGGGCCGTGAAAGTCACGAACGAGGCCGGGGAGATTCTGTTCTTCAACGCATGGAGGAAGGATCGGGAGCGGGCGGTGAGTGAGGCTCGCGCCTGGGCGGCCGGCAAGAAGACCTGGAAGCGGAACGTGGTCAAGGCCAGCATGAGCGACCGGGTGGATGCCGCGGTGGCCTGCGTGAGGGCGGCCCACGAGGACGACAATCGGGGCTCCTCGTTGACCACGATGGAGCTGGTGAGCCTGGTGGCAGAGGCCCTGGGTGAGAAGCTGACGGATGCGCAACTGGCCACGGTGCTGAAGAACGCCGTGAAGGCCGGGCGATTGATCAAGACCAGCAACTACCGCTACGACAAGCAACCCCACCGAGACGGTTGGGGCCATAGCCTGTTCGGCGGCGCCGGGGTCTGCAAGCGGACCTTCAACGAGTACAGGCTGCCGAGCTAAAGATCCTCAGCAGCTGACCGATACGTCTAGTATGAGCAACACAGCAACAAAGACAGCGAATCAGCCCCTCACGGTTCAGGAAGCTTTCACCGCCGGTCAGGATGCCTTTGAAGCAGGACGCGGCCGAGCCCCTTGCTTGAATCGCAACTTCATCGAGCTGGCCTGCGCCGAAGCCGACACCGCCGACCTCCTCGGGGAGTACCTGCGGGGCTGGGACCGAGCCAACCTAGATGCACCCATCTTGCCGGTTACTGACAAGGACTAAAGTTCCTCAGCCAGCTGCCGATACCTCTAGTATGAGCAACAAAAAGACAGCAATCACGACCGGCACCAAGAACCTCCCCTACAAGATCAACAGCTTCGGGATCGCCATCAGCCCCGAGGTCGCAGAGGCGGCCAAGAAGGGTCCTTCGATTGAGAAGATCATCGCGGACTCCGAGGCAGAGGAAGGCAACTAATGAGAGACGTCGAGATCATCTACAGCTACAGCCGAGAGCAGGCCATCGAGGACGGAGTCCTGGTGGACCTCACGGAATGGGCGAGCGCGGACAAGGGCTTCATGGGCGGCTTCACGGTGCCCGTGGTCGTGACCTCGGCGCTCTGGGACGCCATCGAGAAGATCGGCAAGAAGAGCATCCAGGACGTGCGCGGCCGGGCCCACGACGTTCTGTTCATGGCCAGCCTGGCGATGCGCAGCATGATCAAGCGCAACGTCCAGGACTACAACTTCAAGGTCCTGTTGCAGGTCGGACGCAAGCGGAACCACATTCTGCACATCGCCTTCCGCAGCAACGAGGGCGTGACCATCGGCTTCCCGGAGGACTTCTAGGATGGCGGGGCTGGAGTTGACGGGGTTCAACGTCAAGACCCTGGGTGATGGCTGGGCGAGCAAGAACGCCTCGGACATGATGAAGATCGCCGTGGTGTTCGGGGGGTTCGACCCGATCGAGCTGATCAAGCGAATCAACAAGCGGCAACGAGGACGGGACGCCAAGGTCAACGAGCGGACTGTGTGCTCGGTCCTGGATGAGATGCGGGAGGACTTCTGATGCGGAACCTAGGTTCTAGTTCGGAGAACAAGATCGCGCTGACGATCGCCAAGATCGCGCACCGCGGGCAGACCCGCATGGACACGGTTGAGCCCTACATCAACCACCCGAGGCGGGTGGCCGAGGCCCTGACCAAGAGGCCCGGGGGCGTGTACTTCTTCGTCCACGCAGCGGCGCTGCTGCATGACGTCCTGGAGGACTCCAGCTTCGAGGCCCAGGATCTCCTGGACCTGGGGATCTCGCAGGAGACCGTGGACATCGTGGAGATCCTCTCCAAGCGCCATGGCGAGACGTACTGGACCTACCTGGACCGAGTGATCAGCTCGGGCTCAGCTGAGGCCCTGGCGGTCAAGATCGCCGACACGGAGGACAACCTGGTCAGCCTGCCCCCTGGGCACGGCCTCAAGGAGCGCTACGAGAAGGCCCTGCGCCTCCTGGGGGCGGCTGTATAAGTACCGCAGCGGCCGTTAGAGCCACCCGATTCTGCTCTAGCGCCAGCAGCTGGCGTTAGGGCTATCAAGCTCAGCTCAAGCCAACCGATATATATAGTATGAGCAACGCAACAGACACCAAGTGTAAGAAGGGCGACAGGGTTCGGGTCGTGGTTCCGGAGCACACGCAGGAAGTTCGTGTTCCCGGCGCCCGCTGGACTGAGACCGTCAAGGCCAGGGATGAGGTTTTCACGGTGCACCGCGGTGGCAAGGACCGGGTCACGGTGATCGTGAACGAGGGCTGCTGGCACACCCAGTACCGCTGCACGTACTCCGTGAAGTGGGTCGAGTCGGTCGGCGGCACGGTGACGAGGGTCTGATGGCGTTCACCACGAAATTCTCCGGGACCTGCGGGATCTGCGGAAAGCCCTTCGAGATTGGCGCCATCATCAAGCGCATCAAGCACATCTTCCACCAGACGGATCGCAGCAGCGCCTGGGGCCACGAGACCTGCCCGAGTAAGGAGCGCGCATCATGAAGCACACGGATCTCACCAAGGACCAGCAGGCAGTCATGCTTCGCCTCTGCGTCGCGGCCGATCGCCCGGACTGCAAGGCCGTCCGCCTGGTCACTGAGCCGAACGGGACCTACAAGCCCAAGCGCGAGACCGCCACCGGCTGCGCCCTGGTCCGGAAGGGCCTGGCGCGACGCCTCCAGGACGGCCGCTTCGTGGCCACGGACGAGGGCTACTGGATGGGCGACGCCCTCCGGCTAGATGCCCGCAGCGCGCGTTCTAAATTAGCGCGGTAGCCGTTAGAGCCTCCAGATTCTGCTCTAGTGCCCGCAGCGGCCGTTAGGGCTATCAAGCCCAGGGCCGGCCAACCGATACATATAGTATGAGACGATGGATAGCGGTTGTGGTTTTCGCGGTTGCGGCGGTGGTTGGAGCTGAGGTGGCTTCCCCGTCCCGCGCGGCTTATGACGGCCGGGCGCCGGTGGCCATCGTTGCCGGGATCGAGGGCTACTAAGATGCGACTCAGCCCGTACGGTGCGGTCCTCCTCAACAGCAGCGCTGGCAAGGACAGCCAGGCGATGCTCGACTACGTGCACAGCCTGATCACTACCCAGGGCTACAAGGGCCGCGTGGTGGTCGTGCACTGTGACCTGGGCCGCGCTGAGTGGGCTGGGACGCGCGAGCTGGCTGAGGAGCAGGCTAAGCACTACGGCTTCGAGTTCATCGTCGTCAGCCGCCCCCAGGGCGACCTGCTGGACCAAATTGAGGCCAGGGGCATGTTCCCCAGCTCGAACGCGCGGTACTGCACGAGTGACCAGAAGACCGGCCAGGTGGCCAAGGTCCTGACCCAGCTGGCGAAGGAGCACCTGGAGGCCGGCAACACCGAGCCCGTGCGGATCCTGAACTGCCTGGGCCTGCGCAGCGCCGAGTCGAGTGCCCGAGCCAAGCGCCCCGAGTTCCGGTTCGACAAGCGAGCCAGCAACAGCAAGCGCCACGTGGACACCTGGCTGCCGATCTTCAACTGGAGCAAGGACGAGGTCTGGGCCGCCATCAAGAAGAGCGGCGTGCGGCACCACCGGGCGTACGACCTGGGCATGCCCCGCCTGTCCTGTGTGTTCTGTGTGTTCGCCCCCAAGTCGGCCCTGATGCTGGCAGGCAAGCACAACCCGGAGCTGCTGGCCCAGTACGTCGAGCTGGAGGAGAAGATCGACCACAAGTTCACCATGAAGCTGAGCCTGGCCGATGTGGCCGAGGCCCTGGCCAACGGCGAAGAGCCGGGCCCGATCAACACCTGGGAGATGTAGGTGCACGCGCTTGCACCTGAGCTGCCGGTTCTCAAGTTCCTGAACCAGGCGACCGAAGAGAGGGTCATGAGTCACATCAACCACAACCGGGAGGACGCCATGTCCACCACCACCTACACCAAAGCAGACTACGAGGCCAGGGTCGCGGCCGAGCGCGCCGATTCGATGGCCCAAGTGGTCAACGAGTTCGGCGAGACCCGCGGCGAGCTGGACAAGCTCTTCGGGCTGGTGAAGCCGGCGGACCACTGGAAGGGCGCGATTGACGCCTGGGTGGACGGTCTCACTGACCTGGTCGCGCTGGAGCGGGCCATCATCTTCTTCACGGGTTCGGTGCCCACGTTCGCGGCCGGCATCGGTCGGGTGCATGTCCGGGCAGGTGGGTACTGGGCGGCGGTCGGGTCGTAGGATGGGAGCCCTCGACAACATCACGGCCGCAGTCCACGCGGTGCTCAAGAGCGGGTCAGACGATGCCTGGAAGGTGGTCTGGTCCCGCATGAGCGACCTGGAGAAGCTGCGCTTCGACGGGTTCCTGGTGCACATGAACGACGAGCTGGCCTGGCAGGCCGGGCCGCCCGAGGATCGGTTCAGGACCCGGGTGCTGCGGATGGTGGAGCTGGAGCGTCAGCGCCGGAGTGCGTCGTGAGCCCCGCGGCGGTCAACGCGGTGATCCTGCGGGACCCGTACCACCGGGGCCTGGCCAAGCACGGCACCTTCGATGGCAACTGGTCGGAGCCGCTGCTGAGCGCGGACTTCTACCACCTGATCAAGTCGTGCAGGGGCTGCGGGCACGAGGTGAGCGAGCTGAAGCGGGGCTTCTGCTCGTATCGTTGCACCTGGAAGTTCCCGATCCGGCACCCAGTCAGGGGGCCGGCATCGTGAGGATTCACATCCTGCCGGTCGAGGATCGACCAGGCAAGACGTTGTTGATCTACGTGCGGAAGTACCTGGGGATGGTCGAAACGATCGCCCAGGAGGTCGCACAGAGGCGCCCCCAGTGGGGACGCGGGGACCTGCGGGTCCTGGAGTACGGGGGGAGACGCTGCTGGAGGTTCCGGTGGGCGGATCGAAACTTGCAAGAGGAGACTGACTGATGTCGAAACGACAGGTCATAGACGAGTACATTGACGACCTGGTTGAGGGTCGGGTTCCTGAGATGGAGAGGATCCTGAAGGTCCGGGACTCCATCACGATCCCGGCGGACGCCGTGGTCACGCGCGAGAAGGGCAAGAGGGTGATCCGCAAGGAGCGCCGCAACAGCCCCCGCGTTCCGTTCTGCGCCCCAGTCCGGGTTGCGATCATGACCGAGGACGAGGTCCGGGAGTTCGAGAACCAGGACAGGCAGATCCTGGCGCAGGTGAAGTCGTGAGGGCGGTCGCGCTCAGCCTGGCCCTTCTGTTCGCGGCCTGCGCTACAACCAAGCCAGACACCGGCATCCTGCCGAAGACTTTCATGAAGGCCGCCGAGGCTTGTGTCGAGAAGTGCCAGCCACGGACAGACTTGGGCCTGCCGTGCAGCTGCCAGATCCGCGTCAAGATCAAGGCCAGGGAGTAGAATTGCCTGAAGGCGACCGAAGCGGAAACCTCCATAAGACGATGCGTCGGAAGTGCAACGAGATCATCGCCGAGGGTAAGGCCGAGATGCGTGCGAAGGCCAGGAAGGAGAAGCGCATGATCAAGATGCCGGACGGCACCATGCAGGAGGTCGAGGTCACGGTGTACCCGCCTGGCCCAACACCCGAGGCCACCTACGGCATCAAGCCCAAGGCCAGATGGAGGGCAGAGTGATGAAGGCGTACTTGAAGATATACCTGGCGTGGGTGGTCGCGTGGTTGGGACTGGCGGCCATCCTCTTCGGCTTCTTCCTCCTTGGGGCGAGCATATCCAAGGCTGACGTCTGCGACAGCTGGGCGAGCGCGATGCGCTACGAGTTCATCGCCAGCGATGAGACCCGGCAGGCCATGGAGCAGGTCGGCACCTGCTACTCTGAGAACTCCCTGAGGACCGAGGCTCGGCCCAGGATCATGTGGCGCAACGGAGTATGGTGGGTTCAACATGGCGACCAAGATCAGGGTCCGGATGGTGCTGGACGTGACCAAGGAATACTCGGACGAGGAGATCGCTGACCTCTGGCCTGATGCCATCCTGGGCGACACCCAGGCGGTGGTGGCGGCTGAGGAGCGCACGAGCGTGAGGGTGGACCCAGTCGAGTACGCGGCCGTGCTCCTGGCCCAGGGGGCTACGGCCAAGCTGAAGGTGGAGGTGTCGTGATGTCCAAGGGCTTGGAGTGGACGCTGGACCTGATCGACCGCGGCCTCAAGAACACGTGCTCCCGCCACTTGACTAAGCCCCACGGGGACGTGATCAGGATGCAGCACTCGGTCGAGCGCATGAACCAGGCGATCGTGGAAGAAGACCACGAGGGCCACCGCCGGGAGATCATCTGGCAGGCGGAACTACGGCGACGACTTGAGGGCTCCGCTACCCTTCCCGCATCCAAGGGAGGGAACCCGTGCTCGTGTTCAGCCTCAGACGAGGCGAGTCATTCTACGTCGGAGACCAGCGAGTCAAGCTGATCGACTTCGACGGCAACCGAGCCGTCATGAGGACGTTGGGCAGGAACTTCTTCTGCTACAACGAGCCCGAGCCCCTGCCTGACACGGCCGACGTCCGCGTGAGCGCGGGCCAGCGCCAGGAGTCGGCCATCCGGATCGGCATCGAGGCCCCCATGCGGATCAAGATCCTGCGGGAACGCCTGTACCGGCGCACGCACCGAGACGGCCAGCTCGATCGGAAGGAGCCCAACCGGTTCTACGCCAAGGCTATGAGCTGCCGGTCATGCCACGGCAGCATGAAGGTGAAGATGCACGACGGGATCTGGGTGTCGTGCCCAGCTCTTCAAGACCAGGCCCTACCGATATGTGACCCGACCGACTAAGATCCACCCAGCACGGATGCTGTACCTCTGGACCTCGGCCAAGCATCACCAACTGGTCTCCGTCACGAAGCCAGTGCTGGACACCATCCGGCCACGCCCAGCTGCGCAAGGGCTGAGCTTCACCCCGTACGAGCTACCGATCCCGGAGTCCGGTCAGATCCACCTGGCCATGGGGACTAAGACCGTCGATGTCCTGAAGGAGGCGCGGATCATCCCGCGGAATCTCTCGGTGGCCAAGCTGCGGGGCAAGGTGTGGCCGGTGCCGGGGGAGCCAGACCGGGGCGCGTGGATGATCACATACGACCCCTACATGGTGGAGCGCGACGCCAAGGCCCTGACCGACATCCAGTGGGACGTCAGGCTGGCGTGCCGCTACCTCACGAGCGGGAGCCTGGCGCCAAAGGTGGGCACGTACAACTGGGTGAGCGGCTTCTCTGACCTGATCGACGCCGTGAAGCGTGAGGCCGACAAGACTGGCGAGAAGGTCAGGCTGTTCGAGGACCTGGAGACCCTGGGGCTGTGGCCCTGGTACGACAAGGCGTGGATCATCTCCATCGCGTTCTGCCACAAGATCGGCACCGCGGCCATGATGAAGTTCCCGGAGAACGGGGACTACCCCACGGACGCTGTACTTCAACAGGTCGAGTGGCTGGAGAACGCCGACGAGATCAGCCTGGCCGGGGCCAGCCTCAAGTTCGACAACCTCTGGAAGAAGGCCAAGTGGGGGCTGGACTGGCCCAAGGCGTTCCTGTTCGACACGTTGCTGGGCGGCGGCCTGGTCAACGAGAACCGCCAGAACTCCCTAAACATCCACGCCAAGATATACACCGACATGGGCGGCTACGACGACATGTTCAACGCCGCCCACGAGAAGGGCAGGATGGACCTGGCCCTGGCCAAGGATCCCGAGGGCTTCGTCATCTACGCGGGCGGGGACGTGGACGCGGGCGCGCGCGCGCGCGAGGAGATCGTGGGCGAGCTGACTGCCGACCCGGGCCTGGTGGATTTCTACACCACGATCTTGCATCCAGCGGCGCGGGCCTTCGAGAAGATCGAGTACACCGGGATCCTGGTGGACTCCCAGGAGCTGGCGGCCGTGGGCCTCATCTGCGCAGAAGAGAGCGCGGCAGCCCATGCCGATATGTACGAGCTGGTGCCCCCGAGGATCAAGCGGAAGCGGTCGGGCGCAACAGGGGACAGGCTCAAGTTCACCCCCGCGGTGCTGCGGGACATCTTCTTCGACGAGGCTGGCTGGGACCTGGAGCCCCTGGTCTGGACCGACAAGGCCAAGCTGCCCAGCACGAGCGTGGACGACCACCTGAAGCGCTTCAAGGACCACCCGCAGGCCGGGCCGTTCCTGGAGGCCCTGAAGCGCAAGAACAAGGCCGAGAAGATCGGCAGCTCGTACGTGGTCGGCTTCCTGAAGCACCTGCGCCCGGACGGCCGGTTCCACCCCACCTTCGCGCTCCACGTGGGGAGCCAGTACGAGGACGACGATGAGACCGGCACCAACACCGGCCGGACGGCAGCCAAGAATCCCCACGCCCAGACCATCCCCAAGCGCTGGAAGCCAGGGGACTACAACTGGCCCTCAGTCCTGCGGGCCTGCTATCCGGCGCCGCCTGGGCAGCTCATCGGCGAGATCGACTACAGCCAGGGGGAGCTGAAGATCCACGCCATGCTGGCCAACGAGCCCACCATGCTGAAGCTGTTCCACGAGGGCATGGACATGCACCTCCTGACCGGGACCAAGCTGGCGGGCATCACGTACGAGGAAGGCCAGGCCCTAGAGAAGACCGACCCCAAGCTCTTCAAGCGGATGCGGTACGGGGCAAAAGCCCCCAACTTCGGCCTAATTTTCATGCAGAGCCCACCAGGCTTCCAGCGATATGCCTACAAGGAGTGGGACCTGGACTACAGCCTGGCCGAGTGCCAGAAGATCCACGGAGACTTCTTCGCGCTGTACCGGATGCTGCGGGCCTACTCTGAGCGCCAGATGCGGGCGGCCCGGGAGGACCTGTGTGTCATCAACCCGTTCGGCCGCGTTAGGCACCTGCCCCTGGCTGTGTCCAAGGACAAGAAGACCAGGGCCGGGGCGCTGCGCCAGGCCGTCAATGCCCCCACCCAGAGCACGCTCAGCGACATGGGGCTGTGGTCCATCGCCATCGCGGACGGGCCTGACCACGACCTGCTGGGCCGGGGCCTGGACATCTTCAACTTCGTCCACGACGCCGTGCAGTTCTACTTCCCCGACACCTCGGCCGGCTTCGAGATGGTCCAGGAGATGAAGGACATCATGGAGAATCTGCCCTACGGGGAGCTGTGCGACTGGGAGCCGGAGCTGAAGATGACCACGGACTTCGAGTATGGCCCCAACCTGGCTGAGATGAAGGCCGCGGCTTAGACTTGCAAGCGCTTGCACCTCAAGAGGCTGAGGCACCAGGAGCTGCCTGAGCCCACGAGGAGGAGGGGAAGATGGCGGAAAAGACTCCGCCCAAGGACGACCGCGTGATCACGCCAGGTCGCCGGGCACGTGAACGGTCCACGCTGGAGAAGGTCGAGAGCCCGAAGCTGACCGCGGCGATCGAGAACGAGCTGGACGTCAAGGCCCACGTCTTCTTCAACAGGAAGGGCGGGCCCCTCACGATCACCGACGCCTACAAGGTGGACGACCCGTACGACGGGATCTACGAGACCGACTACCAGGCGGCGAAGTCCGATGAGGCCAAGAAGGAAGTCCTGAAGGCCCTGGCCGACGCCCACTACATCGAGCACTGGCTGGGCGTTCGCAAGCTGGAACGCACCCGCATCGTGGAACTCCGTGAGGGCGCGGAGCGGCGGCTGGTAAAGGCCGAGAAGACCGGCAGCAAGAAGAGCAAGGCCCTGAGGGTCATGAAGGCCGAGGTGGTGGACCTCCAGAAGCGCGAGGACTGGCTGCTGTCGTCCACGATCACCGGGGACGGCTCGCTGCTCAAGCAGGGCGCAGAGGGAGTGATCATCAGTCACGCCCTGGAGGTAGAGGACGATCGGGCCGGCGTGGTCGAGACCGTGAGCCGCAACCTGGTCATAGAACCACCGTTCCACCCGGGTGTTCTGGAGCAGCTGGCGCTCAACAACTCCAGCCTGTTGCAACTGATCAACGCCATGGAGGTGAACATCGACGGCACCGGCTGGGAGCTGATCCCCCGCGACACCTTCAAGATGGAGGAGGAGATCAAGGAGGACACTGGCCTGGACACCGAGCAGGCCGAGACCGCCAAGGGGCTGTTCCAGGTCGAGTCCGAGCGTCAAGAGAAGGAGTTCCAGGAGGAGATCGACCAGCAGATGGAGGGCCTGGAGGGCTTCTTCAACGAGCCCTGGCCTGGCAGAAGCTGGACCACAGTGCGGCGCAAGCTGCGCGTGGACATGGAGACCACCGGCAACGCCTACCTGGAGGTCATGCGGAACGCGACCGGGGAGATCGTGTTCGCCCGGCACGTGGACACCAAGCTGATGCGGCTGGTCCGCCTGGATGACCCGATAGTCGTCAACAAGGAGATCGAGCGCGGCGGCCTGAAGGTGACGGTCCCGGTCAGCCTGAGGGAGCGGCGCTACGTGGAGCAGGTGGGCGGCGGCGCCCTGGTGCCCCGGTTCACCACCCAGCAGTTCGGCACCGCGGACCCCAACTCCAGCGGCACCACGCTGGACAGCCGGCGTCTGTTCACCAGCCAAGGCACCCGCATCGTGTACTTCCGAGAGTTCGGTTCGAGCCGAGACCTGGACATGTGGACCGGCATCTGGGCAGGACCGGCGGTCGAGATCCCGATGGAGCGGCGGGCCACCGAGATGATGCACTTCACGGTCAAGAAGAGTCCGCGGACCCCGTACGGGCTGCCGCGTTGGATCAACAACCTGCCGAGCGTGCTGGGATCCAGGAAGGCCGAGGAGTTCAACCTGGCCTTCTTCCGGTCCGGCGGTGTGCCGCCCCTGCTGATCACGATCGCGGGCGGCCAGATGTCTGAACGGACCCGCGAGGCCCTGGACCAGAAGATGAACAACTCGAACCCGGCGTCCAAGCATCAAGCTGTGATTCTGGAGATCACAGGCACGGGCATGATGGACAAGCAGAACAAGGTCCAGGTCAATGTGGAGCGCTTCGGATCTGAGAAGATGCAAGACGCGCTTTTCCTGAAGTACGGCGCCAGCACAGCCAACAACATCCGGGAGAGCTTCCGACTGCCGCCTCTGTTCATCGGCGACCCCGATGCCCACAACTTCGCCACCGCCAAGGCGTCCTACCTGGTGGCCGAGGCCCAGGTGTTCCAGCCGGAGCGGGACGAGTTCGACGAGATTGTGACCATGATGTTGCTCCGCAACATGCCCAACGGCGATCGCTTTCGGTTCCGCAGCTTGCCGCTGGTGATCGACGACGCCGACAGCCAGATCAAGTGCATCGAGATCGTGGCAGACAACAGCCTGGTGGATGGCGCCCAGCTCGTGGATGCCCTCAACAAGGTCTGCAACCTGGACTTCCGGTTCGACCAGGACACCTCGGACGCCTCCCGTGAGGAGCGGATGGCCCGCGTGAAGGGCATGGCCGAAGCGTTCGCAGCCAGCTCCCAGGAGGCTGGAGGCCCGGACGATAAGGACGAGAGCCAGGCGGCGGCAGCGGCTGGCGGGGATCCGGCCCAGCAGATCCAGGACGATGAGTCGGCCAAGTCCGTGACCAAGAGCGACCTGATCACAGACGTCAGTGACATGATCGGGAAGCGTCTGGACGGTCTGGTGGTCCTGGGTGTGGACTTCGCGGACTCCCTGGCCAAGGGCAAGAACAGCCCCGAGCTGCGGAAGAACCTGGCCCTGATGGAGGGCATGGACGACCGAGAGATGGACATCATCCGGCGCGTGGCCACCATGCGCGCGATGGGTGACGACCGCCAGGACCTCATGGAGCTGTTCGGCTGCACGGCGGCCATCATCGCAGACAACGCGGAGAGGTAGATGGCCATCCCGGTCCCCACCCGGCAGGACCCCGGGCTGGAGGTTCCGGTCTTCCTGGACATTGAGAGCCGGGTCCACCGGACCATCAACCGAGCACTCCGCCGAGCCCTGGCTGAACAGACCAAGGGCATGGTGGCCGCGGCGCGTGCGGGTGATGTGCGCGGCGTCCAGGACCGGATCAACGCCATCAACTTCGGGCCGGCGGCGGAAGAGATCCGTGGGGAGCTGGAGGTCCTGGCCCTGAACGGTGTGATTCTGGGCGCGGCCCAGTTCGTGGAGGGCAAGAAGGCCCGCAACACCAAGTTCGTCCGGGATCGTGAGATCCCCATCGAGGTCATGCAGGCCGTCAACCAGATCGTCCGGGGCCTGGATGGGAGCCAGACCGAGAACGTGCGGCGTGACGCTCAGGTGGTCGCTGGCGTGCTGGAGGCCAAGCTCTCGGAGGGCTCGCCTGATGACACCAGGCTGCTCAAGC
>Ga0114947_10000141_pt1 | contig 20755 bp, 20 predicted proteins | sample CR02metaG_FD_99656 | JGI IMG/M metagenome (GOLD analysis project Ga0114947, IMG submission 99656) | Deep subsurface microbial communities from Mariana Trench to uncover new lineages of life (NeLLi) - CR02 metaG | ecosystem: Environmental > Aquatic > Marine > Ocean trench > Sediment ...
CGACTCGCGCGTAGCGAATCTTTTTATTATCTCTGTGGAAATTTCCCGGAACTTTTATTCGATTTGTATGATAAGCCAGGCTTCCTGTATCAGCATCGCACGATTTCCCCCCAGCCCCTGGTATGGCCCCCCTCTGGGGCCCCCCTACGCGGAACGGCAGCAAATTCTGCCAACCGAAAACTGTAGCTAATTATGTAGCTAATTGGATCTGACAAGGGCTGCTATGGAGAGCTATGGAATGGAGGGGGTGCCAGGAGAGCCAGTGTTTATGCGGCTCTTAGCACCCCTTATCACTCCATGACATTTGCGTAAAGTTATTACGAATCAGTTGCTCTACCAACTGAGCTAGGGTGGCTCAAGGATAGAATTTAAGGATGGTTAACCACTTGGTATCTTACCAAAGAGGGTCCCACCTCGACAAGCTTTATCCAAACACTTTTGTAACCAAGAGTGAACCCCGATCCGACAAAAAACCTAAGATATGCACAACCGTGGAGTGCATGTCGCAACAGTTTTAGCCATAGGGGAGGTCGTTCCGTAGCTTCACTGACAGTGACTTTGGGATTGCATGGTGCAAACCACTCTTCCGCATAATCTGCTGCTTAGCATAATTGATTTCTACGACCGATTAATGTCGGATCGGGGTGTACCGCCACTCTTGAGCTGTACAAGCGGGATCGTTTTGAATTGTTTATAGGGGTAGGATTCCTACCGATCGGAGGGAAGACGGTCGTGGACGATTCGCGACTGAACTCTTGATCTCAGTGCGGCTTATGCAACTTCCAGTGGTGTTTACGCATGAGAATTTTTCCAATTCTTAAAGCAAAAAATAGCAACACACCCAAGGGTAGCCAAAGGTAGAGATTCCTACTCAGGGGACTGGCCGACTTGTATTGCCAGCTGAGATCCCCCGCGAGAGGAATCCACGATGCCATGGAGTCCAGCACCCCGCCAAAGAAAGATGAGGGAAGAGCAGGCTCTTCATCGATCAAATGGAAGGAATTAAAAATATGCTTAAAGGTCTCGTTGTTTTCCATAGTCCTGCTGTCCAGAATGCTGCTCATGACGAAACCAATGATGTGATCCTGACCGAAGGGAACAGTGTGAATACCGGCAAGACCGAGGGGAACATCGTTGATGAAATGAAGGGTTGAAATGTAAAACTTGATGCCCGACTCACTGGGACGAATCTGCCTTTCAACAACGATCATTTTTGAGGCGTTCATTTTCTTCGAGATGGTTCGGTAAATCTGATCCACTGTGAAATTCATCATTTGATTAACAAATGAGTTTCGATTGGGGATGCTATTGAAATGCTCTTTGGAGATTTTTCTTCCCTTCCCCAGGGAGTTTACCAAAACCATGATTGAGCTGGCACGGGGACCTTGTAACAAGACCCGGACTTCACCGAATTCGTCTTGTTCAACAACCTCTTTCTCCGTCCAGTCTGAAGGGAATTTGAAGGTGTAGTTGTACTCGTTATCCGTGTATTCCATGATTCCCGCGTGGGTGGCTGTGGGACTGACCCCGACCATGAGAAAAAGAACAAACAGGATCCCAGAAATTAGTTTAAACATACTCTTTTGTTTCATTGCCTGCACCCGTCCCGCCCTGGTCTTTGACCGTTTAACAAGGAATAACCTAACAATGGTGCAAATTGCAGACCAAGCAGGCATCCTTCAGATATCACCTTTGTCTTGGGGTGTGTGGTGACCCTGAGTGCCATAGGGCTACCACAGGTCAGCACTTTGCCGGAAAATGGCACTAGCCTCTCCTAGTTCTTTTCACGGGCTAAGCGGGAGGCAAAGCTTCCGGCACCAAAGAGGAGTGCCCGGCTAGTAGCTGGCGTTCAAGCCACCCGAGGACCTCTGCAGGGCAATGAATTCGGCCTCGGGAGACTGTGTGGACCCGTCCTACTAGGGGACAAAAGTTGCCACAGGGGACGAGCTTTTGTCTCAAAAAAGGATGTCCCTAGCTGCACTCCTTTAGGCCTCTGTAGAAAAAATCTTTAAAAAACAGGGATCTCCTCCAGTTCTCAGCGATTTGGTACAAATTGGCATGATTTGTGCTGAAAACGTCTTTTAAAGGAAATTAAGAGCCCATTTTCTCTAAAGGACGGAAGCTATGCGTATTATTTATTTATTCCTTGCTGGATTACTTAACTTGATCCTTGCTTACCCGTCATGGGCCAATGAGGACGACCTGCGGCAACGGATCTTAAACCATCTTAGGGCAGCGACATCACTGGCTGAAATTCACGAGCCTCCGTCAGAAATCGCAGCTCTGCTGCCCTATGGACCGGATCTTTACAGCAGTCTTGTGGGAGAAGAGCTCTATCCCCGACTGGTTGATGCGGTAGTGTATATTGTAACCGAGGAAGGTATCCTCGGTGCTGGAACGGTTATATCCAGTAGTTTTGGTCTGATTATTACGAACTGGCATGTCATAGGCAACGAAAAGGTCGTAGGTCTAGTATTCAAGCCAAGAGGTTCAAACGGGACGATTTCCTTTGAGAAGGACGATATTTTCTTTGCTCGAGTTCTCACAACCGATTCTATCCGAGATCTAGCACTTCTCGAAATTGTTTCCCGTCCCGGGAAGATAATCGCAGTTCCCCTTGGGTCCACGTCAAACCTCGGGGCGGGCCACGAGGTGTTTTCGGTTAGCCACCCCAGAGGTTCTCTATGGAGCTACTCCGAAGGGACCATCAGCCAGATTACCCTGAGACACGAATGGGTGCGAGGGCTGGGCATCGTTCATCGAGCCAGCACAATTCAGACACAGACCGTCAGCAACAATGGAGGCTCCGGTGATCCCTTATTCGACGAAGACGGACAATTCATTGGGGTTCTGGTTGGGGGAAATGTTACCGAGCCGAATTTCGCCATATCCATCGATGAAATCCGCGAATTTGTTTTTTCCTCCCTGCGTTGAAGGACTTTAGGCTCCCGCCTACTTATACTTCCTGAGAGTGACCTAATCACTAACAGGCTGCTGAAAGAAGCTGTTTGCAGGCTGGTCAAAAAGATCTCAGAGGCGAGGCTTCGACCTAGCTCAGCCGAGCGGCGCGCGAAAAATCGACGAGCGTAGGTGAACTTAGGCGGTACGTTGGAGCGACTCCGCTTGGAGCGGGAATGATTCCCGCAGCGATCGAGCGCAACTATCCTAAACGCCTGCTTAAGGCAGGCTGGTGGCATATGAGTCTTTTTCAGCAGCCTGCTAGACGGTCCGCCGTCAGATGCAAAGATCTACCCCGCACGACAGCTGGTAACCCCGCTGGCAGCAGATACGACTCTGACGTGTTTTTAGTTAGAAATTGAGGTGGCCGGCCTTAGAGGGGCTTAATAAAATGGACCAATGAGGCCAGGATAAATGCACCGAGGTATGCGGCAATGAAATCGAAGACCAGACGAAACTGGTGCACATGCTCAAATACCTTGTCAAGGGCAAGGTAAAGGATAGCAAACTGGCCCATAAATGACCCAATTAGGCCAATGGCCAGGAAAAATGCCAGGTGGCCACTGCGTCCAATTGCTACTGTTTTACTGGCCAGGAACCCGGCTAAAAGACCAAATACGACGGTGACTAACAGTTGATCCTGAAAGTAAATCAGTACGTCTTCTGCCATTTTTCCTCGCACTACCTTTCCAGTGCCCTGAGGATCTCCTCACTGGCCGCCAGTGGGTAAGTTACTGAAATAATTGCTGAAATTATGGATACCCCTCGTACACCGGTCGCTTTTACCTCACCAATGTTGTCCGCCTTGATACCTCCTATAGCATAAACGGGAATAGAAATTTTTTCCATCACTTTTTTGAGGGGGCCCAGGCCCTGGGGCTTGCCATAGGGGGCCTTGGAGGAGGTGAAATAGACCGGTCCAAAAACAAGAAAGTCCGCCCCTGCCTGCTCCGACTCCTCGGCTTCTTTTAACGAATGGGTGGATACCCCAATAAGTTTATTGTCCCCCATGAGCTTTCGTGCCGTCTGGACCGGTATGGAAGCCCCTCCCAAATGAACGCCATCCGCATCCACAGCCATCGCCACATCCACACGATCGTTGATAAGGAGGCTCGCATGATGCGCATCGCACAGAGCCTTGATCCTGTCAGCGAGATGAAACAGCTCCGCACCGCCGAGATCTTTCTCTCTGAGCTGAATCCCTTTCACCCCCCCATCGAGGGCCTGTTCTATAACCCCAAGGAGATCCCGACCGGCGGTCTGTTTCCGATCCGTGACAAGGTAAAGATTAAATTTAGGGCAGCGCGGCAGCAAGGTGTTAGGGCAAGACACCGTCTAGCGGGCTGGAGGCAGTGGCGTATAGTTTTCTCGGGATACGCCCTGCCAAAAAGGCTTTTCGCCCTGCCTCTATTCCTAGCTTCATTGCCTCCGCCATCAGGATGGGATCTTTGGCACCAGCAATGGCCGTATTCATTAACACGGCATGGCAACCCATCTCCATGGCGATGGAAGCGTCAGAGGCAGTTCCCACTCCGGCATCTACAATAACAGGAACCGTGGCCTGTTCGAGGATGATCTGAATGTTATAGGGGTTGCGAATTCCGAGCCCAGAACCAATGGGAGCGGCCAAGGGCATCACTGCAGCACACCCCATTTCCTGCAGCTTCTTGGCTGTAATGGGTTCGTCACTGATATAGGGCAAAACGATGAATCCTTCTTTAATCAGGACGCGCGCCGCCTCAAGGGTTGCTGGGATGTCAGGGAAAAGGGTCTTATCGTCCCCGATCACTTCGAGCTTCACCATGTTCCCCACCCCAGCCTCACGAGCCATGCGGCAAGTTCGAATTGCCTCTTCTGCGGTGTAGCAACCTGCCGTGTTGGGTAGGATGGTGTATTTTTTTGGATCCACAAAGTCGAGGAGATTCTCGTTGTTAGGATCCGTAATATTGACCCGTCGGACGGCCACGGTAACGATCTCTGCACCTGATGTCTCGATGGCTTTCTGCGTCTCGTGAAAGTCTTTATACTTCCCGGTCCCTACAATAAGGCGCGAACGGTAGGTTCTGCCTGCAAGCTTAAAATGATCCTCCATTGCTCTCCTGTTTTACCCCGTGGAATAGCTCCTCTACCGAGAGTGAACTAGTCGAACCATGATGTTATTCGACCGGGTGGTTATCCTCCACCAACAAAGTGGACGATCTCCAGTGAGTCTCCTTCTTTTAAAACTGTGGCGCCATGGGCATCACGTGGAAGGATGTCCCGGTTCAGCTCCACCACCACCCTGCCGGGACGAACCCCCAGATGCTCAAGTAATTGTGCCACATTGAGCCCAGCTCCCACCTCTTTCTCTTCTCCATTGATGCGAACTATCACCGAAAAATAAAAAAACCGTACCCAACCGGACCACCTTTATCGGGGTCAGAGAATACGGTCTTGAATTCGTCCCGTAGCAACGTGAATCTGATGACGAGACGAAAACCTTCACGCTTCCCTACGCCGGTACTACCCGGATCAGGTTCAAAGGGTTACCTAAAACAACCGTTTCGGGCTCTCAGTTCGGTTTCGGCGAACACCCCTAGCTCGGTCACGATTAGCAGAAGGGCCTGAGCAAGTCAAACCACGTCCCGTTCCACTGCCATGCTGGCATACCCCACAACCTCGTTCATGGGGGCCACGTCACCCGAATGACAGTGCTTGAGTAGACGTGCGCTCGTCGCACCCAGCGTTTTAGCCGCAAAAAGCAACACCGCCGTGGGAAAGACCCCGCACATGCTGATGTTTGCCCTCTCCACTGTCTTTAGCAAACCCACAGGGTCCAAATGGAGGACCTGATCCACGGCCAGGCGATCAAGCCTTTCGGTCTCCTGGGGAGACAGGTAATGACTGAGATCGCTGCTCGCTATTAGAATCGTTCTCTTCCCCATAGCTGCCTCCGTTTTGTACAAGTGAGCTATGGCCTGACCGAGCTGGGCGCACTCTTGCTCCGAGAGGTGAGAGATAGAAACCGGCAGGAAAGTAAACTCCCCAAGGACTCTCTGAAGAAAGGGAATTTGAACTTCGATGCTGTGCTCGTGAAGGTGGGCGCGTTCGTCCTCGGCTAAAAAGGGGATTCGATCCATTAATATTTGCGCTAGACTATGATCGACCTTAACCTTTCCCAGAGGAGTCTCCCAATAATCAGCAGGACTGAGCGCAACCTTGGCACCTTCTGCTCGATGATTGACCCCCATCAGGATGACGCAGCCAACATTTTTCTCCAGACCAGAATAAAAATGGGCAGCACAGGGACCCGAGTAGATGTATCCAGCATGGGGGACCATCCCGCCCAGCAGAGAGGGAGCGGGAGATCTCACTCCTCGAGGCCCGAGAGGATGGGTGACAAAACATTCCTGTAGCAGCTGGTTTAGCTCGTTGGCTTCTCGTGGGTAAAACGAACCGGCGACGGTGGGGCGCCTCACATGCTCCATGGCTCTTAAGGAAGTGCTATTTCAACCTGAAGGGTACCGATCCCCTGGACCTCCGCCTCCACCTTATCGCCAGGCTTCAAAAATATTGGCGGAGTGCGCGCAAATCCAACGCCAGCGGGCGTGCCGGTACTAATGATATCTCCCGGTTCTAAGGTCATACCCTTGGAAAGCTCTGCAATGGTGGTTGGGATGTCGAAAATCATGTCCCGGGTGCTGGCATCTTGCATGACTTCTCCGTTTAGCCTGCAAATAATTCGCAGGTCGTGCGGATCAGCCATGGCACTCTTATGCAAAATCCACGGCCCCAAGGGACAGAAGGTATCCAGTGATTTCCCTTTGAACCACTGGCCATGCTTGCGCTGTAGGTCACGTGCCGTCATATCAAGGCAGATGGTATATCCAAATACAAAATCGTAGGCCTTTTCCCTGGGGATGTCCCTCCCTTTGCGACCCATCACCACTGCCAATTCTGCCTCGTAATCAAGGCGCTCGGTCGCCTTATGTTGCAGGACCTTTCCAAGGTGTCCTATCACCGCGGTGGCAGGTTTCGTAAAGTAGACTGGGGCTTCAGGAGTCTTAAACTCGACTGCCCGTGCCCTGGCCCCCTCCGCGATATGCTCTTGGTAATTAATTCCAAGTAGGAAAATGTTTTTTCTCGGCCTTGGAATCGGGGAGAGGAGTTTCATTCGAGCCGGATCCAATAGGACCCCTTGGCGACTCAGTTTTTTCAATCCCTCGGGGCTTTGTTTCTCCACATACCTCAGGACTTTTTTGGCCGTCCCTAAAGCCTTGCCGCCTCCCTCCAGGAATGCCTGCATACTACTCATAAAAGGTGGTTGGCCTCCCCTCAGGTAACGCCGGTTCACCTCAGCGAGATCAATGATATGATCACCCTCATTTAAAACGCCTATCCGTGCTTGGTTCTTCCGAGAAAAGGTGACAAAACGCATGTTTCCTCCCACCGAACTCCACCACCTATAAAAAATAGCCCCAGGAATGTCAAGGATGGGCAGGGTAATAGCAAAGAGCAGAGCGCAAAGCGCATAGCGTCCTTGCCGATTCGGGACCACTGACTACCGACAACAAGACTACGGACTTCAGAATTTAGAAAGACAGTAAGCAGTTGGCAGAAAACAGTGAAGCCAGTGTTAAGTGTAAAGCGAAATAGGCTATCAGCCATCAGCTTTCAGCTATCAGCCTCGGACAGGGATTAGAAAAAACAAAGCGCAAGGAGAACTAATTTCTGGCCAGAATGGCCAGTTAATGATCTGCGTTAATCGGCGAAAATCTGCGGTTAAAAGCTCTTCTGACGCTTTGCGCCACGCGCTCTGCGCTTTGCTGTTCCCTAGTCTGCGTAAATCTGCGGCTAATTAATCTTTAACGCTTCTCAATCGCAGCTGGGCTTTTTTCAACAGGCTATGTGTGGTTGACATTGCACCGACTAAACATCATCTATTTAAAATTGCATGAAGGCTCTTTGGATGCTAACTTTAAGGAATGAGGAAGGGCAACAAAGAGACCCGGACCACCATGCAGGTAGGCGACCGAGTTCTGATGAACCGACCCTTTCGCAAAGAAGTTTTCCTCGTGGCCCGAGTGGACATTCCTCATTCCAGTGAAAGGGTTTTCGTCTCCAGATCGGGGGGTGACTTCACCATCGGTTTCAAGGTCTGGAAATCTGACTATGCATGGAATCAAGAGAGCCGAATGTGGACTGCCAAGCGCTAAGTCTTGTCCCGCGCTCCTTGAAATACCCGACCTTTCAGTCCTTCACCTGAGATTTGCAGGAGGCCTCTGAGCCGAACGGCTTGAAAGAGATTCGAGACGACATTGCAAACCGCAAGAGTTCTGTCCTAGGCATGAAGCGCAATATTGATGACCTCTTATCCGAGATCAGTAAGGGGACTGGACCCTCATTGATGGTACTGCATGGAGAGGATTTACCCGTTCACGAGGCCACCAAGAAGATCCTTGACCTTCTGGTCCCCGCGGACCAGCGATCCTTGAACTTAGAACGCTTCGATGGTCGCTCCACCCCCTGGGATCAGATCGAAGCCGCGCTACGGACCCCATCACTCTTCACTGGCAGGAAGACCGTTTGGATAGAGAATGCCCCCTATTTTCTATCCCGTGAGCGGAAGGGGGACCTAGTCGAAAAAGTGCTGCAACTCTGGGGTGATGAGAAAAAAGATGACGCCGCTCGACTGTTCTTAGATTTCCTAGCCCTAGAGGGCTGGTCCCAAGCACAGCTGGACAAGGCCCTCCCATCCACGGATTCACCCATCGGTGCGCTTTTGGGTACCGGGGGAAAAGGAGGTGATAGAGAGTTGGAGGCGGTCTTTGCCTTTGCCCGTGATCGGGGTATGAATCTGGGTCACCACCAGGGAGGCCAGAGTCAGGGGCTCTTGGAATTTATCGAGGAGGGACTTCCCCCTTGGGCAGTCCTGCTGATTTCAGCCTCCCACGTGGACAAAAGAATCCGTCTTTATCGAAGGTTAGAGCAGGAGGGGGTAATCCTAGACCTGAGCATCGAACGGGAGAGAAGCGGTAGAATTAAACGAGAAACCCTCACAGAGCTTATGGACCGGCGTCTTAGAGAAGCGGGGAAAAGGATAGAACCCCTAGCGAGAAACATGATCCTAGCCCGAGCGGGCGATGACCTCTGGGGTGTCCACCAGGAAATGGAGAAACTCCTTATCTATGTGGGGGACAGGCCGGCCATCACCGCACAAGACGTGGATGAGATTTTTTTAGACCAGGCTGGGGCATGGGTATTTGACCTAACCGCTGCAATCGGCCATAGAAACACCCTGGGGGCGCTGGCCAACCTACGACGCCTTCTCTATCAGGGTGAGCCCCCTCTTAAACTCTTGGGGACCATCGCTGGTGACGTACGCCGCCTTCTGGCCGCACGACATCTCATGGACGGAGAACTCTGTCAAAGGTGGAAGAGTGGCATGACCTTCCAAGAGTTTCAGAGAAACGTCATAGGGCAAAGGGGCCCTCTCCTGATGCAGAATCCCTATGGAGACTATATGAGCTTCCAACGGGCAGACCCTTTCACCACCCGGGAATTAGTGCGCTACTTGCAATTAATCTATCAAACGGACATCAAACTAAAATCCACCGGTAAGCCACCCCGAATGGCCATGGAAAGGCTAATTTTAGAAATGTGCCAAGGAAAGAATGAAGGGGCCTACGGAATTGAAGACAGCAGGCAATAAGCGACGTGAAAAAACATTTTTTCTCACTCTTCCTTGCACTTTTCATTTTTCATTTTCCGTTTGCCCCCTCCGGTAGTTGGGCCGGAATCGTTGTTCAGGCCTGTTTCAGCCCCAAGGCAAAATGTTCCAACCATATCATTCGAGAACTCCAACGAGCCGAAAGAGAGATTTTGGTAGCGGTCTACGCCTTTACCAGTAGAGAAATTGCTTGGGCACTCGTCCAAGCGAAACAACGCGGGATCAAGATCCGAGTGCTCCTGGATCAAGAGTTCGATCGGAAAAGCAAATATTCCAAGGGGTCCTTCCTAAAAAAGCAGGGACTCAATGTCCGTCGGGCCTCTGGGTTGAGCAAGGGAGACAAAAGAAGAGGTCTCATGCACCAGAAATTTGCTGTCATCGATAGCCGAATAGTTCTCACCGGTTCCTATAACTGGACGGCCTCAGCAGAAAATTTTAACCATGAGAACCTTCTCCTGTTCCACGATGCTGGACCCCTGGCAGAAGAGTATCGCCAGCAGTTTTTTCGTCTTTGGAAAAAAGGCCGATGAAAGGGTTTTCCCCTATAACGATCCTCGTTGTCATCGCCGCCTTTGTGGCGGGATTATTTTCCCACCTGCTCTACGAGCGTTGGGCCCACCTCCCCAATGAAAGCCAAGGGTACCCGGTTACTTTCTCCCCTCTACCCCCCACGACCCAAAGGGAAGCGGACGTTCCGCTGTTAGAGGCGACCGACGTTAAAAAGATCCGGTCCCATGCCGGAAGTCGGGTGAAGATTCGAGGGAGAATTTACCGGGTGGGTCACTCCACCAAGAGCAACACCTATTTTCTCAATTTTGGTCCCTCGCGGGCTTCTTTCACCGGAGTCATTTTCGCCTCGGCTTTGGAACGTTTCGCACAGCAAAAGATCGATCCAATAAATTATGAGGGGAAAAACGTAGAGTTCACAGGGCAAATTAAGAACCACCCAAGATTTGGCCTGGAGATGATTCTCGAAGATCCATCACAAATAAAACTGCTTGACTAAAACACAACTGAAAGGTTGTAGCAGGTCTCTGTTCTGGGGTAAGATTTTTACGTGGAGCCAGAAAAAAAGAGATGCATGGTTTGCGCGAAGGTGAGGGAGCTCAGGGGAGGAATCTGCGAGCTCTGCCATGAACAGATTCGCCGGGAAGCCATGGGCGAGCAAGCGGATATCCGGTCCAAGGCAGAAAAAGAGCTGAAAAAGCATGGGGTCACGCCGGACCAGGGGAAGGGCGGAAAATAGCAATTAGTATTGGAAGGCAACCATGGGCGACAAAGAAAACATAGAAAAGGCAAAGCAAATCTTTCGCGAGGCCTACCATCGTCAATCAGAGGGGGAATTGGATGCGGCCGTGCGTCTATACAGAGAGTCTATCCATTGTCACCCGACGGCCGAGGCCTACACTTTTTTAGGCTGGGCCTACAGCTTCCAGGGACGGTACGAGGATGCCATAGAGGAATGCAAGAAGGCCATAGCAACGGACCCGGCCTTTGGGAATCCGTATAACGACATCGGGGCTTACCTGATCAACCTGGGTCAGCTGGACGAGGCCATTCCTTGGCTTGACAAGGCTGTTAGAGCTCCTCGGTATGAATCGTATCACTATCCCCATTGCAATTTAGGCCGCGTCTACATGGCTAAGGGCATGTTAAAGAAGGCCCTGGAAGAATTCGAAAAAGCCCTCACCATTGAGCCTAACAATCTGTTTGGCCGCCAAGCGGTGGAGGCCATTCACCAACAACTCCAATAATCAAAAGCTCTATCTGTAGACCCCTTCAGGTTAGCGACTCAGGATCCTTTTGGGCCCACGCAATGGAAGGCGATCCGCGTCATTTCGAATCATTCATTAGCCGCCTTGGATTTCAGATCCAGCAGGAAGATTCTCATGGTGTTAGTATGGTCTGGCGTGGCGCCCGCTATCCGGGTTTCCTCTGTCTCGGACTCTCTCTGGCTCTCCTGTTTCTCTCCGTGCCGGTACTCTGGGCCATTCTTATTCGGGGAATGTATAGTACGACCATGTCCCTTTGGTACTTTCCTGCAATGAACCTGATTTTATTCTGTGTTACTATTTTCCTCCTTAGCCTCAACCGAACCACCGTCATCGACCAGGGGTCAGAGCGAGTTCTTTTATCAAAGCGGAGCATATTAAAGCGGAGGGACTTGGCTGTGGCCTTCGGCGAGATTGCTGCCTTGCGGGTAGGGACCGATATGGTCTATAGCGGATTTGCCGTTGCTGGTTCAACCATGGGTCAAAGCCGGTTTCCTACCGCTTCCCTGCGCCTCGCCCTCAAAGGTGGAGAAACGGTCCTTCTGGATCGGGGTTCCAAGCAAAAGATCCATGATCTCGCCCTACGAATCAATCGCTTTTTAGACAAACCCATCACCGACAACTAAAGAAAAAACTACCCATCATTTTAGAACTGTGATATACACTCCCATCATAGCGTGAGTTGTTCGACCTTGTGCGATGCCTTCAGCTCAATGTTCCACAAAGGAGGATGGCCATCCCTGAAAGTTAACAGACCTCTAGCGCTCTCAGCCGTTCTTGCTGTCCTTACCATCCCTGTTTTTGCTTCCTCAGCATGGCCGTTTTCCGCAAAGCAACTGACTGCGCGTGCGGCCTTCCTTATGAACGCCGCCACGGGTGCGGTACTTTTTCAACGCAACGCCGAGTTGGGTCTCCCACCTGCGAGCACGACCAAGGTGGTCACGGCCCTGGTTGCCCTGGAGCATAAACAACTGCACGATCATCTCCCTGTGAGCCGCAGCGCGTCCGAGGTGACCTCCCTGAAGTTGGGTCTGCGCCCGGGCCAGACCATGAGCGTCCAGGACTTGCTCTATAGCGCACTCCTATACTCCGCCAACGATGCGAGCGTGGTGCTGGCCGAGGGGATTGGCAAATCGGTGGAGGGCTTTGCGGAGATGATGACCCAGAAGGCACGTCAGCTAGGCGCGGAGAACAGCCATTTCACAAACCCTCATGGGTTAACGGCCCCAGGGCACTATTCTACCGCCAAGGATTTGGCCCTTATCTTCAATCACGCCATGAAAATTCCGGCGTTTCGCACCATCGTCCAAACGAAATGGAAAAAAGTCGATTTGTTTGCGGCGGGAAAAATGAAACGGGTGAAGACACTGCCGCTGCGGAACAAAAACCGCCTCCTCTGGAATTATAAAGGCGCCATCGGCGGTAAGACCGGCTATACCCGTGCAGCCCGCAGATGCTTTGTCGGGGCAGCCACCCGCGATGGAGTGACTCTGGTGGTCTCCGTCCTAGGCTCGCGTAATCTCTGGAGAGATACGAAACGACTATTCGAATATGGATTCCAAAAAGTCCAAGACTCCAACTCGTCGGTGGCATTCATGGTCCAAATCGCTTCTTTTCGGGACGAAGAAAGGGCCAAGTCGCTCCGCAATAAGATCGCCAAAGGCGGCTATAAGACCTCCGTGCACAGGTTTAACCCGCAGAACGGGGACACCGCCTACCGGGTACGGATCGGGCCCTACACGCAATGGATTCACGCAAAGAAAGTGGCCCGAAAGCTAGAGCACAAAAGGGGCATGAAACCAATGATTTTCCTTACGTCGCCTCCCACCGAGCAGGTTAATCACAACGGTGAACACGCTAACGATGTGCGGCTGGAAAAAGCCCACCTCCTAAGAAAATAGCCCTATCCACTTGAAGTTTTCCGGGGTGACGCCCGGGGCATCCGGAGCATTCTCCTCTCCTTCAGCCGAATGCGCCGAAGCACCCGTTTTAGGTATTCATCCCAGAGCTTGCACCCATGGTATCCTGCGAAGGCGGACAATGTTTTCCGCTTTTCCTCTTGCACTTCGCCGCAAATCTTCTTATAAGATACGGTCCGAGGGGGGACTTTGTCATCACGGATGCCTTCCAATACGCTCCATGGAGGAAAGGGAGATCATGAACAAGAAGATTACCTTACGTGTGAACGGCAAAAAGCATGAGCTGGAGGTTCCCACCAATCGTCTCTTGGTGGACGCCCTACGGTATGATCTTGGTCTCACCGGCACAAAAGAGGGTTGCAGTGTCGGTGTCTGTGGGGCCTGTACGGTCCTCATGGACGGAAAGATGGTGAGTTCCTGTATCGCCCTCGCGGTTTTTGCGGACGGGCGCCAGATCACGACGGTCGAGGGACTGGCCAAAAATGGGAAACTCCATCGGGTTCAGCAAAGCTTTATTAAATACGGTGGTTTCCAGTGTGGAATTTGCACCCCCGGCCAGGTGGTGGCAGCAAAAGCCTTGTTAGACGAGGTCAAGCGGCCCACAGAGGATCAGGTGAAGGACTGGATGATGGGGAATCTGTGTCGTTGCACGGGCTATTACAAGATTATCGAGTCCATCAAAAAGGCTCACCAATTCAAGTAAGGACGGGACCATGTTGGCATTTGAATATCATACACCTAAAAATCTCCAGGAAGTCCATCAAGATTTAAAACAGTTCGGCAGCGACGCAAAACTCATTGCCGGCGGCACAGCCCTCATCATTATGATGAGGCAGCGGCTGGTTCGCCCTACCTGCTTGATCAGCTTGCGTTCCTTGCCTCGACTGAGCAACATTGTACAAAAGGACGGCGGGCTGAGCATAGGCGCCCTGGTGACCCACAGAGAACTGGAGACCAACCCCTTGGTGCGGCGTCGCCTGCCGCTCTTGGCTCAGACCTACCACTACGTGGCCACGATCCGTGTCAGGAACATGGCCAGTGTCGGTGGAGGACTCGCCCATGCCGATCCGAACCAGGACCCGCCCCCAACCCTGATTGCCCTGGGAGCCACTGCCAAGGCAACTTCAGCCAACGGCACCAGAGAGATCCCCTTGGAAGATTTTTTTACGGATTACTACGAAACAGTACTGAATCCGGACGAAATTCTTACGGAGGTCTTCGTACCGACCTTACCACCAAACAGCGGGGGGGCCTATCTCAAATTCCTGCCTCGTACGGCCGACGACTACGCCACAGTGTCCGCTGCAGCCGTGGTCACACTGGACAAGGCCAAGAAGACCTTTCAGGACGTCCGTATCGCCTTGGGCAGTGTGGGGTCGACACCCATTCGCGCCAAGGAGGCCGAGGACGTGCTACGCGGGCAGCCGGTAAAACCGGAGGCCCTTAGAGAAGCCGCCGAGAAAGTCCGATCCGTGGTTGATCCCATCAGTGATTTTCGTGGTTCCGCATCCTACAAAAGAGATATGGCCGTTGTCTTCGCGCGACGCGCATTGGAACAGGCACTGGTGGGCCTCCGGAAAAAAGCCCCCACTAAAGCACGAGCAGCGAAGAAGACTCGACCCAAGAAAATGGCAAAGGCCAAACAGAGAGGTAGAAAATGAAATTCAATCAGCGTGCAGTCATCGCAGTCGCCCGTGAACCTCTGTGGGATTTTCTCATGGATGTTCCCAAAGTCGCCCAGTCGCTCCCTGGAGTGGAGAATATTGAACAACTGGACCCCGATACTTACCAGGGGACTCTCAAGATCCGTGTGGGTCCCATATCGATCAATCTGCAAGGAAAGATTATAGTAGAACAGCGAGACCGCGCCAACTGGCGTGCGACTCTCCGCGCCGATGCAAGTGACCGCCTGGCCGCAGGGGCCGTCAGAGCCAAAACGAGCATGGAGCTTAAAGACTTGAGCGCCACCGAAACCGAGCTGATAGTGGATACCGACGTTAGCATCATGGGCAAGATCGGCGAGTTCGGGCAACCCATTATTCGCAGAAAAGCGGACACGATGCTCAAGGAATTCGTCGAAAACATCAAGAAGCAGCTTGTGACCCAATAGCACCAGGCTTATCCAAGCACCCCCCTCGAGTCGCGGTTCTTGAATCGGTTTCCCAACATCTCTCTCCGCCTGTTAAGTTGTGTCTCGATCCACAAAGTGAAGTCCTACGCAGGCGGAGCCATGGGAGCCAAGCCCTCAAATGTCCCAATCGAATTTCTAGACCCATCCAATGAATCCCTTAGAAAAATGGCTGCTAGCGGCACGACCTAAAACCCTTTGGGCTTCGGTGGCTCCGGTTTTGGTCGGGACGGCTATGGCTTATGGTGACGGACTTCACCACTGGCCTTCTGCGTTTATTGCCCTTGTCTGTGCGGTGTTGATCCAGATCGGAACCAATTTCGCCAACGACTATTTCGACTACCAGAAGGGGGCCGACACGACGCAAAGACAGGGACCACTCCGACTGACCCAAGCAGGGTTGGTGACACCTAAGGCCATGAAACGGGCCACCGCCCTCGTTTTCTTGATGGCATGCATTGGAGCCCTCTTTCTCATCATGCGGGGGGGGTGGCCCATCGTCCTCGTTGGCGCCTCCTGCATCCTCTCGGGTGTTCTCTACACGGGCGGGCCATACCCATACGGTTATCATGGACTAGGCGATCTTATCTGCTTGATCTTCTTCGGACCGGTCGCCGTCGGCGGGACCTACTACGTCCAAGCCCTGGAGATTCACCCTCAGGTTGTGGTTGCCGGACTGGGACCGGGTCTACTCATCACCGCCATCTTAACCGTCAATAACTTGCGCGATATTGAGGATGACGAAAAGGCGGGAAAACGAACATTGGCCGTCTGCTTCGGAAAGACCTTCACCCGGTGGGAATTTGCCCTCCTTGTAGTCGCAGGCGCTTCGATTCCGGTCATCCTTTACCTGAGCTCGGGTCAACGTATCAGCTCGCTAATTACCCTGTTAGTTATTCCTATAGCTTGGCCTGCGTTCAGAACCCTCCTTTCCCGTACCGACGGACCAGCGCTCAACCCGACCCTTGCCTACACGGCCAGACTCCCGCTCATCTATAGTGCGTTATTCACTGTGGGTTGGCTTTTGTGAGGACGACCAAATAAGGCGCCTGGAAACTGGATTGCCAGGGCAATATGTATCCTAGCAGGTTGTTGAAAAATTTATTTGCCGGCTGGTCAAAAAGATCCCAGCGGCGAGGCTTCGACCTAGCTCAGCCGAGCGGCGCAAGAAAAATCGACGAGCGGAGGCGTACTTAGCGGTACGTTGGAGCGACTCCGCTGGGAGCGGGAATGATTCCCGCACCGATCGAGCGCAACTATCCTAAACGCCTGCTTAAGGCAGGCTGGTGGCATATGAGTCTTTTTCAGCAGCCTGCTAGTGCAATGGAGAAAACGGCGCGGGAACGACGATGGCGTTCTCCTGTTTGAGCATGAACTCACTGGTCGGCGCAGGCCAGTTGCTAAGTTTGGAGGCTTCGGCCCGTATGCGCGTTCGCTCCGCCATATTTTCATAGGGCCATATGTGGATGAACTGATTAAGGGGTCCGAAGACTGAATACCAGCAGGCTGCCAGTGGCGATAGCTTCATGCGGTCTGCGATCACCTTTTCCCAGCGCTCGAGCACGGTAGGAATAGCCCCAGGCCGATAGGTATAGGTTCGAATCTCGTAAATGTTGCCTAGCTTTCTTTCTTCCAGGGGTGGGGAAAAGGGTGCCGCCTGAAGAATCTTGCTTTCTTGGGTGACGATCAGTTCCCGGACATTTTTTGGTGGCCAATGCCCGGTCTTTCTGGCCTCGGCGGCGATGCGCTCTCGATCCGCAAAATCCTTGTAGGGCCAAACGTGAATGACCTGGTTCAGCGGGCCGACTTCGGAGTGCCAGAAGGCGCCAAGCTTGGAGATTTGCTGACGGTGCAGCAGGGCCGCAGCGAACCGTTCCTCGAAGATTGGAATGCTCCCACCCGGCTTCAGTGTATAGGTACGCATTTCTATGATCATGTTTTTCCTCCTCTGAAATGATTGCCTTCTTCTATCCCACAGGAGACACCATCATTGCAAGGTGGCAGAGAAAACTGCACCCCGCTAACTCCCTGCGTTCTCCTTGAGGGCACGAAAAACCTGATCCGACGTAATGGGCAACTCATATGCGCGCGACCCGACCGCGTCGGCTACGGCGTTGGCTATGGCAGCAATCGGGCTGTTATTGGCCATTTCACCAATGGCCTTGGCACCGTAGGGCCCTGGTCCACCATTGGAATGGACCAGTGTGGTAACCAATTTCGGCACGTCGGCAATGGTCGGGACCTTGTAATCCCCCAGGTTTGTCGTTAAAACTCGACCTTCTTCGATCTTCAACTCTTCCATCGTCGCCATACCGATGCCTTGCACCAAGCCCCCCTCTATTTGCCCCTGGTGAGTCATGGGATTGATGATAGTTCCAACATCGTGAGCGGTCACGAACCGAGTGACTCGAAACTGACCGGTTTCGACGTCAACCTTGACCTCGGCGACTTGCGCGCTGTAACAGGTAATATCCCGTCTTCCCTTGACGTTTACGTTGGCTGTGACCTGCAATAAGCCGTCTTGCCGCCCGCGCTTGACGATGTCTCCCATGATAAGAGCCCGCCTTGGATCCTCCCGGGGCCAGAACTTTTCACCGCGGTGAACAATCTCCTCCAGGGGGCATTCCAAGATCTCGGCCGCATGGGCGGCCAATTGTTCCCTCAGATCACCGGCCGCTTGGAGAACTGCAGTTCCCGCAATGTTGGTTACCCGCATCGCCCCAGAACCGCAATCCTTGGGGGCCGTATCCGTATCGCCCACAACCACTTCAACCCGGTCCATAGACAACTCAAACTCCTTGGCCACGATCTGGCGCAAGACCGTATGGGCACCAACTCCTTGGTCAAAGGTGGGGCTGATAATCGTGATGGTCCCGTTAGCGCCTGCCACAAGCGTCGCACCGGTGGGACCGGCTCCCACATGACGGTCGTAAATTGCCATGCCGCGCCCCGTATTCGAGCCGCGTTTGGTACGTTTCCAACCAAAGGCGTCAAGGGCCGCCTGCAGGGTGTCTCGGGCTTTGACCTCTCGCTGGCGCTCTCCCACCGCATTTTCCTCTCCGTCCTCAATCATATTCTTGAGACGAAATTCGGCAGGATCCATGGCCAACGCTTTTGCAATAAGATCGTTGTGAGATTCTACGGCGAAGTTGGTTTGGGGGGCCCCGGGGGCTCGGAAAAATCCGCTCGGGACTGTATTCGTATAGACCTGAATGGCCTCAAAGAAGGTGTGATCGATTCGGTACGGCCCACCCGCATGGGATGCGCCGCCGATGGAGATACTGACGACTGGCTTGAACGCCCCGTAGGCCCCGCTGCTGTGGATCGCTTTCAGCCTACGCGCGACCATACGACCGTCTTTTTTGACACCGGTACGGACGGTGATGACCGAAGGATGGGTGGGGTTCCCTGCGGTGAGTTCTTCGTAATAGGTCATGACCATTTTGACCGGCCGTTTTGCCTGCTGCGCTAGAAAGGCGGCGATGGGGAGGTCCATGGTGTCTCCCTTGCCGCCGAAGTCGCCCCCCACAAAGACCGGATTGACCCGTATGTTCGCCTCAGGGATTCCCATTGCCTTGGCCAATTGCTCACGGATACTGAACGAACCCTTGGTCGAGATCCAAACATCCAAGCGGCCATTGCCATCAATGGCCACAATTCCTGCATGGGGCTCAATGTAACCGTGATGCCGACCAGGGGTGCGAAAGGTATGCTCGAAGACGAGGTCCGCCTCCTGAAAGCCTTGCTCGACATCCCCTTTATGCCAGGTCACTCGCGTGAGACCGTTGGGAACCTCAGGGATTGCGGCCGACTGGAGCATCCCATCGTAGGAACTGGCGTCTTCGTGCAGCCTGGGAGCATCCGGTTGCATAGCAGCCAATGGGTCAAATACGGCAGGCAGGACCTCGTATTCTACATCGATATACTGCAGTGCCTCCTCCGCAGCATCTGGTGATTCGGCTGCGACAGCTGCAACACGGTCTCCCACAAAGCGGACCTTGTCCCAACACAGGACGGGCATATCCCTTAAGCGCCTCCCCACCAAGTGACCGGGGACTTCCTTACCGGTGATGACGGCCCGGACCCCCTCCACCTTCCAGGCTCGAGAGCCATCGACGCCGAGGATACGCGCGTGAGGATGGGGACTGCGCAACACCTTCCCCCAAAGCATCCCAGGGAGCACCACGTCTGCTGCATAAAGCGCGCGACCCGTTACCTTGTCGGGGCCTTCCGCCCTGACAACGGGGGCACCGATGGGCGAATTGTATGGTGCCATAGAGTTTCCTCCTCCAGGTTACAGCCGCATGGATCGAAAGAAACGAATTAACTCCAAATGCAGACAAAGATCAAGATGAAGAATAGCTTGGTCGAGAACGCACTGTTCCTTCGGTGAGCCAGCCTTGCGGGTTGTTCAGTGCGCTCTCAAGGCATACAAAACGCGGACAGTGCTATTGAAATCAGTATCCGCGCTCGGTCTGAATGAAGGCTTTCAATTTCCTTCTTTTTTCCATATCCAAAAGAGGTAGCGCTCTGGTGAGCACGTCGAGTGCTTCCTCCGTACGGTCAAGCTTTCGCAAGGCCTTTGCCAGAAGGAGTAGCGGTTCAGGCCTGTCCCACTGGTAGGTTCCCTTCATAAGAAGAGCGGCCACTGCGGCATAGTCCTCGTGTTGTGCGGCCACCAGTGCACGATTATAAGCTATCGTGGACATCTGATATGCAGGTGCCTCGTCAGCCGCCAGTTGCAGCAGCTGTTCGGCATCCTCAAACCGAGTCTGCCGGAAGCGTATGCCTGCTAAATTGATCAGCGCTGCCGTTTGATCTACATATGCAATCCTATGGGCCAGATTCTGGAGAGAGGCCTCGAATTCAATTGCGGCACGGTCCTCTTCTCCTTTTTGCATAAAGTAATTTCCCAAATAGAAATGCCCCTCGAGAAAGTACGGATCGCGTTTAACTTCAGGCTCGAAAAGGGCCAGGTCGTCGCGAAACTGAAAGCCTTTGGTAAACGTTACAGCGGCCATGATCACCAACCATGCAATAACTGCCAATTTGAAGTATCTGGATGCCGAGGGGATAGTTCGGTCAAGGGATCGCTGTGCTAGCAATACCAGCATGGCCACACCGAGTACGGCAAGGTAGCCATAATGGGGCGAACCGAAGCGTGGGAGGGGAATGATGTTCATTGCCGGTGCAAGCGCTATGACCAGGAAAAACACCGTAAAGCTCCGTTCTGATCGGAGACCCGATCGAAAAACGATACTTACTCCCA
>Ga0114947_10000153_pt1 | contig 20240 bp, 20 predicted proteins | sample CR02metaG_FD_99656 | JGI IMG/M metagenome (GOLD analysis project Ga0114947, IMG submission 99656) | Deep subsurface microbial communities from Mariana Trench to uncover new lineages of life (NeLLi) - CR02 metaG | ecosystem: Environmental > Aquatic > Marine > Ocean trench > Sediment ...
AGCGTCTGCTCACGTTCATCATGACCGCCGCCCAGACCGGCACCACGATGTCGACCAACCGCGTCGAGTTCGTCGATGAATATGATGCACGGGGCTTGTTTCTTCGCCTGAGCAAACATATCGCGAACACGCGATGCGCCAACACCGACAAACATCTCCACGAAATCTGAACCAGAAATCGTAAAGAACGGCACTTCAGCCTCGCCGGCGATAGCCCTGGCGAGCAATGTCTTACCGGTACCCGGCGGACCGACCATCAAGACACCCTTGGGTATCTTGCCACCCAGACGTTGGAATTTGCTCGGGTCCTTCAGAAACTCGACGATCTCGGCGAGTTCGTTTTTCGCTTCTTCGATGCCAGCAACATCGGCAAACGTTATACCAACCTGATCATCCTCCAGCAGTCGAGCCTTGCTCTTGCCGAACGACATCGCGCCCCGGCCTCCGCCACCACCCTGCATCTGGCGCATGAAGTAGATCCACACACCAATAAGCAGCAGAATGGGAAACGAATTGATCAGCAGTGTACCGATCAGGCTTTGCGATTTCGGATCTTCGCCCGTAAATTTGACGCCGTGGTCATCAAGCAAACCGATTAACGTGTTGTTATCGGTTTCAGGACTTATCGTATAGAACTGCAACGGCTCGGATCGCCCGTAGCGAATCCGATCTTCATCAATGATGGCAATCGCCACCTGACCCGATCGCACCTTGTCAAGAAATTCAGAATAAGCCTGCTTTTGGGGTTGGTTGCTGCTGACGCCAGACAGGCCCTGCACAACCGACAACAGCACGACAATAATTACGATAAAAACAAGTATGTTTTTGGTTAAGTCATTCACGTTTCGACACTACTACAATTGATAATTTCTCGCTACCAGGTACACCTCGCGACTGGCAGCTCGCGAGGCCTTTGGCTTCATGACCCTGACGCGCTTGAAAGAGGTCCTTGCATCCACGACAAAAGCGTCGAATCCCTCGCCCTGAAAGACTTTACAAACGAAGCTGCCACCCGGCTTCAGTACCCGGCGCGCCATATCGAGAGCAAGTTCAACCAGGTTCATTGAGCGCGGCTGGTCCACCCCTTGGATCCCGCTGATATTGGGGGCCATATCGCTCATTACAAGGTCCGCCCCGCCTTCACCAACGGCTTGCAGCATTTGTCCAAATACAGCCTCGTCCTCGAAGTCGCCCTGTACGAATTCGACGTCCGGCAGCGGGTCCATCGGCAGCAGATCTACAGCAACGATACGTGCCTTGCCTTTGAGCTTCCTGGTCACGAACTGACTCCAGCTTCCGGGCGCCGATCCCAGGTCGACACACACCATGTCCGGTCGAATGAGTCTTTCTTTCTGATCAATCTGTTGAAGTTTGTAAACGGCACGAGAACGCCAGCCATCGCGACGTGCCTGCTGCACATAGGGATCACGCTCCTGCCGATCGCGCCAGCTGCCACCTGAGCGCCGTGGTTTACGCATCGGAAATCCTCCGTGTGCCGACTCACCAGCCGCACGCTGTTACACTTCGCGCCCATGATTTTAGGCGAATCCCAAAAGAAGTACCTGCGCGGCCGTGGCCACCGACTCAAACCCCTGATCGTTGTCGGCGGTGCCGGGCTATCGGAATCGGTGCTCGCGGAATTTGAATCGACGCTGGCACACCATGAACTTATCAAAATCAGAGTACGCGCTGCCGACCGTGCTGCCCGCGATGAAATAATCCAGAGCCTGTGTGCGAATCATGCTGCCATATTAATTCAGCGCGTCGGAAATGTTGCATTGTTGTATCGCGCTAACCCCGAAAAGAAGCCAGAAAAGCGCGTCAGAATTCCATCGAGCTGAGGTCAACCAACGACCACGTCATTCATAGCGCACCTCGATAACTGCATATGTTTTTTGCCCGTCGGGCGCCTTGAACTCGACCACGTCCCCTTCATTCTTACTAATCAACGCACGCGCAATCGGTGAGGTAAATGAAATCAGACCGGTCTTGATGTCGGCTTCATCTTCACCAACGATTTTGTAGGTAATTTCCCTTTCACTGTCCTCGTCGAGCAACCTGACGGTGGCCCCGAAAATAATCTTGCCGCCCGCGTCAATTTCGGTTACATCGATTACCTGAACATGTGATAACTTGCCTTCAAGCTCTTTTATTCGAGCTTCAATGAAGCCCTGCTGGTCCTTGGCCGCGTGATACTCGGCATTTTCTTTAAGGTCGCCGTGTTCTCGTGCAGTAGCGATTGCCTTGATAACGGTTGGCCGATCAACGCCTATCAGTTTCTTCAATTCTTGCTGTAATAGCTCGTGGCCGCGCACGGTCATTGGCACCTTATTCATGCCACCACCTCATTGTGCAAATCTTGCAGCCGATTTACATCACTGTTGTCCAGGTGCTCGATAGCGCGACAAGTCGCAAGCGCGGCACCCAAGGTCGTGTAATAGGTAACCCTGCGACGTACCGCTTCGGCTCGAATCGAAAGCGATTCAACGATCGCCTGTTTGCCTTCCGTCGTATTGACGATTAAATCAATCTCACCATTCTTGATCATATCAACGATGTGCGGCCGGCCTTCCCGCACCTTATTCGCGCGTCGGCACGATACACCCGCTTGAGCGAGGTTCTCCGCCGTGCCGTGTGTAGCGACAAGATCAAAACCCATTTCCGTCAGGAGTTTGGCGAGCTCGATCGCGCCTGCTTTGTCACGATCTCGCACCGACAGCAACGCCACACCCTGGCGCGGCAATATAACGCCGGATGCCAGTTGCGCCTTGGCATACGCCTCGCCAAATGTGCGGCCGACACCCATGACTTCACCTGTAGATTTCATCTCCGGACCAAGGATCGGATCGCTACCGGGAAATTTGATAAATGGAAATACAGATTCTTTCACTGAGAAATATTTCGGCACGCGCTGATTCACATATCCCTGCTTTGCCAACGACTCACCAACCATCACTTTTGCGGCGATCTTGGCCAGTGGTAACCCGGTCGCTTTTGAAACAAAAGGCGCCGTGCGAGACGCGCGCGGATTCACTTCGAGCAAGTAAACAACATTGCCTTGTATTGCGAACTGGGTATTCATCAGCCCAACCACATTCAGACCCATGGCCAGTTTTAAGACTTGCTCCTCGAGTTCTTTCTGAATCTCCGGCGTCAGGCTGAATGGCGGTAATGAACATCCTGAGTCGCCAGAGTGCACCCCAGCCTGCTCGATATGTTCCATGATGCCGCCAATCAAAATGCGCTCGCCATCGCAGATGCAATCAACATCCACTTCCGTTGCCAGGTCCAGGAACCGATCCAGCAACACCGGGCTGTCATTCGAGACCTCGATCGCGGCATCCATATACAACGCAAGATCTTCCAGCCCGTGCACGACTTCCATCGCCCGGCCACCCAGAACATACGACGGCCGCACGATCAAAGGGAAACCGACTTCAGCACCACGCTTCAGCGCTTCTTTCTTGTTTCGAGCCGTACAATTCGGCGGCTGCTTGAGCTTCAGCTTATCGACCAGTTTCTTGAAACGCTCGCGGTCCTCAGCCAGATCAATCGAATCCGGCGATGTGCCAATTATCGGAGCCCCTGCAGCTTCGAGGTCGCGTGCCAGTTTTAAGGGTGTCTGGCCGCCGTATTGCACGATGACCCCCTTTGGCTTTTCCTTTTCGATAATTTCCATGACATCCTCAAACGTCAGGGACTCGAAATAGAGGCGATCAGAGGTATCGTAGTCGGTCGAGACTGTTTCCGGATTGCAATTGACCATAATCGTTTCGTAACCGGACTCTTTGAGCGCCAGTGAGGCATGTACGCAGCAATAATCGAACTCGATGCCTTGTCCGATACGATTCGGGCCACCCCCGAGAATCATGATCTTGGGATTGTCGGTCGGATCGGCTTCGCACTCTTCATCGTAGGTCGAGTACAGGTAGGCAGTCGTTGTTGCAAACTCGGCCGCACAGGTATCCACGCGTTTGTAAACCGGTCGGACTTTAAGTTCCAGCCGCCGTTTGCGCACGACCTTTTCATCCACATTCAGAACGGTTGCCAGCCTGGCATCGGAAAATCCTTTACGTTTCATCGAACGCATCAGACTTTCGTCCATTCCGGCAAGGCCCGCTTCCCGGGCCCGTCCCTCGGCATTGACAAGATCGGCGATCTGCACGACAAACCAAGGATCGATACCGGTCACCTTCGCCACATCCTCAAACGAGTAGCCGTGGCGCAGCGCGTCGGCCACGTAAAGCAGACGATTGGGCCCCGGAATTCTGAGTTCGTGTCGCAGATGATCGCGGTCCGCATCGGTTGCGATTGGCCCGCACACTTCATCGAGCCCATTGATTCCGGTTTCCAGGCCGCGCAATGCTTTTTGCAGCGATTCCTGGAAATTTCGTCCGATGGACATCACTTCACCCACCGATTTCATCTGCGTCGTCAAGCGGTCGTTCGCGCCTGGGAATTTCTCAAACGTGAAGCGCGGGATCTTTGTCACTACGTAGTCAATCGTCGGTTCGAACGATGCTGGCGTTACCCCACCGGTAATGTCGTTCTTTAGCTCGTCAAGCGTATAGCCGATCGCGAGTTTTGCAGCCACTTTGGCGATCGGAAATCCAGTCGCTTTCGAGGCAAGTGCGGATGACCGTGATACGCGCGGGTTCATTTCGATGATCAGAACACGGCCCGTATCCGGGCAGATGGCAAACTGGACATTCGAGCCTCCGGTCTCGACACCGATCTTGCGAAGTACGTCTATGGAAGCGTTGCGAAGACGCTGGTATTCCTTGTCCGTTAATGTTTGCGCGGGCGCTACGGTGATGGAATCGCCAGTATGCACGCCCATCGGATCAATGTTCTCGATCGAGCAGACGATGATACAATTGTCATTCTTGTCGCGCACAACCTCCATCTCGAACTCTTTCCAGCCAATGACAGATTCCTCGAGCAAGACTTCAGAGGTTGGTGACATCTCGAGTCCGTGAGTGACAATCCGTTCAAACTCCTCACGGTTGTACGCGACACCACCGCCGCTGCCGCCTAACGTGAACGACGGCCGGATAATGGTGGGAAAGCCGATTTTCTCTTGCTTGTCGAGCGCCTCGTCTATCGAGTGCGCAATTTCAGCCCTGGGACATTCGAGGCCGATCGCGGCCATTGCCTGACGGAACAGGTCCCGGTCCTCGGCCATATCAATGGCTTCGCGAGACGCACCTATCAATTCAACCTTGTACTTTTCGAGCACCCCCTCACGTACAAGATCGAGCGCGCAATTCAACGCCGTTTGCCCACCCATTGTCGGCAACAATGTATCCGGCCGTTCTTTCGCAATGATCCGTTCCACGGTAGGCCACTGCACGGGCTCAATGTAAACAGCATCGGCGATATCCGGGTCCGTCATGATGGTCGCCGGATTGGAGTTGACCAGAATGACCCTGTAACCCTCTTCGCGCAGCGCCTTACAGGCCTGCGTACCCGAATAATCGAACTCACATGCCTGACCAATAACGATCGGGCCGGCACCGATTATCAAGATACTGTCTATGTCCGTGCGTTTTGGCATGATAGAGCTTAGATTCTGTACTTAGAATATGATTTAAATAACACTGTTAAACAATTGATATTTAAAATATTTATGATAATGACAATACGGCTTTTAAGGCGCTCTTTTTTTGTTCGTCCATCTGTCTGATAAAGCGCTCGAATAATGGCATCAGGTCATGCGGCCCGGGACTCGCCTCCGGATGCCCCTGAAAGCCGAAGGCTGGTTTGTCGTTGATGGCGATTCCCTGCAATGTCTCGTCAAATAGCGAACGATGCGTCGCGGTCACGTTTTTCGGCAGTGTCGATTCATCGACAGAAAAACTATGGTTCTGACTTGTGATCATCACTTGTCCGGTTGCGAGGTCCTGCACCGGATGGTTTGCCCCGTGGTGGCCGAATTTCATTTTTTCAGTTTTGGCCCCCGCAGCCAGAGCCAGCAGTTGATGTCCCAGGCAAATTCCAAAAACCGGGATCCCTGTGTCCAGGAACGATCGAATCGCCGCAATTGCGTAGTCGCAGGGTTCCGGATCACCTGGTCCGTTGGACAGGAAAATTCCGTCCGGGAATAAGGCCAATGCGTCTTCAGCACTAGTGGTCGCCGGCACAACGGTCAAACGGCAATCGAGGTCAGACAACAGCCGCAAAATGTTGCGTTTTATGCCGAAATCGTACGCAACGACGTGGTATGGCGCAATACGCCGACTCATTACTCTTAATTTGCGACCGAACATTGTTCCATGACACCACTGGTAAGCATTGCCGGTCGTGACAAATTTAGCTAGATCCATACCCGCGATCCCAGGAAACTTGCTGGCATGTTCGATGGCCTTGTTCTCGATCGCCTGGTCACCCGTCATAATGCAAGCCGACTGGGCGCCCTTTGCACGAATTATTCGTGTCAGTTTACGTGTATCAATATCAGCGATAGCGACGATGCCGCCCAGCTTCAGAAAGCTGGAAAAAGTTCGTTCCGAACGCCAACTACTCGTCACCATGGTGCTGTCACGAATCACCAGCCCTGACGCATGAATCTTGTCAGATTCCATATCTTCGCTGTTTGTGCCGGTATTGCCGATATGTGGATTCGTCAGGGTGACAATCTGCCGGCAGTAGGAAGGATCCGTCAGGATTTCCTGGTAGCCCGTCATCGCAGTATTGAATACGACTTCGCCGATGGTCTGCCCCTCGGCGCCAATAGACGTGCCGTGAAATATGGTGCCATCCTGTAGCGCAAGTATTGCTGGCGTGCTCAAGTACGATCCTCGCGATGAATCAAAAGCAAACCACTTGAGGACCAGATCGTCGCCTTGTCTGCAAGTTGCAGATGCACAAAAGCGGAAGGACTGTGCCTTCCGCCTGCGACTTCGCTGACCGCCCAGCGATCTGGCGTAGTTTACTCAACGGCGACTGCCCACGCCAGACTCAAGAGGCACTTTTTTTGGTATCGGCGGCTATTTCAGGCCGCCAAACAAAACGTCCTGCATTGAATACTGTCCCGGAGGCTGATCGATCACCCAATGTGCGGCTCGCAACGCGCCGTCAACGAAGACCTGGCGCGTAGTGACACTATGGGCGAACGTCAATTTTTCCGTTGCCGTACTCATTGTTATTTCGTGATTCCCTGGAACCTCGCCGCGACGCTCAACTGCAAACCGGATAGCGCCGGTTCCCGACTCGCCGCGCGACTCAGCAATCGCCTTACCGAGCATCAGCGCAGTACCCGAAGGCGCATCCTTTTTTTGCAGGTGGTGAACCTCGGCTATTTCGACGTCGAAATCCGCACCGAGAGCGGCCGCCGCCGCCCTTACCGACCGCTCGAGGACAGCGATACCTAAACTCATGTTGCGATCATAAACCACCGGGACGCGGCCGGATGCCCGGCCCAGTAATTCCACCTGCGACTCACTGAGACCGCTCACCCCACACACCAGCGGCCGGCCATGATCCATAACGGCTTGCAGAACGCGTGCTGTGCCCTCGGGCAGACTGAAATCGATAACGAGGTCAGATTGGGCCAGCAGCCCATCGATATCTCCACCGCGCCGCCAGATACCAGTCAGTTCAAATTCGGCCGATTGTCCTATGGATTCCGCGATAGCCTGACCCATGCGGCCAGCACCAGCTATGACAACAGCGGTTCTTGTGGAATTGATGACGAGCTCCTTGCCTGGAAACGTCAATACTACTATTGCTTGTTCGTATTGGCCTAAAGGGTTTAGCTTATTCGATCAAGAAACCGCCTGACGGTATCGAACCAGCCATCTGCTCGCGGGCTATGCTTGTCGCCCCCCTTCTTCACCAGCGCGTCGAACTTCTCCAGCAGCGCCTGCTGTTCTGGTGTCAGGTTGACTGGCGTTTCGACAGACACGAGGGCGAACAGGTCACCCCGGCGCGGATCTCTGACTGTTGTCACGCCTTTTCCGCGCAAGCGGAACACTCTTCCCGACTGCGTCCCCGCCGGAACCTTCAGAGATACGTGCCCGTCCAATGTGGGCAGCTCGACCTCACCACCCAGTGTCGCAGTCGCGATACTAACAGGCACCTCACATGACAGGTTGGCGCCATCACGCTCAAATATCTTGTGTTTTGCGACACGAAGATCAACATACAGATCGCCGTTCGGACCACCGTTTCGGCCAGCCTCACCCTCACCAGACAGCCGGATACGATCGCCGTCGTCGACGCCCGCTGGCACCTTTACGGACAGAGTACGTGTTTTGTGTTTCCGGCCACGGCCATGGCAATCGTCACAAGGATCACGGATGATGGTGCCCACACCTTTGCAAGCCGGACAAGTTTGCTGAACCGAGAAAAAGCCTTGTTGCATACGGACCTGTCCGACGCCGCCGCAGGTCGAACAGGTCTGCGGTGAGGATCCTTTTCTCGCGCCCGAGCCGTTGCAGGTTTCACAACTTACCTTAGTCGGCACGTCAATCTTGACCGTATCGCCGGCGACCGCTTTTTCCAAATCCAGTTTTAGCTCAAAGCCGAGATCCGCGCCACGGAATACCTGTGGCCCGCCACCACGACGTCCGCCACCAAAAATGTCGCCAAATACATCGCCGAAAATATCGGCAAATCCTTCTCCTCCAGGTCCGCCCCGACCACCCGGACCAGCGCGCAACCCCTCGTGACCGAACTGATCATAGGTCGCCCGTTTTTGAGAGTCCTTCAGAACTTCGTAGGCTTCTTTGCTCTCTTTGAATTTCTTTTCGGCCGCACTTTTTTTATCCTGGTTGCGATCCGGGTGGAATTTCATGGCAAGTCGGCGATAGGCCTTCTTGATCTCGGCAGCCGATGCTGATTTCGAGACGCCCAGAACTTCGTAATAATCGCGTTTGGCCATGTCTTTCTTTTAAATTTCGGGCGCCTTTATGGCGCCCGATCGTATTAGCGAATTGATTCTCGGTGCTCGAAAATTACTCTGACTTTGCCTCGTCGTCTTTGTCGTCTTTGTCGTCTTTGTCGTCTTTGTCGTCTTTGTCGTCTTTGTCGACTTCCTCGAATTCTGCATCGACAACGTCATCTGCCGCTTCTGCACCGTCGGCGCCTTTCGCTCCAGCATCTGCTGCCTGTTCGGCGTACAGCTTCTGTGCAAGTCCGCCCGACGCTTCACCCAAGGCAGCCGTCTTGGCGTCAATCGTATCTTTGTCATTACCTTCGAGTGCAGTCTTTAAATCGGACACTGCGGATTCGACGGCAAGCCGATCCTCGGACGACGCTTTTTCTCCTAACTCGCTGAGCGTCTTTTCCGCAGCATGGATCAAGGCATCCGCCTGATTGCGTGAATCGACCAGCTCCCGGAACTTGCGATCTTCCTCAGCATGGCTCTCCGCATCCGTCACCATCTGTTCTATATCCTCATCTGACAATCCGCTGGACGCCTTGATGATGATAGTCTGACTCTTGCCCGTTGCCTTGTCCTTGGCTGACACGTTGAGAATACCGTTCGCATCAATATCGAACGTCACCTCTATCTGCGGCAGGCCGCGTGGCGATGGCGGTATGTCCGCAAGATCGAATCGTCCCAGAGAATTGTTGTCTGTGGCGCGTTCACGTTCGCCTTGCAACACATGAATGGTCACTGCCGTCTGGTTGTCATCTGCTGTTGAAAACACCTGCTCGGCATTTGCCGGAATCGTGGTGTTCTTGTCGATCAGCTTGGTCATGACACCACCAAGAGTTTCGATTCCCAATGACAATGGCGTCACATCCAGCAACAGTACGTCCTTGACGTCACCGGCCAGAACTCCGCCCTGGATAGCCGCGCCAAGGGCGACGGCCTCGTCAGGATTTACATCCCGGCGAGGTTCCTTGCCAAAGAAGTTCTGCACTTCTTCCTGGACTTTCGGCATACGAATCTGGCCACCAACGAGGATCACGTTGTCAATCTCGTTAACCTTGAGCCCTGCGTCATTTAGCGCGATTTTGCACGGTCCGATCGTGCGCGCGATCAGCTCTTCCACTAACGACTCGAGCTTGGCACGAGTCAACTTGATATTGAGATGCTTCGGTCCGCTAGCGTCCGCTGTGATATATGGCAGGTTAACTTCGGTCTGCTGCTGCGTGCTGAGTTCGATTTTCGCCTTCTCCGAGGCCTCTCTCAGGCGCTGCATCGCCAAAGGATCCGCAGTGATGTCAACGCCGCTCTCACGCTGGAACTCGGCCGCGAGGTATTCGATAACACGCATGTCGAAGTCTTCACCACCGAGGAACGTATCGCCGTTGGTCGCAAGTACTTCGAACTGATGCTCGCCGTCCACTTCGGCGATTTCAATGATCGAGACGTCGAAAGTACCGCCACCGAGGTCGAAGACTGCGATCGTGGTATCACCACGTTTCTTGTCCATGCCATAGGCAAGTGCTGCCGCTGTCGGCTCGTTGATAATGCGTTTGACATCGAGTCCGGCGATCTTGCCGGCGTCTTTGGTCGCCTGTCGCTGCGAGTCGTTGAAGTAAGCGGGGACCGTGACAACGGCTTCTGTGACTTCTTCACCAAGATAATCCTCAGCGGTCTTCTTCATTTTCATGAGAACCCGAGCTGAAATCTCAGGCGGCGCCATCTTCTTGCCGGACGCCTCTACCCACGCATCACCGTTCTTGGCTTTGGCAATCGTGTACGGGACCATATCGATGTCGCGCTGTACTACATCGTCTTCAAATCGACGTCCAATCAGGCGCTTGACCGCAAACAGCGTGTTGGTCGGATTGGTAACGGCCTGACGCTTGGCCGACTGGCCAACCAATACCTGATCGTCTTTGCTAAATGCAACGATCGACGGCGTCGTGCGATCGCCTTCACTGTTTTCAATAACCTTGGGGACACCGCCCTCCATGACTGCAACGCAGGAATTCGTGGTACCAAGGTCGATACCAATCACTTTACCCATGTTCTTACGCTCCGCAAAAATAATTAATTAAACTGGCTGTCTAGGTGGGGCCAGCACCCTGTGTTTCAAGCAAATACGAGCAAAACAGGCCGTTTATTCGGTTGCCGATCTCTATTCTGTGGAGACGATCACTCTAGCGGGCCGTAGCAGGCGACCATTCAGCGAATAGCCTTTCTGTACCACCTCGACGACCGAGCCCGGCTCAACATCGTCGGACGGCTGCATGCTGATCGCCTCGTGAAAGTCAGGATCGAACGGCTCTCCAGCGGGATCGATTTCCTCGATTCCGAACTGCTGCAGGATGGTCCCAAGCAACTTCAGCGTTGCAGCCTTACCATCCAGCAAGCTGTCAACGCTGGCGCTTTCCGCTGCCGCCAGACCCATTTCCAGACTGTCTTTGACGGCCAGCAACTCCTTGCCAAAACGCTCCAGTGCGAATCGGTGCGCATTCTCTACGTCCCGTGCAGCCCGCTTGCGGACATTTTCAAGCTCCGCAGCCGTTCGCAGATAGCGATCCCAGTTTTCGTCGGCCTTGGTCTGTAACTCCTCGAGTTGTGATTTCTCGTCAGCCGTCTCTTCGACCTGCTCAACGTCGTCGGTATCAACCTCAACGGGATCCTTAGCTGTCGGCTGCTCGCCGATTTCATCGTCGGGGCGTTCCGCCTGTCCATTCATTTATTCCTGCTCCGGTAACAATGCATTTGAGGCCTGTCAGGCGACCGATGCACAGAAGACGTTCGCAGTTTGGGGATGGGGAGAAAAATATCAAGAGCTTTGGCAACAAAATTGGGTAATCTGACGCCGGATCGCCCGATTAGCTATGTTGACTGAGCGCCGATTCCAGCAACCGAGCGGTCACATCAACGATGGGCACGACGCGATCATAAGCCATGCGTGTTGGGCCGATCACCCCCAGAACACCAATCGTATCATCGTCCACATGATACGGCGCTGTAATCACGCTGCACCCGTCAAATATTCGATAGCCCGATTCTTCGCCGATGAATATCTGTACGCCCTTCGCCTTGATGCTTCTGTCGAGCAAATCGAGAATGAGCCGCTTGCGAGAAAATGCATCAAACAGACGGCGCAACGTATCGATATCGGATAGCTCGGCGAAATCCATCAGATTGGTCTCACCCGCAACAACGTATTTGCTCGCCGGATCGACGACACCATCCATGGCCGACTGCGCAACAGAAATAATTTCGTGCATCGTTTGATTCATTGAGTCGCGCGTCGAATCCAGATCTTCCAGTAAACTGACTCGTACCTGCGCGAGATCGATTCCAGCGTAATGCTCGTTGATATAATTTTGCGCCTGCTGCAGTTCGGACGCCGAGTAATCCCGGTCCGTGTGGAGAATCCGATTCTGTACCTCACGGTCATTCACGACCAGAATCACCAGTACACGGCTCTCGGACAGAGGCAGAAATTCGATCTGTCGCAAAGTGACGTAGGGTGCGCGCGGCACGGTAACCACGCCAGCCATACTGGTAAATTCCGACAACATGTTTGATACCGCGCCGATCAGAGCCTCGGGATTGTCGGATTCGCCCTGAATCTGTGCCTGGATCCTGCGAATATCATCATCGTCTGGTTGCCGGTAACGCACCAAAGTGTCCACAAACAGGCGGTAGCCTTTCGGCGTCGGAATTCGGCCGGCGGAAGTATGCGGCGCGGACACCAGACCCATCTCTTCCAGATCCGACATCACATTGCGAATAGTAGCGGGGCTTAGGTCCAGGCCGGCATCTTTGGAGAGAGTCCGTGACCCGACTGGCTGGCCATCACGGATATACGTCTGGATCAGCACGCGTAACAGATGTTGGCCGCGATCGTTGGGTACCGGATTAGACGCTTCAGCAGACATTCACCGGAAACGCTAGCAACGGCTTGGCGGTGGGTCAAGGGTTTGCCACAATCAGCCCATGAGCACTCCATTTCAGAATATTGTAATCGTCGGCAAACAGGAGGATCCGCGGGTTATTGACGCGTTGGAGCTCCTGAGGACCCATTTAACAAAAGCGGGAGTAGCCCTCCTGTCCACCGCGGAGATCGGCAACGCCGATCTTGTCATAGCCATTGGTGGCGACGGCACCATGCTCTATGCAAGCCGACTAGTCCGCGAAACGGGCACACCGATACTGGGCATCAATCGGGGACGACTCGGGTTCCTTGCTGATGTTACGCCCGACGAAATGATAGAGAGCGTCGAACATATCTTGAAGGGCAACTATTCGACAGATTCCCGTCTGCTTCTTGAAGCGCGACTGCAGCGTCATTCCGGTGACGTAGAGGTCGCGTTCGCGCTGAACGATGTTGTCCTGCAACGTCGCGAAACCGGTCGCATGGTGGATTTCGAAACCCGAGTGGCGGGCCAGTATGTCAATACCCACTCCGGTGACGGATTAATTGTAGCGACTCCGACCGGCTCGACGGCTTACGCACTGAGCTGTGGCGGCCCCATTATCGAGCCGCAATTGGACGTTGTTGTTGTGGTTCCCATCTGCCCCCATACGCTCACGGATCGACCAATCGTCATTTCCGCAGACCAGCCCGTCGAAGTAACGTTGTTGCAACGCGATGACACTAGAGCCGAGATTACGGTCGATGGATTTGCCATGGGCAGCATCAGACCCGATGATAAATTGCTGATTTCAGCGGCAAACATGCGGGTTACACTCGTGCACCCGCCCGGCTATGATTTCTATGGGATTCTGCGCTCCAAACTCTATTGGGGTCGCGACAGCCGCAACCGGGAAACCGAGACTCTGGAAACCTGAAATGTTGATGAACCTGCAAGTCCGCGATTTTGCCATCATCGAAAAAATCGAGATCGAGTTCGAGCCGGGTATGACCGTGCTGACCGGTGAAACCGGTGCAGGCAAGTCTATCCTTGTGGATGCATTGGGTCTGGTTCTTGGCGAGCGCGGCAGCGCCCAGCTCGTTCGCAGCGGCGCCAAACGCGCCGAATTCTCCGCAGAATTTGATGTCTCCGCCCTTGAACTCGTGCGTGCGTGGCTCGACGAGCAAGCGCTGGACCTGGATGGGGACTGCCTGTTGCGCCGGGTCATCAACGCCGATGGCCGCTCTCGCGCCTTCATTAACGGCAATGCAGTGCCGTTATCGCAACTGAAGAGTCTTGGCGAATTGTTGCTCGACATTCACGGGCAGCAATTTCATCAGTCGCTGGGGCGCCGACCTATTCAGCGCGACCTGCTGGATCACTTTGGTGGACTACTCGAGCAACGCGCCGCAACCGCGACTAGTTATTCACAGTGGCTGGCGGTCGCCGCGCGCCTGAAATCTCTCCTGAGCGCCGACGCGGATCGTGCTTCGCGGCTTGACCTATTGACCTTTCAGCTGCAGGAACTGGAATCGTTGGGCCTGGATGCAGGCGAACCGGAGGACCTCAATAATGAGCGACAGAAGCTACAGAACAGCGGCCGTCTCGCGGACGGCATCGCCATTGCGCTTGATACGCTCATCGACAGCGAATCGAGCAATGCCAACGATCTGATCGCTGATGCGACCCGCTCAATCGAATCGATCTCTGAATACGATTCATCGCTGGAACCGATTGTCGAACTGCTGCACACCGCGAGCATTCAGGTGTCGGAGGCGACCGAGACATTGCGTCGTTATGGCGAGGCAATTGATATGGATCCGCGACGACGTGACTGGGTGGAAGAACGCCTGGACGCAATACAATCGATAGGGCGTAAGCACCGTGTCCCGGTCAATGAGATTCCTGTATTGCAAACCAGACTTCGAGACGAACTCGATGAACTGACGAACGCGGAACAGCGTGGTAAGGAGCTTGAGATACAGGCCGCTGCGTTGCGCGATGAATTTCTGTACAAGGCAAACGCTCTGTCTGCGAGCCGCGTCAAGGCCGCCAAATCGTTTTCTGCTGCGGTCACTGACGCGATGTCTGGCCTCGGCATGCCGGGCGGCAGATTCGAAGTCGCTCTTTCGCGTCTCGCCGAGGGATCGGCCCGTTCGTGGGGCATCGACGAAATCGACTTCATGATCAGTGCGAATCCGGGTCAGGAAATTCTGCCGCTGGCGAAAATTGCATCGGGTGGCGAATTGTCACGGATGAGCTTGTCGATACAGGTCATCGCAAGCAATGGCAGCGCGATACCTACCATGATATTCGACGAAGTCGATAGTGGTATCGGTGGCAGCGTAGCCGAAATGGTCGGACGACGGCTGCAGGAGCTCGGCAATTATCGTCAGATTCTATGCGTCACTCACCTTCCACAGGTCGCTAGCCTTGCAGACCACCATTTACGAATAAGCAAGGTCACGGACGGTAAATCGACAAGGACTGGCCTCCGAGTCCTCGGCAAAGACGAGCGAATTGAAGAGTTGGCCAGGATGCTGGGCGGCGTACAGATCACCAGAAAAACACTGGCACACGCGGCTGAAATGCTTGCCGGTGCGCGGCAGAAACGCGCCTGATCAACTGTCAGATGTGTGCTTCTTGGCCTTCACGTAGAGCACCAGACTGTGATCCAGCAACTCAAAGCCATGTTCCGCCACAATCTCCTTTTGAATTCGCTCTATATCAGCACTAACGAATTCGATGACTTCACCTGAATCGATGACCACCATGTGATCATGATGCTTGCCGTCGTCAAGCTCGAATACCGAGTGGCCCCCCTCGAAATTGTGGCGTGCCACCAAGCCCGCCGTTTCAAATTGCGTCAGCACACGATAAACCGTTGCCAACCCAATATCCTCGCCTTCCTGTAGCAATCGCTTGTAGACATCTTCCGCGCTCAAATGGCGCAATTCGGAAACCTCAAGAATCTCCAGGATTTTTAAGCGAGGCAGCGTGACTTTGAGTCCGGCCTGGCGAAGTTCTTGTCTTTGCTGCATGAATCAATTCCTACAGGTATGATGCGCGCCTATTATGACCTTGTGGCTGAACATTTTCAGCCTGTAACGATCAGACGAATATGACTATGCGCAAGACGACCCTGGTATTTCTCACTATTTTCTGCCTTGCCGCCGCAAGCGGCTGCGTTTATCGCGCCAGTATTTCGCAGGGAAATCTGATTACGCAGGAGGATCTGGACCAGGCCGAGGTCGGCATGACCAAGACTCAGGTGCGGTTCTTGCTCGGTACACCGATGATTGACGACCCGTTTACGCGCAATCGTTGGGATTACGTCTACTATCTGGTGATTGGGCGCAACGACGCAGCCCAGAAACGCTGGGTTTCAGTCTATTTCGTTGACGAGAAAGTCAGTGAAATTCGCAAGGATCAGGAGCTCGCACCGACGCTTTAGTCGATGTCGGCGCTGCCCATCGTCCGACCAGCCAGCGCCAGCTGACGCCGCGCGTCTTTGGGATCAAGCGCAAGTGGCCGGTATATCTCCACTCTGTCACCGTTTCTTACAACCCGGTCCCGACCGACCTCACGACCCCAGATGCCGACCGCCAGATCGTCAAACCCGCAGTCCGGAAACAGTTGGCGTAGTTCACTCGAACTCACAATATCGGCAACCGTTGTGCCTGGTTCAACAGCGATCGAAAGCAGTGACTGTCTTTCCGGCAGCGCAAATACGATTTCAACATTGATTTCAGACATGGCCGTCTCTTACCCGTAAATTTTCTTGGCACGTTGAATAAAGGAGTCAATCAACGAATTACAGGTCGCTTCAAAGTAACTCCCAAACAGCGCATCCGTTAATCGATTTTCAAATTCGAACTCGAGATCCAACGACACTTTGCTGCCGTCGTCGCCTAGTTGCTCAAATCGCCAGCCGCCCGAAAGGTGCCGAAATGGCCCATCAACGAGCTCCAGCCCCATGGCTGACCCCGGGCTGAGCGTGTTAAGCGTCCGAAAGGATTTTCTTATTGCGCCACGTTGTAACTCGAGCGTTGCATCGATAACTTCAGCGTCACGCGAATGCACTGTGGCACCGCTGCACCAGGGAAGAAAATCCGCATACGCTCCAATATCTTCGACCAAAGCGTACATTTGCTCGGCCGAGTACGGCACCAACGCGCTGCGACTGACCCTGCGCACAAGGAATTCGTCAGCTAACCGCGTTGATCAGTACCACAAGTATACCGATCGGCGCGATGAATCTGGCCAGCAAACGCCATGCTGTATAAAAGCCACCAGAACCCCCGAGTTCATCGGCCGTCGAATTTCGACACATGACCCAACCGGCAAATACCGTGATCAGTAATCCGCCCAGGGGCAACATGATGTTGCTGGTCAGGTAATCCACATTATCGAAAATCGTTCCTTTCGCATCCATGATTCCATCACCGTCTGTATCGACATTGATGAGAAATCGAAAATCGGACAGCACATTGAAGGACATGGCAGAACCGAGTCCAAGCAGCCAGATCAAACCCCCGATCATTACAGCAGCTTGCGCTCGTGTCTTTTTGAATTGCTCGACAATCCAGGCAACAGCAGGCTCCATGAGCCCGATGGCTGATGTCCACGCGGCGAACGATAACAAGACGAAAAATATGGTGGAGAAAAATGCTCCGCCCGGCATTTGGCCAAGTGCCAGGGGTAACGTTTGAAATACCAGTCCTGGCCCCTCGGCCGTATTCAGGTCGTTCGCGAATACAAGTGGAAAAATAACGAGCGCGGCGAGTAATGCGATCAACGTGTCGGCTGCTACCACGGCCGTTGACGTCCCTGTAATAGAGGTATCCTCCGGCAAGTAGGCTCCGTATGCCATGATTGCTCCCATTCCGATCGACAACGTAAAGAATGCGTGCCCCAGGGCCACCAGCACGCTCTCCCAGGTCAGTTTCCCGAAATCCGGCATGAACAAGAACGCCAAACCTTCACCGAAGTGTCCGGACGTCATCGAGTAACCCAGCAGAACCAGCAGCAGTACCAGCAATGCCGGCACCATGAACTTCACCAACTGCTCAAGTCCCCGTTCTACGCCGCGCGCGACGACGAAAATCGTAAGCCCCATGAACAGGGTGTGGACAAGGACAACCTTGCGCCAGTCACCGATGAAAGCGCCGAATTCGGCGCCAACGAGGTCAGCGCTTGCTCCGGTAAATACGCCCGACGCACTCTTGGCGACGTACTCTAAAGTCCAGCCCGCGATAACGCTGTAATACGACAGGATCAGAATGCCTGCCAAAACGCCCATACCACCGACCCATTGCCAATTGCGAGAGCTGCCTTCCTCTTCGCCCAGCAACGCCATCGATGCAACGGGATTGCGGCGTCCGCGACGACCAATCAGGATTTCCGACATCATGACGGGCATGCCAATGAGGACGACACAGAAAAGGTAGACCAGAACGAACGCGCCGCCACCATTTTGGCCGGCAATGTAGGGAAATTTCCAAATATTTCCGAGGCCCACGGCCGAGCCGGTGACCGCCAGGATGAACGCCATCCGGGATGACCAGAATCCGTGAAGTGAGGTTCTTTTTCCGTCGCCGGCTTGATCGCTAAGCATTGTTATTTTCTCTTATCGGCAGTGATTGCCGCGATTCTTATACAAAACAGAGTGCCTGACAACGCTTAAGCCGTATAATTCGCACGCGCCTGATGGGGCAGCGAACACAATCTATGAGCAGCAAGAAAGCCAAAAAAACGTCCGAGAACGTCATCGCCGTCAATCGAAGGGCGCGCCATGACTATTTCATCGAAGACAGGTTTGAGGCTGGCCTGGTCCTTGAAGGCTGGGAAGTTAAGAGTATGCGTGAGGGCCGCGCGCAGCTTGCAGAGGCCTATGTGAACTTAAGAAAAGGCGAGGCGTGGCTGGTCGGCGCTCACTTCTCGCCGCTGAATACAGTATCGACGCACATCACGGCAGACCCGACGAGGTCCCGCAAGCTGCTACTGAATCGACATGAATTGGATCGCTTGACCGGCGCAGTCGAGCGCAAGGGATTCACGCTCGTGCCGCTGAATCTGCACTGGCACAAAGGCCGGGCAAAGCTTGACGTCGGCCTTGCCAAGGGCAAGAAACAGCACGACAAACGAGCCGACCAGAAAGATCGTGACTGGCAGCGTCAGAAAGAGCGAATTCTGAAGAAATGACGCCTGGTGAAGCCAAAAAAAGCCCGATTAGCGATAAACAACCTTGTAATTGGGCATATGCCCTCTAAACTAGTCCGACACGGGGGTGACATGGCTTCGACGTGGGTCGCGAAACTCCGAGTGCATGCCGAGGAACAGATAACCTCGTAAATCCAGCTGTAAAACTTATAGTTGCCAACGAAGACAACTACGCTCTAGCTGCTTAAAAACCAGTTTAAAGCCTTCTGCCCGGATCGTGCCTGTGCGTCCGGAATCCAGGAGTCACCTACACAGGACCGCGGCAAGAGCCTGTTCGGAGCTCGAACCGTTAAACTTTTTCTGAACTGGCTGTAAGTTTTCCCTGCCCGTCGGGTAGCCTGCAGTGAGATTAAAGACGGAATAAGCATGTAGAGCTCGTAGCGTAGGGCTTGCGGACGTGGGTTCGATTCCCACCACCTCCACCAAACAACAATGCCGCCCCTTGTGGGCGGCGTTTTTGTTTGCGGCCAGTGGCTGGGAAGAGAAGCCACGTAGTGGGTTCACAAAACGCGACGCAGTCCGTTTTGGACGCGCAAAGCGCGCCCCGAAGGGGCGAGCTGACGAAGTCAGCGAGTCCATTCCCACCACCTCCACCAAATTAAGAGACCGCCAACAGGCGGTCTTTTGATTTGAGGGCAGTGGCTAGTCCTCGTTCAGGACTTCTTTTACCCGACCCTCAAGGCTGGTCAGCCCACCTTCTATCCCATAGGCCAGGGAGGTCTCATCATCGGCACCCGCAAGGCTCTTGCGTAACGCGAGCAGCGCCCCAACGCGATTCGAACTGCCACAATGAACGAGTACCGGGCCATCTGCACTTGCAATGAGCTGATCCAGTTTTCCGGCACTCTCGAAACTAATTGCCTCGAGACCGGTAATTGGAAAAGTGATGTACTCCATGCCCAATGCTTCGACAACAGCCGCTTCGTCAAGGCCTCGATCCTCTTGCTCACCTCGCAAATCGATCACGGTGCTATAGCCGTTGCCGGCGAATACCTCCAGCGCCGCTTTATCCGGTTGGCCGGCAGCGGTGATTCCGTTGACGGGTTGTACGACACCCGCATCAATAACGTCGTACAAATTAACTTTCAGGCTGGATGCGATCTGTTTGTCCTCCGAAAATGCAGCGCCGCAAACCAGTGCCGCCATCACTGCTATCAACAGTCTTCTCGCCATGATCAGTCACTCAGCATCATTCGCCCGCTGATCTCGACTCCCCGCGCGGTGAACCGAACATCGACAGA
>Ga0114947_10000154_pt1 | contig 20190 bp, 19 predicted proteins | sample CR02metaG_FD_99656 | JGI IMG/M metagenome (GOLD analysis project Ga0114947, IMG submission 99656) | Deep subsurface microbial communities from Mariana Trench to uncover new lineages of life (NeLLi) - CR02 metaG | ecosystem: Environmental > Aquatic > Marine > Ocean trench > Sediment ...
CCGAGGTTGCCGTGACCAAGAAACTCATTCAACAGGGGAGGATCCCAAGGGACGAATCCACCGTCATCAGTATTACCGGCAACGGGTACAAGACCCTGGAGGTAGTGGCCGAGAGTGTCGAAAAACCCTTCTGCATCGATGCCGACATTAAAAAGTTTGACGATCTTTACCGTGAACTCACCCCGCTCCCTTTGGAAAAGGTACGAGCCGCTAAGGGCTAAGGGTCCGTTAAATAAGGACATTGATCTGGCGGTGCCATGTCTTACCGGACAAGATCCCGTGGAGAGGGATACCCATCACCCCTAGCTACAACCTTGGGGCAAGCTTCCGAATCCGGTAACTTGAAAGCGAGGAATGGAAGGGTTATATAAAAATAACGTTATATTTATCAAGGAGGTATAATGATGAACGCGCGTGTCCGAGTACCAACCCCGCTTAGGAAATACACGAAGGGCGCCGACGAGGTGGATGCCGCTGGCGATACCGTCATGGCCCTTGTGGACGATCTGGAGAAAAACTATCCTGGAATTAAGGAAAGAATCTGCGACGAATCAGGCAAGATTCGCAGATTCGTAAATGTGTACGTGAACGGCGATGATATTCGATTCCTGCAAAACCTGGACACATCGGTCAACAATGGTGACAGCATCTCGATCGTCCCAGCCATTGCAGGAGGGCACTAACTCGTTTTCCTTCACATTATGCTAAAACCTGTCCGGCGTCTTGCCGAGGTCTTCGAAAGCACGACTGAACCACCGAAGGTTGAGTCTATAGTCGATCTGATCGGAGAGACACCTCTCTTAGAAATTCGGCAGATTACCCGTGGACTTTCTCCGGGGGTCCGGGTCTTTGCCAAGTTGGAAGGCTTCAATCCGAGTGGATCCGTGAAAGACCGCCCTGCTCTCAAGATGATCCAAGAGGGAATCAAATCTGGGCAATTGAAAAAGGGCAAGACCATCATCGAGTCCAGTTCTGGCAATACCGGGATTGCCTTGGCCATGATCGGCAGGGCCAAGGCAATTCCGGTGGAGTTGGTCATGCCCGAAAACGTAAGCCTCGAGCGCAAGCGGATTGTCGCAGCCTATGGGGCAAAGGTCATCTACAGCGATCCCATGGAAGGGTCCGATGGCGCCCTCCTCCTCTGTCGAGAGATATTAAAGAAGGACCCAGACAAATACTTCAAGCCTGACCAGTATTTTAACGCCATGAATAGCCAAGCCCACTATGAGACCACCGGGCCGGAGATCTTTCGTCAAACTCACGGCGAGATCACACACTTTGTGGCAGGTATCGGCACTGGCGGGACCATCATGGGAACCGGGCGGTATCTGAAAGAACAGAACCCAAGGATCCGAATTATCGCGGTGGAACCTGACGATGCCCTCCATGGACTGGAAGGACTCAAACATATGGCCAGCTCCATCGTGCCCGGGATCTATCACGAAGAGGAACTGGATGAGAAGATACCCGTTTCCACAGAGGACGCCTACACTATGGTCTATCGCATCAATCAAGAGGAGGGAGTCCTCGTGGGACAGTCGGCCGGTGCAGCCTTGCACGTAACCCTGCAAATAGCTAATAAGCTCCGCTCTGGTAGCCTCGTGACGGTATTCCCTGACTTCGGTGGAAAGTATCTTACCACCAATCTGTGGATGGGCTGGCAGGAGAAAGTAAAGGTTGGAGATCTTCAGTTCTCCATTTGACCTTTATCTTTCAATCAAATTGAAAACCTACCCAAAGATATTTGCAATTTTCCGTTGAATTTTGATTAAGGGAAACGGTTAAACGATGACTCGCGCAAAGACGCAAAGCTCGCCAAGTTGGGAGCCGGAGGGAGATATTTTTCTTTGCGTCTCGGCGTCTTGGCCTTCCGGCCCGTAGGGCCTACAGCCCGGAGGGCGCGAAATCCTCCTACGCTAAAGCTTCGGAGGATCCTCCCGAAGCCTTGGCGAAGGAGGAAACTTTGTTGCAGTTGTTCTGTTCAACGTTCCAAGGGAAAATCATTGAGGCCACTCAACAGAACATGATAGAATATTTAAGGTAGGTAACTAACTTCCTACCTGAGCAACTTGCTCAGCGCGAACACCGAACAAAGACATGCTTATCAAGTGCCCCGGTTGCTATACCACGTATCGCGTTTCCGATAACTTAATCGGCAGCAGCAAGCCAACCTTTCGCTGCTCCCGATGTAAGCTCATCTTTGCCCTCGATTTGAAATCTAAAGTGGCAGACGAGACCACATCCGCCACGATCCAAACCACACTGGGAAGGAAAAGTGACGAACCGAGCTTACCCTTTCCCTCCTCTACAGAGGCCACAGGGAAGGAGAACGATGCGGAGGAATTTCTCTCTAGAGAGAAGACGGAGTCTCCTCCTACCCACCATCAGGATTCACCACCACAAGAAACTCAAAATCCCGTGAGCGAGGATCCGTTTGGCCAGAGGCAGGAATCCCTCGGTCAAGGTCAGGATCCCCTCGGCGATAGCCGAGATTCCATTGCTGAGATCCAGCGTTTCCTCACCGAAAGCCAGCAGCCTCCAACCCAAGATCCGCAGTCCCTCAACAGAAGCCTAGATTTTCCAAATCATACTCAAGACTCTCTCTCACAGAGCCAGGAGCCAGCCACGCAAAGCGAAGAAACTCCCACAGAGAAGCGGGGACCTCTTGCAGCTCAAGAATTCTTCGCCCAAAGCGAGGAGGCCCCCGGCCAAAGGCAAGATATTCTCACGCAGGGTCAAGAGCCCGATACTCAAAGCCAGGACTTCGTCACTCAAGCCGAGGAGTCCCCTCCGCAGGAGTCAGAAACTCCAAATACCATGAGCGAGGACCCCTTGGGTCTAGAGCGGGAATCCTCCAATGGGGGCAAGAATCCTGCACTAGAAAGTGATGGGGCAGAAATACCGCCGGAACTGATCACTCCGCAGCCAAAGCTGCGGGAATATAAAGGCAAAACTTTCGCAATAAAAAAGCAAAATCCCGCCTTAACACCAGAGGCCGAAGGCACAGACCAGACTCACAAACCGTACGTGGAAAGGAGGCGAACTTCTATCGCTGCTCATGAAACCCGCACGGGTGGACCTGTATCGATTATCCCATACATAAGTCTTTTCGGTATTCTCCTTCTGACCTTCTCGTTGCTGACCCTTATCTACCAAGCCCAACCAGCACGGATGGAGGCTTATCTCAGATCGATCCCCTGGTTTGGCTCTGTAATCTTTAAGAACAATCACCTTCGACAGTTTGTAGTCTTAGAATCTTTACGCTCTGGCTTTCGAAAAGTTCTTGGAGGTCGGCAGGTCTTTGTGATCACAGGAAAGATCTCCAACCGTAACCCGGTGAGTGTACGAGAGATTCGCTTAGAAGGGCTGATTCACACCGCAGGGGGAAAGGAAATTGGGCGACAGGCCATTTCTGTGGGCAATCCCATCTCGTCAAAAATCATACGAGACATGACGGTACGAGAAATTGCCATCCTTCAACGGCTAAAACCGCAAAAGAGATTCGAGATTGCTCCAGATGGGTCCGCGGCTTTTACGATAGTTTTTCTTAAGCCCGCGAAGGATATCAAGGCGTTTAGCTGCCGGGTCTTATCCACGAAAGGAGAGGCTTAAGAGGATTCCTTGTCTCTTTTATCTTTGTCCTCTTTTTCCTGCTCATTATCCGGGGTCACATCAATTTCATCTGGTTGTTTTATGGATTTTTGAAAGCCCCGTATCGCCTTACCTAAGCCCTCACCAATCTCAGGGAGCTTACGGCTAAAAAGGATGACAATTATAATCAGAACGATGACAAGTTCCCAAACACCAAATCCAAACATAGTTTCGTAGCTCCAAATAATCTTAACTTATTGCCTTCCGCATATGCAAGCTAGCTCTGAACCCGAACGCGAATCAATCCCTTTCATCACTTGCCCAGTAGACTAACGATACGATAATATTAATCTGTGCATCCCGAGCGATTATCCATTGTCCCATTCTTTCTCATCTCTCTATGCCTACATCTGGTGTTTCTGCTCACAGGGTCTAACTCACCGAAATTAGAGCAGAAACCCTTACCGATCCCAGTAAGCTTTTTGCTGTTGCCGGAAAGAAAGGAAGTCGTCAAGAAAGAAAAAAAGGCCAACCCCGCACAAGTCAGCAGGCTAAGCAAACGAACAACGCCTCCCCGAAGGACCCTGCCTAAAACCGCAAGGGTCGCCCCGAAATCTACCCCCTTAGCGGCTAAAAAACCAGCCCTGCCAGAGGGGTTCAGATTTCAACGCAAAAAGCCCAAGGAACCCTCGCGTCCAAAGAGCAAAGAACAATTCATTGTCCAACGTCCCCTCCCCTCCTTGAAGGAGCTACTCCCATCAGTCGCCATGACGCCATCACGAGACGGCACTAACCTCAATGAAGAAGTGGTTCGGTTAGACAGCACAGATCCCAACTACGTCTCTTACCTTTCCAGTATTCAACGGGATATCGAGCTGGTCTGGGAGTACCCCCCCCCAGCCCTGCGTCAAGGGATACAAGGAAGATTAGTGGTGGAATTTAGGATCAAGCAAAACGGGAGCTTGATGGGGGCGAAATTGATCCACTCCTCGGGATATCCAATCCTGGATGAAGAAGCGATTCGAGCCATCCAGGCCGCGGCACCCTTTCACCCAATCCCCCGATGGATTAGGAAGGAACGTCTGGCCATCAGTGCCAGCTTCGAATACTACGACAACCGGCTCCAATATAGCTATACGCCTTAGGTAATGAAGCCTCCACGGGCATATGCCCGTGGTCTTCCGCGCAGGCGGATAATTCCCCGCCGCCTATGGGATCAGCGCTCTGCCTTCTGCCCACTGCCTTCTGGCTTTGATCCACCCCATCTAAGAACGAGCCTCCTTGCCGCTCCTGCCTCATCGAGCCGCTGCACTGGCGTGGAATGAGGAGCGGTATTCACCAAGGTGGCATTCTCTTTGGCCTCACGGGCAATGGAGATCATGGCATCAATAAAACTGTCCAAGGTCTCGGGGTCTTCTGTCTCAGTGGGCTCGATCATAATGGCGCCAGACACCACTAGGGGGAAATAAATGGTGGGGGGATGAAAGCCATAATCCAACAGACGCTTGGCAATGTCTATGGTGTGGACCCCAAGTTTCTGCTGCACGCGATCCGTAAAGACACACTCGTGCATGCAGGGCTCTGAGTATGGAAGGTGATAGTACTCCTCCAATCGCTTGCGGAGATAATTGGCATTGAGTACTGCCATCCGGCTCGTTTCCTCCAACCCATCAGCACCCAGGCTAATGATATAGGTATAGGCCCGCACCAGCACTCCAAAATTACCCAGGAAGGACCTGACCCGGCCTATGGATAAGGGAAAGTCCTCCCGTAACTCGTATCTCTTACTGCCCTTGCTAATCCGCGGAATGGGGAGAAAGTCTCGCAGGATATCCTTAACACCCACGGGGCCCGCCCCGGGCCCACCACCACCATGGGGAGTGGAAAAGGTCTTGTGGAGATTCATATGAAGTGCGTCCACCCCCATATGGCCCGGTTTTGCAATGCCCATGATGGCGTTGAGGTTAGCGCCATCCATATAAATCAGGCCGCCCTTGTGATGGACCACCTCGGCAATGGCCTGAATGTCCTGCTCGAAGATACCAAAGGTGTTCGGATTGGTGATCATCAACGCGGCCACTTCCTCGTCCATGACCGTTCTCACCTTCGCCACGTCTATGATGCCTCGCTCGTTTGAGGGAATCTGAACCACATCATAACCGCATAGACTACAGCTTGCGGGGTTGGTCCCGTGGGCCGTATCCGGGACAAGTATTTTCTTCCGCGGATTACCCTGTGCCGTGAGATAGGCTCGGATCATCATGAGCCCCGTGAGCTCACCTTGAGCCCCGGCCGCTGGCTGCAGCGTGACATGGTCCATTCCCGAGATTTCCACTAGCATCCGTTCAAGATCATACAGCAACTCCAAGGCCCCCTGGATGAGTACCGTTGGGGCCAGCGGATGCAAGAGAGAGAGCCCTGGTAGCCGTGCGACCACCTCATTGATTTTCGGGTTATACTTCATCGTACAGGAGCCCAAGGGATAGAACTGGCCCTCTATGCTGTAATTGAGATGAGAGAGGCAAGTAAAATGGCGCAAGACCTCGAGCTCTCCCAGCTCCGGAAACCCAGCGATCTCGTCCCTCACAAACTGAGAGGGAATCCAATCCGTTTTCTTTTCCTCGGGCCAAAAGAAACCGCTCCGCTCTGGAGACCCGCTCTCGAAGATGAGGGGAGGCGCCCTGAGCCTATTAACCGTTCCCAGAGAATGTTTCGACAAGTCGATCGATCTCCTCTCTCTCGTTCATTTCAGTGACGCAGATGAGAAGGCCTTCCCCGAGCTCCGGGTACCAGGGCTTCAACGGGATCCCCGGAACGATCCTTTTGGATTCAAACCGGCTGAGGACTTTGGTCAACCCTTTTACGTTTAGGACGAATTCGTTAAAGAAAGGAGCCCCGAAAGTGGGGACCAATCTCGCGTCCTTCACCAGGCGCCCTCTGGTCTCATGGGCTCGGGCCACGTTCGCCTCTGCCAGCCGACGCATTCCTCCCTTTCCGAGGGTCGCCATAAAGACCGTTGATGCCAGCGTACAGAGGGTCTGGGTGGTACAGATGTTCGACGTAGCCTTCTCGCGACGAATATGCTGTTCCCTGGTGGCCAGGGTCAACACGAAACCCCGACGCCCCTCGGTGTCCTCCGTTTCTCCCACCAGCCTTCCCGGCATGGTGCGCACAAGCTTCTTCTGACATGCAAAGAACCCATACCCTGGACCACCAAGGCTCATGGGAAGCCCCAAGCTCTGCCCTTCACCCACCGCAATGTCCACACCCCAGAATCCCGGGGGCTTTAGTAAGGCCAGGGAAAGGGCTTCCGTGGTTACCGAGATCAGAAGAACTCCATGTCGAGCGCAGGCCTCACGGAGGGGGGCGAGGTCTTCGATGGCCCCAAAGAAGTTGGGATACCCCACCACCACACAGATGGCCCTTTCGTCCATTTCCTTGGATAAAAACTCGATGTCCATCTGACCCGCGTCGGTAAATGGGATTTCAACGATCTCAGTTTTCTCGAGGTTCTTTAGGTGGGTGGCGATGACTAAACGGTACTGTGGATGGAGGGCACGCGAAACAAAAACCCGATTGCGTCTCTTTTGAATTCGCCGTGCCATGAGAACTGCCTCGGCCGTTCCAGAGGCACCGTCATACAATCCTGCGTTGGACACCTCCATCCCAGTGAGTTGACATATCAGGGTCTGATACTCATAGGCTGCCTGAAGGGTCCCTTGACTGACCTCGGGCTGATAGGGGGTGTAGGCCGTGGCAAACTCCGCCCGGGAGATAACGGCGTCCACCGTGCTGGGGATAGCATGATGGTAAATGCCGCCGCCGAGAAAGAGGCTCCAATCCTCAGGTGTGCCATTTCGAACTGCGAGGGCTGCCATCTTCTTTCTCACCTCCACCTCAGTCAGGCCTGGAGGGAGAGAGATACTCGCCTGGTCTTTAAGGGTTTGCGGGATGTGGCTGAAAAGCTCTTCGATCCGATTTAGTCCGATGGCCTTGAGCAGGTATTCCTTGTCTGAAGCGGTGTGGGGGGTGTAGCGCATGGGATGGACTCATTCCCCGTCTTTTTCATCTTCCTCATCGTCCTCTTCCTGCTGTCGCTCCACATATTCTGCATACTCATCCGGAGTTAGCAGATCCTTGAGTTCTTCTTTATCCGACATCTGGACTTTAATCATCCACCCATCTCCATAGGAATCCTCATTGACCAATTCTGGGCTATCCGGCAGAGAATCGTTCACCTCGATCACGGTACCGCTGACCGGGGCAAAGAGATCGGAAACTGCCTTAACCGATTCCACAGAACCGAATGGATCATCCTTGGTGATCTTTTCACCCACCTCGGGAAGCTCCACATAGACAACATCTCCAAGTTCGCTTTGTGCGAATTCCGTGATTCCTATCAATGCAACAGCATCCTCTACCATCATAACCCATTCATGCTCTTTCGAATATTTTAAGTTATCAGGAAAATTCATCATTTCCTCCTTTCACTTCTTCCAAGTTCTGCAGATCGCTCACTTGAGCGACGGTAAAAGGGCAAAGGTGCGATCTTGGCCTTGACCCTACGACCTCGGACTTCTATCTCCAGGACATTATCCAACACAGCTTCCTCGCTGGAGACGTAACCCATGGCAATGGGTTTGCGAAGAGTCGGAGACAGGGTCCCACTGGTTACCGCTCCGAGGGAACGTCCTTCCTTGAAAATTGGGTACCCACTCCTCGCAATGCCCGACTCAATCGGCTCCAATCCCACAAGCTTCCGCTTCACACCATCTTTCTTTTGTTGGAGCAGGGGCTCGCGACCCAGGAAATCTCCCTTTGAAAACTTAACCACCCATTCCAATCTCGCCTCCAGGGGTGTGATGTGTTCGTCCAGTTCATGCCCGTAAAGCGGAAAGGCCCTTTCCAGTCGGAGTGTATCCCGCGCTCCAAGCCCCACAGGTCGCAGCCCAAGATCCCTTCCAGTCTCCATCAGGAGCTTCCAGAGCTCCTCTCCCTGATCAGGATTACAATAGAGCTCGAATCCGTCCTCACCCGTATATCCCGTTCGCGACACCAAACAGCGAACCGTGGAAATATCACCGAAGGAAAAATGGAACGGCTTCAGCTCATCCAAACGGAGCGCCGTGGACCGCTGAAGGACTCGTTGTGCCGCCGGTCCCTGGAGTGCCAGCAGGACATAGGAATCGCTCACGTCCCGAATGTCGGCATTCCCTTCTGCATGATCCATGATCCAATTTGCATCTTTGGCAGTATTGGCAGCATTGACACATAACAGGAACCGATCCTCTTGCAGCCGATAGATCATCAGGTCGTCTATAATCCCCCCGGTGTCGTTAAGCAAAAGATTGTACTGAGCCTCAGAGACCTTCATGCGTGAAACATCGTTGGCCGTGAGCCTTTGGCATAACGCTAGGGCATTGGGTCCCTTGATTTCGATCTCTCCCATGTGGCTCACGTCAAAGAGGCCCGCAGAACGCCGCACGGCCAAATGCTCCTGAATGACCCCATCGTACTGGACGGGCATCCTCCACCCGGCGAATTCCACTATCTTTGCCCCCAGACGCCGATGAACCGGGTAAAGGGGTGTTCGCATAAGGGTGCGAGTGGACTCTGTGGTTTGAGCTTTCACTGGATTCGAATCAATCTCCCTGTTTCTGAGATTCCTTTGCTGCCCTTAAGGTGTTGAAGAGGAGCATACAGATGGTCATGGGACCGACCCCTCCCGGGACGGGAGTGATCCAGGAGGCCCGCTCCTTGGCGGTTTCGAATTCCACGTCCCCTGCCAGTTTGTCGTTGGGGAGCCGATTGATCCCCACATCGATGACCACCGCTCCAGGTTTGATCCACTCACCCCGAATCATATTGGCCTTCCCAATGGCAGCCACCACGATATCCGCTTGACTCACCTCCCCCGGGAGGTCAACGGTACGAGAATGGCATAGGGTCACCGTTGCATGCCGAGCCAGGAGCATCAGGGCCACGGGCTTTCCCACAATGTTGCTCCGACCCACGATCACAGCCCTCTTGCCCTTAGGATCGCACCCAACGGAATCCAAAAGCCGGATGATACCCAAGGGGGTACAGGGCTTAAAACCTTCTCCACCCAAGAGGAGAAGCCCCTGGTTGATGGGATGGAAACCATCCACATCCTTTGCAGGCGAAATGGCTCGAAGAATGGTCTCAGCATTGATGTGCGATGGCAGCGGGAGCTGAACTAAAATCCCATGGATTTCATTATCTTGATTCAAATTGTGAACAAACGATAGCAACTCTTGCTCTGAAACAGTCTCAGGTAATAAATGTTCTTTCGAACGGATGCCCACTTCTTGGCAGGCTTTTTCCTTGTTCCTGACATAAATGTGGGAATTGGGGTCATTCCCCACTAGGACCACACCCAGTCCCGGGACCACTCCCGAAGCCTTATTGAGTCTCTCGACTTCCTCTTTAACCTCGTTACGAACCTCTCGAGCAATGACCTTTCCGTCAATAATCATTCCCATTCATCCTATGCGTGAAACGAAAAATTTATACGGGAAAAGTTTTCTTTGTCAAGACAATTCGACTTAAATTGGAGCTAGAAACACGCCAACGGGATTCACCATCGCAGGATTTCCCTCAATACCCCAAACCAAATGAAATGTCCAGATCCACCTGAATCCAAACCAAGGAGCATGCCCTGTGGGATTGCAAATGGCAAATTTAACCCCGTGGAGCATTATCCACGACTGGGATAGGTGGTCTCGACCGAGAGGTTACTCCACAGGGTGAGATCCGCCCTGTGGAGTAACGCTTTGACCGAGATCTCCCGCCCACAGCGTGCCGAATACTCCACAGGGCAATTCCGAGTGGAGAGAGGACTGGGGTGGGGCCAGTTGTGGTGGTATCCCATTGCCCGCGCACGACAGCTCGCTCCCCGAGGAGCTTCAGCACAGAGCTCCATCTTACCAACGAGACCCAGCCGTTCTTGCCGGGCCTTCCCCCGCGGAATCCAAGTGCCAAAATCCGGGCATTTGTGTTAAAAAGGAGATGTTACTGTCACTCGCGATCCCCCCAAAGCGGTTGGAGGATACCACCCATGGCTCAACAGCTCATCACCACATTCGTTACCGTGTTGCTCGCAGAACTGGGAAATAAAACTCAAATTGCTACTTTTTCGTTTGCGGCCAACCCCAACTATAACGGGTGGATTGTTCTTATAGGGGCATGCTCGGCCCTTTTTATAATATCGTTTATAGCCGTCCTGATCGGGGCAAAAGCGGGTGATTTCGTCAACACCATTTAAAGACCGTCTCCGGCCTGCTCTTTATCGGAATCGGCCTATTCACCTTGTGGAAATGAGAGGCCCCCGGCCTTTCCTCCAACGACCCAGGACAGGATTTCTTGTTGTGAATTCATTGTTGGGTAGCGCATAAATCCGCATCATGCAAATCATCAAGGCAACACTTTGGATTTACCGCATCGCTTTTAAACGTTCCGCACAACTCGTGCGGGCAAACAGGGCTATGGTCTTTGCGCCCTTGGCTTATATCGTTTTTCTTTCCGTCGCAGGTATTTTCTTGATCCCATTCGGGTTGGTGGGCGGGCTCCTGCTCCTTCTTGCCAGCAATGCCTGCATGAGTTCTGGCCTTCATCTACTCGAGAACATACTGAATTACAGGAAGGCCAACGTTAACGACTTTCTCAAAGGTTTCACCGTCTACCTCTGGGAGATCGTGCGCATCTCTTTTATACTCTGGATACCCATGATGTTGGTCTCGTCGGTGCTCACCCCAACTCCCAACGGCCCCATCATTATCATGTTCATCCAGATCGCCCTGTACACCATCCTCAACGCGGTCCCTGAGCTCATCTACCAGAGCCGTGCATCGGGAGTTGAGCTCTTAGTGGCGAGTTATCACTTCATCATCGAGAACTGGCCAGAATGGTTCGCACCCAACATCATTATCACGTTTGCTGGATGGGCCCTGATGCAGGCGTTAAATCCATTGGCAAGTGTCCTTGCCACCCCCCTACATATGTTCGTCATCGCTTCACTCATTGGGTTTTTTCTCACCTACCTGATGATTTTCCGGGGGCTTCTCTTCTCTGAGCTCAACGGCAGTAATCGCCGGGCCCGAATCTACCGGTTCAAAGCGCGCGATTCGACTTAGAGGTGACACCAGACGCAAAGGGATCTTCAGGGATGGAACGTCTATTCTTCCTAGTGGGCTCGATCTTGGCCTTGATAGCCGTGGTTTTGGGGGCGTTCGGCACCCACGGGCTAAAGGGTCGACTGACCACTGAGATGCTAAACGCCTTCGAAGTCGGGGTTCGTTACCAGATGTACCATGCCCTCGCCCTACTGGCCGTGGCCTGGGCGTTGTCTCGCTGGCCACGGGCAGAGATTAGCGTGGCCGGCTGGCTGTTTGTTGCCGGAACCATCGTTTTTTCAGGCAGTCTCTACCTGCTCTCTTTGACCGGCGTACGCTGGATTGGCGCCATAACCCCCATTGGGGGTGTAGCCTTCCTACTTGGCTGGCTCAGTCTGGTTTGGGGCGTGTGGCGAGGATAAACCCCATACCACCAGCTTACGCCCATGGCTTTAGGGCACAGCCCTGGTAGCGAGTCCGGAACATTCACCCCGTGAAATAACGACTAGGGGAGTCCATAAAGTCTTGACAGCAAAGATTATTTCACGAGGTGAATCAGCGCGCTTATACACGGGGCGTTGTGTGGTACGGGGTAAAGCTAACTCCGAGAAATAGCCATTCAACCATTTGTTTAATAAGGATATTTTATCATTCTAGAGGCCTCATGCAGTGGTTCGAAATAGCTTTCCTTGACTCCCAATTTAGACTAAAGTACGTATAATCTAGCCTATGGTTATTGGTGTCCCCAAAGAAATCAAAGCAGAGGAAAACCGAGTCGCCATCACCGCCACCGGGGTCTCTGCCTTTATCTCCCACGGCCATCAAGTCATCGTTGAAAAGGGAGCTGGCGTTGGAAGTGGTATCCTGGATCGTGCCTTTGAAGCGGCCGGGGCAACCCTATTAGCGTCCCCCCGGGAAATTTGGGAACGGTCTGATCTCATTATGAAGGTCAAAGAGGCCGAACAGGAGGAGTTGGCATTCCTGCGCCCGGGTTTAATCCTCTATGCCTACCTCCATCTAGCCGCCAACGAAAAATTGACCCGGTATCTCACTAAAAAAAAGGTCACGTCCATTGCCTACGAGACCATCCAGTTAGAGGACGGATCTCTCCCTCTCCTGACACCGATGAGTGAGATTGCGGGACGTCTGTCCCTTCAAGTAGGGGCTTGGTGCCTTCAGGCAGAGAACGGAGGTAGAGGCCTGCTCTTGGGAGGGGCCTCTGGTGTACGGCCTGGCAAAGTGGTCATTTTGGGCGCGGGAATTGCTGGATCTAGCGCCTGTCATGTAGCCACGGGCATGGGGGCATACGTGAGCATTTTAGATGTGAATCCCTCAAAACTAAGGTATATTCATGATATCATTGGGGGTCGTATCACAACGCTGATGTCGAACCGCGCCAATCTGGAAGAGGAAGTCGTGGACGCAGATTTGGTGGTGGGTGGGGTTTTGATCCCAGGGGCCAAAACCCCCAAGCTCATTACCCGTTCGCTGGTTAGGATGATGAAGCCAGGTGCAGCGATTGTCGATATCTCCATTGATCAAGGTGGATGCGGGGAAACCTCCCACCCCACAACCCATAACCGGCCCATATACATGGAAGAGGAGGTGGTCCATTACTGTGTGACCAATATGCCTGCCATCGTCCCGTATACGTCCACCTACGCCCTGACCAATGCGACCCTTGCCTATGGCCTCGAAATCGCAGATAAGGGCGTGGTGAAATCGATGAATGAAAACCCAGCCCTGGCCAAGGGATTGAATACCTACCAAGGCAAGATCACGCACGAAGGGGTCGCCAACGCCTTCGGCCTTCGCTCGACTCCTGTGGAGGAGGTGATCACTGGATGAGGCTGATCACGAGGCCAGATTTTGACGGCCTGGCTTGTGGGGCTGTCATCACCGCAATGGAAGAGATTGAATCCCATCTCTTTGTGGAGCCCAAATGGATGCAGGATGGATTGGTGGAGATCCGAGACGGGGACATCATTGCCAACCTCCCCCATCACCCCAAGGGCAGCCTGTGGTTTGACCACCACATTAGCAATGAAGTGCAGGGATTCGATACACCCATCGTGCCCGGAAGGGGCGGTTACCGTATTGCCCCAAGCGCTGCTCGAGTCGTGTTCGAGTACTATACCTCTACCTACTGGAGCCAGGAACCAAATCTCAGAATTCCAACGCCACCTCACTATGCAAAGGCCTTAAAACTTATCACCTCCGAGCGTTTTGAATACCTGTTAGCGGAGACCGATAAGATCGATGCCGGGCTTCTCAGCCCTGAGGAGGTGCTGCACCCTGAAGGGTATGTCTTGATTTCCATGACCATCGACGGAAAAAGGACGGAGGATGAGCCCTATTGGCTAAAACTCATCAGTCTCCTGCGTGACGAGTCACTGGATAGGGTGCTAACGGACACGGATGTAAAGAAGCACTGCCAACGAATCCTGGGTATTCAAGGGGAGCTCGGGAAACTCCTCTTGGATCGAGCAACACTCAAAGGGAACGTCATATTCGTTGACCTCCGTGGAATACGGGATATCACAGAGGGAAACCGCTTCCTCCTATACACTCTTTTCCCTACGGGAAACATATCTGTGAAGATCGCTGCCGACACTCAGCGGGCTGATCGAACGGCCATCTCCGTGGGCTACAACATTTTCAACACGACCTCCAAGGTGAATGTGGGGGCCCTGATGCAAAAGTACGGCGGCGGCGGTCACAAGGTGGTTGGTTCGTGCAGGGTTTCCAACGATTACGCTGAAAAGGCCCTCAGCGAGATCCTGGAGGCCGTAAAAGAGTGAAAAAGATAGAGACAGGGACAGAGTGATTTTGGATTTTGGATTTTGGATTGGGGATAAAGAGATAGAGACAGAGACAGAGTAAGATAGTCTGAGATAGACAACAGGCAGGGATAGAGAAGAAATAGGATTAAGAGATGAAGGTCCTCAAGATTGGAGATGCTTTGACGGGTCTAGAAAGAATCAGCGATGAGATCCGATACAGGAGCTTCCTTGAGGAGGAAGGATTCAGCATAGGGCTGATTGCCTTCAGGTCTGGGGGGAATACAGATCCGAAGCAGATTAGCCATCGGGACAAGGACGTGGTTTGCCACGTCCTGAGTGGACGCGGGAGACTCCGACTCGCGGATCAAACCATCGACTTGGAGCCTGGAATCCTCTGTCACGTTCCCAAAGGAACCCCCCATGATTTTGCTGCCGCACAGGACGAAGAACTGGTCTTATTCTACTCGCTAATCAAGACTGAGCGCCAAGGGGAGACACATTGAAAATCCCCATCCCTATGAAGCCCTCGAAGGTCACTTTTTTTCTCGCCGGGTTGCTCATTTTAAACGCAGGGTGTTCCGCAAAGAAGATTCTGCAAGAACCGCAATACGAGGCAGCGGGAAACCTTCTTGAGACCATCAAGGACTTTCAGAGGCTCGCCCGGGAAGACCTGTACCGCTATTCCATCCCAAAGGATGTCACCGGAACAAACATTATGAAGGCAACCTTGGTCCGCCTGGATGACTATGAGGAGGTTTATCCCAATCGATTTTCTGATCTCGTCAATTTTAGCAAGGCCATGGCCTATGAGAGGCTGAGAGACTATGAACAGGCGGCGAATTATTACCGAAAGGTCGCAGATTCAAACGGACGGCTAGGGGGGCAGGCCGAACAGAACATCGTGATCCTTGAGGCCTTCAAGCAAATTTTGCGCGCACCGCTGCCGACCCAAGACCCTTTTGAATACATCAAAGTCCTCGATGACAAGGTCGCCGCCTGGAACGAACTGATCGTGCAATATAAAGGAACCCCATACGAATACCTCGCCAGGGTCGAGGAGGAAAAGATCGATCGAGCCAAGGTGGCCTTTGCGGAAATCAACCGGCACAGGCTCAAGGACGGAAATCAGCTAGTGATCCTGGGCTACAGCCAGCTCATCACCAAGCACCGTCAGAGCAAGAACCGCTACTGGTATCTGCTGGATTTTGGTGATTACTATGTCAAAATTGCAAAAGAATACGCCGCCCAAAACGATCCAGAGGGGCTTAACTTTGACCCGGATACCTTTGATCAGATCGCAAAGTCGGCCCTCAAATTTTATACCGAGGTCTCCCAGCAAGACGGCATCACGGAAAAACTAGAGGCCAAAGGAAAGATCCAGAGCCTTCAAGCCCTAATGCAAAAGATAAGGAGGCTCAATCGGTGAAGAGAGGAGTCCGGCTAATACTCATTGCCCTGTTCTTCATCGGTCCCACCATAGGTTGGGCCCAGGAACCGTCGGGAAGCGGTGGTCTGCCCATCGAGAGGATCCTCGATCCATTACCCGAATTCAATCCGTTTGATGAACAGGTCCGTTATCAACCCCAGTATTTTCCCGACGCGACAGACAGAAGAATTCGTCAGGTACTCATCGACAGCCTCACCGACTCGAAGAAGCCCCTCCAGGATCATGTTCACTTTTTCAAAGAAAAAGACTCCGAGCTCATGGAGGAGAGGAACACGGTCACCGGATTGACGGAGCACGTCGTCGATCTTTACAACAATACCATTACTGACCGCCAGGGTTATTTGACTGCTCAAAAGCAGGCCTTCGATTCGGCTTCTTCTGAGGAACAGAAGAAACTCATCCGCTCAAGAATCCGCAATGACGAGCTGGCGCAGGCCAGTGTGCTGATGAGGAGAAGCAAGACCAACAAATGGGGATCCTTTGTGAACCAATTCCTCAAATCCGTGGATATCGTCAATATCCTTTCCGGGTCATATGCCACAGCCGCGGCTGACGCCACCATCTCCCAACTGGCAGCCTTGCGCTCGAAAGAGATGCCCTTTGAGGAACGGAAGGCCTTGGACCTCTATCTTCAATACCTCAAACGTTATCCCAACGACCCTCATAGAGAAGAGGTAGAAAAGATCGTAGAAGGCCTGCAAAAGAAAAAAAAGAAGGCTTTGACCCATCAGCACATCAAGGAGGCAGAAGAGGCCATGGATCAGGGTGAGCTCACCCGCGCTGAACTCCATTACGAAATGGCAGTCCTCATTGACCCTGAATCAAAGAAAGCAAAAGAGGGCTTCGACAAACTGAAGGAGCGGATGAAAAAGGAAAGTGACGAGAGGCAAAAACCCTTCTCGCTCCCGGACAAACGAATCCAATCCAACCGAATTCCAATCCATGACGCTCAACTTATCAATCTTCTGTATGCCTTGGTCCTTAGAAACCCAAAGTCAGTAGAAGCCTATGCCAAGGCCATAGAAAAGAGATACCCGGGGAGCTCCATCGGCGAATCGGCGAGAGAGGCTCGAGTGGTGGCCCTGGAAATCCAGGGAAAACACGAAGCGGCAAAGAAGATGTTAAAAAAGATCGCGCGATCTTCCAAGTCTCCCAAGCAGCGAAAAAGGGCCAAGGCCCTGCTGGAAAGTCCTGAGTATAATAAACTCGCCCTTCTCCATAAGGCCCAAAAACAGTACCAACTAGACACGGTAAGATACGTAGTGCTCGGGGAGAATTTCCTGGAAAAAAATCTGCTTCTCAGCGCTAGGCCCTTCATCTATCAAGGCGTTGGAGGGGTCAGCACCATGGGAATTGCCAACCTAATCTTCGTGAGCTCGAATCTCCTTCACGTCCTGACCGCTGATCCCATTTCAAACCAACCCATCATTGACAAGGGCGTTGCCTATATCCGGAGCCACCCCGATTCGGAAAGCGCAACCGATGTTTACCGAATCCTGGCCAAGGCCTATGAGGACGTGGGGGCCTATGACAAGGCCATTGCCTATTACAAAATGTTGGGTAAGGCCTCCGAGAAAAAGATCGCAAAATTAACAGAGACTGCAGGCAGTGCCCTCTTACAACGGGCAGAAAAAAGCCAAAGCAATACGATCAAGGAACTGTACTTGAGGTTGGTCGTCGACCTCTATCCAGAGAGCGCTGCCTCCAAGGAGGCCATTGGCAAATTGGCTCAACTGGTCAAATTAGAGAACCGAGGAACCCGCATCAGCAAGAAGTTCTTGATGGAGTACCCGGAACTTTACAATCTGCAGGGTCTTGGTTTGAAATCAACCCTCTTCGATGGCAACCCCAACAATATGGAACTGGCCGATAATGGGCTCAATCTCTTAAACAAAAGTGAGATTATGCTTCACTTTGAAACCCCATGGGGGTTTCGGAGTAAGGCCTACCTGGTGAGGACGGAGACCATCGAACGGTTCCAGCGTGCGCTCAGAAAAAGGCATTATGAGATTGCATTGGATGACGTCCACGTCCGAGCCAAAGGAAGCCCGGGAGGAATCACCCAACTTCCATCTGAGTTTCTCACGGTGAAGCGGGACCGCAAGGCAAGTGAATCGGACAACACCAACTTGACCCTAGTGAAGCGGGTGGGCGGTGATAAGCCCCCGACTTTCCAATTGGTTCTTGATTATACGCTCCCCACCGAGAATGAGAAGAATGGCGGAGGTAAATTCAGGCTCCCTACCCTCCAGGGAAGCGTATCCACTAGTGGTTTTAACCTTAGCGGTAACCTCCCCGAATCCATGGGAGGAGACAAAATTTCGCTTGGGACAGCCGGCAAGACACCCTTGGGAGGGCTACAACTGCCGATCCCATTGCTGCAGGACTTTATCCCAGTGGATTTCCTCCTTCAGGGAAGCACCGGACGACCCTCACTCATCCCCCAAATACACAGATACCGGACTAAAGAGGATAATACGCTTTACCGTTAAACAGAAAAAAGGTAGATAGAACTCGAGGAGCAGAGAGATGATTCGATCCAACGCTTTTACTGTCGCACACATGGAATGTTGTCTTTTAAAAGAGACGATCCCCGTACTGACGGACCTTTTAGCATTTGAGGTGCTATCGGAGGGTCCCCGTGAGACGACCCTAAGACACCCCAATACCCATTGGTTGCTGACCGTCCACGAGGGTGGCCCCACGTCGCCGGTAAAACAGATGCACAACCACTATGGAGTGCGTGTGGAAAAGAAAGTGGAAGTGGATGCGGCCTATGAGTACCTGACTGCCCATCAACAGGAATACGGTCTGGAGCAGATCGGGAAGCCGGACATCTCCCATGGCTCCTATTCCCTATATTTCTTGGAACCAGGCACCAATGGTTGGGAGATTGAGTGCTTCGAGGACGTGCTGCGTAAAGAGGTGAGTGGTACAAGGCTCGGTGGGGTCCGAGCCAAACACTGGGACAGGCCTCTTTCCGAGGACCGTTTTCCTGGTAAAGGCTATGTCCCTCAGGGCTTCACCCATGGCACCCTCGCCTCTGATGACTTGGAAGTTTCCAAGCGCTTTTATACCGAGGTCCTGGGCCTAGAGATCTTTAAAGCCTATGAGAAGGTGGTTTACCTAAAATATCCCCAATACAAATCCTACATCGTATCCCTCGCCCGGGAGGGGAAAAAGAATTACTCTGCCAACTTTCGCTTCACGGTATCCGTGGAATCTCAGGACGCCGTGGCCGAAGCCCATCGATGGCTCATGGAGTCCGGGCAAGAGTTCGGAGCTAAAGAGGTGGGTGAGATTCAGACCCAAGGGAACGTCTCGTCGTTCTTGCTCCGGGATCCGGATTCAAACTGCTGGGAGATCTCTTCTCCAAACTAAGGCCTTCGGATACACACAGTTAAGCTCCCGTGTGTATTCCTTGGCCCAACCCCATATCGCCCCCCTCCTCTAGCAGGTTGTCGAAGAAAGCTATTTGCAGGCGGGTCAAAACGGTCTCAGAGGCGAGGCTTCGACGCTGGCTCAGCCGAGCGGCGCGCGAAAAATCGATGAGCGGAGGCGTACTTAGGCGTTACGTTGGAGCGACTCCGCTGGGAGGGGGAATGATTCCCGCAGCGATCGAGCGCAACTATCCTAAACGCCTGCGTAAGGCAGGCTGGTGGCATATGGGTCTTTTTTAGAGGAGCGCCTGCGCCTAAGCGAAGATTGCCTTTCAGTTTTTGGAGCTTCTCAAAAGATTGTTAGATTGACTTCTAAGCCTCTTCGGTCTAGGAGAAAGGGCGATCCAATCCTTGCAGGTGTCGTGGGTGAAATCTCTCGCACGCCTATCGGACCGTTTCAAAGCCAAGAGTACAGAGGCGGAGGATAGGGTGAAGGCGGCAAAGGTCTACACCCTGCTGGCCCTGGATATCTGCAACCGAGATCGGATTGGCGCGGGCTAAGACAACCAGCATCGAAAGGCATCAACGGGAGGAGCTCAAATGGCCCTTTTTATTTCCTACGAAGACACGCTTAAGCTAAAGCTCGACATGAATGAGCTCATCGAACTCTTTGAAGAGGCCCACAGACTGCTCGCCCAAAACAAAGGGACCTATGGCAAAAGGCTTCGGGTGGTCTTCCCCCCTGTCACTGGCCTAGGTACGGGACGGCCGTGGACTCACGATATGAGAATTCTACCTGCCATTCTTCCGGGCATTGGTTCAGGACTTAGAGTCGGTACAACCAAAAAAGGAGACAA
>Ga0114947_10000157_pt1 | contig 20097 bp, 18 predicted proteins | sample CR02metaG_FD_99656 | JGI IMG/M metagenome (GOLD analysis project Ga0114947, IMG submission 99656) | Deep subsurface microbial communities from Mariana Trench to uncover new lineages of life (NeLLi) - CR02 metaG | ecosystem: Environmental > Aquatic > Marine > Ocean trench > Sediment ...
GACCTGCGACCTGCGCACTCGACTAACTAGGAGCATTCGTGTCAAACACGTTCGACGTGATCATTCTCGGTGGTCGACCGGCGGTTTAAGAATGAGCCATTCGGGCCGCCCAGTTGGGACTGGCGACGGCGGTGGTGGAAAAGGACAAACTCGGCGGGGTCTGCGTCAACATCGGCTGTATCCCGACCAAGGCGCTGTTGTACAGCGCCCTGGTGGCCAATACCATCGCCCACGAAGCCAAGAGCCTGGGCATCAGCGTGAGTGAGGTGTCTACCGATTACGGCGTCGCCATGAAGCGGTCCCGCCGGGTATCGGAGCAGAACTCCAAGGGCGTCGGGTTCCTCATGAAGAAGAACGAGATCACCGTGATCAACGGCGCCGGAACGCTGCAACCGGGCAAGAAGGTCGCCGTAGGGTCTGACGTTTACACCGCCACCAAGGGTGTGGTGATCGCCACAGGATCACGGGTGATGGGCATCCCTCCGGCGGGCCTGGACCTGGACGGCAAGACCATCATCAGCTCCGACGACGCGCTGTTTCTCGAGCAGGCCCCCGAGACAATGGCAGTGGTTGGCGCCGGAGCGGTAGGCTGCGAGTTCGTCGACATCTTCAACGCCTTCGGATCGAAGATCACGCTGATCGAAGCCCTGCCGCGCATCCTTCCACTGGAGGACGCCGAGTCGTCGGAGACCGTCGCCAAGAGTTTCAAGAAGCGGAAGATCACCACCATGGCCGGGGCCATGGTCAAGAGCACCACGGTCACCGACGCGGGGGCTACGCTGGCGGTGGACGCCGGCGGAAAGAGCCACACGGTCGAGGTGGCGGTGGTGCTGGTGGCCGCCGGACGTGCCGTCAACACCGAATCGATCGGCCTGGAGGCGGTGGGCATCGAACTGGATGAGCGCGGTTTCATCAAGGTCGACCGGGCCAGCCTGCAGACCGGCGTCGAAGGCTACTACGCCATTGGTGACGTGGCCGGCCCACCTATGCTGGCGCACAAGGGCAGCCGTGAAGGCACCGTCGTGGCGGAGCGACTGGCCGGGCAGACCCCGCACCCCATTTGGTACGACAACATCCCCCGGGTGACCTATTGCCACCCTGAAGTAGCCAGCATCGGCCTCACCGAAGACGAGTGCCGTGAGCAGGGTCTCGACTCCTTGGTGGGCAAGTTCCCGTTCAGCGCCAACGGGCGCGCCCGGGCGAGCAACGCCACGGACGGCTTCGTCAAGATCATTCGCGACAAAGCCTACGGCGAAATCCTGGGAGCTCATATCGTGGGCGCCGATGCCTCGGAAATGATCCACGAACTGGCCGTCGCGCGCCAAAACGAGTTCACGGTCGAGGAGATCGACCTGGCGGTCCACGCGCATCCGACCCTGTCGGAGGCCGTGGCCGAGGCGGTCCTCGATTCGATGGGCCGAGTCATTCATACGTGACCGATCCCCCGCGCCCACCACCCATCTCCATCGAAGACGAGGACCGCGTGGGTTTGGCCTTTCTGGCCATGGCCATTTCGGTCACCATCGGGATCGGACTCGTCACCGCGGCGCTGTGGGTCGTGAGCACGTTGCTGGCCGACATGCCGCCGAGCGACAGGCCCGTCATCGATGGGGCGCCATTCTACGTCCTCGTCGGCGGCACGATGCTCGGCGTCTTGGTGGCCGGACTCATTACCTGGACGCTCCTGTCCCCGGTACGCTCGACGTACCGGCGGGGCGGATTGTCGTTCGTCAGCGCGTTCGCCACCGCGGCAGGCATGCTGGTGACCATGCCCGTCAACCAACTGGCCGGGCGAACCGGGCTGGTGGGCATAGTGGCGCTGTGCGGGGTGGTCGCCCTGCTGCTGAGCCGGCGGCTGAGCGCCGTTCGCAACGATTCATGACCTCGCTGCTGACCGTGAATTTGGGGTGCCGCGATTACGGCGCCGTCCTGGCGCTCCAGCGCGACTTGTGTCAGGCACGGCTACACGGAGAGGCCGACAGCGACGTCCTGCTCCTGGTGGAACACCCGGATGTAATCACCCTCGGCCGGGGGACGAAGCCGTCTAGTCTCCCCCACGACTCGTCCGCCCTGCGCCGACTCGGCTACCAGGTCCACGAGATCGAGCGGGGCGGGGACGTGACCTACCACGGACCCGGTCAACTGGTGGGCTACCCCGTCCTGGACCTGCGCCAACACCGGGAGGATCTCCACTGGTACCTGCGGCAATTGGAGGCGGTCCTGATCGACGTGCTGGCGGTGTTCGATGTACCCGGGGAGCGTGTGGCAGGTTCGACCGGGGTCTGGACGCAGGGGAGAAAAATTGCCAGCATCGGCATCCACGTGAAACAGTGGGTCACGTTCCATGGATTTGCCCTGAACGTGACGACCGACCTGTCTCGATTCGAGAGCATCGTCCCGTGCGGCATCGACGGCGTGGTGATGACCAGTATCGCGCACGAACTGGGAAGCGACCACGCCCGCCCGACGCTGTGGTCCGAGGCCGTGACGGCCGTCGTCGACGCCATGGGCCGTACCTTTGACCGGGATGCCACACTCGTTCCGCTGGAAACGTTGCCGCAGTTCGGGTTCACACGGGTGTAGCCGCCGCGCGGTTGCCTTTGACGATCAATCGTATGATCGTTCCGGGTATGTCGATCACGCCCTCCGGGAAACCAGCCAAAGCGCAGGCTCAGGAATGCGCCGAAGAGATTCTCCGTGCCGCCGCGAGTTGGGCCAAGGAGGCGCCGGCGGAACTCACCCCGGCTATCCGCGCGGTGTGCATCCGCCTGGCGGAAATGGTCGCCGACCAGCGGCACTACCTCACACCCCTCCCCGAACCGCAGGAATCCGAACGCGGCGAAATGCTGGAGATGCTGGCCGACGGGCTTCGCAGTAAGCCGATCACCGATGGAATCGAACAGGACCTGCAGCAGTTGGCTGACCTCGAGCTTCGTGCCACCGGCAGTTGGGCCATAGTACCGACGGCCCAAGCAGAGTGGATCACCACGGCCATCCAGTTTCTCGACGGTCGCGCGTCCCAGCTCCCCGACGGTGAGCGACCCGATCCCTATTGGGCCGACGACGTCGTGGCCGGAATCATCGTGTCGGTCCGGGCCGTCATCGGCGTGGACGAACTCCAGGCCCGGTATGCCACCCCACCCAGCGCCAACCAGGTGCCGGAAGAGTCCTAAACCGGCTGGTCGGCGAACAGCTCGAAGAACCGTCCGAAGATCGCCACCCCATCCCACAATTGTTGCAGGTCGAGTTTTTCGTTGGGCGAGTGCAGCCCGTCGTCGGGTAGCCCCACGCCGGTGAGCAGGACGGGCGCCCCCCTGAGCCCCAGGCTGGCCACCACCGGGATCGACCCGCCCGACCGGATCGCGACCGGCCCCCGCCCCACCACTTCGGTAAACGCCTGGTCCAGGACGGCAAAAGCCGGCTGGGTGACGTCCACCTGGACCGGATCGGCCCCGTGGATGGGACGCACCTCGATGTCCGCGTAGTCTGGCGCCACGGCACGAACCGCCTCCTCGAGCTGTCCCAGTACCGTCTTCCACCGCTGGTTGGGGACCAGGCGGAGGCTGACCTTGGCGGTTGCGCGAGCCGGGATGACGGTCTTGGCACCCTCGCCGGTGAAGCCCCCCATGATGCCGTGGATCTCGAACGTTGGCAGAGCCCACAACCGTTCGAACACCGAGCGATCCTCCTGGCCGGCCAATGACCGGGCGGTGATTTCCTCGGTGAGAAAGTCGTCCATGTCGAACGGTAGTTCCTGCCACGACGCGAGCTCGGCCTCCGTCGGCGGTTCGACGGCCTCATACAGACCGGGGATGTTGATGCGGCCGTCCCGTCCCTTGAGGTCTCCCAGGATACGGCACAGCGTCTCCATGGCGTTGGGCGCGGCGCCGCCGTAGTTGCCCGAGTGCAGGTCCCGTTGCGCCGTGCGTACCTCGATTTCAGCGTAGCAGATTCCCCGCAGCGCGGTGTATACGGCCGGAATTCCCGGCGCGTAGTACGAGGTGTCGCACACCAGGATGGCGTCCGCTTCGGTGCGCTCGGGTTCCTCCTGCAGCAGGCGCTCGATGGAGTGCCCGCCGAATTCTTCCTCGCCCTCGATGATGAACCGGATGTTGAGCGGGGGGAGGCCGTCACCGTCACGCACGGCTTCGTAGGCCTTGAGCAGGCAGTACACCTGCCCTTTATCGTCGACCGCACCGCGAGCGAACAGTTTGCCGTCACGCACAGTGGCTTCGAACGGCGGGCTCTTCCATTCGTCCAGCGGATCCGGCGGCTGCACGTCGTAGTGGCCGTAGATCAACACCGTAGGCTTCCCCGGGACGGGCGGACTCTCGGCCCACACGATGGGGTGGCCGCCGCGATCGAGTTGCTCGACTACTGGAAAACCCAGACGTCGCAGCTCATCGGACACCCAATCTGCCGCCCGCTGGCAATCGGCGGCGTGGTCGCTCAGCGTGCTGATGCTGGGAATGGCAAGAAATTCACCGAGTTCGGCAAGCATCCGGTCACGTTCGCGCGAAACGAATTCACCATCCACGAGACACTCACGGTAGGAGACATTGATCGACGCCAAACAGGGGGAAGGTACACAATTTCGGGTGCGGCGCGAGACCGATTCACCCGGTACAACAGCCCTCTAGCGCTCGCGCGTCCCAGCGATACATTCGCCCAATGTTCACCACCTCGCAGTTTCGCGTTTTCGCCACGGAGCCCGATGAACGGGCACTTGCCACGGCGCGTCGCCTCATGCATGACGGCCACCTCGAGGCGGCAGAGGACGCGTACCTCGAACTGCTCGACACCCAACCGGACGTGAAACTCGCCTGGGGTGAATACTTCACCATGCTGCGCAACGCCCGGCGCTTCGAGGAAGCCCTTGCCTTGTCGGCGCAGGCGGCGGATCACTTCGGTGACGATGCGTTCCCAGCCACCATCAAGGGAGCGGCACTGGTGGAGCTCGGCCGATATCGCGAGGCGCTCGTGGCCCTGGAACACGCGGCCTCGCTCGACCCCGGCCTGGCGCTCGTGTGGCACGAAGCGGGGTACGCCGCCTATCGACTGGGCGAGTACGGCCGGGCCCTACTGGCTCTCGATCGGGCCTTTGCCCTCGAGCCCCACAGCGGCACGCTACACCTGAGAGGGAAGATCCTCCGCACCGCGGGACGGTATCTGGCGGCGGAAGTCGCATTCCAGGGGGCAGCCGAAGCCGCCGAATTCGACGAACAACTGGCCGAAGCGATCCGCCAAGTGGCGGTCACCCGCCGATACGCCCTGTTCGGCCCGACCAAGCCCATCGACCTCCATGAATCGCGCCACTGGTTCGCCGAGACCGGCGCCGTCCCGCTCACCTATCACGCCGACCTCCGCGCGCCGAGCGACGAAGACCTGGTCCGGGGTTTGGCCCAGTTCGCCAGCGAGCAGGAGTGGCGCTTCACCACCATCTACCAAGTGGACGCCTGGCCCGGCTGGTCGATCCTGGCCGACGAACTCGGCCTCGAGACCGCGGCCGACGCTCACTTCGAGGACGCCGCCGTACCGCTGGTCGTCGCACGCCAACCCCAAACCGGGGAGCCGGTGTGGGACGATGCAGTTGCCTTCGTCCGGCGGGCACAGGCCGGCCTGGTGTTCGTGCTGCACCAACCGACCGATCAGGAGCCGGCCGACATCTTCGGCGTCCTCGCCGGGCAGGACGGGGTCATGTTGGACCTGGCCACGGCCTCCGAAGTGGTACAGCACCCCAACAGCGTGCTGCAGGACCGACGCTTGTGGCCGTCGGAGGCCGCCGCCGGAGCATGACGCTGGTCGATGCGGTCCGTGGCGACATCAGGGCCGAAACCGTCGATGCCGTCGTCAACGCGGCCAACGGGACCCTGCTAAACGGCTAGTCCCCGTCCCCTTCCAGGCGGCGCTCGAGTACCACGTAGGCGCTGTCGCCCGGCACTCCGTCCAGCAACTCGGTGATCGCGGCCACCGCCAGGCTCACGCTGCTGTCGTGAGCCTGATACCAATCCTCGAACAGATACAGCTTGGTGCGGTAGATCCGGCGGGACACGATCCGGGCGTTGTTGATCTGGCGGGGCTGGCGGTCCTCGACCCGGAAGGTGAGCAACTGCGGGCCGACCGAGTCCGCCAGGAACTCTCCCGCCCAGGCTCCTACGGTCTCCCGGCCAACCTCCAATTCGAGGGAATCAGGAGGCGGCTCCCGGTGATACAGGCTGTCGAGCTTCTGGGTGAGCCGGTCGTAGTAGGATCCCAGCGCCACCTCATCCGTCCACCGGGCCCGAGCCCTCGCCGCCAGCAGACTGTCTCCCTCCCCTTCGAAGAACTCGGCGGCAGACAGGTACCCCACCATCTGAGCCAGACCCTCGTTGAAGGGTACCGCGCTACTGACGAAGAGCGTGTTGTGGGTTATCTCGTGGAACACCAGCGCCGCGAGCTCGACCGAATCGCGAGTCAGCGCGGTCGAGAGCAATGGATCATTGAACCATCCCAGGGTAGAGAAGGCGGCCGAGGGACGCAGGTAGCTGTCGAACCCCCGTTGGTGCAGATCGGCCGCCGCCCGGTGGGCCATCTCGAAATCGAAGAACCCCTTGTAGGGAACGCGGCCCACGATGGGGTACTTCCACGTGTAGGGACAGAGGCAATCCTTGGGTGCGGCCGAAATGACCAGGAGGAGAGTGTCTCGCTCCACGTCCACGTAGGTGGTGTACGTCTCCTTGGCATCGAGACCGAGCGCTTCGGCGTAGTCCCTGACCTCCACAACCAGCGTCAGCAGGTCGCGCACCGCGGGGTCGGTGTCCGGGTCGGCCACCACGGTGGCGATCGGCGTGCGCGCCCGGAGGATACGGGTTTCCTCGAATCCGGCACGCGTCAGGTAACGCACCTCATCGCTGGCGATGTAGGCGGTACCATAGCCCAGGAACAGCACGCCCACGAGAATGGCGAGCAGCATGATGAACCTCCGCATCACAGAGTCAGACGAATGCCCAGCCGATGGGCCCCACCGCCGAAGACCGACTCCTCCTGGTAGGCGTAGTCGATGTCGACCGGGCCGAGCACCACGGTGCCCCCAACCGACCAGTTACTCTGGCCGGTAAGGGGACCCCGGCCTCCGTAGCCGAGTCGCGCTTCGACCCCGATGCCGTTGAAGACCAGGCCGGCCTCGCCGGCGATGATGGTGCGGCTGTCGAATCCCTCGGTCCATACGACTTCGATGGTACCAAGCAGCCTGGTGGTGCCTTGGGGATCGACCAGATTGAGCGACGATCCAAACCGGGTGGTGGCCGGGAGCACCATCCCCGGGGTCAATTCTGGTTGTCCGATGTTCTGCACGCTCAGCGACAGAGCGAAGATATCGAAGATGGCGATGATGACAGAGGCATCACCGGTGGTTGCGCTGGATGTGACCGCCGACGAGTCGCGCACCGTGACTTGCTTGACGGCTCCGGCGAAGGCGAAGAGCCCGAACCGATAAACTACGCTCCCAATCAGCAGCTTGTTCTCCTCCTGGGGCGAGCCCTGGGCCAGGCTCAGATGCTGATACCCCGCAGCCAAGTGAAACTGGCCGACCCGCACAGCTCCAGCCAGACTCGTTGCAGCGGCCGGATCCGGGATTCGTCCGGCCATGCCCTCGAAACCTGCCCGCCGCACGATGGCCAAGCCGGCGGCATTCACGAACACCGTGCCGGCGTCACCCACCAGCGCCGTCGATGCCCCGGCCAGTCCGGCGGACCGAACCGTGGGCGGGAGTAGCGTGACCCAGGGAACCCCGGGTTGCTGCCCGGCAACGGGCAGCGCCCAACTCGCGAGTGCGAGTAGTGCGCCACCGGTAGCCGCGGCGCGGCGCCGCAGGCCGAGCGGCCGGTTTCGCCGTTGGCAGGTCGTGAGCGGAACAGGAATCTTACTGGACACGGAAGCTGTAACATAAAGCAGGACAATGCCTTTGACAATTCCGCGGCGGCCGGATAGGTTCCCTGCAGACTCGGTTTGCCGCGTCGGAAGGGCCGGATAGAGGCCGCACGCGCTGCCCAGCCGTTCCGACCGTTTGACTCATCCGAGACGCCTCGACCATCCCTCGCGCAGCCAGGGTCCCGCCGAATCGTTCGACGGGCGTCGAGCGTCTATGCCGCCTTGGTGGTTCGCCACCGGGCTGATTCGACGAGCATGGCTTTCGTCCATCTTCACACCCACAGCGAGTACTCCCTTCTCGACGGGGCCAATCGGCTCCCGGAGTTGGTGTCCCACGTCAAGTCGCTCGGCATGGACAGCCTGGCGGTAACCGACCACGGGAACATGCACGCCGCCTGGCACTTCTACGAGGAGGCCAAGGCTCAGGGGATCCGGCCCATCCTGGGCTTCGAGGCCTATCTCTCATTCGGACCACGCGGCGAGCAGCAGCGGCCCTCGTGGGCTCCGGCCAACTACAGCCATCTGGTGCTCCTGGCCAGCAACACCGAGGGCTACAAGAACCTCGTCAGGCTCACCTCCATCGGATACACGGAGGGTTTCTACCGGCGTCCCCGCATCGACAAAGAGGTGTTGGCCCAATACTCGGACGGCATCGTGTGCCTGGCCGCGTGTCTGTCCGGAGAAATCGCGCTGTACCTGCGCCAGGGAAATTATGAAGAGGCCAAGCGGTCGGCCGAGTGGTTTGCCCAGACGTTCGGGCCGGACCGGTTTTGGCTGGAAATCCAGAAACACGGAATTCCCGAAGAAGCGGTCGTGGCCGAGGGAATGCTGCGGTTGGGGAAGGACTTGGGGATCGGGGTGCTCGCCACCAACGACGCCCACTACCTGCGGCGGGACGACGCCCAGGCGCACGACGTGCTACTGGCGATCGCCACCGGCAGCGATCTCGACGACCCCAACCGGTTCCGTTTTACCGGCCAGGAGTCGTACGTCAAGTCCGAGGCGGAGATGCGGGCCCTGTTCCCCGATGACGGCGAGACCATCGACGCCACTCAGCAGGTGGCCGACATGTGCGAGTTCGACTTCGAACAGCGCTACTTCCTTCCCGAGTTTCCCCGCCCGGAGAACTACGCCACCGACGAAGCGTTGCTCGAGCACTTGGGACGCGAGGGGCTTCACCATCGCTATGGTGATCCGTTGCCGGACGCGGTAGAGGAGCGGTTCACCTACGAACTCGGCGTCATCAACACGGCGGGGTACGCCGGCTATTTCCTGATCGTGCAGGACTTCATCGCTGCCGCCCGTGAGCGGGACATCCCGGTGGGACCGGGACGCGGCTCCGCAGCCGGATCCATCGTGGCCTACGCCCTGGGCATCACCAAAGTCGATCCGCTCGCCTACGACCTCCTGTTCGAACGGTTCCTGAACCCCGAACGCGTGTCGATGCCCGACATCGATATCGACTTCTGCTATGAGCGGCGGGGCGAGATCATCGAGTACGTACGGCAGCGTTACGGCCAGGACAGCGTGGGCCAGATCATCACCTTCGGTACCATGAAGGCTCGGGCCGCGGTGAAGGACGTGGCGCGGGTGCTGAAGATCCCCCCGAGCGAGGCGGACAAGATCACCAAACTGATCCCTTCGGGTCCGGCCTACAGTCTGACCATCCCTGAGGCGGTCAAGAAGATCCCCGAGCTGAGGGACCTGGCGGCCTCGGCGCCGGTCTATCAGCGGATGATCGATCTCAGCTCGCGGATCGAGGGGATTTCGCGACACGCGTCGGTCCACGCGGCCGGCGTGGTGATCGCTCCCGGGCCCCTCCGGGAATACGTCCCGGTGTGCACGGCTCCCGGCAAGGGCGCGGGCCAACGGCAGAGAGGCGAGAACGCGATCATCACCCAGTACGACATGGTCGCGCTCGAGAAGGTTGGCATGCTCAAGATGGACCTTCTCGGGCTCAAGACGCTCACCGTAATCCACGACGCGGTCAAACTAGTCCACGACCGGCATGGCGTTGATCTCGACATGGATACGCTGGCGCTGGATGACGATGCGGTCTACCAGTTGCTGCGGAGCGGCCGGACATCGGGCGTGTTCCAGTTCGAGTCTCCGTTGGCCACCGAGACGCTACGCAACATGAAGTGCGACCGGTTCGACGACCTGGTGGCGTGCAACGCCCTTCTCCGGCCGGGCCCCCTGGATGCCGGAATGCATACGGTATTCATCCGGCGCAAGCTAGGTAAGGAACAGGTCCGCTACCCCCATCCTGCGCTGGAAGAGGTACTCAAGTCCACCTACGGCGTGATCACCTATCAGGAACAGGTGATGCGCATCGCCAACGTGCTGGCGGGGTTCAGCCTGGCCGAAGCCGATGTGTTGCGCAAGGCCGTGGGCAAGAAAGACGCGGCGCTCATCCGCCGCGAGTTGGCAGGGTTCATCAAACGCGCCGTCGCCGCGGGGCACGATCGCAAGGTCATCGAGGATATCGCCGGCCAGATCGAGACGTTCGGCCGTTACGGATTCAACAAGTCCCATTCGGTGGCCTATTCGATCATCTCCTACCAAACGGCGTGGCTCAAGACTCACTACCCAGCCGAATTCATGGCGGCCCTGTTGTCGTCTGAAATAGGCACCACGGACAAGGTGGTGCAGTACATCAACGAGGCGCGGGAGATGGGGCTCGAGGTGCTGCCGCCCGATATCATCGAGTCCGGCTTCAAGTTCACCGTCGTGGGCGACACCCGCATCCGCTTCGGGCTCGGCGCCATCAGGAACGTCGGTGCCGGTGCCATCGAGTCGATCATCGCCGCGCGCTCAGCCGATCAGGACGCGATCCGGTCGCTGGCGGAATTCGTGGAGCGGCTCGACGTCCGGTTGTGCAACAAGCGGGTCCTGGAATCGCTCATAGCCAGTGGCGCGTGCGATTCCCTCGGCGGACACCGGCGGCAACTCATCGAAGCCCTCGATAAAGCCATCAGCGAAGCCCAACTCAAACAACAGGAACGGGCATCAGGCCAGGAATCCCTGTTCGGCGATACCGGCCAACCTGTGGCTATCGCCGAGACGCCCCTCCCTGACGTGCCTCCGTGGTCCGAAGCGGAGCGCTTGACGCGCGAGAAGGAAGTGCTGGGGTTCTTCATCTCCGGACACCCACTGGCCAAGTTCCGCCGCGAGGTCGAACTCTTCGGAACCAGGACCACGGCTACGCTGGGTGAGTGGAGCGAGCATCCAGTCGCCATCGCCGCGGTGATCACCGGCGTCAAGCGGCAGATCTCCAAGAAGACCGGCAAGGAGTACGCCCGACTGGTGCTCGAGGACTTCCACGGCACGGCGGAGGCGATCGTATTCCCGGCCACCTGGGCCAAGCTCAACCAGGCAGTGGTACCCGACGCGGCCATGCTCCTCACAGGCGGCTACAGTACCCGCGACCGCGGTGAGGAGCGGGTACCCTTCGTGGTGGAATCAGTGCGCCCACTGGACGAATTCCGTCCGGCGGGCGACGTTGCCGTCAGCCTGCGCTGGCGCAAGCTCGAAGCACCCGACCCAGAGGCCATCCGTGCGGCCGCGGCGTTGTGCGCGGCGCACCCAGGGCCAGCGCCGGTCTATATTGAATGGAGTGACGGGAACGGTGAGGCCATGAGACTCCGATCGCGGCGGATGCGGGTGGCCGCCGAGGACGAATTGGTCACCGCGCTGCAGGGGATCCTCGGCGTCGAGTCGGTTCACTACGTGAAGGCGAAGTAACCATGGCCACCGCGTACACGTTGGAATTCGAGAAGCCGCTGCTCGAACTGGAGCGGGAAATCGACGACCTCAAGCGGGTCGGCACCAAGCGCGACATCGACATCTCCCAAGAACTCGAACAGCTCGACACCAAGCTCGCGGTGTTGCGGCAGCACATCTACCAGCACCTCACTCCCATCCAGCGGGTCCAGGTGGCCCGACACCCACGCCGCCCCTATAAGCTCGACTACCTGAGCACGATTTTCACCGATTTCATCGAGTTGCACGGCGATCGTCACTTCCGGGACGATCCGTCCATCGTGGGCGGGTGGGCCCGCATCGGCGGCTTGTCGGTCATGGTCATCGGTCATCAAAAGGGGCGAGACACCAAGGAAAATCTCAAACGCAATTTCGGGATGCCCCACCCGGAGGGGTACCGTAAGGCCCTCCGGTTGATGCATCAGGCGGCCAAGTTCTCCGCTCCCGTCGTCACCCTCATTGACACACCGGGAGCCTATCCCGGCCTGGGGGCGGAAGAACGCGGCCAATCGGAGGCGCTGGCGCGGAACATCGTGGAGATGGCGGCGCTGCCGACCCCAATCGTGGCGGTGGTCATCGGCGAGGGGGGCTCGGGTGGCGCCTTGGCGCTGGGTGTGGCCGACCGCATCCTGATGCTGGAGAACTCGGTGTACTCGGTCATCTCGCCGGAGGGGTGTGCCGCCATCCTGTGGAAGGACGCCTCGCAACGGGAGCGTGCGGCTGACGCACTCAAACTCACCGCCCCCGACCTCGAACGGCTGGGAGTAATCGACGAGATCGTCGAAGAACCGATCGGCGGAGCGCACACAGATCCTGAGGCGACCGCCGAAGCACTCAGGGAATCATTGATCCGCAATCTGGCCGAGCTGCGCAAGCTCAAACCCGACAAATTGGTCCGCCGACGAGCGGAAAAATTTGGCAGAATCGGCGCGTATTCCGAGGCATAATGCCCCAAACGATAGAAGTCCGGTTCAAGGGAACCCGGCGCGGGTTTTTCCATTGGACCGATAAAGAAAACAACCCACGGCTAAACGACGCGGTGATCGTCGAGGTCGAGCGCGGCAAGGACCTGGGGCACATCAGTGCCGTGGGGGAAGTTGCCCTCAAGAAGTGTGGCACGGCCTGTAACGGCTGTCCGTCCTCCAAAGCACCCTCGACATCCGACGAACCCAAAGCGGTCCTGCGGCGTGCCTCGAGCAACGAGGTCCACACGGCCGTGCACCTACGACGGTCCGAGGAGGAGGTGCGGCGTAAAGTCCTCGAGCGGGTCAAGCATCACGGGCTGGCCATGAAGGTCAGCGACACGGAGTGGCAGTGGGACCGTAACAAGCTGACGGTGTTCTTCACCGCCGAGAAGCGGGTCGACTTTCGAATGCTGGTCCGGGATCTGGCGGCCCTCTTCCGCACCAGGATCGACCTGCGCCAGATCGGAGCCCGGGATGAGGCGGCCCAGCTCTCGGGCGTGGGCCGGTGCGGCCGGGAATATTGCTGTTCCTCGTGGCTCACAGAACTCTCACCGGTGAGCCTCAGGCTGGCGAAAGACCAGGGTCTGGCGCTCAACCCGGCCCAGATTTCCGGTGGCTGCGGCCGGCTGCTGTGCTGCCTCAAGTACGAGCACGACTTCTACGTCACCTCCCGCAAGCGGTTCCCCAAAGAAGGGAAAACGCTGCAGACTGCACTGGGAGATGAGCGGGTCGTCTCGGTCGATATCCTGCGCGAGCGGGTTAGTCTGCGCGGTCCCGACGGTGCCTCGCGCATCATCCCCCTCCTGCAGTTGCGCGAGGAGATCGCATCGATTCCGCGGAGTCCCGCGGTCCCAGCTACAGCGCACCAGGACCCGGCCGAGGCGCCCCGGCCTGAGGCCCAAGCCGAGACCCCGGCCCACGAGGAGAAGCCCCCGGTGGAAGGCGAACCACCGAGCGACCCGGCTGCGGCGCGCAGGCAGAGACACCGGCGCGGCAGGCGGCGCCGCCGGAGACCCGGCGATTCCACCAACCCAGAGGGCTGAGTGTCCAAGTTCTACCTCACCACCGCCATCGACTACTCCAACGGCGACCCTCACCTGGGACAAGCGATGGAGAAAATTGGCGCCGACTGCATTGCCCGCTACCGGCGGCTGCGCGGTGACGAGGTCCATTTCCTCATGGGTATGGACGAACATAGCCAGAGCGTCATCCAGGCGGCGGAGGACAACGGCGTAGAACCCCAGGTGTGGGTCGACCGCATGGCCGAGCGGTTTGCCGACTTCTGGGCCCGGTTGCACTGCAGCCACGACGACTGGATCCGAACCACCGAGCCGCGACACGCCCGGTCGGTACAGGCGTTGCTCTCCCGCATTCAGGAGCACAACCCGGACGATCTGTTCCTGGGCCAATATGAAGGTCTCTATTGCATCGGGTGCGAGGAATTCAAACAGGGCAGCCAGATCATCGACGGCCACTGCGTGGAACACCCGACCCTAGACCTGAAGGAAACCAAGGAGGCCAACCACTTCTTCCGGTTGAGCCGCTATGGAGACCGACTGTTGGAGTTGATCACCAGCGGTGAGTTTTCGGTCGAGCCGGCCATCCGCCGCAACGAGGTTCTGCGCCTCATCGAGTCGGGTCTGCAGGACATCTCCATTTCGCGGTCGCGCTTTCCATGGGGCATCCCCTTCCCCGGCGATCCGGATCATACGGTATACGTCTGGTTCGACGCGCTGATCAACTACCTGTCGGGTACCGGCTTCCCCGATCCCGGGTACGACAAGTTGTGGCCTGCCGATCTCCACATCATCGGCAAAGGCATCAGCCGATTCCACTGCGTCATCTGGCCCGCCATGCTGATGGCCGCCGAGATGCCGTTGCCCAAGGAGGTGTGGGCCCACGGGTACGTCCAGTGGGAGGGCGCCAAGATGTCGAAGACGGCGGGAATCGGCGTCAGCCTCGGGAGCGCCATCGAGCGGCACGGACCGGACCCGTTGCGTTACTTCCTCATGCGCGAAATCGGCTTCGAGGGCGACGGCAATTTTACCTGGGATCGGTTCGACGAGCGCTACACGGCCGATCTGGCCGACGGACTCGGCAACTTGGCGTCGCGGGTCCTGGCGATGCTGGGCAAGTACCGAGACGGGCGCGTTCCCGACGCGCCGGCGGACACGACCCTCGACGCCAGTGGCGGTGAAGTCGTGGCGCGCTACCAGGCGTTGATGGACGACCTCGACCTGCGCGGGGGTGCCGAGGCGGCGTGGTCACTGGTGTCGGCCGGCAACCTGTTCGTTACCCAGACCGCCCCCTGGGCCTTGGCCAAGGCCGGGCAGGATGCCGAACTCGACTCGGCCTTGACCAGTCTGGCCCGGTGCCTGTACCGACTGGCCGTGCTAGTGAGTCCGTTCATGCCCGAGAAGAGCGACGAACTGTGGAGCGCCCTCGGACAGGAAGGAACCGCCGCCGCGGCGAGGTGGCAAGACCTGGCGAACCCACCGGTTATCGGGGCCCAAACGACCAAGGGTGCAGCCCTGTTCCCCAAGGCAAACACACCATAAAAATATTTGACAGTCAAAGAGTTAGACGTGTCATTCGGAATCTTGACACCCCTTTTTGCTGGGCGCATCTTACCACCCGCTGCCGCTCCCCCAGCCGAGGAGACCGGCAACTGCGTAGTCTATAACTTGTTGATAGATAGTGACTTAACCGAAGGTGTCCCGAATGGGCAAACGCCGCTGGACATTGGTGGTAGTGCCGCACGGAACTGGAGCCTCCACCAGGCTGCAGGTTTCGACGGCCGTCCTGAAGATGATCGCCGGGGGAGCAGCGACGCTGCTCGTCGCGGCGCTCGTGTTCGGGTACCTCACGGTGTCCCGCAAGGTCGATCTGACGCGCGCGGCACAGCTCGAGCGTGAGAACGTCCTCCTGGCGGAAGAACTCGGTCGTCTTCAGAGTCAACTGACGTGGGTCACCGACACCATCAACGAAATTGCCTTGCGAGACAGCCGCTACCGGGTGCTGGCCGATCTCGACCCCATCGATCCCCAAGTGCTCCAAGCCGGTATCGGCGGCCCTGCCGAGCCGGGCTACGATGACGCGCTCTCCCGAGCGGGGGTACTGGGACAGCGGGCCACGGAAGTCAGAGTCGATCTCAACGCCCTGATTCGGCGAGCCAATCTGCTGGCCTCGTCGTTCGACGAAGCGATGGACAGTTTGGCGTCGCACAACCGCCGGTTGGCGGCCACACCGTCCATCATGCCGACCCAGGGGTGGCTCTCGAGCAGCTACAAGGCCATGCGCATGCACCCGATCCTGCACTACGCACGGCCGCACAAGGGCATCGACATCACCGCGCCCAAGGGCACGCCCATCCAGGCACCCGCCGGCGGTGTGGTGACGTCCACCGGGTGGCGTTCAGGCTTCGGCAACACGGTCACCATCAACCATGGATACGGCGTGGTCACCAAGTACGCCCACGCCTCGAAGATCCTGGTCAAGTCGGGCCAGCGAGTGAAACGGGGAGACCGGATCGCCCTCATCGGCAAGACCGGCCTGGCGACCGCACCGCACCTCCATTACGAGGTGCACGTCAACGGCCGGGCAGTGAACCCACAGCGCTATGTCCTTCCCGAGGAAATAGGCGGATAGTCCAGAGAGGGTACCCTCCAGTGCCTTGAGGCCTCCCGGCCAGTGGTCGGGGGGCCGCTCTGTTTTCGGCCCGGTCATTGGTACCCCGGCAGTGGCCCCGTTAGCTTTGGTGGTGCTTCGACGACCCCTTCTCGACGGACGGCTCATGCCCCGAAACACCATCCTCCGTTTGGTGAGCCTGACGGTGCTTCTTGCGGCCTGTAACGGCCCACGGGAGGTGACCGTCGAGGTCATGGTCCTCGACCTCGATGCCAACCCCATCGTCGCGCCCAACCTCCCGCTCGTCATCCTGCCATACGACCGCGACAGCCTGCTGGATTTGCTGGAGCGGCAAGCCGCGCGGCCGCGACCGCATGTGGCCACGCTCGACAGCCTGTTCGCAGCCTTCCGGGTACCCTATCTCGAGGTTGCCCGAGCCGCACACGCGGTAGATCGCTACCGTGATTCCATGACTACCCTCAAGACGGCCATGGACACCCTCCCCCGAGGGGACGAGGCTTACCGGCTCCGCTTCCAGCTGTTTGCCCAGTTGAGCGACTCGCTCGAGCGGTCGGAAGCGCGGCGGGAACGGGCTACCACCGCGCTGCGACGAGCCCGTCGGACGTTCGTCCCCCTGAACGACAGCCTCCGCCAGGAGGTCAGGGATTGGGAAGAGACCACCTTTCGTGGCTACGATTCCCTGGTCACGGCCCTGGCGGACCGGACCGACCGGACAGGGCTGACCGACACAACCGATAGCGCCGGGCACGCCACCATGCGGGTCGGCCGGGGCGCGTGGTGGGTGTACGCCCGCGCCTGGGACGTAGAAGACCCGAACTCCGAGTGGTACTGGAACGTTCAAATAACAGGCGATACCGTCAGGCTCGACGACCGCAACGGCAACAGACTCCCGACTTACTGAGATCCCATGAAGCCCACCGACTCCCCAACTCCGATTCGACACCACCGGCTCGGCGTCGTGGCCGTCCTGGCCCTGGCCGTCTCCCTCGGCACCGGTTTCATCTTCGCCCCGTCTGGAACCCAAGACACCCAGCAGGACCCGTTGGCCCCGCGGTCCAAGGGGTCGCCCCAGGCGCCGATCACGGTATACGAGATGTCGGATTTCCAATGCCCGTACTGCCGCCGTCACGCCGTCGAGAGTTTCCCGCTCATCGAAGCGGAGTACATCGAGACCGGCAAGGTCCGTTGGGTCTACGTGAACTTCCCCATCCCTTCGCTGCACCCCAACGCCATTCCCGCAGCCCAGACGGCGATGTGCTCGGCCAACCAGGGTGCCTTCTGGCCGGTCCACGACCTGCTGTTCCTCCACCAGGACACCTGGGCCCCACTCCAGGAACCGGGCGAGTTCTTGCTGACGCTGGCCGACTCGGTGGGGATCGACAAGTCACTCCTGGCCGAGTGCCTCCAATCCGAGGCCACCCTGCCGCAGATTGAAATCGATGCCCAGGGAGCGGTCAAGGCGGGGGCCACCAGCACCCCGACGTTCTACATCGAGGGCGGACTCCTGGTGGGCGCCCAGCCAGTGGAAGTGTTCCGCATGGTGCTGGACTCGATCTACGACGAGAAGGTGGGTAGCGAGTAGTGCGTAGGGAAACGGGGAGAAGAGGGCTAAGAGGGCTAATGCGTCTTTTCCCTCTTAGCCCTCTTAGCCTTCTTAGCCCTCTCCTCCTACCCACTCAACGCCAAGAACACGTCGTACAGCGCATGGGTCCAGGCAGTGATACCAAATCCCCGCAAGAGGTACAGCCCGCTGAACAGGACTCCAGCGATGGTCCGGAACGTGAACGAGGCCAGCTCGAAGGGGTCACCATAGGGACCGATATAGTGGAACGCTGAGAAGATCAGAGCCCCGACGGCGACCGCGAACACGCCCGCGCGCCGCGGCCCCCACCCGAGCCCCTTTCGGGCCAGCAGGGCCAGACCCCCCACCAACACCACCCTGAACAACAGTTCCTCATACAGACCGGCTCCGAGCGAGATCATCAGTTGCGTGGGGAGGCCGAACTGGTCGAAGGGACCGGCGGCCAGCGGGGTCCACTGGCCCAGCACCAGCGCGGTGAGCATGCTGGTGACGCCGCCGAACAGCATGGCGTAGCCGATGGATTCGGCGCCCATCCACAGGAACACTACTCCGTGCGGCCGACCGTTGAGCCGCACGTCTTTGGCCACGCGGATGGCTCCCCCACCCACCAAGAGCACACCGAAGACGACCAAGCCCCACCAGCCGCCCATGGCTATGAACAGGCTCTTGAGAAGCACGTCGGCGCCGTTTCGCACGCCCGCGATGGCATCGTGGCTCAACGAGAAGGCCAGCAGTTCGTACATCAGCAACAGCGGCAGTACGAACACGAGGTTGTATCGGGGCATCCGCGAGTCATGCCGGTACCCCGAGGGCGCCCGGAGGGTCATGCCCCAAGATAACCAGGCTCAGCGAATTGCCGGTTGACGGACAGCCCGGAAGGCGGTGACATTCCCGCCCGATGACACGAACCTCACTATGGTACCGGGCCGGCCTGCAGGCGGCCCGACACCTCGTCCCCCTGGCGACACCGCTGTCGCCCAAACTCAAGCAGGGTCACACCGGCCGGCTTGGGGCCGTGGAGTCATTGCGGCGCTGGGCCGATGCAGCGCGCGACCCCAGCCGCCCGCTGGTGTGGTTCCACGCATCGTCGGTAGGAGAGGGCCTTCAGGCCGGCGTGGTTCTCGAGGCCCTCAGGCGCCGCCACCCCGGCTGGCAATACGCTTACACCCACTTCAGTCCTTCGGCCAGCGAGTTGGCCCGATCGCTCCCGGTCGACATAGCCACTTACCTGCCATACGACGTGGGCACGGAGGTCGATGCAGCCCTCGAGGCACTCCGGCCGGCGGCGGTGGTGTTCACCAAGCTCGACCTGTGGGCCGAACTGGCGTGCCGGGCGGATCAACGGGGCAGCCGGGTCATGCTGGTGGCCGGGACGGTGCGGTCCGGCAGCAGTCGCCTGCGATGGCCGGCACGGACGCTGCTCCGATCCGGCTATCAGGCGGTGACCGTGGCCGGCGCCATCGCCGATGAGGACGCGGCACGGCTGGAACGCCTGGGAATACCACACGGGCGGATCCAGGTGACCGGCGATCCGCGCTACGACTCGGTCGCCCAGCGGGTGGCGGCCGTGGCGACCGACGATCCCCTCCTGCAACTCGGCGTCGAGGGACCGACCATGGTCGCGGGATCGACCTGGCCGGAGGACGAGCGGGTGCTCCTGCCGGCGTTCCAGCAGGTGCGCCAGGCCAGACCGGACGCCCGGCTGATCGTGGCTCCGCACGAACCGACCGAGCGGCACCTCACGCGGCTGGAGCGCGCCGCCCTGGACCTGGGCTTGCCGGTGGCACGGTCGAGTGCCGCCCCCGCCCCCGACGGTGCCCCGGTGCTACTCATCGACCGGCTGGGCATCCTGCAGACGGTGTACGGTGCCGGGCGGATGGCTTACGTCGGTGGCGCCATGGGGTCCAGGGGCATCCACTCGGTACTCGAGCCGGCCGCCTGGGGCGTTCCAGTCGCCTTCGGACCCGGGTGGGACTACAGCAGGGACGCCGGGTTGCTGCTCGAAGCTGGGGGAGCGAGAGCGCTTGGGCGGCGGGACCCGGTGACCGATATGACCGGGATCTGGCTCGACTGGCTCGAGAACGAAGAAACCCGCCAAGCCCAAGGATGGGAGGCCCGCCGGGTTTTCACGGCCGGCCTCGGCGCCGCCGAGCGAACCGCCGGGCTCATTGCCGATGGGCTACTCGACGACGGTCCCCTCGACGGTCACCGACCGGGTTGACAGTAAGCCGA
>Ga0114947_10000163_pt1 | contig 19845 bp, 15 predicted proteins | sample CR02metaG_FD_99656 | JGI IMG/M metagenome (GOLD analysis project Ga0114947, IMG submission 99656) | Deep subsurface microbial communities from Mariana Trench to uncover new lineages of life (NeLLi) - CR02 metaG | ecosystem: Environmental > Aquatic > Marine > Ocean trench > Sediment ...
CGGCAGGTGGCTGGCTATCGGTAAAAGCCATTGTCCTGTCCACCACATCGTCATCCAGTTGAATCTTCCGGGCCCTGCCAACTGCGAAGATCTCCCGCATACCATTTTCCAGCATCCGTCGTGTTTCTGGGAGGGTGCGTATTATACCGACGGGGGCATGTGTCACCGCACCCACTCCCCCAAATGGGGCTATAAACAACAGTTTTTCCCACAAGGCCACGTGGATTTCTGGAGGTATTTCCGCCCCTATTCCTGCTCGGGCAAAAACCGCGCGTAATCTATCGGCACGTTCACTTGGACGGTTGTCCAATTCGCCAAACATGACTGAGGCGGGTCCACCCACATGACGGATGTGGCCTGGCCCAATGATGGAGCTGAAGATCTTGGCCAAACCACCGAAAACATGATCACGTCCTAAAACCGCTGCCAACTGATCGGGCGTCTCCACTCCATTTTGCAGTGGCACCACAACAGACCCCGGCCCGAGCAAAGGACCCATGGCCTGGGCAGCCTCTGTCACCTGCCACGCCTTTACACCGAGAATAACGACATCGACCTTTCCTACTTGCCCCGGGTCATGCGTCGCCTGTGCCGCCCGGAGCACAAAGTCACCGTTGATGCTATCGATGCGCAGGCCACGCTCCCGAATGGCCCGTAGATGTTCACCCCGTGCAATAAACGTAACGTCCTCTCCGGCCTGTGCCAGTCGTGCGCCGTAGTAGCCACCGGCTCCACCTGTGCCAAAAACTGCTATGCGCATGGGAACCTCCTCAAAAACTCATGGAAGTGCAGCTGGGCTGCATCATATCAATTCGGGGAAAAAATTTCCGCACCAATAGGAAATTTATGGGTTGCATGATATATCTGACCTGTTACGGAGGATGGTCAATCTTTCCTCTTTTGTTTGGGGATGCCTTAATGGAACTCGGACTCTACCTTCGCTCCTTCCTTAACGACCGGTCAAGGCCGCTCCATGAGCAGATAGACGACGTATTCGAGGTCTGTCATGTGGCACGGGATGCCGGTTTCGCTGGAGTCGCCATGCCTCAGCACTGGGTCTCCCACCCTACCATCTGGCCGCAACCTTTTCAGATGCTGGCAAGACTCGCCCCGGAGACCGGTAACATGCGCCTGCTCACCGGCATCCTCTTGTTGCCGTTGCACAATCCCCTTCAGGTGGCCGAGGACGCTGCCACACTGGATCACATCAGCAAAGGCCGTTTCGTACTGGGGGCCGGCCTTGGCTATCGTGACACGGAACTCGAGGCGGTAGGCGCGACCCGTAAGGACCGGGTCCCAAGGCTCACGGAATCCATCGAACTCATGAAGCGGTTATGGACGGGTGAAGAAATCGACTTCGAAGGTAAGTACTGGACCGTACACCAGGCCAAGATGGGGTTCGTCCCGTTTCAACAGCCACACCCACCCATCTGGATGGCCTGTCAGAGTGAGGGGGCGGTGCGCCGGGCGGCGCGGATCGCCGACGGCTGTTACCTCGCACCTCAGGTAGGCTTCGACCATCTCGACGGGTTAATTGCCGTTTATCGAGATGAACGGGCGAAGACAGGACAAGACGCTGGTCGCATAACAATTTCCCGGTGCGTGAGCTTTGCATCGAATCGCGAAACGGCCATCGAAGAGGCCCAAGAAGCCGCCGAGTCATCCTACCGCACGTACAAGACTTGGAACATGCAGGAGAACGCCATGGTGAAGATCAACATCGACTCCGATTCGCAGGTGGCCGACTGGGCCGTGGCGGGCGGACCCGACGAGTGCGTGGAGGGATTCAGTCGGCTCTCGGAGAAGGGCGTCAGCTACGTCAATATGACCTTTTTAAACCTGCCCAAGACCCTGCCGGACCGGAAAGATTTCCTGCAGCGATTCGCTGACAATGTCATCCGCCGCATAAAGTAGTTACCCTCAAGATGATCCATCGGCGGTGTCCTGCCCCGCCTCCTGGCGCTCCTCGATAGCGTTCTGGACCAGCGCCGCATAACGATAAACCACATGGGCGAACTTGCCATAGGGCAGTGTCAAGAACAGACCTGCTACCACACCCAGGTGAACTGCCAGGAGGGTCCCCATGGCCGGCGTCTCCCGAAAGGCCAGGAGGAGTAGCCCAGTGAGGCTGGTCAAGAAAAGGAGCACCAGAAAGGCAACGTCCAAATCGAGCATCTGCCGGTCTGAAGCTTCCTTGTCACTTCGTGCCTTGAGGAACAGCAAACCCACCGTGCCAATCAGTAGCATCACCCCTCCCACCGTGCCGAGTACCACCGGCGCGCTCCAGATCGGGTAAGGTGCTACCCAGTCCAAGAAATGGTGATAGCTCGCGGCCACCGTTGTGGCAGCCAGGTCGAGCAGGAAGCCGTAAAAGACCAGATGATGGTACCATCGACGTTTATGTGAGAACTCCTCGTCCGGATAGTTGCACCCGGCTCCGCCACCCTTCATGTAGACGAGCCCGAAGGCGTCCTGGGCCGCCCGAACGAAGGCAGCCGGACTGATCACCTCTCGCAGTCGCCCTCCAGTGTCGCGCAAGAAGTTGACGAAACCTGCCAGCAGGACCAAGAAACCGTAGAGCATCATTGCCGAGGCCACCAGCGCCATCGCCGCGAACGGTACCACCGCGTAGAAGGCCCCACTTCCCAGATGTGCGGCAAACAAGACCGAAGGCCCCTGGAACGTCAACGTGAGCAGCAACACCAACGCTACGCATAGGGCGGTAGTCAACCCCACCGTCAGCCTGCTGTGGCGGAAAAGCCCCGAGAGGATTCGCGGCCAGGTGTAGTCACTATAGGTATCCACCCGGAGCTCGGCGAAGGCCTTCGGAACGTTCACCCCAAACTCGTGGGGAGGAGCATACTGGCACGCATAGAGACAGGCCCGGCAATCGAAGCAGAGGTTGGAGAGGTAGACGAGGTCCTGTTTAGTAAAAGTCCGCCGCCGTTCCATGGCCGGGAACACCGCACAGTAACCCGAACAGTAACGACAAGCGTTGCAGATCTGCATCAACCGTCCGGCTTCATTGAGCCGCTCAGGTGAGGGCATGACGTGCTGCCTCCCTACCGGCGATCCGCCCGAAGACGGTTCCAATGGTCATCCCCAATCCGGCGAGGTATCCCCGCCCTAAAATGTTTCCGGCCATGATCTCACCGGCAGCAAAAATATTTTTGGTCGACCGCCCGTCCTTCAATAACACCTGCGCCCGCTCACCCACAGAGACCCCAAGGTAGGTGAAAGTAATCCCGGGACGAAGCGGATAGGCATAGAACGGAGAGTCAACGATGGCACGCGCCCAGTGCGTTTTCGGAGGGTCCAGCTGATTTGTCTGACAGTCATCCAGGCTTGACGGGTCGAACGTGCCAACCTGAACGGCCCGGTTGAAGGCAAGCACTGTTTCCTCCAACGCCGCAGGGTCCAACTTCAGCGCCACTGCGAGCTCTCGGATCGAACCTCCCTCGATGGGCGGAAAGACCGAGGGCAGGAATAGCTCCATGCACTTCGCATCGACTATGCAATAGGCGATCTGGTCGGGCTGATGTGCAATGAGCCCGCCCCAGATGGCGTAGCGCTTGGGCCAGAAATCTTCCCCTTCATCGTAAAAACGCTGCGCGTGCTTATCGACAACGATCCCAAACGGAATGCAGTCCAGCCGGGTCACAATCCCGCCGTCGAACTTGGGCGCCCTGGCGTCAAGTGCGATGGCGTGAAATTCCCGTGGATTGCCCACCGGTCGTGCGCCATGGTCCAACAACTCGCGTAGTAATCCGCCTCGATTGTACGGCGTGCCGCGAATTATGAAATTTTCTGCCGCCTCCCCCCAGTACTCCTTCAACCAGGGGATGTTTGCCTCGAATCCGCCGGACGCTGCCACCAGTGCCTTTGCCGTAACCTCCGTCGACGTTCCATTGGATCTGACCATAGCCGACTGGAACACCCCGTCTTGGATGCTAAGATCACACACCTCGGACTCGTAAAATATCTCCACCCCGAGGCTCCGAGCCGTCTTGTAATACGCGTTCACCAGCGCCTTTCCCCCACCAAGAAAAAAGGCGTTGGTGCGTGACAGCTGAAGGGTGCCCCTGAGTGACGGTTGCCACCGAACCCCATGCTCGGCCATCCACTCACCCAGGTCCTCTGACTCCCGAATGGTGAGACGCGCAAGCTCCTCGTTTGTCTCACCACCCGTCACGCGCATCAGATCGTTCCAGAACTCCTCCTCCGAATAGGCGCCGGTAAGGAAATCGTTTGCGCGATTGTGCATATAGCGCAAGTTTCGCGTGTGCCGGCTATTGCCAGCCCGAAGATGTTCAGGGGCAATTTCGAGGAGTAGGACCTTCGCACCCGCGAGCCGCGCGGTAATGGCGGCGCAAAGTGCGGCGTTACCTCCCCCAGCAACCAGCACATCAAAGTCCCCAGATGGAATGGCGCAATTTCGTTCCACAGTTGAGCTCATGTGTAACTAAACCCTGGATTCCTACCCGTGAGCGTCCAACAACGAAATCTTGGGGGCTCAAAGGTTGGCTCGATAAACAGTCCTGAGCGGCATCGGAGTTTCACCCAGAGAATATGTGATCCTGCAACTCCCTGTCAACTTCCAATATGGGCCAACATGCTTTTAGCAGGGGAGGAGTTTTGGGGATCCTCTACGAGGAACAGTAACAGTACGATTCAGCCACCTTATTATTTAAGGCTACAAGAAATTCTGGTATTGTGAAACGATCACCATGCAAGAAAACGGAGAAAAAATAAGGCTCGACAAATGGCTCTGGGCGGCGCGTTTTTTCAAGACCCGCTCCTTGGCCATTGAGGCCGTATCAGGAGGCAAGGTACACCTGAACGGTGCACGCACGAAACCCGCCAGGGAGATCGATATTGGCGACAAGCTATCCATCAGGCGGGGCCCCTATGAATGGACCGTGGTGGTTCGAGCCCTTTCCCTCCGGCGGGGTCCGGCAAGTGTGGCTACCGTGCTATACGATGAAACAGAAGAAAGTAAGCGGAATCGTGCGGAGGCGGTCTCCGAGATCAGGGTTCAAGAGTGGAGACCTCCCCACACAAAGGGCCACCCAGCCAAAAAGGATCGTCGAGATCTCTCCCGCTTCCGGGGCCGATAAAGCGTTAGATATTTGCCTATCGAATTTTCAAGAGTTTTAACCGCAGATTTTCGCCGATTGTCACAGATAAAAAATAGCAAAGCGCAGAGCGCATAGAGCAAAGCGTTATAAGAGTTACCAGCTGCGGATGGACGCCGATGGAAACAGACAGTTTTTCGGCCAGAATGGCCGAAACATGCCCGACAGGCATGAAAACTAGCATCTGCGATAATCTGCGTAAATCTGCGGTTAATATGTTCTAGCGCTTTGCGCCATGCGCTTTGCTGTTCCCCAGTCTGCGTGAATCGGCGGTTAATTTCTGAGATTTTTGCGGTACGGGGCTTACATTCCCTCCAAAAGGGCCAACCGCAACAGTCCCATAGCGTTCAGACTCATCCGTGTTCGGTCCGGACGCCCCCGGCCGGCCAGGTTGGTGGTTCGCTTCTTAAAACCCTTGCCGTCAGTGACAGAAATGAAAGTCTGCCCTCTGGCCAGGTTCTCCGCCTTATCTGCGGGATCGGCTACCGCGTGCAGTGCCAAGCCAAGGTGACATTGCGCCTGGGCCCGAACGGCCCATGCAAGCTCGTCGGTCAACTGTGCTGGTTGCGTCAACAGTTCATCCACTCGGTCCGGTTGGCGCGAGGAGGCCAAAAGCCTCCGAACAGACCGAACACCTGACCCGATGATCCCTTCCACAAAGTGCTCCGAATCCGCCTGTTGCAGACGCTCGGCCACTAACCCCCCGGTCAGGTCTTCATATACCGCAATCGTAGTGTTCTTTTCCCTCAGCAGCCTACCCACTGCGTCTTCCATGGTCTCATCGTCAGTGGCAAAGACATGACGTCCCAAAAGCTTCCGAACCTCTTCTTCGAAAGGAACGATCAGCTTCAGCGCCTCATCGGTATTGGCTGCTTTGGCCGTGATCCGCACGTCCACCTGGCCAGGATGCGCCAGGACACCTACCGTCGGGTTACTCGAATTTGCAATGAGATGGCCAATACGGTCATCCACACTGCTCTCTCCCATATCGGCGACCTTTAGTACCTTGTAGGTGATCACTTCGGAGAGATCGAACTTTTTTCGCAAATAAGGAACCACCTCATTGTCGAATAGCCACTTGAGCTCCCAGGGAACTCCAGGGAGGGAAAAGATCACGCCGCGAGGGTCTTCAACGATAAAGGAAGGCGCAGTGCCGTTGGGGTTTTCCACTGGAATTGCCCCCTCGGGGATGTAGGCCTGTCGCTCATTGTTTGGGGTCATGGTGAGGCCGCGTCGGCGAAACCGGTGTTCGATCTGATCCTGTAATTCACGGCTGAGCACCAGTTTTCTCCCTGCCACCTCTGCAACAATCTCCCGGGTGAGGTCGTCCTGAGTAGGACCGATGCCTCCACTGGTAATCACCACATGGGACCGTTCCAAGGCGCGGTCAATCACTTCCTTCATACGTCCGGGATTGTCGCCCACGATGGTCTTATAAAACAGGTTGATGCCCAGGGCGCTCAGACGCTGGGCCATCCAAACCGAGTTGGTATCAACAATTTGACCCAACAATAGCTCCGAGCCGATGGCGATGATCTCCGCGTTCACCTGTCCCATAACTATTTTCCTCCTACGACCCCAGGGGCCACGGCGGACCTGCCCTCCTCTTGAGGAACCGTGTGAGGAACTTTTTGTCGGGCAGGGACCCTAATGTCAAGCCACAGGGAGTAAAGCGTCGGGATCAGGACCAGGGTAAAAAGCGTGGAGAAGGCCAACCCGCCCAGCACCGCCGAGCCCAACCCCCGATAGAGCTCCGAACCAGCGCCCCGGGAAACCACCAAGGGAAGCATGGCAAATATAGTCGTTGTGCTGGTCATGAAGATGGGCCGGATTCGGCTCTTAACGCTTTTGAGTAATGCTTCCTGCCCAGGGTCGCCCTCGCGAATGAAATTCAGGGTCTGATGCACGATCAGGATGGCATTGTTGACTACGATGCCAGCTAGGATGATGAACCCCAGCATCGTCACCGTATCCATTTTGATGCTTGGCTCGGTGGCATGGGCGAGGCTCACCGCAACGATTCCACCCGTCATGGCCAGGGGAACACTAAACATAATGATAAAGGGTAAGCTCCAGGACTCAAAGAGAGAGCACATGAGAAGGTAGATGACGACGATGGCCAGGAGGAAGGACCACTTGAGCGAATTCCAAGCCTCGGTGAGGCTGCGAGCCTGACCGCTCACGTCGATGGAATAGCCCAGGGGAAGTGACTGTCGTGCCTGGTTTACAGCGGCACCTTCGATCAGGCCCACCGCCTGTTCCAGCGGCAAGTTCTCACTGATGTTGACCGTCAGCTTAATGGCCCGATCCATGTCCACGTGGTTGACCTTGGTAGGTCCGGTTCCCAGGCTGATGGTAGTGATGTCCGAAAGCTGAACCAACCGTCCCGAGCGGTCCGATAAAACCACCTGACCCAGGTCCTGAGTGCGGGCCAGGTCGAGATCCCGCCCTTTGAGCACGATGTCGATCTCTTTTCCCCCTTCACGATAAACCCCTGCCAAGGTCCCTTCGACCATGGTCTCAACCACTTCACCGATCTCGGTGACGCTCAGCCCAAGGGCAGCGACCCGCTCACGGTCCACCACCACTTGAATCTCTGGATTGCCCCATTCGAAGGTCGACTTGACGAAGTTCACCCCCCGGACACCCGCTACCTTCTCCCGTAGCTTTTCGGCAATGCCGCGGATGACACTGAGCTCGCCCCCCCGGACATCCAGCTCAATATTGGTACCGCCCAAGAAGGCCCCCCGCTGCCTGAAGATGGCGGATTGCGTAATAAAGATGCCCTGGGTCCCGGGAATTCCCTGCGCACGGCGCTGCATTTCATTGACCACACGACGCATTCCCTTCAGGTCGGCATGCTCCCGCTTTACGATGGCCCCCATGATGGGATCCTCGATTCGTACCACTGCAAAGAGCCGGGACACCTCGGGTATGCTGAGAAAGCGCGACTCCAGGGTCATAATGATCTCTTCCTTTTGTCCCACGCTGAACCCCGGAGGGGTATTCACCACAACGAAAATGAGGTTGCGGTTCCCCTTTGGGAGATAGTCCAGGGGGGGCGCGAATAGATAGGCAACGGTCAGCGATCCAAGGACGATGCCACCGGCCACTGCGATGCGCCGCAGAACGCCATTACGGAGCCAGGCCAGCAGACCCATAATGCCGGCACTGAAACCCCCACCCACCCGGTCCAAAGAATCCAGCATGCGCTGAATCCATGCTAGGGGGAAGCGTACACGCGCCGAGAGGACCCGTGCGGAAAGCATGGGAACCACGGTGAGGGCCGCTACCAAAGAGAGCGCCACGGCAACGGAGATGGCGATGGCAATATCACGGAAGAGCTGGCCTGCCTCCTGGCGCACGAAAAGGACGGGGACAAAGACCGCCACCGTGGTCAACGTGGAGGCCAGGATAGCCCCCCAGACTTCCTTTGCACCGTCGACGGCCGCCTGGAATCGGTCCTTGCCCATCTCACGGTGGCGGAAAATGTTTTCCAATACCACTACGGCGTTGTCCACCACCATACCCGTGGCAAAGGCCAAGCCCGCCAGGGTGATAATGTTAAGCGTGCGGCCTAGACCGCTGAGAAAGACAAATGTGGTAACCACGGAAACCGGTATGGCCACAGAAATGACGAGGACACTCGAGAAACTGCGGAGAAATAGCAGGAGGACGATCATGGCGAGAAGGGCGGCGTAATAGATGTTGTTGATCACGAGATCCAGAGAGTCGTTGATATACTCCGTCTCGTCATAAACCATCCGAAGATGAATCCCCTTACCCTTGTACAAACGATCAGTGAGGTAGCTGAGCTCTTTTTTGAGCCCTTTCATGACCTCCACCGTGTTGGCCCCCGAGCGGCGGAGCACACCCATACCAATGGCTGGGCGGCCATTGAAGCGAACGGCAAAATCCCGGTCCTCATAGCCATAGGCCACAGTCGCGATGTCGCGGACGTAAACCAACCGGTTTCGGTCGTGGCGAACGATGACCCCGCCAATCTGAGAAATATCGGTGAACTGACCGAGGGTACGAACCAAATAGCGGCTCTTCCCTTCACTCAGATCGCCACCCTTTATATTCCGGTTCTCCCTCAGGATCGCCGCTCGTATCGCGCCAATGGTGATTCCCCTGGCGGCCATGGCCTGGGGGTCCAGGGTCACATGGACCTCCCGATCCTGCCCTCCGAATCGCCAAACTGCGCCGACCCCGCTGACCCGTTCAATGCGCGGAACGATGACGTCTTTGACTTCCTCCCAGACCTCATTGAGATCACGGGTGGTCTCGACAATGATCCAGGCGATGGGGCTTTCTTCGTCGGTGTTGACCGCGCGGATCTGCGATTGTTCAGCATCCGGGGGCAACCCAGTGACTAGGTCGAGCTTTTCGGAGACCCCAAGCCGGGCGATGTCCTTATTGGTCCCCCAGTCAAACTTCAGGATGACGGTCGACTTGCCCTCGATGGAAGCGGAAGTCATCTCCTTGAGACTCTCAACGGCGTTGAGCTTCTCCTCCATGCGATCGGTGATCTCTCGTTCCACCTCCAGCGGTGCGGCCCCGCGATACTCTGTCTCAACGGTGATTTCGGGACGATCCACCGTGGGAATTAACTGAATCGGCAGGCGCAACAGCCCTATGACTCCGAAAAGGAGACCCAGGAGAACCCCAACCATCACTGTCACGGGGTTGCGAATGCAGAAATCAATGAGCTTCATTAAATTCTTACCGATAGATTGTTCAACAGACCGACTTCAGGAAACCAGCTATCAGTCATCAGCAGTCAGCTTTCAGCTAAGAAGTGTTGAGTGTTAAGTCTCCAGTGATAGGATTCGATCACCATCAAGTTTTCGAGTTAAATTTCTCTCTCCCGCTCAACACTTTACACTTAACACTTTCTTCAATGCGCCCAACCCCCTCCCCACTCAGTCCTCAGCACTCGTTACTCGTGACTAATTTAGTCGCCATGCGCTTAGCGCATATCCCTCGGTGTCCATCTGCGTAAATCTGTGGTTAATAGCACTCGACGCTTTGCGCTCTGTGTTTAGCTGCTTGCTGCCCGCTCCGTAAGCGAAAATTCAACGGAAAATTTGACAATTTCTTTGGCTAGGGCTTGGGTGCTTGACCTTGATCTTTACGGTTGACCTTTCGAACCTTCGCCCCGCTGGTAAGCGATTCATTGCCGATGATCACCACTTCCTGGTTGGGTTTCAGATCACTGTCTTGTATCTCCATCAACTGTTGAACGGCTCGCCCCGTTTTGACTTTGACCTGTTTCGCCACGCCGTTATCGACCACGAAGACCACCTCGTCGGCCCCTCGGCGAACCACGGCATCCTTCGGCACCAGCAGGACTGAACGTCTATTGCCGACGCTCACTGTGACACGCGCCAGCATACCGCTCTTCAACCGACCGTCCTCATTGGGGATGCGGACCTTCACGGGAAAGGTTCGGCTCTGTGGGTCCGCATGCGGAATGATCTGGGTCACGGTCCCTGCAAAGCTCTGCCCGGGCAGGGCATCCACCACCACAGAAGCCGCAAGGCCTTTTCGGAGAACGCTGATCTTGCGCTCTCCCACCGGACCATTGGCATAGACCGGATTCAAGTCCACCAAGTCAGCGATGGGATCACCTGTCTTCACCCAAGTTCCAATCTCTACATACTTCCTAACCAAAAAACCCGTGATTGGGGCACGCAGAGTCGTCCGGTCAAGCTCATAATCAATCAGGTCATACCGGGCTTTAGCTTCCCTGAGCTCGGCCTCAGCCTCGGCGATCACTTCCCGCCTTGGACCGGCCTCAGCCATCTGAAGAGCCGCTGAGGTCCGTCCATGCTTTTCCTTGGCTGCAAGGTGCTCGCTCTCGAGCCTCTCGAGCTCGGCGAGGCTAATGAGCTCGTCGCGGTAAAGGCGCTCCCCCCTTTTGAAGTCCTGCTCTGAGCGAGAACGAATGGCTTTTTGCTCCTCCGACTCGGCCCGTCGCTGAGCCACTTCTTCCTGCCGATAGCCACGTCTCAGCCCCTCCCATTTTTCACGGTTTTTGGCCACCGATGCCTCGGCCGCCCGGAGCGCGATCTCTCTGGAGGTACGGTCAATTTGCATGAGGAGGGTTTTTCCCCTTACTACGCGATCCCCCTCCCGTACTTCGGCGCGGGTGACTTGGCCTGCGACCACAGCTCCCACCGTGGTGGCGATGTCGGGCTCGAGGGTAGCGATGAAGGAGACTTCTTCCTGGACGGTTTGGGACACCACGGGGGCGACCTCCACAGGGATTGGCAAGGGCTGAGCAAGCACCTGGAACCCCGAGAGCATTACCAACGTGAAGCAAAACGGGCTTAGGGTCCACAGGGGCTTGGTAACCTGCCTTACGCTTCGAATATTAATTAAATGCACGAATATTGAGCACACGATTTAAAATTCTACCATAGCTCTCTATGAGTTTCTCCCACCAGCACAAATGCCCCATACAGGACGGGAGGAAGGGAAAAACTACGCCAAGACTTTTGAAATTTTCCGTTGAATTTTCGATTACGGAATCCGGGAAAAGACGACTCGCCCTGTGGAATATCGCTTCGGTCGAAAAACTGGATCTCGGTCGAGTCAGTATTCCACGGGGCGAGCCGCAAAGACGCAAAGCACGCCAAGTATAATTGAAGATACAAGTTCGAAACTCGAAATCCGAAAATCGAAACAAATCCAAATGACCAAAAAGAGATAAAATTTCCAATCATACCGTTTTGGATTTCGATTTTTGGATTTGAGTATTGCAGTTTGTTGGAGATTTCGAACTTAGAGATTCGGATTTTAATTCCGGGGCGTCTTGGCGCGATACACATGGTTGCAGTCGCTCTGTTTACGATTGGATCGGTAAGCATTTAACGTGCACAACGAAAACCAATGTTATGGTGTCCCCCTCGATAGTTACGTGAAAGGTCCTCACCACGATGGGTCGTCGTCAACTCCTCTGGGGGCGAATCATGGCCGCCACCTCGGGTGCCACGAACCGGACCTGCCCTCAAGTCTTCGCGGCCATCCGAAGGATCATAGGGATAAGGAAGATAAATGCTGCTGACCCTCTCCCAAGCGTTGCCCGAAAGATCCAAAACACCGTAGGGGCTCGCCCCCTCGGGAAAACTAGTTACCGGGGCAGACTCATTATATTCCGCTTCGAACTGGGCCTTGCGCGAATCTGGGGGGCTGTTCCCCCAGGGGAACTTGCGCCCATCGGTTCCCCGTGCTGCCTTCTCCCATTCTGCTTCAGTGGGTAGGCGTTTCCCTGCCCAACCGCAGTACCTTCTTGCACCGAACCAGGAAACTTCCATCACCGGATGATCTGCAAAACCTTGGTCGGCAAGCCATCCTCCCTCATCCCAATGAATGCGCGCATCCTCGTCGTCAACATCATAGAAGCGCCTCCCCGCGGGACTCTCGGGACCCACTGCGTCCAAAAAGACAGCAAACTGCGCGTTCGTCACCGGAATCCGGTCAATGGTAAAGCTCGGGAGCTCTACCGTGTGCGCCGGCCTCTCGTCCTCGGGACCGCTGTTGTTTCCCATTATAAACGGCCCAGCTGAAATGGTGATCATGCTCGTCCCCGGTCCCTGAGCATGGACCACGGCACAGGCTACCAATAAAAAAGCAATGACCTGGAGGAATAATAAGCTTTTAAAGATTGCTTTGGGCGCGTCCATAGAATTTCACAGGCCTCCCATTCAAAAACAGACCTTTCACCCTTAAAGAAAAGGCTCCGAACTAACAAAACCCCAGATTTGACCGCGGGTCAACAGGGCATTATGCTTGACAAACAATCGAAATATCTCTTGACTCATTCTATGCTTGCGGATCTGACTTTTCAGCGTCGCGGCATCGTCGAGGGCTTTTTTGGTCCGCCATGGAGCCTGTCCCATCGGGCTACCCTATTCGAGTTCGGACAAAAAAGGGGAATGAATACTTACCTGTACGCCCCGAAGGACGATCCTTATCACAGGGAGCACTGGGAAAAACCCTATCCGGAACCTCAATGGCAGGAGCTTTTGCGTCTCATAGGTGAGGCCGCCAAGCACAACGTCGATTTCGTCTACGGGTTCCACCCGGGAAAGGGACTCCACTTTGGCGCTGCCGAACCTGTGGGCTGGCTGCTCACCAAGGCGAAGGGCCTATACGAGGCCGGCGTACGAACTTTTGCCGTCCTCTTCGATGATATCCCCTCCCACCTGGAATTCCCCGAAGACAAAAAATTATTCGGCGGGAGCTTGGCAAAGGCTGAAGGACTCTGGCTCAAAAAAATATTGGACGAACAACCGAATTCCTGGAACGAGGTAGAATGGTGGATCTGCCCTTCCTACTACACGGAAGATCCCCTTCTGGCCCGAACCTTCGGGGCCTTCGAGCCCTCTTTCCTCGAGACCCTGGGCGAGCATCTGCCCGAGACCGTATCCTGTTTCTGGACTGGCCCATCAGTGGTCTCGGAGTCCATCAGCTTGGCCCACATACGGAAAGTTAAGAAGGCTCTCCACCACCGCGTGATCCTCTGGGACAATTACCCGGTGAACGATCTCACCATGAGCATGGAAATGCACTTGAGCCCCCTAACGGGCCGAGACCCCCGATTGCCCCAACAGGTATATGGCTATATGAATAACCCCTTATTACAGGAAACTCTGAGCCTAATACCGCTCGCTACCTGTTTCGACTATGCCGCCAACCCGGCCGGTTATGATCCCGAGGCGAGTTGGGAAGGTGGGGTCACGGAGCGATTCGGTCCCACGGCCTTGCCTCACTGGCGGGTCATCCGCAAATTCTGCGAGCAGACCAATGGCTTAAAGGACAAGAAAAAACCCTTGGGCCTTACGCCCAAAAAACGCTCCGACCTTGAAGCGGCCTACCGATATCTCTTAGACAACCGCAGGGAACGTTGGGTTGAAGAATTTCACCCATGGCTGGACCTGATGGAAAAAAATCTTGGACTTGATACTTGAGCGCAAGTATCGTACATTCGCAAAAACCAAGCCACGAGAAGAGCCAGATGGGCAACATAGAATTTTTAGCGCCTGACCGCATCCAACTCCAACCGAGCGCCTAATCGCGTAATTGCACAGAGTAGAGGTCCAGTGTGAGAATCAAGCTCATTACGCCAGCGCCACCCCATGCCCGCAACGGTAATCAAATTACCGCCCTTCGATGGGCAGGGATCCTAAAGCGGCTGGGTCACCGTGTTAACGTAGAACGAAACTATAACGGCCGGCCCTGTGATCTCCTGATTGCCTTGCACGCCCTGCGTAGTCATGAATCCATCCGTCTCTATCGGGAAAAGTTTCCCCAACTTCCACTCATCGTAGTGCTCACAGGAACCGATCTTTATAGGGATCTCCACAAAGACGCTCGTGCCCAACAATCCCTCGAACTCGCGACCCATCTCATCGTTCTGCAGGTGAAGGCCATGGATGAACTCCCACGGCATCTTCACGGCAAGACACGGGCGATTTATCAGTCGGCGCCCCCGGTCAATGGCAAGGCCTCCAACGCAAATAAAGTGTTCAAAGTCTGTGTGGTGGGACATCTGCGCCCGGAGAAAGACCCCTTTCGCACGGCCATGGCTGCCCGCCAGCTCCCTTCATCGTCTCGAGTACACATCACCCATATAGGACGTGCCCTCAGCGATAAAATGCGAGACCGTGCCAGAAAGGAAGTCGAGCGCAACCCCCGCTATCACTGGGTGGGGGAACTGCCCCATTGGAAAACGCGCCAAGTACTGGCCCACAGCCACTTGATGTCACTCAGTTCAAGGATGGAAGGGAGCTCCAATGTCTTGTCCGAGGCCATTGCCTCATCTGTACCGGTGGTCGCTTCGAAAATTACCGGCCTGATGGGGACGCTAGGTGAGAACTATCCAGGATATTTCCCGGTAGGCGACACTCGCGCCCTGGCCCGCCTCCTTCAAAAAGCGGAAACTGAGCCACACTTTTACCGCAAACTGAAAGACCACTGCACCCGGCTTTTCCCCCTGGTGGATCCCAAGGGCGAGTATGAGTCCTGGAGGAGACTCCTCCTTGATCTGTCAAAGAAACAGCCTAGGTAAGCTGTCGAACATGCTTGGCGCACAAAAAAGGGGGCCATAGGCCCCCTCAAAAGAGTCGTGTAAAGTCTTTATTCTATTCCTCTAACAGTTCGTTCTGCCGCTCTTCTAGTTTCTGTTTACCCTTCTGATCGATCACGTATAGGCCGTCCACCTGTTTGATATCAGTGGGGTCGTAAAAGAGTTCAGCCACCTCTTGCCCTTCATCGAACTCGTACATCCTAATGGCGTCCCAGGGGCAAATCTTCCTGTCTAACCGATCCTCAGACTCTGTCCCAATAAGCTGGAGCTGGAATTTCTTGGGCATCTTGTCCGGTTCCACAAGTTTTTTGGCGGCATCGTAGAATCGATTACCGAACTCATAATAAACCTGGCCAGTCTCCTTGTGCTTATGGATCTTGGTAAAATCATCGCTATAACACATCTGACAGCCAATGCATTTATCGTTGTCCACCCAGACCCGATAGGGCTTTAACCCTCCCTGGGGCAGCTCCTCATAGAGCAAATTGATACAGTCGTCCACGGGACAGTGGACCTCGCAGATGGGAGAACCGGCGCAGCTCGTGCAGTTCTCGTCCATGACTGCGAGCAGCGCAGTCCCTTTGCGTTTTGCTTCGCTTTCAGCTGCCATAGTTCTTTGCCCTCATCTTCCTATACTTAGAGTGTACCAGGAATCCGCCAGCAATCAAAAGCAAGACCCAGTAATATCGCACGAGTTGCAGCTGGGCCATTTCGAGCCAATAGACAAAGTTGGGGGATCGGGAAATAAGTTTTTTTAACGCCTCCTGTGCACCGGAATAATCCCTCGCCTGCTTAAGGACCCGGGCCAATCCGTATAGGGCCCCCTGGTCCTCGGGATTCAGCCTTAGGGCTTGCGCAAAATCGCGCCGTGCCGCTCGCCACTTTTCCTGCTCGAGGCGAACCCAACCTCGGTTACTCCATGCCTCCGCATAACCCTCACGTAAATCCAACGCCCGATTGAAGCCCTCCAGTGCCTTGTCCAAATCCCCATTCTGCTTTAATGCCACTGCCAGGTTATTTTGTGCCTCAGCCGAATTGGGTCTTAACTGAACGACTCTCCTATAGGCCTCAATGGCTGCAGGGAAGTCCTTGTGCACCTCCAGGGTTAACCACCCAAGGAGGGTCCTCGCCTCCACATGATCCGGTGCTAACTTTAACGCTCTCCTGATATGAACTTCGGCTTGCTGGGCATCTCCAAGCTTCAGAGATGTCATGGCTAATATGAGGTGGAGATCAGGTTCTTTGGGATACTCCTTCAAGAGGCCCTCAAGGGCCGCCCTTGCCGCGTTTGCCTTTCCTTCCGCTAGGTCTTTTTTCCCCTGCCTCCAGAGGACCTCTTCCTCAAAACGGCTTGCACCATGTGCCAGAGAAACCCCCATCAACAGGATCACAATGGGAAAGGACCGGAACCTCAAACACTACTCCCACATCTTGTTAATAATATCGTCCTTTTTCCCCTCCTCCCTGAGTCTGTCGTTCTTTAACCCTTGTCTCAGGCCAACCCATGTGAAAAAAAGGACCAGCAGTAACATGCCCACGATGGGGATGTTATCTGGCTTGGTTACGATCTCTAAAAAATTTTGCCATCCCGTCAGTTCTTCCATAAAATCTCACCACCTAGCTCGGAAAATACACGAGGAACTTATTAGAAAATCATAGCAAAGTCAACGCGGGCTGGCAATTGTTAAGGTTTTATGGCATGAAATTCTTAACGGCACCATGCAATCTAATCAAAAGCTCTTCACTTTGATGTTTCTCTCCATCAGCGCGTTTGTCGGGCTTGTTTTGTTCGTAACCACCGTAGTGGAGGCTTGTTCTTTGGTGATCAGGGCAGGATCTCCACGTAAGGCGCAGGTGACCGTTGGTGGTTACTGCCGGATTAACGGGGCCAATGGGCCAACCGCTCCTGTTAGTCGTGTCGGGGTGCGCGAGCGGGCGTTCATCACCAACAGTGACGGGGACAGCATTTCTATCATTGACCGGAAAACCTATGAGGTAGTAAAGACCCTGCCGGTGGGCGATTATCCCCACCACATGGTTGTCTCCCGCGATGGCCGCCATCTCTACGTTGGCAATACTCACGCCGACACCGTCACGACCATTGATCTCGAGACCGAGGAAATCGTCAAGACCCTTCCCCTGCTCGATCCCTATAATTTTTATTACACACCGAACGGTGAATTCCTGGTAACCATCTGCACCCGCCTTGGACGTGTGGAAATTCATGCCAAAGAAGCATGGAGTGACGTAACCCAAGCTACCGGATGGCATCGATTGGCCCAGATCCCAACCGGCAAAGATCCAAACCACTTCGCCTTCAGCCCGGACGGTCATTTTATGTACGTCAGCAACGAATATTCCCACCAGATCTCAGTGATCGACCTCCATGAGCGCAAGCTGGCCCACCAGATCGACACGAGTCGCCGTCCTGTTGATATCTCCCTGGCCCCCGGTGGCAAGATGATATTCGTCGCCAACTACACGGATGGTCTTGTAACCGTTTACGACACTGGGAGCTTCAAGGAATTGAACCGGATTCCAACCGGCGCGGGTGCCCACGGATTCGCCATGACCACAGACGGGAAGACCCTCTTCGTTTCCAATCGTGACGCCTTTACGGTCTCTGCTATTGACGTTGAGAGGCAGGAAATCACGCGCACCTTTAAAGTCCCTCAGGGCCCGGACATGCTAGAGGTAACACCGGATGGCCGCGAGCTCTGGGTCACCGCCCGATATGGGGCCAATGTCTATGTGGTTGATTTGGAAAGAGGAAAAGTGAGCCACCAGATAAAGACTGGAGCCTCCCCTCATGGGATCGTTCTAATCGACCTCATCGATACCAATACACAATAGTGCAATAAACGCTTGGTTTCAGGGACCTAGGGGGGCTACTTTGGGAAGGACTCCACCAGTTCCTGTAAGCAGGCCTTGGCACCCTGGACGATCGGCCTCCCGTCACCCGTAAGGAGCGTATCGAAATCCAGGTCCAGCAGCTTACGAACACTCTCTCGTAGGTGTACCGGGTCGTCCATCACCGCTTCCTTCAGGAGACCACAACGGCCGGGCGGATTTCCAATCACCGCATCACCAACAATCAGTAGCCTTTTTTCCGGCCAATGCAAGGCAACCTCTCCCGGCGATTTGCCGGAAGCATCGACGACCACCAGCGGACCTAACTTTTGACCCACCTGTAGTTCGTCATCAATCTCCGTGCCCTGGCTGCGGGCGTGGGAGGCGTCTTTGGGATGGATGGCAATGCGCGCGCCGGTTCGGGACCGGACCTCGTTAGCGGCGCGCGTGTGATTGCGATTGGTGAGTAGGACCCGAGTCACACCGAGGCGGGAAATCTCCGCCAGGTTGTCGTCTCCCGGTTCCACCGGGTCAATACAGAGGTTCCCGCTGTCATGGCTAATGAGGTAGCCGTTGAAATTGTACCCATGGGGCTCGGAAAACCATGACCACAGGTAAATTCCACTGACGACCTCATTCACTGTGGCACGTCCTTATCATTGCCTGCTGCGATCTAATTGGAGTGCTGGTGATGGCCATGGGTATGCCCTCGACCCCGTTCCGCGTGGCGGAAGATCAGCGACTTGATCACCACCGGGACCGCCTTCGCATCGGGAAGCTCCTCCCCGATGTCGATGAAATCAAAGTCGGTTAGATCGATCCCATCGATGGAGATAACGCCTACCCCTGGCAGAAGCTCTTTCTCGATAATGTTTCCCACCAACTTTGCGATATCAGCGTCAAAGACCAGAACCAAGGGTTGACCCTTGTCAATGTGGCTCTTCATCCCTTGGGACACCCCTTCCGCCAGAGTTCGGATCAGCGGATAGGAAGGTCCCAGTTCCCAGTGTATAGACAAGGCTGCGGTCCGTTCTCCGTCCTGGATATCGAAACGGCGCAGCGACTGCTCCACAGCATCTCTCACCTCCGCACTGGACAGGGGTTCCATTTGCCGTATGTTAGGGGTGACCACCTGGATGTTCCTCAAGGGGAGAAGACTGTTATCTGACAGGTAGATGGTGTTTCCGCTAACCTGTACGGTGTATTGTGAGGCACCGATGACGGTGGCCCGGATACGCACCTCTGGCGGCTGCAGCTTTATGGAGTGCTGTTTGGCAAACGGTTGGAGGCGCTCCCTCACATGTCTCCCAAATTGGTTTCCCAGATCGCCGAAATCAGTCTTCTCGATGTTATAGATATACTCGGCGACCCCGCCGGATAAAGTTATGACATCGATGCGATCCTTGTAGCCAAGTTCCGGGGTGAGCATCAAGCTCTGGGTCAGAGGCGAAAGTTTTCCCCGGTCCAGGACCTCAAACAGACTGGTGCACAGGGTGCGAGACATGGCCTCTTTTTCATTTTCGTTCATCACACCCCCCAGCTCCAATGAAAAGCCCGATGCCTTCGCAATTTTTGCTCCGGCGTCTTCCAGGCGGTTGATCTTACCGTCTTGCCCCATGGCCACCAGCCGTGCGCCCACCTCAAGGGCAGCCGTGTCGATGACCTGGCCTTTTTTGACGATGGCGATCTTGCACGTTCCCCCGCCGACATCCACGTTCATGACCGTAAATTCGTCCCCTTCATTGACGGTCCTACGCACAGCAC
>Ga0114947_10000164_pt1 | contig 19834 bp, 21 predicted proteins | sample CR02metaG_FD_99656 | JGI IMG/M metagenome (GOLD analysis project Ga0114947, IMG submission 99656) | Deep subsurface microbial communities from Mariana Trench to uncover new lineages of life (NeLLi) - CR02 metaG | ecosystem: Environmental > Aquatic > Marine > Ocean trench > Sediment ...
CGAGGTCGAAATGGAGCCAGGTGACGTTCTCTATATACCATGTGGCCAATACCATGACGCGTGTGCGTCGGGCGACGCGTCATTACACTTGAGTTTCGGTGTTAACCGTACGACGGGAATCGATGTCGCGGAGATCTTGTTTCGTTCGCTGCCAGATGTGAGTGAATTCCGTGCGCCGCTCCCGTGCTTTGACGATGTCGAGGCCCAGGAGAGGCACATGAGGCCCTTGGCGAGCGTCGTCGCCTGGACTCTTGACAGGAATCATTTTACGAATACTCAGATTTCGACCGCCTTTTCGGACCTGGACAGTGAACTCGTCGCCCACAGCCTCGATAAGCTGCATGCGATGAAAGTCATCGAGCTCTTGTGACGCCAGGGGCAGCGATAAGGCCTTGGCGTCCAGGGATTGAGGTTTCTCGCGCCTTGTGGGTTAGGGTGTCGAATCGGAACCCAACCAAAGGTGAGACAAGGATCGCGAAGGCCGGGACATTTTCCTATCAACTCCCGGAAATGGTGGCCGATCCTACCTGGGTATGTCAGCGTTCAGCCTGGATAAAGAACCCTTCCCGGAAGCGGGGCGTGATGAATTTTACTTCTCGACGCCTGCCCTGACGGCGCGCCTCGACGAGCTGTGTAGCGCCATCGATCGGGGGAATGTCCTGCTTCTCGACGAGCAAGCCAGTGGTAAGAGCACCATGCTCGACAGCTTCGTCGAAACGGGTTGTGAACGTTGGCGTATTTTTCGTCTACAGGCCAGTGCGCACATGAGCGCGAAGCAATTCGTGCACGAGCTGGTGACGATCTTCGGGCTTCCCCCCCGTGAACCCGCCGCCGCGGAACTCAGAGATGCCGACACGCTTCTGGAGTTGTTGTCGACGCGCTCTCTGGTCGCCGTCATCGTCATCGACGATGTGCATTTTTTGCAAAGCAGTGCGCTCGAGCAGCTCCTTTATCTTGCCAGACGCTGGGAACGCTATAACGTCCGATTTCTCATCTGCGCCGAGCCGAGCCTGATAGACCGGCTCGAATCACTCCCCGAAGGCAATCACTTTCCCGGCGGAGTCACTACTCTCGGCATGCCGCGATTCAATCACGAGCAGGTTGGCGACTATCTGTATATGTGTCTGTTTCGCGCCGGGCTGGTCGGCGACAGTCCCTTCGATCCCGCCATCGTTGCCAGCGTGACGGAAAAGGCGCGCGGTCTGGTGGGCGCCATCGATCCGCTCGCGAGAGAGCTACTGGGCGAAGCTGGGGAAAAACGGTGTCACCCTGGTCGCGGCGATCCGGAGCAACGTCGCGCGCTGCGCTAGCCCGTGGCGGTAGTAGCCGTGGCTGGCGCAGGTGTGCTGTTGATGGCCGCTCTGCCTGGACTGCCTTCGCCACAGAGCAAGGCGGAATCGCGTCAATATCTGGAAGTATTTCAGTCCAGTATCCGGCTTGCGCCGCGCCAAGGCGCCGGGGATCTCCCGGAGCGTTCAGCTACCGCCGACGCGCTCGCGCCTTGAGCGGGTGCTGGAGTGTTGGAAGTACTGGCTGCTTCTCCGTTCGACCTGCTTGGGCGGTAACGCTGGTTGGGGCAGCGCATAGAACATCGGCTCCTGATCTTCGACCCGGTCCGCGAATGGTAAGCGCATCTGCACCTTCGTACCGTTCGCTTCCGCCTCGCGCTGGGCGCCGTACAGTTGTTTGGCCATTTCCTGCTGCCAGGGCAATTTGTAGGCACGGGGCTCGTCGATATCCGCCATCTCAATCCACACGTAGATAGCATCGCCTTCACGAAGCCTCGAGCCGACCACGGTCGCCTCGGACACACTGCTGTTCCACCATTCGAGGCTTGCAGGTTTCGGGCGGCTCAATAGATCCGCATAGCTCAGGTAGATAGTGGGAATGAACAACGCTGTCGCCAAAACGGCGGAAATCTTCGGCCACAACTTGCGGTGTGACCAGATGCTGATGGCCGCGAGAGCGGCGGCGAGCGCCGCCGAAGCCGCAAACAGGTGGAATAGCTCGGTCACAGCTTCGTCCTGCTGCGAAGTGCGCGGGGTAAGTCGTGCACGCTGCCTGCTATGAGGGCGCCGTCCTCATCGAGCTGGAAACGAAACACCGTGGTTTCCTGACCCTCACGAAGCAGATCCAGCTTGGTGTCGAGCACGCGAAGCGACGACGAGCTTTCCGTGCCCTTGACGCTGACTGCGACCGTAACTGGAAGCGGGTAGTGGCGGCCGCCATTGCGATACAGATGCACATTCACCGTGTACTCGCCAGCGGGAATTCCGCGGCTGTATGAGAATTCATAATTGAGATCTGTGAGATCGCTGTCGCGACCGAGATCATCGCGCAGGAGATTAAAAACCGTACCATCTTTGTTCGAGTATCCGACCGGGGAGTCCCCGGGCCCTTGGACCCAAAGATCGACGTCGGCGTCGATGTGATCGGGCCAGCGAAGCTCGACGATGACGTTTCCGGGGCTGCGGGCTTCCTGTTCTTGCGCGGCGCGCGGATTGATGTGCGGCAAAAGCAGCATGACGATCATGACGAAGCCGGTGAGCGCCAGCATTATGACGTCGCGAAACACCGTCGCGCCGCTGTCGTCCTCAAAAAGATCAATCTCGCGCATGAATTTCCGCCATCTCTACCAGTGCTGTTATCAGCTTTACCGTGCCGCCGGCGAGAATCTGATGGTTCGCCATCAACCAGATGTTGAGAATGGCACCTACGAGTGTCGTGTAGAGAGCTGTCGACATACCCTGGATCAAAGTCGATACCATGGGCGCGATGGCTTTCACATCGGCTGCATGCTCGGGATCGACGCCGCCGAGCGCAATGATGAATCCGACCACCGTGCCGATGAGCCCCAGTAACACCAGGCTGTTGGCGATGTGGCGCACGATGGCCGTGCGGTAGGCGATCTTCATGCGCAACGCACCAACCAGATTGGCGCGGCTGTCCGCGTCGCCGCCCGCCATGGGGGCCAGATAACGAGTGGCCGGCGTGTCGGCACCGGATTCGAAGTCGCGCACGCTGTTGAGCTCGTGGCTGGTCTGCCAGACCTTGAACGCGGAGAGGCCAAATCCGGCCATGAACACCAGAAAAATCACCACCGACAGGTAGGTGCGATCCGCCGCCAATGCGTCGCTGACCAGTCCCTGGGCGTAGGCCGCCCCGAGGAGGCCGAAGCCGAAGAGGTTCAGGAGGGTGAAGCGCAGCAGCAATAGATAGCGGTAGGGGTCCACACCGCGCTTCTCAGGGTGCAATTGCAGCCAGGCAACATGCCGGCGGCCAGCGTCCTGGTCTTCCGCGCTATCCTGCCGGTCTGCGCTGGCTGCTTCCTTCCCGGAAGCGGGAATCTTTGGGATTGCGTAGGCCATGCCTTATCCCTCGGGCGGTTAACTAAATTCCTAAATAGGATATCGGCCGATTCTGGTGTTCCTTAAAGGGCGTGTTCTGTCGAGCTGTGAAAACAGACGCCTCGAGAGCACGCAAAGTGCCGACTCCGTCACGCTGCGGGGAGCCCGGCCACCCGGATCCCCCGCCGGCCCGATTCCACGGGCAGGCGGGGCGAGGGGCCTCCTGGAGCGTGATTCCGCATGATTTCAGGCATCGGACGCCTAAACTCCCCTGGGAATTGGCCGATAAGAGAGATGTTGAACCGGTCCCCGCGGACCGTTTCTCGTACCCACCACCAAAGGATGCACGAGCCATGAGCAAAGGTACTCAGGAATCGCCCAGCCCGCGTTCCGACCAGAATTCCACACCCAGGGCCATACCCCCCCCGGGGTTAGCTGCCCAGCAGGCAGGCATCGCGCAGCAACCGCGAGTCGTTTCGCGCCCCGAGGACGTTGCCGGACTGGTTCTCATGCAGATCGATCTGGTTAACGCCAGAAAGGACGACCTGACCATCGCCATCAAGGGACTGTCGGATCTCACCCGGCAATTGGTGAGGGCCTATGGCGAGAACATGCAGACCATCGACCAGCTGCAGTCGAAGGTCAAAAAGATGGGGAACGCCGCGAAGACCGGCAGCGCGTCGTCGAACGGTAAGCGGAAGTCTACCCGCTAGCCCAGGCTACGAGCCGGCGGCGCAGTCGCCGCTGCCCTGGTTCACCCAGTCCGCCATGGCGCCCGCGAAGGGTGCGCCTTGGCGGCTAGTCTGCTTGATCTGAACCTTGCTCTTCTCTACTCCGTCGGCTTCGATAATGATGCTCATCAGGTGGGAGTCGGCGAAGTAAAGGTCGTTCTCGAAGCCCACGCCCGTATCGACGGATATCTCCGCGTGGCGTGAATCCGGATCGTAATTCCCCTGCACGCGGTAGTAGCCGCTGGTGCACTTGACCAGTAAGGTGTAGATGCGCCGGTAGGTCATTTCCGTATTCTGGTTGGAATCGAACTCGGTTTCCGTGTGGTAGGTGGGATTGCGGTCCGCCTTGTTGACATAGACGGTGCCGCAGCCGGCGATCATCCCCGCAAGGTAGAAAGCAAAAACGCCATGCAGGAGCGATGCCGCTCTCGCCCCATTAGATATCGAGCGTATGATCCCTCTCCCACTGGCTGATGGCGGCCGCGTAGCTTCGCCAGTCTTCCAGCTTGAGCTTCACATAACCGCTCACCAGTTCATCGCCGAAGGCTTCGCGCAGCACTTTGCTCTTGTCGAACAGGCGCACCGCGTCGAGCAAATTCAGGGGCAGCTGGCGAATGCGCCGCAGCTTGTGACCCTCGGTGTACATGTTGATGTCCAGGCGCTGGCCCGGATCACGCTCGTTGCCGATACCGTCCAGGCCCGCGGCCAGCACCCCGGCCTGAAGCAGGTAGGGATTGGCGGCGCCGTCCATGAGGCGCAGCTCGAAGCGGCCCGGATCCGGAATGCGCACCATGTGGGTTCGATTGTTGCCTGAGTAGCTGATGGCGTTCGGCGACCAGGTGGCGCCGGACAGCGTCACGGTTGCATTGATGCGCTTGTAGCTGTTGACACTGGGATTGAAAATTGCCGCCAGCGAGTCGGCGTTGTGCATGACACCGCCGAGAAACTGGTAGGCGAGCTTCGACAGGCCCATCTCGTCGCTGCCGTCCAGGAATTTATTCACGCTTCCCGACTTGTCCCACACCGACACATGGGCGTGGCAGCCGTTGCCGGCAAGGTTCGAAAAGGGCTTCGGCATGAAAGTCGCCCGCAGGCCGTGATTCTCGGCGATTGCTTTCACCATGTACTTGAAGAACACATGACGGTCCGCGGTCACCAACGCATCGTCATAATCCCAATTCATCTCGAACTGGCCATTGGCATCTTCGTGGTCGTTCTGGTACGGGTTCCAGCCGAATTCGATCATGCAATCGCAGATCTCGCTGATGATGTCGTAATGGCGCATGAGCGCCGCCTGGTCGTAACAGGGCTTTTCCTGGATGTCGCGGTCGTCGGAAATTGCGGTGCCGCTCGAATTGACCAGGAAAAATTCGCACTCGACGCCCGATTTCATGTAGAGATCCTGCGCTGTCGCCTTCTCGATCTGACGTTTGAGCGCGACGCGGGGCGAGGCTTCCACCGGTTTGCCGTCCATCCACAGATCCCCGGCGAGCCACGCCACCTCGGGCTTCCAGGGCAACTGGATGAGGCTGTCGGGATCCGGAATGGAGAACATGTCCGGATGCGCCGGCGTCATGTCCAACCATGCGGCGAATCCTGCGAATCCGGCACCGTCTTCCTGCATCTGTCCGATGGCGCGTGCCGGAACCAGCTTCGAGCGCAGCACCCCGAACAGATCCACGAAGCTGATGAGAAAATATTTAATCCCCTCGGATTTCGCGATCTTTTCGAGATCAACGGCCATGATTTTCCTCCCTGGATTCTTAAAGGCTTGTCGTATTTCAAATGGGGCAGGTTAATGGGGACAGATCTATTTATCCTTTGGACGGATACCGTCCAAAGGATAAATAGATCTGTCCCCATTAACCTGCCCCATTGAAAAAGCTCCCCGGAGAATATCGGATTTCCGGGGCACTCTCTACGCCGGGCGCATTCCGGCAAGCGGCACACCCGTCGCTTCGGAAGTCGCCAGGGTGACGGAGCGCAGGTCCTCGGGCTCGAGGTTGTGTAATTTGGTCTTGCCGGTGCATCGCGCCATCATCGAGGCCTCGCCGGCGCTCGCCTTGACGATGTTGACGATTGCCCGACTTCGTTCCTCTCCACTCCAGTCCGGTGCGAACTCGATGCAAGCCTGCTCTGTAATGGATCCACCTACGGACAGACCCAGGGTGGCGCCCAGCACCACGGCCTTCACGCCCAGCGCGATGAGCTTGGCGGAATCGGTGCCGGAGCGCACGCCGCCGAAGTACACGAGATCAATTTCCTCTTCCCTATCCAGGCGCCGCAGAATTGCGATGGCGTCCCGCAGAATGCGCGGATCGGGAACTCCAGAGAGCTCTGGCCAGGTTCCCTCGATGCCGGTGGTCGCATCCAGGAGAAGCATGTCGAAACCGTGCTCCAGCCCATGGACGATGCATTGCTCGAGGAGCGCGGTGGAAGACACGGCAATTCCCAGCAACTGACCGTCGCGCAGACGCTTGGTGGGTGGTGCGCGGAATTCGAACTCCTGCACCTGCACCAGGGCCACCGCATCGGCGCTCGGCTCGGACCCCCCGGCAACAATCAGCTGCAGCCAGGGCACGGCATCGTCGATGGGGCGCCGGCCCACGTAGCTGCAACCAAGCTCGACGAGACCCTTGGCCACTGCTCGGCGAATTTCCTCGGGCGCCTCGTCGAAACCGGTAGCGAGGTAGGGAACCTCCAGCTCCAGCTTGCCGGCCAGGTCCGTGCTTATCTTGCACGCTTCCCTGTACGGATCGATCACCAGCCGCGACAGGTTGGCCGGCAGGAATATCAGGTCATCCAGGCTCGGCGGGCGGCCCTCGGGAAAGGGGTTATCCCGCAACCGCAGGCGCCGATCCAGCATCGCCTTGTGCTTGGTGTGATCGACCACGTTGGTGCGGGCCATGGAGAACAGATCCTCGCGATGGCGTACGGAGTAATCGGCGGATCCGGTTTCCGCATCACAGCGGTAGCACCGCGCGGCTTCCTTGCGCGCGGTCCCCTCATCATAGGTTGATTCGATCTCCGGAAACTCGATCGGCTTGTCGCCGAGGCCGAAGAACTCCGGTTCCTGCTCCGGCAGCGTCTCCCACATGAGATCCTGGGCCACCGGCACGCGCCGGGTGCGAAAAGGCGTGCGATAGGGCATCGGGTTCTCGCGCCCTTCGAGAAAGGCCGTGATGTAATAGGCTGCGCGCTGGCCGTGACTCATGGCCATGACGAGGGTGGATCCGCCGAACGCGCCGTCGCCGGCGGCGAAGACCTTTTCATCATCGGTGCGCATACTATCGAAGTCCGCGCGCACCCGGTCGGGCTCCATCATGCCGCGCCGATCGAGTTCCTCGCACTCGGTTTCCTGGCCGACGGCGGCGATGACCATGCCGCAGGCAATCTCGTGCTCGCTGCCCGGCACCACCACCGGCCGGCGGCGGCCGTCCTCGTCGGGCTCGCCGGCCTCGGTGCGCACGCAGCGCAGCGTGAGCTGGTTGCCGCTCATCTGCACCGACACCTGCTGGGTGTTGTAGACGAACTCGATGCCTTCCTCGATGGCGCCTTCGAGCTCGATGCGACGTGCCGGGATTTCCTTAGGACCGCGCCGGTAGATCACCTGGACATGCTTGCAGCCCGGCAGGCGCCTGGCGACACGGCAGGCGTCCATGGCGACATCGCCGCCGCCGATGACGACCACGGTTTCCGGAAGCTCCGGCCGCTCTCCGGCATTCACGCGGCGCAGGAAACCCACGCCGTCGACGACGTGATCGTTATCCTCGCCGGGAATGCGCATGGCTTTGCCCCACCAGGCACCGAGGGTGAGCAACACGGCATCGTGCCGTTCCTTGAGATCATCGAGGCTCACGTCGCGGCCGAGCGCGGTGTTGAGGTGCATGCTGAGGCCGGGGCAGCGCTGCTCGAGACGCTGGATGTCTTCTTCGATGACGCCTGCCGGCAGACGAAAGGCCGGGATGCCCCACACCATCATGCCGCCGGGACGGTCCGTCATCTCGTAGACGTCCACATGGTAGCCGGCGACGCACAGGTCGTGGGCCGCGACCAGTCCTGCAGGCCCTGCGCCGACGATGCCGATGCTCTGCGGCTTGCTCACGGGAGCGGCCGGTGGATCGTACTGGTGGCCGACCCGGTCCATGACGAAGCGTTTGAGATTACGGATCTGCACGGCGCCGTCGGCGGCCTCGCGCCGGCAGGCCGGCTCGCAGGGCGCATCACACACGCGGCCGCAGATGGAGCTGAAGGGATTGGTATCCGTGATGGCCTCGAAGGCTTCCTCGTACTTGCCTTCCCAGATGTAGGCGAGGTAGGAGGGCGCGTCGGTGCCCACGGGACACGCCACCTGACAGGGCGCCGGCACGTAGTGCGCATCGGCGGTATCGTCCTTGTGCTCCGGCGGCGCCTCCGGCATGAGGATGCGATTGATATCGTATACTCCCATCTCAGCCCACCTGCACCGAGAGCTCCGGGTTGCGCTTGCGGTATTCCGGCGCATAGGGCAGCCGCGTGATGGCGGCGGCTTCCGGTGTCAGCGCCACCAGATCGTCGCGGTTGAGCTCGCGCACGTCATGATAGCCCAGGCCATGGGTAATGGCGGCAATCTGCCAGCGCACGCTTTCCAGAAAGCGGTGAATGTTCTCCGCTTCCACATGGGGCTTGTAGCGCTTCTCGTGCTCCGGGTCCTGGGTCGCGATGCCGGTGACGCACTGGCCCACATGGCATTGCATGCAGGCGATGCAGCCGCCGGCGATGATCACCGAGCTACCGAAGGCCGTCGCGTCGGCACCCAGACACAGAGCCTTGACGGCGTCGATGCCGTCGCGCAGCCCCCCCATGAGCACGATCTCGATGTCGTCGCGGCGGCCGATGTCATCGAGCGCATCCAGGGCTTCCATGATTGCGGCGAGCGTCGGGATGCCGACGAAGTCGATGACCTCGCCGCTGCCGGCGCCGGTAGAGCCCTGCATACCGTCCAATTCGATGAAGTCCAAGCCGTCTTTGACCGCGATCTTGATGTCGTCGCGTACGCGCCCGGCACCGAGCTTCACGCTTACCGGTAACCGGTAACCCGTGGCTTCGCGAAACTCCTCGATCTTGATGACCAGATCGTCGGCGCCGAGGATGTCCGGGTGCCGGGACGGAGAGCGTAGATCGATGCCGGCGGGAATGCCGCGGATCTCGGCCAGCTCTTTTGTTACTTTCTTGGCCATGAGCTGGCCGCCGAGGCCCGGCTTGGCGCCCTGGGAGATGTAGATCTCCAGGCCGTCGGCGCGCTTCATGTCGTGGATGTTCCAGCCCAGGCGCCCGCCCAGGCACTGAAAGATGAGCTGTCCGGCGGCGTCGCGCTGCGCGTCGCTCATGCCGCCCTCACCGGTGTTCTCCGCAATCTTCGACATGGCCGACGCCATGGCTATGGCCTGCTTGGTGGAGCGGCTCAGCGCGCCGTAGCTCATGGGCGCGATCATGACGGGCATGCTGAGCTTCAATGGCTCTGCGCCGTTGATGCCACCGATCTCCGTATACATTTCCACCTTGGAGACCACGTCCGGATCCCGACCCGCCTGGGACAAATCCTGCTTGAAAGCCAGATCCGCGATATGCGGTAGCGGCCGCGCGCCCCCGTAACCGCGGATGCGGTAGCGGCCGATTTGGGACTTGATGTGAATGTCCTCCTGGACCTTGGCGTTCCAGTACCCCGAGTTACCCGAGAAGCCGAAGAAGGGCAGGCTGCGCATCTGGCGCTCCGCCGTGTCGTAGCGCAGCTTTTTGCCAGCGTTGACGATCTTCTTAAATTTCCCGCGGTGCCGGAGTGAGTAGCGATCCAGGAATTCCAGGATGGAATCCTGCTCGTCGCTCTCCAGATCAGCCTCCTCGGCGTCGGAGCCCAACGATGGAATATCGCCGCCGACGAAGATGGTGCCGCCGGTCATGTCCTCGCCGACCCGCTCGCCGGAGTTGCCGAGGATGATGATGCGCCCGCCGTACATCATGTAGCCGGCCATGAAATTGGCGTTGCCGCCGCACAGCAGGGTGCCCGCCTTCATGACCTGGCCGGCGCGCGATCCGATGTTGCCGTGGACCACTAGCTCCGCGCCGCGAATGCCGACCCCGGCGATTGCGCCGGCGTTGCCGCGCACCACCACCGAGCCGTTGTAGATATTGTCGCCGAGGCCCCAGCCGACGTTGTTGTCGACCTCGAAGCGCGCGCCATCGGTGAGCCCCGCGCAGAAGTAGCCGGCGGATCCCTGCACGTGAACGGTTATTGGATCGGTCAGTCCGACGCCGATGTGATGGCGTGCATCGGGATTGACGATCGTGACGTTCTCACCCGCGCTCCCGTGCTTGCGGATGAGTTCGTTGGCTTCGCGGACCGGGACCTTCGCTAGATCGATCGTGACCACGTGTTGAAGGTTCCCGGCGGCGGCTCCATGGTGCTCAATGCCTGGCCGGGGAAGAGTCGATTCAGCGAGACTTCCTCGGAGGCGACCGCGATAAGATCGTCGGTCTCGTACATGATCATAGGCTTGGCGGCCAGGCGATCTTTGGCATAGCCGATCTCGTCTTTGGTGGAGACGAGAAAAGAGAAGGTGCCGTCCAGATCGTCGATGGATGTCGCCAGCGCGTCTTTGAGCGATATGCCCTGGGACATCTTGTCGGCGAGGTACACCGCGATCAGCTCGCTGTCGTTGTCGGTGGTGAACTCGAAGCCGCGGCGCTGCAGCCGCCGGCGCATTTTCCAGTAGTTCGTGATCTGGCCGTTGTGAACGATGGCGACATCGGCGAAGCCGGTGGCCCAGAAGGGATGCGACGCCTCGGGCTTGACGTCGGATTCGGTGGCGAGACGCACGTGGCCGAGGCCGTGGCTGCCGCGAAACGCGTGCACGCAATAGCGATCATCCACGTCGTGTGCGCTTCCCACGTCCTTGACGATTTCCAGACTCGAACCGATGGAGATGACCTTGGCGGCGTGCTGCATGGCATAGGCGAATTTCTGAATATCGCCGGCGAAAGCCACCGTGCAACGGTAGTTGTTTCCCACCATCTGGTCTTCGACGACGCTGGCGCCGTGCTCGGCCAGGCTCGCCTTGATGCGGTCCACGGCGGCCTTCGCGTCCTCGTCTTCGGCGACGAAGAAGCGCAGGCGCAGACGACCCTCGACGGTCGCGCCATACAGGGCGAAGCCCGTGGAGTCAGGGCCGCGGTGCTGGCAGCCGTCGAGCATGTCGATCAGCGCCTTACCCGTGTCTCCCTGGGCGCCCCGGGTCTTGTACATGATGCCTGCGATGCCACACATGGTGCCTCCTCGACGGGATCTCCGGTCTGGTCATTAGAGCCTAATTTATCGGCATCCGGCGATCAACTCACAAGAGAAAAAAATTCCTCTCAGGAATGCCCGGTTTCACCATTACGACCCCCGCGGCTCGATAATAATGGCGAGAAAGCGAATCGGCAGGGTCACCAGCTCCTCCGGGCCGTGGGGCGCGTCGGCATCGAAGAACAACGAGTCCCCCGGGGTCAGGCGGTAGGTCTGGCCGGCGTGGCGGTAGATGACCTCGCCGGAGAGCATGTGGATGAACTCGACCCCGTCGTGCTGGAAAAGGGGGAACACATCGGATTTCTCGGTGATCGAAATCAAATACGGCTCGACGAACATCTGCTTGCCAACCGTGTGTCCCAGCAGCTGATACTGGTGTCCGGCGCGCGTGCCCCGGCGCTCGATGTTGAGACCCTGGCCCGCCTTGACGAAGCTTGCGTCGCGCTCTTCCTCGTACTTGCGGAAGAACGCCGTGACCGGAACGTTGAGTGCGCCGGAAAGGGCCTTGAGGGTTGCCAGCGATGGCGAGGTCAGGCCGTTTTCGATTTTCGACAGCATTCCCGGCGACAGATCGGCCTGACTCGCCACTTCCGCCACCGTCATGTGCAGCTGCATGCGAAATGCCCGTACCTGCTGGCCGATGGCGATTTCCAGCTGGTTCGCCGGTGTGACGTCCTGAACCCGCCGCGATGGCTGGGGCTGTGTCCTGCGGGAACCCTTTTTTTTCAGTGACTTGGGGGCCATGGGTTATCGGCCGCTCCTAATCGTGTGTTGAATTTTTGTTGCACATTGGGAAAGAATTTCCAGTATATTAATCCCCCGATGGTTCGGGTTGCACGCGCGAATCATCGAGGAGGGACGTCGGGGGGAAACAGGAACGGCGATGTCATCGCATCAGGGGAAACGTTGCTGCGAGGGTTACGGGGAGTTCCCCGCTGCTGCCGGCTCGTGATTCTCCCTCCGCGTTCCTCACCCGTCTTCACTTCTCGAGCTTTCTGCAGCGGCGCATGTGGTGTTCCGCGTGTCGTTGCGCGTCATCGGAGCTCAGCGAAGTGTACGTGCGCGGAACGCCAGGGGGATTCGCCGGGCAGGCGATCAACCAATCAACTACCGGAGGGGAGGTAGAGAATGGACAATGAACTAGCCGCACTCGGGATACTGTTTACCGAGTTCTACTACTGGTTGACGGTGGTGCTGATGTTCTTCATCCACATCGGCTTCTGCATGTACGAGGTCGGTGTTTCACGGCACAAGAATCACATGCACACGCTGATGAAGAACACCATGCTCATACCGTTGGTGACGATCACGTTTTTCTTCTTCGGATGGTGGATTTACTTCGCCTTTCCAAACGGCCCCGGCTTCATCGGCGGTCTCGAGTCCGCTCCCTGGGCGACGCCGTGGAGCGAGCTCATGGGTCCGCACATGGGCGGAGCGCCGGTAACGGACACACTTACCGCCGAAGACACGGCCGGCTGGGCGCGTATCAACGGCGTGTTCTGGGCCGCTTTCCTGCTGTTTTCCTGGACCGCGGCATCCATCGTCTCGGGCGCAGTGATCGAGCGCATCAAGTCCACGGCCTTCTGGCTCCTGGCCGTCGGCATCGGCTCCGTGTGGTGGATCATCGACGCCTCCTGGGGCTGGCACTCGGCCGGCTGGATGGTGCAGAAGCTCGGTTACCACGACGCTTACGCTTCCGGCGTGATTCATGCCATTGCCGGTGGTTATGCGCTTGGCATCCTGTTCGTCCTCGGGCCGCGCATCGGCAAGTTCGCCCCCGACGGTACGCCGCGCAACATCCATCCGCGCAATCCCTGGCTGGTGGCCATCGGGTTATTTCTCATCTACACGGGATTCTGGGGATTCTACGTGGCGTGTAACATTCCCATGTGGGACATCCAGGCCGGAGACGGCGTGTTCTTCTCGGCGACCAATATTTATCTGGCGCCGACCACGCTATCCGCGATCACCGTGAACTTTCTGATGTCGCTATCGGGCGGTCTGCTGATGGGCTACATCGTGTCCAAGGGGGATGCTTTCTGGACCTACTCCTCGGGACTCGCCGGGATCATCGCGGCTTCCGCCGGCAACGACCTCTACCATCCCATGCAGGCGCTGTTCATCGCCGCCGCGGGTGTCATCTTCATGTACAAGACCCACTACTGGGTGGAGCGGAAATTCAAGATTGACGATGCCGTCGGTGCAGTGGCGGTGCACGGCTACGCGGGCTGGTTCGGTGTGGTCATCGCCGGATTCTTCCTGTGGGGATACCCGTCCTCGCCGGATACCTCGTTTGCCACCGTCACTCCCTGGGGTCAGTTCATCGGCGCAATGATCATGTTCTGGGTGCTCGGCTTCATCCCCGGTTGGGTCACGGCGAAGATCCTCCACGCATTCGGCATGCTGCGCATTCCGAAGGAGGTGGAGCTGGCCGGTCTCGACTGCGGCGCCAACGCCGCGCGCTATGCTGACGAGCTGGGCATCATCAACGCCGAACGCGCCGCCATCGGTGGTGCCGCAGGCTCAGATTGAGGAGGAACTGGCATGTCTACGGGTAACTTCGAAAACTGGGCCGGTACCATCACCGACATCGGCCCGATTTACCCCTTCGTCGGCTCGGAAGTGTTCATGTTCATTCTGGGCCTGGTGTTCTGGATCTGGTGGCACGTCGTGCAGACCAAACGTGAGAGCAAAACCTACGAAGAGGAGGTGAAGCGCTTCGGCGACGCTGACGCGTTGACGAAAATTATCAACGGCGAAACGCCGGAAGACGTATAGGGCGCTTTGCCGTGAGGTCCCTCGCCGGTATCTCCATGCCGGCGAGGGCTTTTCGTTGCTTGCGGTGTTCAATCCTGCATGTTGAAAGACGCATTGGCCGGCATGTCGGTACGGCCGATCATGTATCTCTCGCCGATCGTGCTGGTGCTGGCCCTCGGCTACTACTTTTTCACGACTTATCAGAGCTGCCGTAGTCACGCCGAGTTCCGCCAAGCCCTGCGCGCGGCGATCAAAGCGAGCGCCGACGGCGCCGCCCCCGGCCCCGTGCACCTGGTGCAGATCACCGATTTCCCGTGGGACACGGCCGAGATATTCGTCAATTACAAACCGGATGGATCAACCACCGATTGCCCCTTTCAATGGGACTGGTCCTCGGCCACGCGCGACAAGCTGATCGCCGGGGACTTGCTCACGGTCATCGTCTTTGTGAAGGACGACAGGCTGGTGCACTATCTGGAGTACCGGCGGGATTGGGCGGAATTCGTCGACCTGAAGAACCCCTATACGCCGGAGACGGCCGTATTCGCGGTCTCGGCTTCACCAGCAAACCCCTACGAATTCATTCTTTCGCCAGCCTCGTAGCCCAACGACCATCAACCCAACCCACGTCTCCACTCAGGCTGCTTTCCGTTCGGACAGCCAGCGCTCGAGATCCTCGGCCCCACCGATGCGCTTTCCGTTGACGAATACTTGCGGAACGCTCGCGCTTGCGGCGATCGCACGTATCGACCGGTCGGTGTAGTCCCGGTTGAGAATCAGCTCTTCGTAGTCGATGCCGGCGTTTCGCAACGCCTCCTTGGCGCGCACGCAGAACGGGCATCCATCCCGGGACATCACCACCACGTCCAGCGGCTTGCCGGCGTCCGGTGCGACGTAAGCGAGCATGGTGTCGGCGTCCGATACCCCGTAGGGATCGCCAGGCACTTCCGGTTCGATGAACATCTTGTCGATGACACCGTCCTTCACAAGCATCGAGTAGCGCCACGATCGCTTGCCAAAACCAAGCTCTTGCTTGTCGACCAGCATGCCCATGGCCTGCGTGAAGGCGCCATTGCCGTCGGGTATGAAGCGAATTCGGTCGGCCTTCTGGGATGCCTGCCACGCGCTCATGACGAAAGCGTCATTCACCGACATGCACACGATCTCGTCGACGCCGTTCGCCCGCAGCTGCGGAGCAAGCTGATCGTATCGGGGCACGTGGGAGGATGAGCATGTTGGCGTAAAGGCTCCCGGCAGGGAGAATACCGCCACGGTCTTGCCGCGGAACAGCTCGTCACTGGTGACATCCACCCATTCGTGGCCACGACGTAGCCGGAAGGTGGTATCAGGAATGCGTTTTCCTTCTCGATTCTCGAACATCGGTCTGTGTCCTTTTCATGTGTTTCTGAGTGGCAATGATCTGATCTTCAGAGAATTAAATAAAACGCATTACATCGCTTACTATGATATATAAATCCGAATAGTAGTCCTTTGCCTCCAGTGCTACTGCGCCATGAACCTTCCCACCGTCAAACAGCTCCGCTACTTCATCGCCCTCGAGGAGCACCAACACTTCGGACGGGCGGCCGAGGCCTGCTTCGTGTCCCAGTCGGCGTTCAGCGTCGCCATCAGGGAGTTCGAGTCCGGGCTCGGGGTGCGGCTGGTGGATCGCACCAACCGCAAGGTCACGGTGAGTGAGCTCGGCCGGGAGGTAGCCACCCAGGCGCGACTGTGTATCTGTGATCTGGAAGCCTTGGTGGAGGTCGCCCACAGTAACCGGGAGCCCCTGGCGGGACCGCTGCGGCTCGGCATTATCCCGACCATCGCTGCCTTTTTATTGCCAAGGGTGCTACCGGGATTGCGCAAGGCCCATCCGCGCCTCCAGCTCCTGCTGCGCGAGGAAACCACCCAACGGATTGTCGACAAGCTGATGGACGGACAGCTGGACCTGGTACTGCTCGCTTTACCCTACGAGCTGCGCAACGTCGAGCTCATGCTGCTTTTCAAGGACCGGTTCCGGCTCGCCTGCCGGGCGGGAACGAAGTTGGTGGACCCGGAAAATTACCGCTTCAATCGCCTGAATGCGCAAAGCGTGCTGCTACTGGAAGACGGCCATTGTCTACGCGATCACGCCATCTCCGCGTGCCGGATTCGAAAGCTGGACAAGGTCAGCCGATTCTCGGCGAGCAGCCTGCTGACCCTGGTGGAGATGGTGGACGCCGATCTGGGTATTACCTTTCTGCCGGAGATGGCAGAAGGTTCGTCGTTGCTTTCCGGCACACGGGTCAAGACCTATCCCATGCGCGACGACGCTTACCGGGACATAGGGCTGGCCTGGCGAAGAGGCAGTGGACGTGTATGCGAATTTCGTTTGCTGGGCGAGTTCATTCGTGCGCATGCTGGATAAAAGGGGGCGGATTTATTTTCGCGCCTGACGTATCGTGGAAGGTCCATGGAGGGTGACCGCGAAAATTAATCCATCCCCTTTTATCCGAGCGGACAGATGAAAATCAAAGCCGCCGTCTGCAGGGAGTTTGCGAAACCGCTCTCTATCGAGGAAGTCGAGCTGGCAGCGCCGGGAGCGGGCGAAATTCGCGTGAAAGTCGCGGCCTGCGCCATCTGTCACAGCGACATTCACTATGCCGATGGTGCCTGGGGCGGCGATCTGCCGTCGGTCTACGGCCACGAGGCGTCGGGAACCGTCGAGGAAATCGGCGCCGGCGTGGGAGAATTCACAATCGGCGATCCTGTGGTTGTCATGCTCGTGCGTTCCTGCGGCCGATGCTACTACTGCGCCGATGGCGACGAGGTACTCTGCGAAGCCGATTTTCCCCTGGATAGAGATGGGCCGATCATCGGCGCTGGCGGTGAGTCCATCCACCAGGGCCTCAGGACTGGCGCTTTCGCCGAGCAGGTGGTGGTGGACGCCTCGCAGGTGGTCGCGATTCCGGACGGGATCCCGTTTGACAGTGCATCGTTGCTTGCTTGCGGTGTCATCACGGGGCTGGGAGCCGTCGTGAATACCGCCCGGGTGGAAGCCGGCTCGAAGGTCGTCGTTATCGGTACCGGTGGTGTTGGTCTCAATAGCATTCAGGGTGCTGCGTTGAGTGACTGTGCGATGATCATCGCCATGGATATTTCCGATCAGAAACTCGCGGCGGCCAAGCGTTTCGGCGCGACCCACGGGTTCAATTCCAGCCGCGAAGACGCTGGCGAGGCGATGCGCGCATTGACCGACGGCCGGGGTGCCGACTACGTGTTCGTTACCGTTGGCGTGAAGTCCGTGGTCGAGCAGGCGTTCGGACTGATTCGCAATGGCGGCACCCTGGTTCTCGTCGGCATGCCGGCGTCCGGCGAAACAGCCGCATTCGATCCCCTGCGGGTCGCCAACGATTGCCTGGTGATAATCGGTAGTAAGATGGGGTTCTCGAGGATCCGTGTCGACATTCCAAAGCTGGTGGATCTCTACCAGCGGGGAAGCCTCGAGCTCGATGCCCTGATCAGTGGTCGCTATTCCCTGGAGGAGATCAACGAGGCCATCGCGTCGGTCGAGCGGGGTGAGGCTTTGCGCAACGTCATCGTGTTTTGACGTATCATTGCGGTCCGAGCTGCTGGACGATTAGCATGGGTGAGTGAGGCACCTGTACGGAGGGATATCACATGCGGATCGAACACGCTTTGCGTATACACGGATCGAAAAGAGTGCACGTGCGCGGGTTCCTGTTGGCTTGCGACCAGGGACCGCTTCAGTTGTGCGCCGAGCTTCTCGAGTCATTTCCGCCTCAGTGTGGCGGGCCATCGATGGTCGTCGAAGGCCTGGATATCAATGCACTCTCCAGCATCACTCGCGGTGACGACTGCGCGTGGTCGGCACAGCCGGTGGAGTTGGACGGCACCATCGATGGCGGAATTCTGCGCGTCGACGCGGCGCAAGCCGATTGAACGCTTGCTTCGATTGCTTGATTGTAACGATAAAAATACGGGCCCCGCGCAGCCGATCGCAAATTCCGTGTCGCGAACGACTGGGGGCCCGCATGGGCCGAAGCCCGAGGTTGTGGGTCAACCGGCAATCAGGTGTAACGATTCTTCCAGGTCACCAGATTGTTGAACACTGGTCTCGACAGCCGCACGCCGCCGTTCATGATCGAACCGCCTGTGTTGTGCACGGCGACGATATGCCGCTTGCCGTTCCGGTAACGCCAGTTGGGACTGCCGCTCTGTCCGAAGTAGGTGTCGATGCGGTAGTACACGCGCCGCGCCGTCACTGCCAGGATGTTGTTGGAATTCCACCACTGCGTGCCATAGGGCTTGTCGCCCGGATATCCGGAGCTGTTGATGCGCAGGCCCAGCAGGCTGAAGAAAGATAGACTCGCAAGACCCATCCAGCCGGTGCGGTTGCCGAGCTTGTTGCTTCTCGGCAGTACGATCACCGCGTAGTCGTAGTTCGAGCTGCGGTCTCGTGTCCAACCCCTGACGCTATGGTAAAAGCGGCTGGTCACCGCCCCGTATGGCTGGGACGATCCGTTCTTGCCCGGGATGACGCGAATGCTGCGCGCCTATCCGCCGTTGTCGTGCATGTAGACGCAATGGCCGTTGGTCAGCACCGTACGTGGGCCGATCATGGCGCCGGTGCAACCGAAGCGACGCCCGTTGGCCGCAGTGATCTCGAGCTTGCAGATGGTCCGCCAGGGGAAGCTCGTGGTTCCGAACACGCGAACACGATCGTCCCGACCATGTATGCGCTCGAACTGCTCGTCGGCGAACTCGGTGGTTTGCGGATCGAATCCCTCCACCTCGAACAGATCCTGAGCGGCCGACGATTCCACGTAGGTTTCCGAGCTGGGGGCTTCCCCCGGGGCCCTGGGCCGGTATCGCCTCGCCCATCTGACCATCGGAAAGCTCGTCGAGCTCTTCGGCCAGGTCCTCTTGCGAGCCTCCGGAAAGCTCTTCGTGACCGTCGCTACCCTGGACTTTGGCTTCTTCCGCTTCCTCGTTGACCATCGCTTGGGAGAGTTACTCGTCCAGCGACTGATCGCCCGTCATCGGGGTGATGCCCGTGGTGCTTGGCATCTCATCGGAAAAGGATTCGCTGCCCGATCCGATCGGGTCCGACGCCTCGATCTCATCTGGATTCAGAGCGACCGCGTCGCCCAATTCTTCGTACTTACCCATTTTCCTTACTCCTTGGCCGATACGGCCACTCCTGTTTGCCGCAGGCGTGTCAGCCCCGGCGTGCCGTGACAATCTCCGATTTAGAGAATCACCGGAGACACGTCGATGGAAACGCATTCACGCGCTCCATCAATTCCATGAACTCAGCGTGCCACAGCCACTCAGGTTCGTACGTGGCAATCCCCACATACCGTGATGGTTTTGAATTGGAGAAGCGGAGTGACTTGAAACGGGATCGGCGAGGGGTTAAACGACACCGAGCAAATCTTCCCGGGCTTTTTCCAGGTGACGCGTCATGATGTCGGCGGCCTCCTGGGTGTCGCGGCTCTCGATGGCCTTGAACAGCGCGCGGTGTTGCTTGTTGTAGGCGATGATACGATCCGGCGTGAGGATTTTGTCTTTTCGCGCGCTCCACTGGCGGTGTCCGCGAACATCGTTGATATGACGGTACAACCAGACCATCAGGGGATTGCGGGTACTCTCGGCGAGCGCCAGGTGGAAAG
>Ga0114947_10000166_pt1 | contig 19735 bp, 23 predicted proteins | sample CR02metaG_FD_99656 | JGI IMG/M metagenome (GOLD analysis project Ga0114947, IMG submission 99656) | Deep subsurface microbial communities from Mariana Trench to uncover new lineages of life (NeLLi) - CR02 metaG | ecosystem: Environmental > Aquatic > Marine > Ocean trench > Sediment ...
GCGTCGCCATGCAGTTCGAAATCACTGGATCACTGAAATCTGAACATTTTTCAACGTCCTGTTAGGCGGCAAGAAAGGGCGCCGCAACGGGAGAGACCGTGAAGGTAAGGGAACTAGTGAGGTTGCTCGCGGACGACGGGTGGTATGTTGTGCGGACGCGTGGAAGTCACCGCCAACTTCGCCACCCACCAAATCAGGTACGGTCACTGTCGCCGGAAGGCCTGGAGTCGACATTCCAAAGGGGACACTTGGTGCCATAATTAGACAGACTGGCCTCAAGAAGTAGGTATTTTCCTATGAAGTATGTAGTCGTTATCGAGAAAGGGGAATCCAGCTATGGCGCCCATGTTCCGGACTTGCCGGGCTGCATTGCTGTGGGAGATACCAAGGATGAGGTATTGGGCTTGATTAAGGAGGCGATCGAATTTCATATCGATGGCCTCAAAGCAGATGGCGAGCCAGTCCCGTCCCCCGCATCGGACATCGAGTTCGTTGAGGTGGCGGCCGCCTAACAAGGCGCTGCAGCTGACAGCCAACCCGCTTCGCGGTTTGTCCGCCGCTGAGCTTGGTCGTTAGGCGGCAAGATGTCACGAGTTAGGGCAGCCCACATCGCGTTCCTCGCAGGAGGCCTTGCTGTTGCATGCCTGGCCGCGACGAATGCGCCTCGGATTGGCGCTGGTGCACGTTTCCAAGCCCATGAAGTCGGCCCAGGTTGGCATCGCGGCTTCTTCAACCAGATCCGTACAGTCCCTCCCTGCTATATACTCGTGATCTTCAAGCAGCGCTCATCGCCAGACGAGTCACTTCGAGTGAACCGGACGATTCCAATTGCACACGTCAGACGCCTCCAAGTAACCGATGCTCCTGGCACATCTATGCAAGAGTGGGACGGTCTCGGCCTGCCTGCGGTACCGGAGAGCTCATGGCAAGAAGTCAAATTGGACTCGCTTCGACCCAAAAAAGGTCAGTGCCAATTTGATGCGTCATTCGGATAATAGCGCGCCGCCTAACAAGGCGCTGCAGCTGACGGCCAACCCGCTTCGCGGCTTGTACGCAGCTGAGCTTGGTCGTTAGATGGCGGGTGACGATTTCTCTATGCACGATTGGGAGGTACAAAACCATGACAAAGCAATCTCCTGAAGTTACGGTTGAGTTTTTGCAGGCGTTTGCGAATGCCTGGAATCGCCATGATATCGACGACCTCATGTCGTTTATGACAGATGACTGTGTCTTTGAGGCATCAGCAGGAGATGAGGTGTGTGGCACTCGTTACGAGGGGTCCGAGGCAGTTCGAGCAGGATTCTCCAAAGCTTGGGAGAGTTTACCAGACGCTAAATGGGGGGATGCCAGTCATTTCGTGAGCGGCAACCGAGGAGTATCCGAGTGGGTTTTCTCGGGGACACAAACTGATGGGAAACGGGTAGAGGTCACTGGATGCGATATTTTTGCATTTCGCGATGGAAAGATCGCGGTAAAAAACTCTTACCGCAAGAATCGGCCACCGATCTAGGCGTAAAAGGCAGGGTGCACTTGCCATCTAACAGGCGCTGCAGCTGACGGCCAACCCGCTACGCGGCTCGCCCGCAGCTGGGCTTGGTCGTTTTAGGCGGCCCCAAGCGCGCTCCAGATTTACAGCACAGATCCGCAATTGAGGATTGATATACCAAATAGAGTATATATACTCTTTTTGGTATGTGGGAAATCCTCGAGCACAGAAGGACCTGGAAGAAGCTCGATCGACTCCCCCTCGACATCTTGAAGCGCTACGAGAAATGGAAAGATATCGTCCGGCTCTCTGGCCCCCTTGGGCTGAGACAGATCAAGGGATTTAATGACGAGGCGCTGCGGGGAGAGTGGCGAGGGCATCGCTCTTCAAGGCTCAGCCTTCAGTATCGAGTGATATATCGAATTGAGCAGGAAAAGGTGCTTGTGGAGGTGGTGAGCGTGACGGCGCACGACTACCGGAAGAAGTGATATGAGCGAATATCGAAAAGCTAGGACCAGGGTGGATGTTTCGATTGGTGAATCCGTCCGCATTCTCCGCGAGTTGCAGGAACTCAGCCAGAATGAGCTGTCGGAGATGGCCGGAATCCCTCAATCTACAATCTCAGCAATTGAGCGGGACCGCATTCGATTGGGTGTAGAGCGGGCCAAGGTGCTTGCCCGTGCTCTGCGTTGCCACCCGGCAGTATTGGTATTTCCCGGCTGGGACGTAGAGCATGAGTCGGCCGCCTAACAAGGCGCTGCAGCTGACGGCCAACCCGCGACGCGGTTTGTCCGCAGCTGAGCTTGGACACTAGGCGTCGAAAACACTCCTAGTACATGCGCATGAACTTAGCTTCCTTTCTCACACAGGCGAAATTGGCGGGATATGCCACTTCAGGGGAAGGTGGCGAATGCGATACTGAGGACTATGGAAAAGAGTTCCACTTCGAAGAAGGGGAACTGAAATATCGTGATCGCTACTACGGATTCAACCCGTTTGCGGGCGAGGAACTGGTTTGGTGCGCGGGAAGGCCGATTTGGCTTATGAATTACTACGGATTAGTAACTGGCGGGACGGTCGAGCCGGCCGAAGTGTTTGAGTTCCTGAAAGCGGCGATGCAACGCATCGAAGTTGAGCGACCTTATCGGGGCCCAAGTGCGCATGAGGAGAGCGACTATGAATATCGCGATGAGAGTTGGGGGAGCATTAAGCGCTTCAGAGGCATAGAGGTCATCCGGTATCGCGGTGAGGACATCTACGAACTGTCGTATCATGGTGGGATGCTGAGTTAGAGTGAACAACGTCATAGAGACAGGCGCCCAACCGAGCGCTGGAGTTGACGCGGTAAAGTTATGTCGAGATTCAGAAACATCGGGTGGCGCGCAACTCAGCGGGGCCGTGGGCGTAAAGAATCGAGGCAGCATGACTGATGGATAAGTCAAACGCTGAGTCTGCGTATCTCGAGCTTGTCATCGAGGTGGCATCCGAAACCACGGACATCTGGCTCGGTGACGATGATGGACATTTCGTGCAGAAGGCGGTTGGGGTGCTCCGTTCTTGGTTGTTGCCCGGAGACTATACGGTCGAGTTTGGCTTTGGGTCAGCCACTTATCCGATCAGTCTTACGGAGACGAGTCATTTGACAGAGGCGGAGCTGGTAGCGGGTCCCACTTTCCCTAGACCTGTCCCCCACCTATACCCAGATGTTGAATAGCGGCAGCAGCTTCACGAATTCTTTCTATAAGCGTGTTTACGCCTAACAAGGCGCTGCAGCTGACGGTCAACCCGCTTCGCGGCTTGTTCGCAGCTGAGCTTGGTCGTTGGGCAGCTTGTTGCGTGATCAAGTCTTTCCAGCACAAGGGGCTTCGGCGAATCTTCGAGGCCGGCTCCAGATCTGGGATTCAGGCTAAACATGCCGGGAGGCTTCGGCTACAGCTTGCGGCGCTGGATACCGCGCAGACAATTGACGATATAAATATCCCAGGCTATCGGCTCCATCGTCTCAAGGGACGATCGAGAGGGCGTTGGCCGATTTGGACAAGTGGGAGCTGGCGTCTTACTTTCGAATTCAAGGACGGCAACGTACACGTACTGGACTGCGAGGATTATCACTGATGAGTATGCACAATCCCCCACATCCGGGGGAGTTTATTCGAGCCGCCTACATCGAGCCGTTCGATATTAGCATTCGTTCGCTGGCAGATAGTTTGGGCGCGTCCCCCTCGACGCTCACGCGCATTATCAGCAAGCGTAGCGGAATAAGTCCAGAAATGGCGCTGCGCCTGTCGAAAGCGCTTGGTCGCTCTGCGGAGAGCTGGCTCGCGATGCAGCACAACTATGACCTGTGTCTGGCGAAAAAGGTGGCAGATCTGTCAGAGGCACAAAAGGTTGAGTTCGACGCTGCCTAAGGCGCTTCAGCTGACAGCCAACCCGCTACGCGGCCTGTCCGCCGCGGAGCTTGGTCGTTTTGCGGGCAGACGAATTTTCAGGTATGTACGAAGATGGAGCTGTCCGACGACGTTAAACTCTTGATCGATGGCCCGAACTTCGGCCATCTTGCAACCATAATGAGCGACGGATCACCCCAGGTAGCGCCCGTGTGGATCGGCCGCGAAGGCGACCTTCTGCTCTTCGGTACAAGTGATGATACCTTGAAGGCAAAGAATACGCGCCGTGATCCACGGATTAGTTTGTCTGTAATCGGCTATCTGGACTCTTACCGTGAAGTGCAGATCCGCGGGAAGTTTGTAGAACGTCGATCGGACGAATCTCTGGAGATTATGGGTAATATCGCACATCAGTACACCGGCAACGCGTTTCCTTGGAGGGCTGGTAAGGGACGTGTCGTGCTAGTGATCGGAGCAGATAGAGTACGGTACAGCGAACTTCCCTTCGAACATACGCCGGCCTGATCCAAACGATGTAGGCTACGATCATTTTCTAGCTTTCGTAGAGTTCAGTCCTGGCGAAGAGATGTTCACTGCGCATGCAACGTATTCCCAAGATGAAGAGTCGACCTCTGAGCTTCTCAGCACTGCACCCAACTGTCCAACAGACGTCCCGTCGGCAGTCGTCTGGTAACATAGCCTGAATTGCTCGCGGGCTGGTTGTCTAAATCCTGATGCTAAGTGTTTGATACTCAATTTCAGGCTACGGGTCGCATAGGCGGTCCACCGAGATTATCGGTTCTGGCTCACGGATTGGTGAGTGGCTGTCATGGCGATATATCCATGTCCCATGTACTAGGATTCTGTGCCCATGTTGAAATATGAACTCCTCAGAGACGACGGAATTTTCGTATTGAAACCGGATGGCGCCCTCGAGGCATCCGACTTCGAGAGGGTGGCGCGGGAGCTTGATCCCTACATCGAGGAGCGGGGAGACCTACGAGGTCTTCTGATCGAGGCCGAGTCCTTTCCCGGGTGGGGTGATATTGCAGCGTTCATCTCCCACTTGCGTTTCATTCGCGATCACCATCATCATATTGCCAGGGTGGCAGCGGTTTCCGACAGCGCATTTCTTTCCATTGCCCCGCACATTGCCAGTTACTTCGTGAACGCCGAGGTACGCCATTTCGAGTTCGGGAGCCGTGATGCCGCGATCGCCTGGCTGCGCGATGCTCGGGTCGGCGGTGACGATGCCTCTCAGTGATCGATTGATTTGCCGTCGGCGGCATCTGTGAACTCGCGCAGCCACTGAGCGGGATACGGATGATTTACTGCCGTGGCTAGGACCGATGAAAAGCAGTGAATCGGCACGGCTTACCCTTTCGGCGAATCGTGTGGCCCCTGGCCATCGCCGAGACCATCGTCTGGGCCGCCATGTTTTACTCGTTTCCGGCTCTGATTCTGGAATGGGAGCGTAGTCTCGGCTGGTCGAAGACCGAGCTATCAGGCGCGTTTACTTTGTCTCTCGTGACCTCGGCCGTGCTCGCGCCGGTCGTCGGTCGCCTCATCGATCATGGCTTCGGGCGCTATGCGTATACTGGCTGCGCGTTGCTTGGAGCTGTTCTCCTCGCCCTGTTGTCGAGGGTCACGGAGCTCTGGCAGTTCTATGTCGTCTGGCTGGGCCTCGGTGTTGCCATGTCGGGCGCGCTCTATGAGGCCTGCTTTGCGATCCTGACCCGCGCCATGGGAACCATGGCGCGTAAAGCAATCACACTCGTTACGCTGGTTGCAGGCTTTGCGGGTACTGTCGCATTCCCTTCCGCCTATGTTCTGGTTGGATTCGTGGGATGGCGCGGTGCCGTTCTGACCTTCGCGATCGCAGTCGCCGTGGTCGCCACGCCACTGATATGGCGGGGATGTCGATTGGCGGAGGAGGGCCGGGAGGCACAGGCGCATCAGCCGAGTTCCAGAACGCGTGAGGTTTTGCGCGTATTGCGAAGCCCCATTTACTGGCTGCTGGCGATCGCCTTTGCGATGATTGCGCTGGAACATGGTGTTTTGCTGACGCATCTTCTGCCGATACTCGACGAACGTGGCATACACGGTGACACTGCGATACTCGCTGCATCGATGATAGGCCCGATGCAGGTGGCGGGGCGGCTCGCCATGATGGCGGCCGAGCGCCATGTATCGAATTTGGGTATCGCGATGGTTTGCTACGTCGCTTTGGGGATCGCGGCCTTGTCATTGCTGGGAACCAGCGCCATCCCAGCTCTTCTCGTTGCTTTCGTCCTGTTTCATGGGGCGGGCTACGGTGTGACGAGTATCGTGCGCCCAGTTATTACCGCTGAATTTCTAGGGCGCGCGAACTTCGGCGTCATTTCCGGCCTACTGGCGGTGCCCTTTATTGCCGCTACCGCGGCTTCCCCGACGATTGCCGCATTCGTATGGGAGCGGGGTGGATACGATCGGGTCATCCTGCTTGCCCTCGCGGCTGCCGGCATCGGGCTCCTGTCTCTGCTGTGGGCCGCCTCGTTGAGCGCGACGAGAACACCTACCTGAAGCGACACCCGGGATTGAAATGATTTCACGTCACAAGGTTGTCGGTATCGTGCTGTGCGTCCTGAATCTGGCACAAGTGGTCCATATGTATCCGGATTTCGCGAGCATCGATACGGCGGAGAAGTTGCTGAGAGAGTACGAGAGTCCAACGCTGATTGGCGTCGGATTATTGATCGTGTCCGAGTTCGTTGTCAGCCTAATGGCATTTTTCCGATCCGGCGGGTGGTGAATCGGCGTGATTGTGGTCGTCGGGCTGTATGTCTCGGCGGTCTGGAATCCGGACTTCCTTGGCCTCGCCTTCAAGTACCGTGCATCGAGCACGATCGCCGGGATCTACGACCACGCACGGGCGGCAGGCACCATGGGAATAGCCTTACTCGACAATATCCTGTATCCACTGGGTTTCTCAGGTATTCTGCTGGCCGTGCTGTGGGATTCCAGGCCGGCCCGGCGTAGTGATCAGGCGCACGGCGCCAGCCTTGCCCGGGTCCATTGGGAAAGCCGAAGTGACCGTGCCACCTAAGGAAAAAGTGTATTCGAACGGCGGTGGTATACACTGTTTCTGGAAAAGAGGGGGTCAAGTCGATTTCTGCCTTGCAGCCGAATTCATCGCTGTCATTCGAGAGGCAGTTTGCAGTTTCGTGGTGATACGGATTCGAGAAGGATGCGCATGGCGTCGGTAAATTCCGCCTGGGCGATGATCCACCAGCATTTGCAGGAAGAGAGTCATCGTGTGCATAGTGAAATTCGGAATTATCCAGCTCCGATCCCCGCTTGCGATGCCCAGTACAGCTATCTTCTCGAAGAGCGTGAAGCGCTTTCATCGGAGCTGGTCAGAGTGCGGGAATTGATGAAGAAAGATACGGATAGTAAAGATGCGCGAAGTTCCGTCGATGCGTTTCTTGACTTTTCGAATTACTTGAGCGATTCAGCGAAAAGAGAGATTCGCTCGCTCGTTGACAATGAAATTCAGTGACGGGAGGGCGACCAATGATCAAAAATATCTTGTGTGCGTTGGACGGATCGAGTAACGCCGATAAGGCCTTGGATCTAGCCGTAGAAATGGCGCAGAAGTTCGATGCCGGGCTCGTGCTATTCCATGTGTTGATGCGTAATCTGGACCCTGACGAAATTCGTCGATTCTCCGAAGTCGAGGGCTTGACGAAAGAGTCGGTTGCAGAGGTGACACGACTGCAGATGGTGGACAGCCGGATAGAGGTCGGCCATCCATATGCCACGAAATCCATCCCGTCCAGCGTCTTGGTCGAGCTCGGTCAGCACATTTTGAAATCAGCGAGGGCTAATGCAGAAGGAAAAGGCGTATCGGACACCAGGACGCTCATGGGGGACGGTGATCCGGCGGCGCGTATTCTCGCCTGCGCCAAGCAGGAGAATATCGACTGCATCATTATGGGCAGTCGTGGTTTGAGCAACATTCAGGCACTTCTGGAGGGAAGCGTTTCGCGCAAGGTCAGCAACCGCGCCGGTTGCACCACCATCGCCGTCAGATAGATGCCTCCGCTACCCGGACAGTGAATCGATGTCCGGCACCGGGCGGGCGATGGCTGCGCGTCCCTCGGCATAGCGTTCCATCGCAGCAGCCACCGCGACGACGAAGTGTTCGGAGTGGTGCCGGGGTCCGACGATTTGCAGACCGAAGGGCGTGCCCGTGGGATCCAGGCCACAAGGAATCGACACGATCGGGTGCCCCGTCAGTGTCAGACCGGAGGTCAGATCCGCCCACTGGATGTAGTTTTCGAGTTCAACCCCGTTGATGTGCGTGCAGAAAAGCTGTTCCACCGGAAAGGGCGGCACGGCGACCGTCGGACAGATGAGCACGTCTACCTCGTCGAAGAAGGACTGCAGCGCGCGGTAGAGCCGCGTTTCCTCGGCGAAGGCCCAGCCGATGTCCTCGGGCTTCATGGCGAGCCCCGCTTCGACATTGCTGGTCACGTTCGGTCCCAGGAGCTGCTTGTGCTCGCGATAGAGATCCAGCTTGTCGGCAAGAAAGTGCACCCCGCGAATCAACCAGAAGGCACGGCTCGCGCTCTGCATCTGCGGGCTGCGCGCGTCACAAGCGCCGAAGGCCGGGCGAAACTCATCCACGCAGGCAGCGAAGGTGTCGCGGATGCCATCATCGACTTGCGCGAAACCCAGATCCGGTGATACCGCGACCCGCAGCGACGCGAGATCGATCGGTTCGATAATTTCCAGGGATTCGGTGCCGAGGGCGTGGGACAGGGGATCCCTCGGATCGTGACCGGCCATGGCGCCCAGCATGAGCGCTGCGTCCGACACCGAGCGCGCCATCGGTCCCTGCACGCTGAAGGTGGTGAGGCCCACGGTGCGGCGTTCGGAGGCTACCACGCCGGGTGTGCAGCGGATGGCGGTTATGCCGCAGAAACCTGCCGGAATACGCAGGCTGCCGCCGGTGTCGGAGCCGGTGCACAGAGGCAGCATGCCGGTTGCCAGTGCCACCGCCGAGCCACCGGAAGAGCCGCCGCAGGTCCGGGTCGTATCGAAGGGGTTGACGGTAGCGCCGTAGACTTTGTTGACGGTGTTGGCGCCTGCGCCGAATTCCGGTGTGTTGGTCTTGCCGACCAGTATGGCGCCGGCGGCGCGCAGATCCGCGACCAACCGCTCGTCGTTCTCCGGCACGAAGTCTTTGTGAATGAGCGAGCCGAAGGTGGTGCGTAGATTCTCGGTGAGATTGAGGTCTTTTACGCCCAGGGGTAGTCCGTGCAGAAGGCCCAGGGCTTCGCCCTGCATGACGGCGTGCTCCGCTGCCCGGGCTTCTTCCCGCGCACGTTCGTAACAGGTGGCGACAATCGCATTGACGGTGGGATTCACCGCCTCGATGCGGTCGAGGCAGGACTCGAGCAGTTCGACGGGCGAAAGCTCCCTGGTTCCGATCAGGCGCCGCGCTTCGAGCGCCGAGAGATCACAGGGCTTGGTCATCGCGGGTGCTCCAAATTTCGTTTGAATTCAATGCTCTACGTTATCTTCGGGCGGCCGTTCACATACGGCATCAGAGCCGCCTGGATGAAGCAGTGCACTGGTGTCTCGACCCCCGATTGACGACCCAGCCGGCAAACCGTGCCGGACAGCCACTCCAGCTCCAGTCGCTTGCCACCTTCCAGATCCATGAGCATCGATGCCTTCATCGCGTCGGGTAACGCGCCCAAGAATGTAATGACATCATCCACGGCGTTCTCGGCCAGTGGGACGCCTCTCGCGCGCGCAACAGCATCGGTCTCGTGAGCCGCAGCTTGCATCAGGCTCCAGGTTTCCGGGTTGTCGCGAATGGGTCCCGCGGGGAGGCGCGTGAGCGCAGTGACGCCCGAGAAACTCGCCAGCAAGAGAAATTTCTGCCAGATCGCGACGTTGATGTCATCGCATAGCCGTGCATCGATTCCCGCTGCCGTCGCGGTGGCAAGAAACGTTTGCAGCCGTTCGCTCTTCCGTCCATTCAGCTCTCCGAACTCGATGACGGCAAAGTTCGTGTGGTGTTGGATGACGCCGGGGGCTGTAATCTCGGCGCTGATGCGTGCGACGCCACCGACCACGTGCTGCGCCCCGAGTATGCGGCTCAATTGCTCTTCGCTGTCGACACCGTTCAACAGTGAAATCACCGCCGTGTCGGCGCCGACAAACGGTTTGCACAGCTTCCCTGCGATATCGGTGTCGTAAAGCTTGGTGGCAAAAAGCACGATGTCCACCGGGCCGACCCCGGCCGGGTCATCGGTCGCTTCGGCAGGGCTTATGTGAACATCACCGAGGGGGCTCTGTACCCGCAGTCCAACCTTGCGCATCGCATCCAGGTGCGCGCCGCGCGCGATGAATGTGACGTCATTGCCCGTGGCTGCGAGCCGGGCGCCGAAATAGCCGCCGACGCCGCCGCTGCCCATGATTGCGATCTTCATGAGCCCCGAGCGAGAATACGCATGACGCTGTCGACCAGCCGGTGCCCGATCTCTTCTTCGAGGCTGAGAATGGACTCCGGGTGAAACTGCACGGCGGCTACCGGTAGCTGCGCGTGCTCGATACCCATGACGACACCGTCCACGGTATCGGCCGTCAGCGCAAGCGTTTCGGGAAGCGTGTCGCGTTTGGCGATCAGTGAGTGATAACGCCCTGCATCGAATTCCCGTGGATGTTCCGCCAGCAGCTTTCCGCCCAGCACCCGTACCGTGGAAGGTTTGCCGTGCATGGGTTTGGGGAGAATGTCGAGCTGCCCGCCGAAGTACTCGACGATGCCCTGCAGGCCGAGACAGACGCCGAACATCGGCAGCTTTGCCGCAATCGCTGCTGCGATAGTGGCATTCAGGCCGAAATCCCCGGGGCGGCCAGGCCCCGGTGACAACAGCACCAGGTGCGGTGCTTCTTCGGCGAGCTTTTCCAGGGGAAACCCCGACCGATAGGTGACCACCTGGGCGCCGGTCTCGCGAAAATATCCCGCCAGCGTATGCACGAATGAATCTTCGTGATCCACCATCAACACTTTCTTGCCGGCGCCCGGCCGCTCAATGACTTCAATACGCGTTTGCGCAACGGGCTGGTCGCCGTGGCGAATGGCATCGAGCAGGGCTGAGGCCTTGAGGCGCGTCTCCGCTTCCTCGGCGTCCGGGTCCGACTCGAACAGCAATGTCGCACCGGCACGCACCTCGGCAACGCCGTTATGGATGCGCACGGTGCGCAGCGTGAGCCCCGTATTCATATTGCCGTCGAAGCCGACGAATCCCATGGCGCCGCCATACCAGCGCCGCGGCGAGTGCTCGTGGTCCTCGATGAACTGGATGGCGTGCTGCTTCGGCGCCCCCGTTACCGTGACCGCCCAAGCGTGGGCAAGAAATCCGTCGAGGGCGTCGAAGCCCTCGCGCAGAGTCCCTTCCACATGGTCGACCGTGTGAATGAGGCGCGAGTAGAGCTCGAGCTGCCGGCGGCCGATGACGCGCACGCTGCCCGCCACGCACACTCGCGACTTGTCGTTTCGATCGACGTCGGTGCACATGGTGAGCTCCGATCTTTCTTTTTCGGAATTCAGCAGTTTCAGTATTTGTGCCGCGTCTCCGATGGCATTCTTGCCCCGCGCGATGGTGCCGGAGATGGGGCAGGTTTCGATGCGCCGGCCGTCCACACGGACGTACATTTCCGGTGACGCGGCCACCAGGTATTCTTTCTCACCCAGATTGATGAGCGCGCCGTAGGGCGCGGGGTTGCGTTTCTTCAACCGCGCGAAGACTTCCGAAGGCGATGCCGGGCAGAGCTCGAAGAACGTTTGACCGGGCACCACCTCGAAGAGGTCGCCGCGCCTGAAGGCCTCGATGGCGGTACGCACGGTGGCGGCATACTCTCCGGGCGCGTGGTCGCAGGCGCGTTCCACGGTGTCTGCCGGCGCGTAAGGCTCGTCGGCACCATCCCGGGCCATGCCCTCGGTGCTCACCCCGTCGAACTCGAACTCGTAGCGGTGAGTGGTGGCTTGCTCGCGGCGGTGATCGACGACGAGGATTTCGTCAGGCAGGTAAAGCACCAGGTCGCGTTGGTCGACACCGCGGGTCAGGCGCTGGCGCACGGACTCGAACTGGAAGGCAAGCTCATAGCCGAATGCACCGTAAAATCCCAGGTAGGGATTCTCCGAGCGGAAGGCTGCGCTGACGGCGCGCAACACCGAGAATACCGTCGGCTGTCGGCTGCGCAGCTCTTCGGGAAACCACTCGTCGGACTCGCGCACGGTTCCGCTTATGCCGTTCTCTGACACATCGAGTGTCGCCAGGGCATCGAGATTTGCTAGCGCCTTGCCGATGGCGGTGAGCAGCAACGCCCCGCGGGCATTCAATGCGTCGAAGCTGAACGCCCGTCCGCGGGTCGTGAAGACCAGCGGCGGGTCGACAAAACCGATGTCCCAGCGCGTGTAGCGGCCGGGGTATTCGAACGACGATGTGAGCAGCACGCCGCGGCGCGAATCCAGGGACGATTGCAACGGCAGCGCGGCGTCGGCGTAGCGCTCGGCGTGCTCGCGGTGGTGTATGCGGATCCCGCCGGGAGTTTCGACGGTAGTGGCTTTATCTGCTTGCTTCGACGCTGTCATTACCGTGCCTCACTCGGTGCTCTCGAGAGTCCGATTCAGTGGGGGATCACGACGGTGAAGGCAGGACAAAAAAAAGAGCCGCCAACACCGTGGCGGCTCCGGGATCCAATACTGATACGTGCCCGCAACCGCCCTGGATTCAGGGCGACCACCAAACTCGCGCGATGAGAACTCGGTTCTCGGGCATGAAACTAGCCTGACATCGGATGCCGGCTACTGTCAAGCGAGGTGGCCGTTCCGGGGGGAGGGACGCGATCGGCCCGAAGCGCCGCTTCGCCCGCAGGGGGGCTCGCTCCTGCACGGGTTCTTGTGTGGGATCGTTACACTTCCAGCGCCATTCCATCACGGCCCGGATCGGCGCTCCCGGACCATTTGCCGCCCTCTACGTTGATGGCGTGCACGCCGGCGAAGGTGTAGGAGAGATAGCTGCGGGCGACCGCATAGCCCATGTGCTCGAGCTCGCCGCTGACGAAATGCGGTATGCGGTTGCAGACATCGATGACATTGCTGTTGGCGCTGAAGCGTGGGGCCGTCACCGCTTCCAGTATGGAGATGCAGGGTGCCGAAACCGGCGATGCCGGTCATGCAGGGGTCCACCACCCCCTGCACCAGCGCGCAAGCGATGGCCGCATCCACAGGGTTGCCGCCGCGCTTCAGGACCAGGGCGCCGGCTTCCACTGCCTCGGGCTGCGGCGCGACGATCATTCCGTGGGTTATGTTTTGCTCCGTGGGTTACGTTTTTCGGATTTGTAGGTTGGGCTTCGCTGCGCTCGGCCCAACCTACGAATCAGCCCACGGCAGGCCTATCTGTTAGCATGCTTTCCCCATGTCTGACAATCTGCGCGGCGCCGCCTGGATCCTGGCTTCCTGTGCCGCAGCTACCGCGATGATGATCGGTGTGCGCGCCGCATCGGGCACGTTGCATCCTCTGCAGATCGTCTTCTGCCGCTTTCTGGTCGGATTTCTTCTGGTGTTGCCCTTCATGCTGTCCCGGGGCGGCGAGCGGATGGCGACGCGACGAATGCCGCTGCTGGTGTTGCGGGGAATTCTCGGATTCATCGCCGTCAGCCTGGGATTTTATTGCGTGTCCGTGCTGCCGCTGGTCACTGCGGCAGTACTGTTCTTCACCGCGCCGCTGTTCGTGACCCTGCTGGGGCGATGCCACTGCTGGGTGAGCGGGCCGACTGGCGGCGCATGGCCGCCACGCTGTGCGGCTTCCTCGGTACGGTGGTGGTGCTGGGATTCGACCCCGGGGGCTTTCACCCGGCGATGCTGGTCGCCGTGGGAGCAGCCGTGCTCTTCGCCTTCTCGCTCATCATCGGTAAGAAGCTGGCCGCCACCGAGCGGCCCGTGACCATCATGTTCTACTTCAGCGTCGTGACGATGGTGGCCAGCGCGGCGCCGGCGGCGCTGGTGTGGCAGACCCCGAATCTGGACGAAACCATGCTGCTCGCGGTTGTGGGCGTGTTCGCCGCCGGACGGGTCTATTTCGACATTCGCGGCTATGCCGCCGGCGAGGCCGGTTTCGTCGCGCCATTCGGCTACTTTCGCATCATCCTGGTGGCTGCGGCCGGGTATCTGGTGTTCGCCGAGATCCCGACCGCCAATGCGCTCATCGGCGCCGCCATGATCATCGTGAGCACCCTGTTTATCGCCCAGCGCGAGGCACGACGGGGCCGGGCGGGGGCCCAAATGTGACGGCGGCCACACTTCCGGGTAAGCCAGGGGCGTTCGCAGGCCCCCCGGAACCTGCTAAAGTTGTAAGCGCTGGAACATGCACGATTGGAATGACTCCTGGCCCGTGACCGCAGGAGATCTGGGCAGGAGGATCCACGGACACGCCAGAGTCCGCTGTCGATCACTCCCCATCAACCTATGACGCCAAACCACGAGCCGGCACTTTCCGCAGGAACACAGATCGACTGTTTCGAGATTCGAACGGTTCTCGGTACGGGCGGGTTCGGCATCACCTACGGTGCCTACGACAATCGTCTCGAGCGCCGCGTCGCCATCAAGGAATACTTCCCCTCGGGGCTCGCCTTTCGCGGTACCGACGGCACCACCCTGCACCTGGGTTCCCAGACCGATGGCGATGCATACGAGTACGGGTTAAAGCGTTTTCTCGAGGAAGGCCGTGTGCTCGCCAAATTCCGCGAGCCCAGCATCGTTCGCGTCACCCAGTTCCTGGAGGCCAACGGGACCGCGTATCTGGTCATGGACTACGAGGATGGTGAGGCGCTGTCCTCCCACCTGGAACGTGTCGTGACCCTGGATGAAATAGAAATCCGGGATATCGTCGTGCCTGTTCTCGAGGGCCTCAGTATCGTGCACTCGAAGCACTACCTGCACCGCGATATCAAGCCGTCCAATATTTTCCTGCGTAAAACCGGTCCCGCCGTGTTGCTGGATTTCGGCGCCGCGCGGCGCGCGCTCGAGGAGCAGAGCTCGGCCATGACCGTCATGCTGACCCCTGGTTACGCGCCCTTCGAGCAGTACAGCAAGGGTGACAAGCAGGGGCCCTGGTCGGATATCTATGCTCTGGGTGCAACCATGTACCACTGCATCGTGGGCGCCGCGCCTACGCCGGCCACTGACCGCCTCACTTCGATCTACGATGACGAACCGGACCCGGTCGTGATTGCCTTGAAGATCATTGCGCCCCGTTGCAGCCCGGTTTTCATCAAGACCATCGAGTGGATGTTGAAACCCCACGCCAAGGACCGGCCGAAGGACGCCCAGGCTGTTCTCAACGTGCTTCGACCCATCCACGAGGGAGGCGTAAAGAAGCGCCAGCCGGAAGCACGCACCATCATGGCGACCGATACCGAGGTGGACATCTTGCTCCCCGAGGGCGCCGCCGAGACCGTGTTCATGCCCCGGGGCTCTGGGGCGCCCTTTGTCTGCTCACCGGACATGGTGGCGGCCCTGGAGAAGGTGCTGGAGGAATTCGTCGGCGGGCTCGCGCGCCGGGTGGTGGCGCCGGCGGTGACCAAGGCGGCGAACTTCGACGAGCTCACGAGCTTTCTGGCCGGATTCATTCTCACCGACGGCTCTCAGGCGCGCTTCACCGATAAGGTGAACGCGTTGCGCGAGGCGCAGCGCGAGGGATCCCTTCCCGGCGTCTCCGAAGGGGACCGCCAGCGCATCGAGTCGCCGCCTGAAGAGCCGCTTCTGGATCTCGACGAGCAGGAGCTCAAGACGGCCGAGCGGAGCCTCGCCCATCACATCGGTCCCATCGCCCGCATCATCGTCAAGAGGGCCCACGCGGAATGCACGACCCGGGATGCCTTCTACGACCGGCTCGCCGAAGAGCTCACGGACCCGGCCGAGCGCGACGAGTTTCTGGGGAGTGTTGGCTGAGCGGTGGCGTGGTAGGGGGACGAGGGGACAGATTTTAATCTGTCCCCTTTCGATCAGTCGCCCCCCATATTCCAACTAGACTCCTAAAGGCAATCCAAACCGGCAACCACAGAGAGGCAGCATGAAGCTAAAGGCGAAATTCAATGTCGTGATATTGGCAATCTTCACCGTCGGATTGCTGGTAACCGCGTATCTTTCCCACGCGATTCTCAACGCCAATGCCCACAAGGGTGCGGTAGTGCGCGCGACACTGGTCATGAACGCGGCCGCCGCCATGCAGGCGTACACGCAAACCGAGGTCACACCTTTGCTCGCCCCACACATGGACGAGAAATTTCTACCGCAATCGGTGGCCGCCTACGCGGCAGTTGAGGCCCTGAACGGGATGGGCGGCAGCGACTCCGACTACATCTACAAGGCGGCAGTCCTCAACCCCACGAATTCCCGCGACAAGGCCTTCGAGTGGGAGGCCGATGTGGTCGAGGAGTTTCGTGCCAAACCGGATACCGCGAGAATCGTCGGTGTGCGCCCCACGACGCGTGGTGATTCGTTGTATCTGGCGCGGCCGATCACGATTACGGACAATGCGTGCCTCGCCTGTCACGGCGATCCCGCCAATGCTCCGAAGACACTGTTAACGAAATACGGGCCCGCCAACGGCTTCGGTTGGAAGCTCAACGAGATCATCGGTGCGCAGATCGTTTCGGTCCCGCTGAGCGGGGCGCTCGAGGAAGCACGGCTCGCCTTCGTGGTGTTCATGGGTCTGCTGCTGGTCATGTTTGCGACCTTCATCATCGTTCTCAACGCGATGCTGAAGAACGTCGTGATTCGTCCCGCCACCACCATGTCGGAAATTGCCGATCAGGTCAGCAAGGGCGATCTGGAGGTGCCGGCCTTCGACGTCAGCGGCAAGGACGAAATGGCGACTCTCGCGGGCTCCTTCAACCGCATGCGCCGCAGCCTCGAAAAGGCCATGCGCATGCTCGAAAAATGATTCCGACCGGGGCCACACCAACGCTGTCTTGAGATCGCCGGGCTGGCGCAGAGGTGCATGAGCATGACTCATGCGCTGGCCCAGCAAAGGTCGTTTGCGGGCATCCTGCCAAGGCGTTATCGTGCGCCACGATGTTTCTCGACAGTCGACTCTGGCAGTTCACCGAGGGGCTACGCTGGCGCATAGCCGGGGCCGTATCCGTGGGCCTGTTGGCCGCTCTGGTGGGAATCGGCCGGCTGGCGTTGCTCGGGTGGCTGCTGGCCCGGGTGTTCGCCGGGGCGCCTCCGGAGTCGCTGGTTCTACCGGTAGCCCTGGTGGCGGTGATCATGCTGCTTCGGGGTGTCCTCGAATATTTTCGCAACATGATCGCCCACCGCACGGCCGCGTCCGTGCAGCTCGCATTGCGCGAGCGTCTGTTCGACAAGATCGTCGAGTTGGGCCCCGCCCACTTCGGCCTGGCACGCACCGGTGACGTGCTGCTTGCCATGGTGGACGGGGTCGAGCAGCTCGAGACCTACTTCGGCCAGTACCTCCCTCAGCTGTTCGTTGCGGCACTGACACCGGTCATCGTGTTCGCGCTGATTGCGACCCTTGATCTCCCCGTGGCCCTGGTGATGTTCGGCTTCGCACTGGTCACGCTCATGGCGCCGTCGGTGTTTCAGAAGTGGGACAGCAGCAACAGCCTGCGGCGCCAGCACGCCTATGCGGACTTCGCGGCGGAGTTTCTGGACGCGATTCAGGGCTTCGCCACCCTCAAAGCCTTCGGTCAGAGTGCCGCGCGCGCCAGGCTTCTGGCGGATAAGGCCCACGAGCTTTTTCGAACCACCATGTGGGTGCTTGCGACCAATTCGCTTTCCCGCGGCATCGTCGATATGGGTCTCGCTGTGGGCGCGGCGGCCACCCTCGGTTACGGCGCCTATCGTGTGAGCTCCGGAAGCATGAGCCTGGAAGTGCTGCTCATCGTGCTCATGATGGGTATCGAGGTATACCGGCCCCAGCGCGATCTGCGCACCCTGCTGCATCAGGGCATGGTGGGGCTGTCCTCGGCCAAGGGAATATTCGCGGTGCTGGATGCAAAGCCCGCGATTGCACCGCGCGACGACATCGTCGCGCTGGAGGAAGATCTCGCGCCCACCGTCAGCTTCGAACACGTGAGTTTCGCTTACCCGGGCGGGCGGCAACAGGCGCACCGGGATCTGACTTTCAGCATCGGCGCCGGTGAGCGCGTGGGATTCGTGGGCGCCAGTGGCTCCGGCAAGTCGAGCATCGTGCGTCTTCTGTTGCGCTTCTATGACCCCCAGCAGGGCAGGGTGCGCATCGGCGGGCGCGATTTACGGGAGCTTCGCCCCCACGACGTGCATCGCAACATCGCCGTGGTCAATCAGGATACCTATTTATTCCACGGCAGCGTCGAGGACAATCTGCGCTTCGGCAAACCCCAGGCGACTCAGGAAGAGCTGGAAGCGGCGGCCCGCGCCGCCAACGCCCACGGCTTCATCGAGCAACTCCCACAGGGTTATAAGACCATCGTCGGTGAGCGTGGTATTCGCCTGTCCGGCGGGCAGCGCCAGCGCGTCGCCATCGCCAGGGCGTTGTTGCGCGACGCGCCGATACTCGTTCTCGACGAGGCGCTTTCGGCCGTGGATGCGGAGAATGAGGCGATCATCCAGGAAGCCCTGGATCGGCTCATGCGCGGTCGCACGACGCTGATCTTCGCCCATCGCCTGTCCAGCGTCATCGGCGCCGACCGCTTGCTGGTGCTGGAGCATGGAAGGCTGGTGGAGTCCGGTAGCCACGCGAGTCTCATGAAAGCGGGCGGCGTCTATCACACGCTGATGGCGGCCCAGGCCGCCGAGAGCGCCGGTGCCGACAGCGCACGGGTTGTCGGCAGACCCGCCGAGGATCGCGCCTCCAACGCGCAGGGCGTCGACCAGGCGGAGAATGCGCACCTGGAGCCCACGGACGCCATCCTGCGTGCCGAGGGCATGGGCTGGTTGGACGCTTTTCGCGAGCTCTTCCGTCACGTGCTGCCGTGGAAGGGCAAGCTGGTGGCCGTGTTCTTTCTCGGTGTCGCGCGGGTGTTCGCGCTGATCGGCATCGGTATCGTCAGCGCGCTGGTGGTAGCCGCGGTCAACAATGGCGCGCCCTTCCAGCATTTCCTGGTAATTCTTGCCGTGATCGCCCCGCTCGCGGGCATTCTTCACTGGACCGAATCCTGGATCGCCCACGACATGGCTTTTCGTATGCTGGCGGAAATGCGCATCGCATTGTTCGAGAAGCTCGATAAGCTGGCGCCGGCCTACCTGCTGCGCCGGCGCACCGGCGATCTGGTGGCTATGGCGACCCATGACGTGGAGCTGGTGGAGTTTTTCTTCGCGCACACGGTGGCGCCGGCTTTGGTGGCGGTGCTGGTTCCCGCGCTGGTATTCGCAACGCTGTTGATCTTCGGCTGGCCGATGGCGGTCGCGCTGCTGCCTTTTCTGCTCATCGTCGCCGTGAGTCCGTTTTTCATGCGCACTCGTATCGATGCCCTGGGCTCTCGGGCCCGTGAGGCACTTGCCGGTCTCAACGCCCATGTGGTGGACACCATCCAGGGTCTCAACGAGATCATCGCCTTCGAGCACGTGGCGCGGCGCAAGCACGAGATGATCGCGCGCACCAAGCGCAACTTGCGCCTGCGCCTGCCGTTCTTCAGGGATCTCACCATCCAGATGGCGCTGTTGGAAGTGGCCACCGGCCTCGGCGGTCTTGCCATCGTCTTCACCGGCGCCCGGCTGGTGGCGGCCGGAGAGCTTCCCGCGGACATGCTGCCCTTGCTCACGCTGCTCGCCATGGCGGCATTTCTGCCGGTCTCGGAA
>Ga0114947_10000168_pt1 | contig 19668 bp, 14 predicted proteins | sample CR02metaG_FD_99656 | JGI IMG/M metagenome (GOLD analysis project Ga0114947, IMG submission 99656) | Deep subsurface microbial communities from Mariana Trench to uncover new lineages of life (NeLLi) - CR02 metaG | ecosystem: Environmental > Aquatic > Marine > Ocean trench > Sediment ...
GACAAAGGAGGGTACAGCAGAACTTGATGCTGGACTTAAGGCGCTGGGTGCTTGGCTTTCCAGTTTTGCTGGCAGGGGCACCATGGGTCAATACTGGGACCCAGGCGGGAACCTACAAAAAGCTATTGCTGATACCCGGAACCTGCTACAGGGAGACAAAATTAATTGGGATAAAGTTAATAAGGACGTCCACTGGCTGGGAGTGAATTTTGAGCAAGAGGTACGAGATGTGGAGCAATACGAGCAAAAAACGACGCTTTAATTGGGTCCTGCGACCATTGGGAACGAAAACGGCTGCCCGGTGTGGACCGCCATTTTCTTTGAGTAGGGGTTGTTTCTATGGCTTTGGCTCACAGATTACTGACCCCTACTGTCTCAACAATTAGCCTGTACCCTATTCCGGTCCGAATCCCCCCAGGGTCGTCCCTACAGAACAGACCGCCGGCCATCGTTAGGCGTGAAAAGAGCTGCGTCCCCCCTTTTAGTCGCCACCACCGCTAATTGAGTCTTGAGGTGGTAATAGCATCCATCATCAGCTCAGATGGGTTTACACCTGGGTCTCGTCAGAGGTAATTCTGTGGTGGGAACCTAACAACGACCAAGCTCACCGGTTGCCAAAAGGTGCAGAGCGAGGTACGACCGGCGCAGCTTTTGGCAATCCGAGTACTGACCCAGCAAGCCCCATTTGTGCTTTGGCCTAGAAGGCAGGATCCAACACGCAATTAAAGCTTCGTTTAATTGCATCTTGAGCAGGAATTAAGGTCCGCTTTGCTGTGGAACAGGCTTGGCCGCAGGCTTTACAGTTCCTATCAAAGCTAATTTGTAGGTCGAATTGACATAATCGCCCGTTATCAGATATCGTCCACCCAAAACGAAGGAGGGCTGGCCCATTTGCCTGTCCGGCACCCGTTGGGGGCTCTCGACGGCGGGCTGACCGGTGGTTGTTCCCGGAAATTTCGAGTTCTCAGTGCCCATGCCTCAAAAAACAAGTTCCTATCATTTTCATATCATCGAGGAGTTGCCCTCTTCCGGTGAGCAGACGTCTGTCCTCGGCATGGTTTTTACAACTTAGATTGGACTTCATTCTCGCTCCAGAAAGGGGAAACGGTATGGCTAGGAAAATGTTACTCTGCATGGTGACTGTTGTCGGACTGGGTATCGTCTCGGTGCAGGTGAATGCGCAAACAACCACCGTCAGGATGCCCACGCTGGCCGCGGGTACCACATCGATCATCAACACGGTGATCTCCGAGAAGGGGTTCGACAAGAAGAATGGATTGAAGATTGAGTACTCCGTCCGCACCAGCATTTCGGCCTATTATGCGGACTACCGCGTCGGCCGCTTCGACGCCATCGTCGGAGGAGTGGGCAACGCCATGAAAGACCGTGCCAAGGGAGTGGATTCCACCATTTTTTCCACCCAGTCTCCGACCGCCGCCTTCTTCCTCACGAAGGATCCCTCACTTAAAGGATACGGTGCCCTTCGGGGCAAAAAGATCGCGGCACCGCTGGGGTCTGGAAATTACCTGGTCGCTAGGGCCGCGGCCGGACTGTACGGCATCGATCTTAGGAAAGACGCGGAGGTGGTCAACGTCAGGGGCCCCGCTAGTGGACCCACCCAGCTGGCGGCCGGCCGAGTGGATGTGGCCTTCTCATGGGAACCTGCCGTGAGCATCTTTCTGAGCAAGAATCCAGACATGCGCATCGTCGTGAACGTGCGCGAGGCCTATCGCAAAAAGACCGGCAAGGATTCTCACGTGATCGTCCTTTATGCCCACGAGGCCTTTCTCAAGAAGAACCCCAAGGTCGTGTCAGCAATGATCAAGACCTATCAGCAGGCGGGCGCATACGTGAAGAACAACTTGGATGACGCACTCAAGATAATTCAGCGCAAGACGGGTAAAGGGACCGGTCCGATTCGAGACGCGTTTGTGTCGGGAAGGGTGTCGTATGCGACTAAGCCTGCTAGTGAAGAGCGGGACATGTTGATAACGCTCATGCAGGCTATTGTGAAGACTGGATTGGTCAAGAAGATCCCGCCTGGAGTCATTTACAGTCAGTGAAGAACCGATGTGCCTGAGGTTGAAGTAGCTTTTGGGCACACTGTGCTGAGAGGTGCCAAGATGCAAGTGAATAGCTCTACAATTGCATTCTACGAGACGCAATTAAAGCGTCGTTTAATTGCATCTTGGCGTCCTTGACAGCCTCTTCCCCTATGATATTGGTCTCTTGGTATCAAGCCAATTGAGTACCGAGTATGGAACGGAAACTGACTGCCATTCTTAGTGCAGATGTTGAAGGTTACAGTCGCCTGATGGGAGAGGACGAGGAAGCGACAATCCGCACCTTGACCTCTCACAGACAGGTGATGACGTTCCTCATCCCGCGGCATCGGGGCAGAGTAGTGGACTCACCAGGAGATAACCTGCTTGCGGAGTTCAGCAGTGTGGTGGATGCGGTGCAGTGTGCGGTGGTGATCCAGACTACGCTGAGAGCGGAAAACGCAAAGCAATCAAGCCTCGATGCTCACTGCTTAGGCATGGTCTGCTAAAGAAATAGGCGTCTTTCATTAAGGTAAGGTTACGAGGCTTTAAAAACTCTAGTCATTTTGCGAAAACAGCAAATGGCATAAAGGTTGCCTATTGATAAGGTTGATTTTACCGTGGTCGCCGAGATCAACAAATTTAATGAGGCGGCGGTCACCGCCAAAGGCAAGGGGATGTGATCGGAAAGGAGCTCAGACTGTGGATCTCGAATTTCTGATGGTGCGCGGAGCCCCACCCCCCCCACCCACTGCGCCATACAGCCACGCAGTGCGGGCGGGTGATTTCCTCTTCGTCACCGGGCAATTACCATCCGACCCGAAAACAGGGGACTGCTTGGTCCCGGGTGGCATTATCGAGCAGACGCATCAAGTGATGCGGAATCTGCAAACCGTGCTGGCCGGCTTGGGCAGTTCCCTCGACCGCACCGTGTTTGCCCGCGTCTACCTGTTGAATTTCGCCGACTACGCCGCCATGAATGGCGTGTACGCCAGCTACTTTGCGCCGGGGCGTATGCCGGGGCGCACCTGCATCGGCGTTACGGGACTGGCACTCGGCGCCCTCGTCGAGATTGACCTCGTGGTTCGGCCCAACGATGAAGCCGCACGTCCATAGTAAGGAAGACCGCAAGGGCGACCGGGTGGTCGTGACCCTATATGGCAAACTGCTGCCTTTTAATTTTTAAAACCCCATTGCACAGCCATCTTTGCGCGGATCAGACCCGCCCATAAGGGTGCCGTACTCCGGGTGGATCAGGATTCCCTGACCCGACGAGGCCAAGAGGGGACCGGACGACGCCAGTGCGTTTAGTCCCTGGTGATCGGGAGGGATGCAGCTCCTGGACGAAGCGCTTGTCATTTACCAAAAGATCCAGTCCAAAAAGATGGTGAAAAAGTGCTGGCCCACAAGCAGGTGCTTGAGGCATAGTAAACGTCAGCTCTACGTTCTCCCAGTTTAAAGTTAGTCCGTCTACAACTTAAATCTGCAAGACGCAATTCAGTAGCTCATTAACTGCATCCTGCTCAGGATGAAATTAAAGCGTCGTTTAATTGCATGTTGAGGGGTAATTCAGTTGTGGGATCCTAACGTTTTGGGTGAGCCGCCCTATCGGTCTCAACCCAATGGTTAGTAACCTTATGCCCCCCATCTTTTCATCAGCCTCGAGGTGATCGGCGACGCGGGTCGCGCCGGGCTAGGCACTCACGATTGAAGGCTACCAGATTGGCCACAAAAATTTCATCCCCTCCAGATTCTCAAACCAACAGCTTACGTATTGCACGGTTGCAACCTCAGGGCACTATCGTAGCAATACCTCAACTTCTTTCGTCTTTTGATCGAGACGACTGGCGAGCGACCGCACCACAAAGCGATGAAACGCTGATGCAACTTCAGGATCGTGTTCCTGCATCTCCTTCAGCTTCTCGCTTGACAACCGATAGAGTTTACTCGGCTGTTCTGCCCTGACCGACGCAGAGCGTGGCGCATCAACATAGAGGCCCATTTCCCCCACAATAGTACCGGTGCCCATGCTACGCAGTCTTATAGACTCGCCTGTATTGGATTCTAGCAGAGCCGAAAGCTCCCCGGATTCAATGAAATAGAGGTTCTCGGCTGACTGCCCCTGACGAAAGAGAAACTGTCCGGCCGGAACATCCATTTCTTCAAGATACGCGACAAAGCGCCTGCCATGATCTTCCTGTTCTGGGAAGATCTCACCGAGCAGAATTGAAAATGAATGCGGGCCCACTGTCGTGACATCTTGACGTCCCAGGATTTCATTTTCACACCATTCCACCCCCCGATCAAGATTGGGAAAGATACGGCAAACGCTGTCGCCCTCTTCAAAAATTCCTGCCCGTTCGAGCTGGTCATGAACATTCGCCAAAGTATTAGTAAACACTAGGGGTATACCTTTGGCCCGCGCTAGTTGCTTCATCTTCATAAAGCTGAGGACAACGGAAGAATCCAGTCCGTTGACCAACTGAAAATCCAGCACGACGTATCGAACCGGCTCCTCTCCTGGCCCACAAACGTCCATTTTTTGTCGCACTCTCTCGAGAAGAGTGTTGGCGCTCCCAAAAAAGAGGAATCCTTGCAGCCTGAGGATGAATATCTGTCGCCCTTTTCGTTGGAGTAATCCTTGCTGGCGGCCGGCGCGCTCCACATTGCTATGGTGCGTTTCACCTGACAGAGCATGTTTAATCACATCGACACGAGAATAATTGACAGCAAACAAAACTACCGCTATCAGTACTCCGATTCCCACCCCTTCAAGGAAGCCAACAGTTACAATGAAAAAGAGAATTGTGACGACGAGCAAGTAATCCAGACGTTGAAGCTTAGTCCATCCAACATAGAGCCATTCAATCAGAAAGGAAAACCCGAGAAAGAGCACCAGGCCGCCGACAACGGGCTTCGGAAAGTAAGTCAAGGCGGGGGCACCTAGGAGAAGAGTCGCCGCACAGAAAGCAGCTGACAACAGACCAGCAATTCGGCTGCGCGCTCCAGCCTTGCTGTTCAACACCGAATAGCCCAGGAATTGGTAACCCATCAATCCGCAGCCGAGACCTGCAGCGATATTTCCGATGCCCGCAGCACGCAATTCTTGATCCAGGTCGATATCACTTGCTGTCTCAAGCTCAATCCCGGTAGCATTGAGCAGCAGAGATACGGCGACAAAAAACATGATAGTCATGACACTCACTGCTTGCCCAGCTAAGAGCTGCCAGTCCACACCATTCAAGGTCGAAAGGTTGATCGAGCGCCAAAATCTCTCCTCTGCAAAGGGGCCCAAAAGCATACCCCTCAAGCCGGCTTGGGCAAGTGAGATGTCAGATATCCACAGTGCAAGGTAGAACAGAACCACTGCCGCCAATAAGACTGAAGGCAGTACCAATACTCCCTTATAGAGTCGCGACGTTACTAGCAGTACGAAAGCAATGATCAGACCTGGTAGCCAGACCACGACTGAATCCGACTGAAAAAGCCGCGGTAAATTCTGGAGACTAAACGCTTCTCCAGTCATGAACCCGATAGAGCCAGCACAAAGCATCCATCCGGTGCCCGCCAGAAAGCCACCCACAACTGGGTAGGGAACATAGCGAATCAGGGTGCCGAGGTGAAATCGACCCAAGGTAAAGAGAAACAGTCCGACCATAAGTGAAATTAGAACGATGAAGACGAAGACCGTCGGTAAGACCTTGTCGACCGAGCCCTCAGCCGACAAACTTGTGGCTAGAGCAGATGCACTCAGTGCAATAATGACCGAGGAGGTTGATTGGGGGCCGGCGATCATCAGTGGGAAGGAAGCTTTCAATGCGACAATTGCGCCTACGAGAAAAGCGCCACTGAGAGCCATACCGATGCCTGTTGGGAGATAGGGCGAAAGCTCACCAGAAAAGACAAGCGCAGCCATGGCGATACTATGGGTGACTGTAAGGGCTCCGGAAATAGTACCGGAAAAGAGATCAGGCAACCAACCCTTGGGAAGCGCTTCTCTCATCGTGGTAGTCATCAGTCTCATCGTGCTCTACAGTCAGCTCGAGTTCCCTGCCGATACTTTCCAAATAATCACTCCGCCCACCCACGACGCCGAGCTACCAAGATACCCGAATCGTACACTCAATCAACACCCTTTTTTGAGCACCCCTGCCTACCAATGCCGGTGAGACCACTAGACCGACAATTTCAGCCTCTGGCGTTAAGCCCGCAGGACAGACTTCCAGTGGTCTGACCTGCTTGGGGATATGGGCGGTGACCTCTGCGATCCAGTCCCGGACAGGGAACAGAACAGAAATTCACTTGATTTTAGGATTCCTCTTGGAGCGGTAAAGGACGGTTTAGCCGTCCCGCTGGTTGGTCATCTTTTCCTGGGAGAGCGAGAAGTTGTCAGGATATATACGGCTTTACCTAGACTCGATCCCTCGACATGCAAGAGGTCGCCGGTTCGAGTCCGGTGGGTGACTCCTGTCTTTAAAACCAGCGTGAAAATTGGAAATAAGTCAATATGCATGTCTGACCACATGGATGACCCCATGGAAACGCATTTCAATAGCTCATTAATTGCGTTTTAGCCGTCCAACATCGAGCAAACCCAGGCCCAGAGCGGCTCTGAGCCTAACTAGAAATGACATTTAATGAGTTCGCATCTGAGCGGGCTTAAATGGGCAGGAAGCCCTAACAGGCTCCCTCGTGTAGAAAAATAGATTATAAATTTCTGTTATCACCCACCTAGGCATGGCTGACACCTGGAGCTGGATTACACTGCCCTCCCTGGTGCAAGCTGATACAAGACATCGGGGCCAATGATCAGTTCATCCGAAACCGTTACGGTTTTAGCGTGATTCAATGGGGTTTTTGAGGGACGTTTAGGGATAACGCCCTTCACTCGTCATTGTTCTTTAGCTTCGAAATATCAACCACATTGAACCCTTCTGAGCCTTCGGCGTCATTGGCTGACGGGGGTTTAAGCCCTCCTCCTCGCATCAAAACTCTAGACAGAGACCCCTCCCCTCTGGCTCAGCCCAAATTTCAGTTTTTCTTATTTCTGTCTTTATCTTTCTTCTTGCTCTGTCCCTGTCTTTAATCGCCCATTTATCTCATCGCCTGGGCCACGTCGTAGAGCGACTGTACGAGGAAACTCTTTAGGAAAATGATGACGACAAAAATAATAATGGGAGAGAAGTCAATCCCCCCCACAGAAAGGGGGAGGGCCCGGCGCACCCGGTAAAGCACGGGCTCCGTGGCGAGGTAGAGGAAGCGGACGATGGTGTTGTAGGGGTCCGGACTCACCCAGGAAATCACCGCCCTAGCAATTATAAGCCACATGTAGAGGGTCAGGAACAGGTTTAGAATCGCCGCGAGGGCCTCCAGTAGATTCGCTAGCAAGAACATTGGCCGAAGCTACTCTTTCCTCTGCCCGAAGATGGCTGTGCCCACGCGAACGATGGTGGCTCCCTCCTCTATGGCAACGGGATAATCATGGGTCATTCCCATGGAAAGCTCTCGAAGGTCTACGTTAGGAATTCCCAAATTCCCTAGGGACTTTTGCAACTCTCGTAGACTTCGATAAAAAGGACGCGCCTCTTCAGGGTCCTCTCGGGGAGGCGGAATAACCATCAATCCTTCCACCTTCAAATGAGAGCAGGTCCCCACCTTCTTTAGCAGTGGCATCAGATCCTCCTCGCTCACTCCGCTCTTGGTCTCCTCTTTGGCCAGATTAACCTCCACGAAGGCCCGCACTTGCTTTCCCAACTTTTTACCTTCCTTGTCCAGCACCGCAGCCAACTCAATGCTGTCCAAGGATTCGATCAGGGCAAACAAACTGACCGCTAACGTAGCCTTATTTCTTTGGAGATGACCGATCATGTGCCACTCTACGGACTCCTCAAGGGCCTCCTGTTTTGCTTTCACCTCTTGGACATAGTTCTCACCGAAAAGTCGGACCCTAGCCTTCGCGGCGGCTCGTATCTTTTCAACATCCTGCATCTTGGAGGCTGCGAGGAGCTTGATCTCATTTGGATTTCTTCCGCTCCGCTCTGCCGCCTGGCGGATGGTTTCCATGACTCTCCGCGTATTCTCAGCAACAGTATCCATTACTTCCATCGATTCCATGCCCCTTGGAATTTCATAGCATATTTTTCAACGTAATTCATTCTGCATGGTTGAATTTCCACGGTCGCTTCGTTAAGCTTTCTCTTAAGTCATGAACAAGGTGTTGGTTCTTCTTTTCCATCTTTTCTGGCTGACACACCCTGGTGTGATAGACTCGGCGACGGAACCACCCCGCGATCCTTTCTCTAAAGCTTATGCCTTTTTTGAGCAAGGGAAGCTTACCGAAGCAGAGTCCCTCTTTCGAATATCCCTGGACCAAAAAACGATCCTGGAAGACTACAACCTCTACTTTCTTGGTGTCATCTCATTTTCCCAACATTCCTTCGACCATGCTCGAGACTATTTCGGACGGCTTAAAAATGATTTTCCTCGAAGTGTTTGGCTGCATGACACAAACTTCCATTTGGCAAAAATTTCACTCAAAGAAGGAGAACCCCACCAGGCCATTGGGTTACTGAACTCCCTTGGATCGAGAAGGGTCGGGGAACCGTTGTTCACTGAAGCCCTCTACCTCCTCGGCCAGACCTACGAAGAGCAAGGGGACCCAAAGCAAGCCTTCCAATCCTACCAAAGATTACGAGCCACCCTCCCCCTCTCCGCATGGGCCGGCAAGGCAAAAAAAGAGGCGCGAAAACTACGAGTACAGTTCCCGTTACTCCTCGGAGCAGAGAAACCCGGTTCCCTGTTGAAAGAGGCAGAAATTCTCCTAGGCGAACTGGACTACTCCGAAGCAGAAAAAATTTACCGTACCCTGCCCGGTCTCGATGCGAAGAAAAGTGTCCAATTTTCCTCTCTCAATGGCCTCGCCGAGGTCTACCGTAGGGCGCGCAAAAGGGATCAAGAGAAAGAAGTTCTGAACCAGATCGTGCGGGAGTTTCCTCAAACACCCGAAGCAGCCGATGCCTTCTATCGTATCGCAGAAATTTTTTGGAATCAGGGTAAGAATCGTGAGGCCCTCACGGGATTTAACCAGTTGAGGGAACGCTACCCCGAGAGTCCGGACATTGATCATGCTGAATTCGCCAGGGGTCGTATCTACGAGTCTCTAAAGATCCCATCTGAAGCGATACAAATTTACCGCAATTTTTCCAAAAACTATCCCCGTAGCCGTTGGGGCGCACAGGCCACCTGGAGAATGGCCTGGATTCATTACCTCGCAGCTGATTACGACGAGGCACATACCGCTTTCAAACGTATAGCCACAGGCAAATACCCCGAGCACTACAGGACCGGGGCCCGATTCTGGCAGGCACGAACTGCGGAGCAGTTGGGAAATCAAGAGGAAGCCAAAGGCCTTTACCGGCAGATCTTGAGTCGAACGGGCGATAGTTATTACCAGGGGCCGTCGAGAAATGCCCTGGGCAGGCTGGGAGAGGTGGTGGATAAAAGAAAACCGGTGGACGGTCAGACCCTGCCAAACCCGACGGTTCCTTCTAAGCAAAACCTCACCTTTCATCTCGCTCGCGCGCAGAAATTGTCGAACCTATCGCACCATCGATTTGCAGTGGCCGAATTAGATCGAGTCAGGGACCAAACCGGCAAGGATTCAAGTTTAAGGATAATGCTGATGCAGCAGTACGCCCGCAATCAGGGCTACGATCGAAGCGTGGCGCTGGCTATACAATTCGGTAATTCCTCTGAGGAGTTTAGACGGTATCGCTACCCCCTAGCCTATTGGGAAATCATAAAAAAGGAAGCGGCCGAGAGAGGATTGGATCCCTATTTGATATTGGCGCTGATCCGACAGGAGAGCCTTTTTGACCCGGACGCCATCTCTCCGGCATCAGCACTGGGCCTGATGCAACTCCTCCCCTCTACTGCTAGGCGTGAAGCGGCAAACATGGGTCTTCTGTATCCGGGGCCCGAGAAACTTTTCGAGCCGGATCTCAACCTCAGGCTGGGCATCCACCATCTCCAGAGACTGGTTGAAATATATCCAAACAGCCTGGCCAAGGCATTGGCCGCCTATAATGCCGGGAGACGGCCGGTCAATCGCTGGAAAAAGAGATTCGCTTCCTTGGATGAAGAGGAATTCATCGAGCGAATTCCCTATCGGGAAACCCGTGGATATGTGAAACTCGTGTTGCGCAACTACTGGACTTACAAAGAACTCTATGACAACCAGCCGTGAGAAAAGCCCGCAAAAATGAACCCCGTACCAAGGATTCACCCGGGGGGGGTCCTTTAATTCGACCTACCAGTCGAGAGCCCAACCAAAGAAGAGGCACCCCTCGGCCTGTCCTCCCCTCGATCTTCCCCCGTCGAGAGCCTCAGGGTCGAACGATCGGGGCGGTGAGCCTGCCCTTCGAGGGCGTCAGGGTCTTGAGCCTGTCGAAATGGTCGAATCGGTCGAACCGCGACCCTGACCCCTCGACCATGCTCAGGGTCATGGTGAGGTACTCGAACCATGAGGCTCGGACCCGAAGGGAGCTCGGGACGAAGGCTCGACAGAGGGTACGGGGTGAGGCACCCATCATCGGTGTCACCCCTGACGTCGTAACTCGTGACACCTCCGCCAATCTAAACGACTCAAATCTCTTTCTGTCACACCGATATAACCAAGCAGTTCTCAATGCGGGTGGGATTCCCATGGTCCTGCCCATGATTTTTTCCCGAAGAACATTGACAAAGGCCTTGGATCGGCTCGATGGCATTCTGGTAACGGGAGGAAATTTTGACATCAACCCGATTCTATATGGTGAGAAACCCTTAGCGCCCCTTGGAGAGATCAAAAAAGAGCGCACGCGATTTGAGCTTGAATTGATCTCTTTAGCTCTGGAGCGAGACCTTCCAATCCTTGGGGTGTGCGGAGGCCAACAGGCCATCAACGTCGTTCTGGGCGGATCCCTTTACCAGGATATCGCCACGCAGCTACCCCATGCTCTACAACATGAGCAGAGGACCCCAAAAGTACAGAGCAGCCATTTCATCAACATCCTCCCTAAAACGAAACTTCATCGGATCGTGGGCTGCAAAGTTCTCAAAGTAAATACCACCCATCACCAGGCGGTCAAGGATCCTGGCAGGGGATTGATCACGAATGCCACCGCGGAAGATGGCATTATCGAAGGCATTGAAAGCAAGGAACACAGCTTCGTCCTCGGAGTCCAGTGGCACCCCGAGTTTCTGATCGAGCGTAGCCTTCCCCAGAGGAGAATCTTCTCTTCATTCATCTCAGCCTGTAGATGAGCCTAATCTGGGGCCACTGGCACCCTCAGCCGTTCTGCCCTCCTAAGGTTCCCCAAGCTAACCCCGATCTGACAAAATGATCCCGCAGTAAGTCGTCAGGACTGGACATTGTACGGGTTTGCGACCCAATGGATGGTGGCCCCCGAATTTCACCCCAGGTAAATTTCTCGTTCATGGCATCCCCAGTGGTCGGCTCTGATCTGGCAGGGTTCAGGAATGGTTTCCAGCGCCAATGAATATCGGAGCGGGGTTAATCGACCGAGACAAAAATCGTCACTCCGAGCAGTGTTGCACAACTGCATTCCAGAGGGACAGACAACTCCTGGAGCCCATTACCATAAAAAACCCTCGACCTAGCGACATTTTTTTTAGACACAGGGGATCCTCCCTTTTGGCACAACTTGTGCTTACTTACCTCACCCGTATGTAGTTCCAACGATCCATGCGCGTGTGGGACGCATACATCAGGGCGCGATACAACCATGATGAAAAAACGTATTCTCCTCATCGACGACGAGCCAAGTTTTACACGGGTCCTGAAGCTCTATCTCGAGAAATCAGGCGCCTATGAGGTAACGGAGGAAAACCGTGGAGAGATGGCTCTAGAAACCGCAACGCGGTTTAAGCCAGACCTGATTCTACTGGATGTCATGATGCCGGATGTGGACGGCGGTGAGGTTGCCTCTGAGATTAGATCTGACGCGAAGCTCAAGAACACTCCCATCGTATTTTTAACCGCTGCGTTGGCGAAGGATGAGCAGGGCATCATATCCGGCTTTCCTTTCATCTCAAAGCCCGTGACCGCAGAGCAAGTGATGGAATGCATCCAGGAACATTTAGGACCCATCCCAAAACTCCCACACTCGTCAGATTTCATAGCGGAGCATGGCCCGGGCATCGGCCCAACAGTAAAAACAAAACAAGGCAACGAACGCAAAGAGTTTTCCTACCTGAGACCCAATACAATTTCTACGGGCTATGGGCTTCCATTGATATTGGTAGTTTTCTTAATCGGGACCGGGCTCTTTGTATACAGAATTTACCGCCAAACCAAACAGACACAGCAAGAAACGTTCAATGCATTACAAAAAACCCAAGAGGAACTATCGTTACTACGATCCTCTGCCAGTGAAGCCATACACAGGCAACAAAACAAAATCGATGATCAGGGAAAACAATTGGCAGAAAAGAACAATAGCCTGCGAAAAATGAAAGCCATTGAGGACCTTCTAGAAAAAACACTGGTCCGTATCGGAGAAACCAAGGCCTCAGAATCAAAAAACCGTGGTGTCTCTGGTTCCTTATTAAGTGAATTCGCCCCATCTGTAGTAAAAGTCTATTGTCTTTCAAGTTCGTACTCCAATCACGTTCAAAAGGGCTCTGGCCTGCTATTCCGTGCCGCGCGCAACAACCCTAAATTTCCGCTGTACTATGTTCAAACGAGCCTTCATGTTGTTAAAACCATTGACCGCTCTGCCTCCCAATGTAGAATAGCTCTCTATCCGGATACCTCGGATAGCGATTCCTATCTTCTATTCAAGAGTAAGAGCCATAAATCCTATGCGGAAGATATAGATCTTGCCTTCATAGAACCCGAAATGGTGACGAACAATGTGCACGCAGGTTCCAAGAATGATTTGGTAGTCTATGCACGAGACGAAGCCGAATCTCCGCTATGCCAATCCGTTAATATGGGTGACCAACTATCCATACTTGGTTATCCCGGGATCGGTGGTGAAACCCTTACTGTGACTGAGGGTATCGTTTCTGGTTTTGAAGTGGATGGACGAAGCCGTTATGTAAAAACTTCTGCCAAGACAGATCGCGGAAACTCTGGTGGAGTGGCAATCAAGGCTTCTGGTTGTATCGTTGGTATCCCAACTTTTTCTAGGCGCGGTCGAGTTGAAAGTATAGGAAGAATTTTAGATTTAAATTATCTACGCCGTGATACCCTAAGGTTTCTGACACTCAGGTAGGTATCAGGTCCCCTGATCACAGCAAGGTAAAGGACGGCAAGATGACTCAACTGTCCTAGTTTTCCTCACGGCGTCCCCTCTCTGTTAGGAAGCATAAATTGTCCTCTGGGGACATAAATACTAGGTCTGACCCTACAATTATCCTAAAACTAATTGCAAGAACCCTTTAATTAAGCCAGTTTAGCCCAGGGGTGGGCCATGTCTGTCCTTGGCATGGCTTGTGCGTACCATTCAGCACTTTTAGGGACTCTCTTTCTTACCAAGATCCCGAAATTGCAGCCAAAGTCTATGAGATGCCTTCGATCGTGAACACGGAAGAATACCTTCAGGCCCGCAAGAACACCCTAGTCCCTCTTCAGTGGGTTCTCGTCATCGTCACCTCCTATTTCGTGCTCTTCAGCAAGGGGGAAGTGGTCAATGACCCGCGCGCCTATTTGCTCATCGTATTGAGCCTAGCATTCATGCTTGTGCTCTACCGTCTTCCCCTAGGTGTTTACGAGCACAAGCTCTTTGCACCGATTCTCGTTATAGTGGACACCCTCCTCACCTCCGTAGCAATCGGATTGAACCGCGAGAACCCCTGGGACCTTTTCATTGTTTTCTACTTTGGGCTATTCATCGCGGCCATTGGCGAAAATCTTCTCCAAATCGTTATAGGGTGCTTCATCATCACCATTGTCTCCCTGGCGTTAAGTACCTTTCAAGGGGGTCTGGCAGCCTTGGATGCACAGACGTTGATTCGTATCCCCTTTATCTTCGGTGTCTCCCTTCTCTACGGCTATCTCGGTGAACAGGTGAAAAAAGAGAAAAAAAGAGCGGAAAATGCTGAGGAGACGCAGCAACTCAAGCGCCAACTGGTATCGGCCTTGGCCCACGACATAAAGAATCCCCTGGGCGTAATTATGTTTTGTGCAGACACGGTAGCCACTCGCCTCGAAAGAGGGCAAAATGGCAAAGAAAACTCGCAGGCCCTCCATGCCATTCAAGAAAACGGCGAACGCATCGTTAGGCTGGTCACAGGTTTTCTCGATGCCACCAAGGCAGAATCAGGAACGATGGAGATGAAGCAACAGCCCGTCAAACTCACCCCTCTGATTCAAAACTTAGGACAGCAACAAATGGAAGCGCTACGACAGAAAAACATTTCCCTGAATATGGACCTCGATGAGCACCTCCCTGACGTTATGGGGGATGAAGCTCAATTAGAACGCGTGTTGTGGAACTTGGTGGGTAACGCCATCAAGTTTACGCCATCGGGTGGGACCATTACCGTCAGTTCGCGAGTGGATGACGGCCATGTGTCAATTAGCGTGAAAGACACGGGGATGGGAATTCCTGAGGATGCATTGCCGCAACTCTTCACCGAGTTTCGGAGACTCAAAGGAGCAGAAACAATTGAGGGGACAGGACTCGGACTCTTCATCGTGAAATCCATCGTGGAAGCCCATGGAGGAACGGTCCTTGCGGAGAGCAAACAGGGTGAGGGATCAAAGTTCATTGTTCGTTTGCCAACCCGGGCTTAGGATTTATTTGAGGCCCGTGGAGGGAAGCAAAAATTGACCTATGGGACCACAAATCTCGCATCTGGGCATCTTTTCTCCTTGCATGGATTCCCAGTGGGGCAAAAACCCTGTGTAGAACAGTACATTTATCTCATAAGAGGAACATCCTGATATTTGGCATGACTTATGCTTCCAAAGCAGTACAATTAGGAACCCCAAAAGCCGGCTAAGCTAGAACAGTCAAGTATGTCCACTGACCCCAGCCTCGCGATCCCGGATCACCGGCCACACAATACCGATTGGACGGGCCAATAACGGCTGGGCACCTGCAATAGTCAGGAGATGTTCGTAGGATAGACAGTGGTGAAAACTCTACAACAGAAACAAATCGGCGAGAGCCACAAGCAGTTGGAACTAGAAAGCCAGGCCATTTTGGATCAGATCCCATTGGGTCTCTTGGTCTCCGATCGACACATGAATGTGAAATGGGTCAACAAAGAAATGGCTACCATGTTAGGTCTCGAGGTGGAACAGATGATCGGAAAAACCTGGTATGACCTAGTTCCAGCTATGGCCGAGCACCGGCACCTTCATGAAAGGGTATGGAAGGGTGAACTCATGGCGCTTCCCGATACAAAGTTAGCCTTTCCGGAAGGCAACCGATATTTCGACGTTCACTACCGACCTATCCTAGGCCCCCAAGGAGAGGTTTGTGCCATACTCAGCATGGCACATGAGATCACCAAGCGTAAGCGGACGGAAGCAAAGGTGAAGCAGACTTATTCGGAGCTCAACAGAAGCGAGAAGATGCTTGCCAAGACGCTCGTGGACCTCAAGGTGGCTCATGAAGAACTAAAGGCCACTCAATTGCAATTGATCCAAGCCGAAAAGCTGGAGTCTGTCGGCCGATTGGCCGCCGGGGTGGCCCACGAGGTCAAGAACCCACTTGCCATCATCCAATTGGATGTTGACTACCTGACCAACACCCTCACAGACGGTGATGAGAATATTCCCGTCATCCTACAAGACATCAATAACGCCGTTAAGAGGGCTGACACCGTGATAAAGGGATTGTTAAATTTTTCCGCTTCACGTGAATTCCTATCGGAAATCGAAGAATTCAACTCCGTCATTGAACAATCCCTGTCACTGGTGAAACATGAGCTCGACCGTTCCCACATCTACTTGGTGAAAGAGCTGGGCGAAGACCTCCCCCCTGTCAGGCTGGATCGAAATAAAATCGAGCAGGTCTTCGTGAATGTTCTGATGAACGCCATCCAGGCCATGCCGAAAGGCGGCACGCTCACCGTTAAAACTGACGTCAAGCAATTTAACGGGGGGGGCCATCCTCGGGTTCACGGGGAACCGGACAAGCTAGTAGACCGACTCAGGGTGGGTGACACCGTCGTCGTTGCGGAGGTAGAGGACACGGGAACGGGCATCCCCGAAAACCAGTTTTCGAAGGTCTTCGACCCTTTTTTCACGACCAAGCCGACCGGGAAAGGGACTGGCTTAGGATTAACGGTAACCAACAAGATCATCGAATTGCACGGCGGAACGATTGACATCAGAAACCGCAAGGAAGGAGGTGTCAGGGTTGAGGTGATGTTAAAAGCACAGAGGAGGGAGTCACAATGACGAAGAAAAAGATTCTTGTCATTGACGATGAGCCAAGCTTTACGCGTGTGCTAAAGCTCTATCTGGAGAAGACCGGCACCTACGAGGTGAGAGACGAGAACCGGGGAAAGATGGCGCTGGCAGCCGCCAAGCAATTTAAACCAGATCTCATCCTGCTCGACATCGTCATGCCGGATATGGATGGAGGTGAAGTCGCCTCCAACATCATTGCAGATGAGGCGCTCAAGGATACCCCGATTGTTTTCTTGACTGCCGCAGTGGCCAAAGATGAAGAGGGCACGATTTCCGGTCGTCCCTTTATCGCCAAACCGGTCAATGCAGAAGAAGTGATTCATTGCATAGAAAAAAACCTATCCAAATAGTGTATGAGAAGAAGCTCAGAACTCTAACAAGACACCTCCCTTTTTCTTCTCGTTGACCCCGATCCGACAAAAATAATCAAGGCATATGCGATCCTGGACTGATGTTACACGATTTGCACACGTATCGCCCCTAGGTTTGTAACTACACTCATGGTGATTTGCCGATTTATGATACCAACAGCTCTTCACCACACTCCGATACTCAACTGGGCCGATTTCTCGAGCCGAGTAATTTCGAATCGCGGTTGATTCTACCTGCCTCAAATCTGCCAAAGCCTTCGCACTCTAAATCGGCCATTGACCATCCAACCGATTCGTCGTCTTAGCTAGATGGGACCTGATTAGAAAGTGTAGGCTTGAATAATGGGCCAAACCATTCTAAGGTTATGCAACTGCCAATTCCACTCCATCATCCAGCAATTTTTACCCGCACCATCGGATAACCTATGGAAGCGCAACCGTTACCCAGCATACTTGCCTCAGCTCAACGACATCTTTGGCATCCCGTTGAACCATCCATATGGAGTCTAGACGGTAGCCATATCCATCAAGACCCGACTCTCTCGGTGCTAAGAACCCTGTTTGACCAACCCCGCTGGTTGGAGGCCCACAACCTTTATGATGAAAAGGGCTGCCAATTGTTTGAAAAGATCTGCGAGCTTCCCGAGTACTACCCGACTCGAACCGAGAACTCCATCCTGGAAAGGGAAGCCGAGCGGGTGATCGCTCTCGCACCGGTGGAGTGTATTGTCGAATTGGGAGCAGGGTTCTCTAAGAAGACTTTGCACCTGTTGAAGGAACAGGCCCGGCAAAGGAAAGGCGGAATCTTTGCCCCCTTGGATGTTAGCCTCACGGGATTGGTGGTATCCAGAGAGGTGATCCGTGAACAGTTTCCGGAACTGGTCTTCCATGGGTTACAGGCTCATTTCGAAGGGGGAATGGCAAGCATCGAAAAGAGCCTGCCCACCCTATTTGTCTTTTTGGGCAGTACCATAGGAAACTTCACTCAACCTGAATTTGTCCGATTCTTTCAACAGCTCTCCGAATCCATGGGGCCCCGAGATTTTTTGCTCCTCGGGGTGGATCGGGTCAAGGACATGGATGTGATACACAGGGCCTACAACGATTCTCAGGGTGTAACCGCGGAATTTATCCTCAACGTTTTTGAGAACGTCAACCGACTTCTCCAGAGCAACTTCGATCTTAACAAGATGCGCTACCACTCGAAATACAACCCCGAGTGGCAACGTGTGGAAATGTGCTCCGTCTCCACCCAAACTCAAGAGATTTGCTTTCCCTCTCATGCCGCATCATTCGTATGGGAAAAAGAGGAAAAGATCCTGGTGGAGATCAGCCGAAAGTTTGACCCCTTGGAACTTCAAAAGCAGCTGCAGTTCTTCGGCTTTGCAACGGTTGAGCACTTCACCGATCCCAAAAAGTGGTTCTCTCTTCTCCTCCTTAGAAAAACCTCCACCCCCTGATACCCTCATGTGCAGCGTTTAGATGGCGTGGGTTGTTTCCGAACGCAGTCTATCCTCAGGTAGGATAATCTAACTCGGCGATGCCAAAGGAAACTTGATGGTTCAGCGGTGGCTTGTATTCTCCATTGTGTCCGTGGGCGTGTTCTTAACCACCAGCGGTCTCACCATCACGAATGTCGCGCTTCCCTACATTACTGATAGCTTCCAATCTGATATCCGAAGCGCCCAGTGGATCGTCCTTGGGTACCTTCTGACCACATCGAGCACCCTAATTAACTTCGGCAGACTCGGAGATCTGTTGGGTCAATTACGGTTACACACCGTGGGATTGGTGGTTTTTACTTTTTTCTCGCTCGTTTGCGGCCTCGTTCAATCCGTAGAATGGCTGATCGCCTTCAGGGTTTTCCAAGCCATGGGAGCCTCCATGATCATTTCCAATGGTCCGGGCATCGTGACCTCCTCCTTTCCACCGGATCAAAGAGGAAGGGCCATTGGGCTGCAGGCGATCGTCATTGGAGCCGCCCTTTCCTTTGGCCCAATGCTGGGCGGCCTGTTAATCGGCCTGTTTGGCTGGAGGTCTGTCTTTCTCTGCAATGTCCCCATTGGTATCTTGGGACTCCTTGCGAGTTACTTCGTTAAAGGCGCGTCTCTGGATCCTAAAACAATCAAAATCGACGTTCCTGGATCGGTCTTGTTTTTTGTATCCATAGCCTCTCTTGTCCTTGCCACCCGCAGGACCCGAGAGATGGATTGGTCTTCCCCAAGCGTGGTGGTTCTCCTGGTTCTCTCCGTACTCTTCACCCTCGCCTTCGTGATGATCGAAAGGCGCGCTGCCAATCCCATGCTCGACTTGAGCCTGTTCAAAAACCAGGTCTTTGCCATTGCCCAGATTGGGAACTTCCTAAGCAATATGATCGTGTTCAGTGTTATGTTCCTGATGCCGTTTTATCTAGTGCAGGTCCTCCAGGTCTCGGCTGAAGCGGTAGGACTCCTCATTCTACCATTGGGTATATCGATGGTCATCGGAGGGATGGTCGGTGGAATACTAACGGACCGCTTTGGGACAAAGTGGCTATCGGTGTTTTCAATGCTTCTCTTCTGCGCTGGCCTGTATTCTATGACTTCCCTTGATGCGAGCTCCTCAACCTTGGGCATTGTAACCCGGCTAGTTCTCCTCGGTACCGCCCGTGCCCTTTACCGGTCTCCGAATCTCACCGCTATCTTGAGCTCTATACCAATGGATCGCCTTGGGGTTTCAGGAGGGATTTACGCCACCATGAGGCATCTGGGAAATATATCCGGAGTTGCCTTGCTTGGGAGCTTTTTCAACGCCCGGCTCGCGTTTCATCTTGAAGCGAGCCACA
>Ga0114947_10000169_pt1 | contig 19650 bp, 22 predicted proteins | sample CR02metaG_FD_99656 | JGI IMG/M metagenome (GOLD analysis project Ga0114947, IMG submission 99656) | Deep subsurface microbial communities from Mariana Trench to uncover new lineages of life (NeLLi) - CR02 metaG | ecosystem: Environmental > Aquatic > Marine > Ocean trench > Sediment ...
CGGGCCATTCACGGAGGAGACGTCCTCCTCCCTCGAGGTGAAATGTTAGTCCAAGCTTCGTCAGAATATGCCATAGCATTGCCGGGTTACTCGCAATGACCGTGGTATGAAGTTCGCGTTCCATTCGTTCCAAGACCGGCACCGGATCGAGGCGCCCACCCTGAAAGTAGATCCCATCAACCCCTGACGCTGCGGCAAGTTCGCGCATCGCTAGGGCGAAGACGTCATCGGGGGTTGCCGCCGCGGCGGTTTCGATGCTGCTAAAAAATTTTGTGGGTAGCACCGGCTCGATTCCCGACTCGGTGAGAAAGGCCGCCAGACGTTCGTTCAAAGGGGCATCGAAAGGTGTTAAAAGCAATGGCCGGCGCATGGACAGCGCGCGCATCGCAGCGATACTTGCCTCCAATGCGGTGGTTACGGGAATGGACACGGCCGCTCGAACCCGCTGGATCGCTTCAGGGTAGAGGAGCTCGTTGGGGGCCACCGGGAGCGCAATGGCGTGCCACTGTTGTTCCTCTACGAGGGCCACGGCTCTTTGCACATACTCATCGACTATTTCTGCCTGGGGTTGGTGCGATTCATGCCAAAGGCTAAGCGCTTCCATCTGTAAATCGACTCCCTCAGGCACGAGGGCGAGCAGGCCATCATAATGCCGTCCTCTGGTTTCGCTCGTTCCACGACCGCTGAGAAACGCTATGGTTGTTCGGCGTTGTGCCGTCATGAGAAGACCTCCGAGCCATCGCAGGGAATCAACTCTAACCTGTCCCTGCGGTGCGCACGAAGATTACTCTCGGGCATTCAGTCTTGTCAACTCCCACTCTCTTCACATCCCAGCCTCTATCCTATATATAGGTGCGTATCTCACTAAGGAGGAAGCGGAAACAAGGATGAAGTTCATTGACGCCGATGCCCATGTAGAAGAGTCCGAAGAAATGTGGAAACTGCTCGATCCGGCCTTTTCCTCACGCCGCCCCATCCCCGTCAGACTTCCCGAGGACACGATCTTTGGCAGGTTCAATGCCTTCTGGCTCATTGACGGGGAGGTTTTCCCCAAAATGTACGGAAGGGTTTATTTTACCTTTGGTACGCCGCCCATTTCTGCGGTGGCGCGAGCAAAGGCCGTTACGATTCCTTCCCAAACCCTGGCCGATGTGCCGGCGCGTCTCAAGGATCTCGATGCCATGGGGATTGAGACTCAGGTAGTTTTTCCTACGCTCTTTCTCGCGCCGGTGTGCGAGGACGTTGTGTATGAGGCGGCGCTATGCAGGGCCTACAATGACTTTATGGGGGCGGCCTCTCAGAAGAGTGGGGGGAGAATTCGGTGGGCGGCGGTGTTGCCCGTTCGCGATGCCCGCAGGGCGGCCGATGAGATAAGCCGCGTCAAGTCTCAAGGCGCTGTGACCGCAATCCTTTTGAGTTTCGTATGGGATCTGCCATTGGATAGCCGGCAGTTTTATCCCTTCTATGAGGAGTGCGCGGCACGGAACTTCCCGGTTTCCATCCACCTTGGTTGGGGATCGCCATCCATCAACCGCCTCTTTGACAGCAGAGCGCAGACGCGTTACACCCCCTCGGCCAATTCGGTCCCCTTGTTGATGGCCTTTAACTCCATGACCGCGGGTGGTGTCCTAGATGATGTGCCGGGTTTAAGGGTGTCGTTCCTGGAGATTGGTTCCGAGTGGGTGTCCTACTCTACGAGATTTGGTGACCGTCGACGGCGGGCGGGAGAAGGGCGTGCGAAAAAGCCCCTTGAGGACTATTTTCGCGAAGGACAGGTCTATGTCAGCTGCGAGCCTGACGAGGATATTCCCTATGTCATTCAGCGGATTGGGGCAGACGGATTGATGCTGGCATCGGATTTTCCCCATGAGGATCCCATGGCCGAGGCAAACCTGCTCTCGGAAATGACCAAGCGAGAAGACCTGTCCGACGAGGTAAAAAATAAAATTCTTTTGGAGAATCCGCGGCGGTTCTACTCTCTCTAGACAGGGAGGCCTTGAGCCTTCAGCCCATGGTACCTCTTGACAGAGGTTTCTTAAGTGATGGATATTACCTGCGATTCTGTGACAAAGGGATTGTAGAGCCGCGTGTGATAGGCAGCCAGCGCCGGTGCGGAATACGGCAGCTCACTTAATAGTTAAATTTGTCTCCTCGGTAATGCTATTTTAGGTTACTAGACTAGCTGTGAGCTTATGTCAGTCGGAGGTAAGGTAATCCACAGCGATCCTGAGATCCTTGGGGGCACTCCCTTTTTTGTAGGTACACGGGTACCTGTTCAGGCGCTGCTTGACTATCTAAAGGCCGGGGGGTCCCTGGATGGGTTTCTTGACGATTTCCCGAGCGTAACCCGAGATCAGGCGGTGACTGTCTTGGAGGAAGTGCTGTTCATCCCTATCGTTAGACAGCCAAGTCTTCTGCAAGAATATTTACGGTTTCAGTTTGAATTTAATTCTCCTTCTACTCTATTCCGTCTATCAATCTAGTATCAGAGTGTTAGTTTGAGCCGACCTGAGCCTAAAATCATGCCAATCGAAGTACGGCCGACGTTCTGAAAGAGGCAGGCGAAACCATGAAAAGCGCGGCTCGTGGCAAAAGGGTCAAACCAAAAGGCCGTCGGCTTATTTTCACCAGTCCTGAAGCATTGCGGCGCTTTCTGACCCCTAAGAAGCTGGAGCTTATCCGTCTGATTCGGAAACGACGTCCAGGTTAGATTAATGAGCTTGCAACTTTGGCCCACCGGGACTTTAAGAGGGTCTACGAAGATGTTATGAGCTTAGTGGGGACTGGCCTGGTGAATTTAAGCAAGAACAAAGGGCGGAGGAAAGCCCCACAGGTAGCTGATGAGCTGCACTTAGAGATTGTGGTCTAATGTGCGGACGTTATACACAAACGGCGAGTCCCGAAGATCTGATGTTCCGCTTCGGTTTTAGCATGCAGGACATAGTCCTCAAGCCCCGCTATAACCTGGCGCCGGGGCAGCTCGCCCCTGTCATCGTGAATGTGAATGTGAATGAATGAATGGGTCAAGTCTATGATTGTTGGTTGAGAAGTCTTGGGGGACGGTGAAATCTTTTGTTGACTGATTCTGTCAGCACCGAGATTGGATTGAATTCTCCATCAACTCATTCCCAGGAGAAATAATGGACACGATTCGCACGTTCCTGGCCTCCTCCCCTGCTGGAGTGATGAGCCAGCCTCTCGTTTTGACCGCACGGAGGAAGCTAAGTCACCGACCTGGTAACAGTAAAAGTCTAAAAGTGATATAAAACGGTCAGGCTTTACAGACGTGAAAGTTGAATGTGGAGGCTGTGCGATTGTAAAACCTGATACGGAAACCTGGGTTTCCCCGTCCGGGTTTTTATAAAATCCTTGTTCGGCCATCGTTGCTTTTTCGCCCTTGACCTGCCAAGATTGCCCCATGAAACATAGCTACACAGTTATTCTTCATCGGGCAGAACACGGTTGGTGGGTGGCCAACGTGCCGATCTTACATGCCACGGCTCAGGGACGAACACGCTCCGCTGCATTAAAGCGAGCGAAATCCCTCATTCGGTTCGCCCTCCAGACCTTTCTGGGCGAGGGTGCAAAGCCTCCCGTGGAGAATCGCTCTAGCCTGGAAGTGGTTCGGGTGCTGGCCGCAGTTTGAACCTCCCTGCTGTTAGCAAGGCTCGCTTCGTTCGAGCGCTGCGTAAGCTCGGTTTCATTCTAGAACATCAAAAAGGCAGTCACCAGAAGTGGCGTCATCCCGATGGAAGGTTTGTCTATGTTTACATGCATCCTAGGGAAGAACTCCGGCCCTCCACTCTAAGGTCGATCCTTCGGGACGCACGAATTTCAGAGGGGGAGTTTTTGAAGGCCCGGTAAAGGCGAGGATTTTAAAAAAGCTTCGTGAGTTCCCTATTTGGACTTCTTATCGCTTTTTTCCGATTGGATTAGGCCTTTGAATGGACGGGGTTTCGAACCCTGGCGTCGTCGGCCAGAGAAAGTGTCAGAGTTGCCTAACCTCCAGAGAAGGCATCAGCTCTTCCTTTAGTAAAGTAGCACGACTTTTGACCGACGAAATTGAATTCATTTCTACTTCTACTCAATCCCGTCTATCAAATTGGTATCAGACTCGTAGTTTGAGTCGAACTGAGCCTAAAATCATGCCAAACTATCTGCCGGCGTGAGAAGGTGAGGTCCGGAATCGAAGGAAAAAAACGTATTGATTCTGGGCCCTGAAAATGATTAGGATTTGTTGCGGGAGGGGAGGCCTAGAATTAAAATTTTGGGGAGTGTAAGGTCTGTGCCGCAGGAGTGCTGAAACCAGACCCTAGGTGTGAACCTATGTGTGGTCGCTATACACAAACGGCGAGTCCCGAAGATCTGATGTTCCGCTTTGGTTTTAGCATGCAGGACATAGTCCTCAAGCCCCGCTACAACCTGGCGCCGGGGCAGCGCGCCCCTGTCATCGTGAATGAGGGATCCAAGACGCTGGTCATGATGCAGTGGGGGTTGGTGCCCTCCTGGGCCAAGGAACCCTCCATCGGCTATAAGATGATCAACGCCCGGGCCGAGACGCTGGCGCAAAAGACTAGCTTCAAACGGTTACTGCCCAGCAGGAGATGTTTGATTGTCACCGATGGGTTTTACGAATGGGCCAAGCTGGTTAAGGGTAAGGCCCCCATGCGGTTCTTGTTGAAGGGCGGTGAGCCTTTTGCCTTTGCAGGTCTATGGGATCGATGGAAAAAACCCGATGGAAATGAGCTCAGGACCTATACCATCATTACGACCCAGGCCAATGAGCTGCTAAAGCCGGTTCATGACAGGATGCCAGTGATACTGAATCGGGAGGCTGAGGAGAAGTGGCTGGACCCGGAATGGAAAGATTCTCAGAAACTGGGTGAGCTATTGAAACCCTTTGCAGCGGATCAGATGGAGTCCTATTATGTCTCGCCCATGGTAAACTCGCCCAAGAATGATCTGATCCAGTGTATCCAGCCGGTGGATGGTCCGTGAATTCGTTCCTGGGAGCGTCGAGCCGACTCCCTGGGGTCCCGCTAAAGATTCCCGCCTATGAAATCAGGCCGCGAGAAGCCGATCCACCGAGCGGTTTTCGATCACCTCTAAACCGCACTTTTCGAGCAGTTCACGGAGTTTTCGAATCTCTTCCGGTCGCGGCTTCGGCATTGGCGGACGCATGAAAGGCTCGGGGATAAGCCCGCGCAACCAGCAAGCAACTTTGTAGCGGGTGTGCAGACGATAGTCTTCGCCAAAGCCGTATACGTACTCGTGCAGCTCGGCCAATCCCGAGTCCCAGATCTTGCGTGCCTTTTCTATGTCGCCTTTCCGCCACGCCTCGATGTGATCGATCATGGGCTCCATGGCGTAATTAAAAGAGCCGGTGACGGTGCCATCCACCTGTCCCGTGGCCCAGAACTCATGAAAGCATACAGCCGAGGCGGCGAGAATTGCTACGCGGCGGGGGAGTTGGCGCAGCCCACGGGCAATGACCCGGTAGGCATTGTAAGGATAGGTCATTTTCCACCCGATGATCTGTGGGATATCCGTACACATCTTAATGGTCGCGGACAGAGGTAGCCCGTGCCCGAACTTAGGGGTGGTAGACGAGACGGGATGGGTGATGGCCGGGAGGTCTACGGTATCACAAACTTCTTTGGCCATGTCCACCCAAACCTCGGGAAAGCGTTCGGCGTTCCAGGAACCAGTCACGTCCATGGCCCCCATGGGTGGAATCAAGAAGACCCCATCGGCACCCGCCGCCTTGGCGTCACGGGCATCCTGAACGGTGTCTTTGGTGGTGGGCGCAATCACGCCAGCGAAGACAGGGACCTTTCCGCCACACTCCGCCATGGCGATTTCCACGTTGCGTCGTTTTTCCTCCCGCGACAAGTAGAAAACCTCACCGGCCTCGGGGTTGATCACGATCCCCCCGCCCGCATCGACAAACTTTGGCTGCATGAAATAGCGAAGGAATTCACGGAGCCCACCCTGGTCGATCTCGGTGGTTCCCGGTTTATAGGGAAGAATTACGGCAACGTATAAACGTTCAAGCTCCTTAGCCATGGCAATACCTCCGATTAATTATCCTCTGACAAATGTAAACTTTTTTCCCCAAAACATTTTTTAAGCATCCACTATCTTGAGCCGAAGGTAACCAATAATTGAAATTCTGTCAACTTGTGGTGGGGTCTTTTACGGAGAACGCGGTTCCGTGAGTCGAGAACTCCAGTCCTGGTAAAAGAGTGAGTACGTTTTTCCACGGGCTGCCATCCCTTCGCTTCAGAGGCCCCTCGGCGGGAAACCTTAGCTGCTAGCTTCGGGCAGCCTCGAAACTCGCTGCGTTCAAACAGTCGATGCTGCTTTTTCCTCAGCTTCGCAGAGGCTTCCAACGCCTCAGGACCAAACTTTCGCTCAGGCATGCCCGCCCCTTTGCATCAGCGGTGGGCTGAGGGGGCTTGCTGAGCGGAACATGGACGGAGCAGCGGGCAACCCACCAAGGTCGGCGCCGCATGAAAGCCGGAGTCCGCCCACGGCATATCTGAGATCCGGAAGGTTCGTACGAGCGCAGGCCCGGTGGGTCGCTGCGGGAGTCCCGTGGAGCGTGGTTCGACAGGCTCACCACCCCGAGGAAGATCGAGGGGAAGGAAGTCGCCGAAGCCCTAAGTAGCAATAATGGAAAGGTGTGATCGCCAAATTTGATTAGGTGTGCGAACCGTGACCAAAGGTTCGTTCGTAATCCGGCCGGCGTTCCGCTGTCAAATATTCCTTTTCCAATTCTTTGATCTGATCGACGTCAAGGAGCGGTGAGCTGTGTCTGGGAACAGCACCCCATCGACTTTCCCTCCCTCGTTGAGCCCATTCCTCCAGGGCCACCGGGCCTCGTTCCTTAAATTCATTTAGAAACTCCCACGTGGCCTGGAGCCCGATGGCAGTGGTGAGGGCGGGGTAGAGGACCGCCGCTGCCCCCATGGCTTGGTACTCTGCATAGGTGGGTGATGGTGGTGGTCCATAATAAGGTGCGAATACTGGGGCAGGAATGCGACGACAGGCTTCTTTGATCTCTTCCCGAGTCCTGAGTGTGTTCACCCAAACAGCGTCCACCTTTGCCTCCTCAACATAGGCGATGCACCGCTCAATGGTGCCCTCGAAGGTCCCTCCCACCGTGCCGATCAGGTCGCATCGGGCGATGATGACAAAGTCGGGATCCAACTCATCTCTTGCGGCCACGGCGCCCCTGTACTTGCCGATGGCCTCTTCTTTCGAGATACAGCTGCGACCTGCGGAGGTTCCGGACTTTTTAGGGGCCTCCTGATCTTCGATGTGAATCGCGGCAACGCCTGCCCGCACGAATTGCTGGACGGTGTAATAGACATTCACTGCGTTCCCATATCCGGTGTCGGCATCGGCAAAGATGGGAATGCTGCAGGCCGAGGCCAGACGTCGACTGTTGTCGATCATGTCATTGAGGGTGATGATTCCCACATCGGGAAGTCCATGCACAAAGGCCGCGGTCTGAGACCCTGCCATGAAAAATGCCTCGAAGCCGATCATTTGTGCCATCCTGGCATGGAGGGGGCTAAATCCACCCGGAATGATGAGAAGTTCCTTTCCTTCAAGGAGTTCGCGAAATCGACGGGTCATTTTTTCAGCCATGGGGACCTCACTTTCGCATTGATATTAGATTCTTATTGATAGAATGTTCAACAGAAAATGACTCGCGCAAAGACGCAAAGGGCGCCAAGTTCGGAAAGAGTTATTAACCACAGATTCACGCCGATTAACGCAGATAAAAAATGGCAAAGGGCAGAGCGCAAAGCGCATAGCGTCAACTTTTAAGCCATCAGTTCTCAGCCATTAGCCTTCAGCTCCGGACTCATTGCTGCCCACTGCCATCTGCTAACTGCTTTTTGTCTTGTAGTCCCATCGTCAGTAGTCCGTTATCTTATTACGCTTTGCGCTATGCTCTTTGCGCTTAGCAGTTTAGGCTCAGTCCTCAGTACTTGTTACTCATCACTAATTTAGTCGTCTTGCGCCATGCGCTTAGTGCATATCCCTCGGTGTCCATCTGCGTAAATTTGCGGTTAATAGCTTTTGACGCTTTGCGTGAGTCGTCGTTTATCCGATTACCTAAACGCAAATTCAGGGGAAAATTTCAAAATATATTGGTTAGGTCATTATTTCACCTTAACGCGAGGGTATCCGATAACGGCTTATGCTGTCAACGAAGTGCTGTTGACATCCTTCCGATACTTTAATAAGTAAAAGCTCTTCCTTGGCCCCCGCTCTAGGGTACTGGAAGCCCATGAGCTAGTTTCATAGCCTGGCTCAATCATTAGTAGGAGGATACCATGATTATCGATGCACATAACCACATCGTTGCAGGCAGGGAGTTGCCCGCATATCAGGCGAGCCTTTTGAACGGGCGCGGGTTTCACGGCAAAGGAAATCCGGGCATTACTGAGGAGAGTATCGCACGGGCAAGGTGGCAGGGCCACAAGCACTCTGAGGTCTTGGATGAGGTGGGTACGGATGTGGCGTTTATATCACCTCGGCCATACACCATGATGCATTCCGAGAAGCCGGAAAAGATCGTCCACTGGTACTGTGAGGCAACCAACAACGCCATCGCCATCGCGGTGAAGCTGGAGCCAAAGCGGTTTCGAGGCATTGGTGGGCTGCCGCAGTGCGCCGGTGTGAGCCCAACCAACACCTTTGACGAACTAGAGCGTTCAGTCAAGGATCTGGGTTTCGTCGGAGTCATGATCAATCCGGATCCAGGAGAGGGGGATGGTCAAACGCCGGCCATGGGCGACGAATACTGGTATCCCCTCTATGAAAAAATGGTGGAACTCGACGTGGCAGGACTCGTGCACCCGGCCAGTTGTCGGAACCCCCGTGAATCGTTCCACAACCACTTTATCACCGAGGAGTCCATCGCCATCCTGTCACTCGTGCACTCGAAGGTCTTTGAGGACTTCCCGAAACTCAAGCTCGTGATTTGTCACGGTGGAGGGTCCATCCCCTACCAGGTGGGACGTTGGCGTTCACAGCTCCGTGGTCCCAACAATACCGAAACCTTCGATGAGCACCTTAAAAAACTCTATTTTGACGCCGCGCTTTACAACACCGAATCTTTGGAATTGCTTTTCAAGATTGTTGGTCCGGATCGTTGCCTTTTTGGCACGGAGCGTCCGGGGGCAGGGTCAAAAATCAATCCGCGTACAGGGAAGTGGTACGATGACGTGAGGCCCTTGATCGAGGGGATCCCGTTTTTAACCGCTGAGGATAAGGAGAAGATTTTTCTAAAGAACGCGGAGCAGGTGTTTGCCAAGGTGGGGCTGTAGTCGCAGGTCCCGTCACGCGCCAGAGTCACTTGCTGGATCAAGATGGGCTTAGGATCTTTCCGCTCACCTTCAGTCTTGAACTAGAGACGTTGGTTCGTTCCAGTGGGGGATGAGTTTACGATCCCTCCGTCCTATGCGGCCTTCAAAGAGTTGAACTTACGCCTTGCCTGTCGCCAGGTGGGTAACCGTATAGGCAATCTAGGGACGAGCTGAGCCACCTTCTCCAATTCGCGCGCGATTTCAGCGCAGGCCTTGCATACCTTCATTTCCAGTACCTCGCTCAAGACGTGAAAGCGGGCCTCGTCCACTAGGCACCTCTGGCAATCCATTGAGCTGCCCATCTCTGATTCGGCTATTCCGAGAATGTCCATGGTTTGAGGGTTGGTGCAAGATGGGTGCCAATGAAAAAGCCGGTGATTTTCCTTGCAGGTTGGGTAACTTCGAGGGAGGCCCAGTTCTGTATAGATTTGAGAGGAACGGGTTGATATGAGAAATCAGTTCAAATGCTGTACCCCATTTTTGGTTGACGGAGGCCGAGAAAAATAGGCTCAAAAACGGTGGTAACCTATCCTGGTGAATCTTGAGCTTTAGCGAGGTCCTTCTTGCTGGAGGGTCTCGAATTGGTTGACGAGGAGTCAAGCCACGCCTGCAGACAGGTAAGCTTTGGGTTGTGCTGATAACCGCAGGTCACGCACTCGGTCATTCTCGTGTTGGTCTTTTTCTTTTTGTTTTTCTTCGCTGGCGTGGATTTCATATTCTGTGTGACTGATTGCAAGGGGGATGCCAATTCATAAGTCGTTGATTTAATTGGGTTTAGTCAGTTTAGGATATCGCAAAACGGACTTTTTCTGGAGATTTATTGCCAAAAATGAACTAAAAGACAAGACCCTGCCATATTGTCTTGAGGCCTCCAGGGCATGATTCCGTTAGACGAAACATTTCTCGATAAGAATACCAAAGAAAGTAATTTTGCTGATTCTCGGAAATTTAACATCATATACCTTTCAACAAGTTATAGCCTGGCCCCCCTTTTGCTCCACACCTGTAACCGAGATAACTCCGCCAATGACCTGCAACCTTTTCTAACTTCTTCTGCGGGGGTTATCAATGGAACGGCAACAGATGGCGAGAATCCAAATGGACCCACAGACGACCTTGAAATTGAGACTCACAGCAGAGGGGATGTTAGACGACTTTCTAAATCTGATTTCCCTGCCGCTTGTTAAGGCCACGCTCTGGTTGCTATCGGTTGCATCAGCTTTCATAGCGGGAATGGCGTTGTGTCATTAGTCTTGCCAGGGCAAATAAGCTAGGCATAGTTTTTGCTCCAAAATCAGGTACCCAATTTAATCACCGATGGGGCTTCACCGCAGGATGAGGCTTACCTTTAGAGGAAAGGCATTCGATGAGCAGAATCTATTTGCCGATTTTATGTCGTTTGGGTTCCACCGGGACCTTCTACTTGGTGTCTGGCCAGATTACTGGTGTGATCCTAGGATTATCTGCGACAGTGTTTTCCGACCTGTGGTCCGCTTGGAAGGGCGCTGAGACCGCCGTCAGAACCAGTAATCTATTCACGGTTAATTTCTTGCAAAATTATCTTAGTTAACCCCGATCCGACAAAAATAATCAAGACATATGCGATCCTGGACTGATGTTATACGAATTGCACACGTACCGCCCGTAGGTTCGTAACTACCTTCAGGGTGATTTGCCGACCCTTCGAGACTCATGGTTCGACTACCTCACCATGACCCTGAGCATGGTCGAAGGGTCAGGGCCGTGAGCTTGTCGAATCGGTCGAATCGGTCGAACCGGTTCATGATACAAAGAGCTCTTCACCACGCTCCCATGCCCATCAAGGCCGATTTCTCGGGCCGAATAATGTCGGATCGGCGTTAATCATCTCAACCTCCTTTCCGTCAGACATATTAAACCATTCTCAACGTCAAATGGTTCCCAATGCCCTTTGGTGAGATTCGCCCTTTGACGCTGTTAAGCGTTCGAGTATCCCAACGCATCAGTCCCAGTGGATCCAAACATGAGTCCTTTAATTCCAGAACTCCCTGTGGCACTCTAATGGTTGGAGGATCTTGTCACTCGAGGAAAGAAATATGGCTAATCGTAGGGGCCTGAACCTAGCGTCCCTGGAAAAAAAGGTGGTTGAGTGGCTCCAGTGGGGCAAAGGGGCTCCGAACGAGGACCTCATGGCAGAAATTGTCCAGAGCGTCCTGAAGTTGGCGAAGGATAAAGCCAGTCGAGGGGATCTAAAGATCCTCAGTCGGTCTCTCAAGGAGCTCCGCTATGCCTTTAAGATCTTTGCCCCCTACCGGTCAGTTCGTAAGGTGAGCATATTCGGCTCCACCCGAGTCAAGGAGGACGATCCCTATTATCGCGCGGCCTTCACCCTGGGTCACAGGCTAGCCGATGAGGGATTTATGGTGATTACCGGTGCAGGGTCTGGGATCATGCAAGCGGGTCACGAAGGGGCGGGAAGGGGACGGAGCTTTGGGGTCAATATACTCCTTCCCTTCGGTCAGGAGGCAAACCGGTTTATCCGAGACGACCGCAAGCTTGTTACCTTCCACTATTTCTTTACTCGCAAGTTGATCTTTGTCAAAGAGACTGACGCCGTGGTTTTTTTCCCTGGTGGTTTCGGCACCCATGACGAAGCTTGGGAAGCCCTCACTCTAGCGCAGACCGGCAAAAGCCAGATTATTCCGTTTCTCTTTGTGGACCTGCCAGGTCAAGGGTACTGGCGAGAATGGGAGAACTTTGTCCGCAAGCGGATGTTGCATCAGGGTTTTATCTCCGAACAGGACATGAGTCTCTATAAAATCGTTGAGGATGTGGAGCTGGCAGTTCAGGAGATCAAAAACTTCTATCGCAATTATCACTCCTACCGCTTTGTGAATCGACATTTGGTGATCCGCATGGTCCATCCTCCCACGGATGAGCTCATTCAAAGACTGAACAGTGATTTTAAAGACATCCTGACCGAGGGTGAAATCAAGAAGACTGATCCCCTGCCCGACGAGTCAGATGACCCCGATACCCTCCAACTCCCTCGTCTGTTGGTTCCCTTTAGCCTCAGTGATTATGGTCGATTACGCCAGATGATCGATGTCATCAACGCCCAGCCTTGACAGGGGCCGCTAGTACAGATATTCAGTGCGTTGGAACTTTGAGCGTCCAGGGGTAGGTTTGCCCTGAGCATCAATTTTAAACCACCAGCATAGGAACGAAGGGAGAAAAAAATGGCCAAGCCGGATCCGAGGAAAGAAAAGAAACAAGCAGAGTACGGGTCGGACGTTGTTGTGGATTTGATGAAGTCATTCGATATCGAGTATGCCGCCTTTATTCCGGGGGCGAGCTTTCGTGGGATTCACGATTCCATTGTCAACTACGGTGGAAATTATAAACCCGAGATTATCTTTTGCCACCACGAGGAAATTTCGGTGGCCGTGGCCCATGGTTACGCCAAGGCCAAGGGGAAACCCATGGTGGCCATCGTTCACAATATCGTCGGTCTGCAGCATGCCACCATGGCCATCTTTAACGCCTGGTGTGACCGGGTACCGGTCATCGTGCTCGGCGGGGCAGGTCCAATGGCCGCCAATCGGCGGCGCCCCTGGATCGACTGGATTCACACGGCCCAGGTTCAGGCGACACAAATTCGCGATTACGTAAAGTGGGACGATCAGCCTGCGAATCTGGCCAGCGTACCGGAATCCTTCATCCGCGGACACCGGATCGCGACGACGGAACCCATGGCCCCCATTTACATCAGTTACGATGCGGACCTGCAGGAGCATAAAATCCAAGAAAACATCGAGATCCCTGACGTTACCCGGTTCTCTCCGCCAGCGCCCATTCAGGCAGATCACGAGGCCTTGGAACGGGCGGCCAAGCTTTTGGTTGAGGCAGAATCCCCCCTGATCATTGCCGATGCGCTTGGGCGAAATCCCAATGCCGTAAACCATCTGGTGGAGTTGGCCGAGCTGCTGGCAATTCCTGTCATCGATAAGGGGCGCCGATTCAACTTTCCAAACACTAATCCCTTGGATGTGACAGGGGCGGCACAGGGATTCATCAAAAAGGCGGACGTGGTGCTGGGCCTGGATGTACTGGACCTTTACGGTTCCTTGACGACCATCGATAGAACCACGCGTGTGAGTGTGCCGGCGACAACGCCTTCCGTGAAGGTCATCGATATTGCAATGAGGGATATGCTGGTGCGCAGTTGGGCCGCCGACTATCAGCCATTGCAAGCGGTGGATGTCCCCATTAGCGCAGACACCTCGGTGGCGGTGCCGGAGCTGACCAAACTCTGCCGCCAGAGGATGGCAAATGATGCGAGCATCAAGACCCGAGGAGAAGCTCGGTTCGACGAGATTAGCAAGATTCACGATCAGTCGAGGGCAAGGTGGTTGGAACAGGCTCGTGCCACGTCCGCACAGAAGGAGATCTCGGTGGCGTTTCTTGCCCATGAGCTAGGGGAAGTGATCAAGAACGAGGATTGGGTCTTGGTCAACGGTAATCTCAACGGATGGGCGCGGAGGCTTTGGAACTGGACCAAGCCTAACCAGTATCTGGGGCCCAGTGGTGGGGCGGGACTGGGTTATGGCATGGGCGCTGCCATCGGTGCTGCCTTGGCGCATCTTGGCAGTGGAAAGATTTGCGTGAACGTTCAGGCCGATGGGGACCTCATGATGACTCCCAGTGCCCTGTGGACTGCAGCTCATCATAAGATCCCGCTATTAACGGTCATGTACAATAACCAGTCCTATTACAACTCTGAAGACCATGCCATCAATATGGCCAAGTCCCGGGGGCGAGCGGTGGAAAATGCGGGGATCGGGACCCACGTGGACAATCCGCCGGTGGAGTTCGCCAAGATGGCAGAGTCTTTTGGGGTCTATGGGGAGGGTCCGGTCTTGCGGCCGGGGGATCTCCGCCCGGCACTCGAGAGGGTCCTCAAGGTGGTGAAAGAGAGAAATCTTCCTGCGTTGTTGGACGTGATATCAGAAGCAAGGTGATATCACCCCTTCGACTATGCTGAATTCGAGTGTGGGTTGCGTTCGGGCTACGCTTTGATACCAGGTGGGGGCCGGGTTGCCGCTATGAAGTTGAAGGCAAAGGACATGGCCGACATGAAGTCCTTCAGCAGGGCGGCGAAGAGTGAACCTGGGCGAATCTGCCAAAATTTTAGGTTGTGTAGGTTCTGTCTCGTTTTCCGCCAAAACCTCTGTACCTCCTGCCTGGAATAGAAGGCCCGGTTGCTTAGGGTATCAAAGCTCACATGGGGAAGGCGCAGTTTGGAGGGGAAGCCGCGTTTGAGACGGGAATAGTGCTCTTGCCATTCTCGAATCCTGCTCCCTGGTTTGATGCTCTCGTGGAGTCGGCTCAGCTCGTCCAGCCATCTCTGGACGGCCTCTCCTTCCACCCCAAGACTGTGGCGGAGCTTTTGTATCTTCACCTGAATCCCCTCCCATTGCTTGAGAAAACGGTTCAGGTCTTTTCGAGTCAGTAGGATTTTGGACGATAGCTCTTCAAAGGGATCCAGCAGGGCCTTGGCCTTGGCGGGAAGCGTCTCCTTGGCGTTTCCATAGATATTGCGCCATTCAGAGATCCTCAGGGTCTGCCAAATCTCCCCCTGAATTTTCTGTATTTCTTCCAGCCATCTCTCTTCTACCTCACTCTTCTTGCGGGTCTGGAGCCAGACGTCCTCCATCTCCTTGAGGAGTCGGGCCCAGGCCACGAAGAGGTGGAAGATATCTTTTGTCCGTTTCCATAGATGGACCGGCACCGAGTCGATGGCAAAACCAGGTCTGCGCGTCGTCCGGTCCTTCATGTGGAAGAAACCGGCAATCATGGGATGTTCCTTTTCGATGAGGGCGGCGTTTTTATACCAGAAGAGGTTGGACATCTGGGCCCAGTAAACATGTGGGTTATGACTCCAACGGGAGAGAATGCGGATGAGATTTTCCTTGCCATAGAAGGTCTTCCAGGCATCGTTGTATGCCAGGGTCCATTCCTCCGCCGACATTCTAGGGTGTTTTATGGTGGCGTGGAAGGAATCCCGCTTGTTGAAGTCAGGATCCATCCACTCCCCGCGATTTTTCATTTCCTTGTGGTCTTGGGATCCTGGCAGGGGCGTCAACATAAAAAACGATGCCATGTCCAGCTGGAGGACCTCCGTGAGGTACTGGATGTCCTTAGCGGTTTGCTCTTTCGTGTCATAGGGTAGGCCGATGATGTAGCCCACATGGACTGCAACGTCCACGTCATGCCACTCCTGGACGATGTTAGCGTATTGTTCGACATCGTTTTGGACCTTGCCCTCGGCTTTCAGATTCTCGGGATTGACACTCTCCATTCCTATGAATACATTGGAACAGCCTGCCTGGGCGGCCAGTCGGACAAAGTCCTTGTGCTTGCGCGCCAGGTCTATCTGCATCAAAAAGTCAATTTTGATACCTTCTTCTTCGTTCAGACGAATCAGGGCCTCAAAGGTCTCGCGCCAGAGTTTTTTCCGGGCGAAGTTGTCATCTGTGAAAAAGTAGAAATGGACCTTGTGATCCAGGTAGTTTCTCCGGATAATCTCCACGATGTTTTCGGGACTCCGCTCTCGCATCTTACGACCCTGGACGTTGATGATGGTGCAAAAGCTACAGGCAAAGGGGCAGCCGCGTGAGGTGTCCATGGTGCCAAAGGTGGTGTAGGCAAAGTGCTTCATGGTTTTATAACTCACCACGGGCGCGGGTGCATCCCCCAGGTCAACAAGATTTTGGAGGTCCTGGGCATAAGAATAAATCGGTTTCAGTTCTCCCCTCAGGGCATCCGCTAGAATCTCCTCCCATCTCCCCTCCACCTCGCCGGACACGATGCAAATGGATTCTGCGATGGCCTCTTGAATGTCCGGCTCTTGCTCGCCGAGCATGTTGATGGTCCCACTGGTGTGGAACCCTCCCATGATGACATCAATGTCGGCCGCGCGGAGCTGCCGGCCCAATTCTAACGCCCTGGGGAACTGGTTGGTTTGAACCCCCACCAAGCCCACCACGAGCTTGGTGGAGGGCCGTCGACTCCAGCGCAGGATTCTCTTTAGGGGTATCTTTTCACAGGTTTCGTCGAAGGTGATAATCTCAATCTCGAGATCACCAAAGATGCGCCGTTTCTTCACGTCTTCGGTAAGGCCGTTCATGACGCTCAGCGTGTTACTTGGAAGGACTCCCTTCCAGAATCGGATGACGTAACCCTCGTCGTCGTATTTCGAGGGTTTAATAAGGACGACTAATAATTTTTTATAATTGTTTTGTATCATGGACTAAAAGAGAGAGCCTCCTCAGCTGCACCTCCTCCCGGCTTGTAAATTATGACAAATTTCCTTATATATGTAAAGGTTGGACTCAAACGTAGAGCTTAAAAAAAATATCAATTCCCTACTTTCATGTCAAGCTCAAACCTGCGACGGATTCTCACCCCTAGCAGCCCTTTTCAATGATCCAACTCTTTCGTGTCTCCAAAGTCTATCCTCCTAACTATCTTGCCCTCACCGACATCCACCTCCAGGTGAAAAAGGGGGAGTTTGTTTTCCTAAGCGGGCCCAGTGGGGCGGGGAAGACCACCCTCTTAAAGCTTCTCTTTCGGGCGGAGGAGGCCGCTGGGGGTCAGATCATCGTTAGCGGTCGGAACATCACGCGGCTAAAGGGAGCAGGTCTCGCCCGGCTGAGACAAGAGATTGGGTTGGTCTTTCAGGATTTCAAGCTCATTCCCTATATGACGGCATTGGAGAACGTGGCCTTGGCCGCCGAGGTCATTGGGACTTCGAAACGGGAGAGCAAGAGCAAGGCGTTCCATTTGCTCCGGGAGCTCGGGTTAAAGGACAAGTACGATGCCTTCCCGCCAGCCCTGTCGGGAGGAGAACAACAGAGGGTGGCCATCGCACGTGCCCTAGTGAATGATCCGACTTTGGTCTTGGCGGATGAGCCAACCGGGAACCTAGACCCTGAAATGGCGGAGGAGATCATTCGCCTCTTTCTAAGGATTCATGAAAGGCAGACGACCATTTTGATTGCCACGCATGATACCCGACTGATGAAGCAGTTTAATCAGCGGGTGGTTTTACTCCAGCGAGGACGAATCATGGAAGATTCTGAATTGGTAGAGTCGGAGAACACTTCGTGACGCTATCACAGGTTGCTTTTGTATTGAGGAGAGTCTTTGGGAGCCTGAGAGATTTGTTCTGGACCCATTTTTTGACCTCCGGGACCATGGCCATGACCCTATTTGTCTTTGGCGGGTTTCTCCTCCTGCAAGAGAATCTCACACGACTCTTTAGCGGATGGAGCAATCAGCTCCAGATTTTTGCCTACCTGGAGGAAGGTGTGAAGGGTTCGGAACTGCAATCCATTCGCAAGCGACTGCAGTCCTACCCGGAGGTAGAAAGTATCCGGTATGTGTCAAAAAAGGAGGCTTGGGAGAACTTCAGAAGAGATCTGGGGGCTCAGTCCAGCGTGCTGGAAGGTCTGGAGGAGGGCCTACTGCCATCCTCCTTGGAGATCACCGTGAAAAAGCCATATCGCGAGCGTTCACGGGTGGCAGAGCTGGCCAATCGCCTCAAGGGGGAGAAGGGCGTCGGTGCCGTCGAATATCCTGAGGAGTGGATCGAGAAGTTAAGCATGCTGTTGCTCGCAGTTCAGTGGGCGAAATGGATCTTCGGAGGGTTCCTCTTCATGGCCTCCCTGTTAATTGTGGGGAGCACCGTGAAGCTAGCCATCATGGCGCGCCAGCAGGAGATTGAAATCATGCAGCTCGTGGGTGCTTCACAAGGAATGATCAAGGCACCATTTGTGATCGAGGGCATGATCCAGGGCATGGTGGGTGCCTCCTTTTCGATCCTCTTCCTCTGGTTGCTTCTCCTGGTTCTCAGTGCACGCCTTCCGTCCTCTTTGGGGATCTTTCTCCCCACGGGACGGCTCCACTTCCTGGATCTATGGCATGTGGTTTACCTCTTTTCACTGGGATGGATGTTGGGGGCAGCGGGAACTCTATTCTCTCTAAGAAGGTTTCTTAGAACATGAAATTGCCTCTACCAAAGAACCCAACCCTTGCGGCAGTTCTGTTCCTCTTAATGGTGTCGCTGGTCCATGGGGCCGATGTGCCGGGGGAGTTAAGGGGGATCCAAAAGAAGATCAAGAAGCAAAAGGAAGGGATCACGAAGGTGCGCCGAAAAGAAGGCTCGGTGCTCAAGGCGCTGGAAGTGATTGAGAAAGACCTGAACCGAAAAAACCGGAAATTAAAGGTCATCAGTCGAAGACTAGACTCCATCCTTTTAGGGCTTCAGAAAACAGAGGTTAAGTTGAAATCGGCAGACCTTTCTCTCCAAGGGCGAAGGAAGCTACTAAAAAAACGGGCGAGGGCCCTCTACAAATGGCAGAGGGGAGGGACCCCATTTATCCTCCTCAACGGGGGAGGTTCCGTCGGAGATTTGATGCGCCGCAAGCGCTACCTGGAGTTGATGTTGGCTAAGGATCAGGACCTCCTGGAAAACCTTCTCAAAGATTCCGCTCGACAGGAGACCCTAAAAAAAGATCTGGCGGTTAAGAAAAAACATCTCGACCGGGAGAGGCGGGCGCTGGTCAAGGCAAAACGGGCGGTCCGCAAGGAAAAGGGGAAAAAGAGGAGGATACTTGCCAGGTTGAGGGGAGAAAAGGAGATCCGCACCCAGGCCCTCAAGGAATTGGAGCAGGCCGCTCACAGGCTCCAGAGGATGATCGATGAGATTGGGCGAAAATCTACCGTGAAATCCATGGTGCCCTATCCTTGGAGGGGGTTTGGTGCCCTCAGGGGCAAGCTGGACTATCCCATCGAAGGGAAGGTAGTGGGTGGTTTTGGCATGGCCAGGCATCCGGAGTTTTCTGAGGACCTGTTTCGTAAAGGGATTGACATTGAGGCTCCGCTGGGGGAAGAAATCAGAACCGTGGAGAGGGGGAGAGTGATCTTTGCCGACCAGTTCTCAGGATACGGGAAGATGATGATTATTGACCACGGGAAAAGATATTATACAATCTACGCTCACCTTTCCGAGCTTTTAAAGGGGCCGGGAGAAACGGTCCGACGGGGCGAGCCCATAGCCCTGGTGGGGGACAGAGGGTCCCGCGAGGGGGCACACCTCTACTTTGAAATCCGTAAAGACGGCAAGCCCTTGAATCCCCTCCCTTGGTTTCGTAAGCGTTAGATATTTGGGGGGTTTTGATATAAAATATTAGACACTATCTTAGAAGGGAAATTGCATGAG
>Ga0114947_10000171_pt1 | contig 19578 bp, 17 predicted proteins | sample CR02metaG_FD_99656 | JGI IMG/M metagenome (GOLD analysis project Ga0114947, IMG submission 99656) | Deep subsurface microbial communities from Mariana Trench to uncover new lineages of life (NeLLi) - CR02 metaG | ecosystem: Environmental > Aquatic > Marine > Ocean trench > Sediment ...
ATCCTCGTAGATGTCGACCTTCTCGTTTAAGAAACCGAGAAGTCCTTGGACTTTTGCACTATCCGGCGCGGGATACTGGTAGAACCATATTACGTCCTTGTGCAGTTTGTCGCCGATTCTAACTGAGTAGTGCTGTGCCTCGCCCATATAGGGGCAACGCGACACCAAGTTTCGATGTTCTCTGTATTCCGATAATGCCGGGGATTCGCTTACCATTTAACCGGCAGTCTTATACAGTTTGCGCTGGTGCGCTTCTACAAGCTCCGCAAGCGTCGAGAAAACATGGAATCGCGGCATAACCTCCGATGTTTGGGCCTCTACGAGTCATGAATGTGTAATGGGAATCGACGTCTTTCGCGGTTAGCACAAAAAGCAAGGTCAACGTTCACCGCGTTAACGAACTTTGGTCAATATCATACCGCCCCATACGGGTTGGCGTGCGTTTGACCCCTTGATCTCTTCCGTACGTCCACGGACGATAAAACTAAAAACGGTACCCACCGCGAAGTTGTCTAGCCGGGTCCCGAAGTACACCGTGACCGCTAGTACTTGTAGATCCCACTAAAGATCACCTGATCGGCGTCGTTGCCCCCGCCGCCGGCCAGGTCAGTCTCGAACGTTGCGACCTCAACGCCCAATAGGATCGGTGAACCCGCCAGCACAGCGCCTTTAAGCTTCCACTGGAAGGCGCCAAATATGACCTGAGTGTCCTCGTTGGCTCCAGCCGCCAGGGCGTTGTCGTCGAAGTTCTCGGTGGCGACGCCCACCCACCAGTTGTAGTTGGCGCCCGAGTATACGAGCTCTGTCCAAAAGGTCGTGACGTCTTGTTCCTCGCGCGTCGTTGCATTCACGCTTGAGCGGCTTAAGAAGACCGCCAGATTTTCGCCGTCGGCGGCCTCGCCTTTGAATATCAGGTTGTCGTGTAGGCGAATTAGCCAATCGACGCTGATGCCCTCGATGTCCTTCTCCTCACCGCGGATTGTGGTCTCATCATCCCCAAATATGCCCGAGATCCCGATCTTGCCGCGCTCGATCTCGAACTCCACTCAACCTTCGATGATGGGGGCATCGGTGTTCGGTGCGGTGCCGCTGGTACTGGGGTCGTTGACGCTCACGGCCCAGTCGAGGACGTCCCCCTTGCGGCTATAACGCACCTGGGCGCACCGGAACCCAAGATTACCGGTGTTCCATAAGTTGCCGTTGGTCATCAATGTCGTCGGATTGAGCGGCGAGAACACATCCCAGTGCTGGCCAACGAGCCACGAGGAAGCGCCGCGGGAAAGGGTGAAGGCCACCAAGCGGTCGCGGACCTCCATCTGATTACTTGACGTCGGATCGAACAGGTCGAACTCGAGCACGGCACCGGCCTGGTAACCGTTCTCGAGGGCAGGCCCCTTCCACTTCAGGCCGAAACGGCTGTGCATGGCCGTGAGATCGGTGGCGCTGTCGTTACCTGCTGTTGCGAATCGGGGCGCCACCAGGCTGTTCGTCCTATCGCTCTGGTAGGTCGCGTCCAGTTTCGCAAAGCCTAATAGATACTGAGTTTGTAGTTGTCGTTTTTAGACACCGTGATGTCTGCTTGGGCAACGCTACTGATACCAGCGAGGAACGCCGCGAACACGATAGTGGTTAGTCGGAATTGTTTCATCTCCTGTCCTGCGTGGATGGTTGATGGCCGTGAGTAAAAAAAGCGAGGCCGTTTGTCATTGTAACGGACTTTGACTTCGTCGACGCCGGGGTGGACTCTGCGCGCTTACGACAAACAAGGTAGGCCCGAGCCGATTTCTCACCGGCATCGGGTCTAAAAGGGACGCCGCGCCAATGATCGCGACAAAATCGGTTAGGGTACTAGCAGGCGTGGTTTGTCTGCTCCTTTGGCCTGCCCACACAGGCATCACGGTCAAAAACGGTCGCCGTGTCACTGCAGCACACGCGCGGTGTGCGATAAAGTGATCCTGTCTAAGTCTCGTCTGATCCCCGCAGTCGTTCCAACAACGTCTGCCCTTGTTCCGAGATCCCTTGCATCTTTTCCTCGATAATCGCCATTTCTTCCAGCCAATGGGAAAAGTCGCGCAGGTTGCCAGAGAGATCAATGAGACCAGTGCCCACAGCCTCAAAATGTCGGAATAAAGTCTGGGCGCGACTGACAGTCTCCCGCAGTTGATGCGACATTCGCTGTAGTTTTTCGCCCAGCGTCGGAGTTATGCCGCCTTCCTTCTGAACCGTCTGCAATACGGACACGACGACGTCGACTGAGTCGACCCACTCGGCAGATAGCAGCGGATCCTCTTTACGTGCCACAAAGGCCTGTTTCGTCACGCGATTCACTTCTTCATCGACGGATTTGACATAAACGACCATTTGATCATGCACCTGGGTCAAGCGTTGATTGAGGGCCACGATCTTAGTCAGTATCCCGCTGAGATCCTCTATAACATGATTCACACGATCCAGAAACAGGTTAAGGTCGCGTGCCAACTCGCCGAATTCATCGCGGGATTTGATAGGCGCACGGTGGGACAATCTGGTGCCAGCCTTGGCCAAAACTGCAACCGTTGCCCGCAGAGACAACAGCGACTCCATGCGCACCTTCAACAAAAAAAACAATATGACGGTATGCAGTAGTATCTTGCCCATACCGAGTGTTGCCGTAAGCCTCACTTCCCCCCACCACTGACGCAGCTGCGTATCCAGATAACTGCGGACCTCAACGTGACCTAGTACGTCTCCGGGTTTGGCAGTGATGTGACACTGAAGGCAAAACTCTTCCGCACGAATCTCTGCCATGGCGCCTTGGTACTGGCCGTCAGGCCATGTTGCGGGGATGCCCCTGGGCGTAAAGTCGAAGACGTTCTCGATTGACTCGATGGTTGCCTGCGAAGGCTCGATGGCCACGGCAAATCCAATTTCTTCATGATCTTTCTTTAAAATCGGATAGACCGTTCGCGCTGCGACCGGACCGCCTCGGTTAAGCATAATGGATTTCACATTAGCAGCTAGACGGTCCGCCGTAATTTGCGTGTTGTCTTTCTGTCGACCGTGGAAATCGTACAGGACCAATGCATAGCGTATACCTAACTCAATAATGATTACACCAAGCAACACCAGGAAAAAATCCCGGATCATATGAATGACGAACGAGACATCAAAGCGTTCTTCTGCGAGCGAAGACATTTTTAACCCCTTGCACCTGCTATCCCGCGGAAGAAGCGGGTCACTAAGATCGTGACGTATAAATTTGCTTCTTCAACCACGGTCAGATATGAAGAAACTGTGATTGCGGACACAAAAGACGGCAGGGTCACGAGTGCCGCAGCCGCGCCTGGAAGATGCGTTTAGTGAACGCCGTCGAGCGTACAGCTTATCAAAGCCTGAAACCAATCAAAAAGCTTTCCGGGGTTTGCAGCGCTTTTCCTCGATGTTGCTTTGCCACATTTTTTTATGTAAACGGCTCGGGTTGACCGGGCCCCATTTCTTCTTATAGGGGCAGCCCCTTACTTCAAACAGGAATTCGTTCCTTGACGTCTTGCCTACGACTGCGACGCCGTATCGGTCAATTACAAGAATACAGGGAAGATCCCTTTTTCCTCTAAGAATGAAATAGAAGCCGTCTTATCGCGCCCCGGGCGGGAGGCGTTGATTCACCCACAACCTGATAAGAGACCAGGAGGTCAGCGGCGCTTACGCAAAAAATACTCCCTTTTCGAGATTGCCGGAAGGTCCGCTTTCGGCCGAAAGGGGCATACAACCATTGAATTGGATCAGCGAACAAGGGGGCACTCATGAAACCTCCCCCTTGAACACGCGATCACTGGCGTCGGTTTAAAGGCGGCCTCTCGCATGAGGGGCCGCAGGCTCGATCTTATGTTTCGATGGAACTTTCTACTCCACCTTGATCATCATTGGCTTGCCGATATCCCCTACCTGGAACACCAGGAACTCAAGGTCATCGGACGCGCTTAGATTCTTGCCGACCATCGCGGCACCAATATCCTCGGGATATAACTCCCCCGCTTTAAGGGTTTTAGTTCCATCCGCGAGCTCCACGGTCAGCTCGCCCTCCAACACGTACACAAAGACAGGGCCGGGATGCATATGCTTGCCTCCAACAAACTTGGCCGGAACTACAAAGTGTTTAACGATCATCTCCTTGCCTTCCACTCCCTGGAGCGGGGCTTGGTGTAGGGTCTTGACTTGAGCCTTCGAGACATATTCCTGGGCGTTGGCTGCTTGAACACTTGCCATTGCAATTAGTATGGCCGATGCGAACGCAGTGCTGAGTAAGTATGTTGTTTGCTTCATTTCTCCTCCTCCTCGACATGGGATCGGTAGGAGTAACATGTGCCTACCGGTCGTGATGGCCCACCAGGCGGTAAACGAAGGTCAATGCTATAGATTTCTTGGCCCAGCGCCGCTGTGGTCCGCTGAATAATATAGAAATTAACCCTATACAGGAAGTGACCCCAAGCGACGCAAGGCAACGCTATGCTAAAGTTATCGCCCAGATTGCTGCCGAATGACCGCACTGGATCGAGCCTGTGTGAAAAGTCCGAAATTTTCCTCAGTGGCGAAATTTTTTCCCACCCGGCTTTTAACAGCAAGCCAGTAATACCGCATAGTCGGGATGCCACCATCGTTTAGCGCCAATATTACTGGTGCAGTCCCACTTGGAAAAATGGCTTTGAGTTTTCACACAGGCTGGATCGGGAGCGGACCTAATATCAGAAGTCTCAGCGTAATCTATGGGCATCTGGAGCCATGGCGCGAGCCGCCTTTCGGGTCTGTGGGTGGAGGGGCAGTTAGAAATCGGTGTTCAAGAACCCCGCAAACTACAGCCCGATCTTAGTGATGATGTGTTGCTTCGGTTAGCAAAAAACAGTACAGGGCTTTGTTAAAGGTACGGATCACCCGGGCCAGGTTCATACAAGGCGCTGTTACGGCGGAATAGAGAGCTAGGACAGGGTGCGTCCCCTTTTCCAACTTCAAACTGAACGGCAGCTTTGCAGACCGAGAACAACCTTTCTAGTCTACATGCAAAGTATGAATCAAGGAATACAGTCAAGACAGCCGCCGCCACCGGAGCTAAACACATCATGGGTGGCATCTTTTGTTACCCCATTCTTCGTCACGTCGACCTTTAGCTCAAACGAATTGGTTCCCATAATTTTGACGTAGGTTCTAAATGTACCTGCAGAGCTCCAGGCACCAGAACCCGAGCGTATCCACCATTGATACGTGCCACCGGATGGATTAGCCGTCCAGTTGCCACGTGTGCCTGGGGTTAATAAAGACGGGCCACCAATGGACGCGCTCCAGGTGACCGTAACAAAGTTGCGCACCGCCGACCAATTGCCCCAGACACCATTATAAGCACGCACCCGCCAGTAGTATCGAGTGTCATTCGCCAAGCCGGATACTGTGCGATATGTCTGGGCGACACTGCTATTGTTATAGACTGGACTGGAAAAATTGTTGTTATTATCCACTTGCAGTTGATACTTTGTTGTCCCCGCACCCGAATTGATCCACCTCAACGTAGGCGAGACGGAAACATCGGTTGCACCGTTGGCCGGGCTGGTTAACGTGGGTGCTTGGGGATAGACAACAACGCTAATTTCTGCGCGCGAGACTTTACCATCCAAGCCGTTGTCTTTGTGGTATATCACCCGCACATCGCTATCTTCGAACGATCTTTGAAACGTGTTAATCACCTTTCTTTTGATATCACGTTTCACAATGATCTCAGTCCAGTCGTCGTTCTTCTTTCCATCCGGATTGTCATACACCGTGAGTTTGTGGCCGGCGTTGAGACTATATAAGACGATCGAGCGTGCTTCGTCGTTATCGCACTGCGAGTGGTTCTTGAAATTGATCGCTCGACTGTTCTTCGCTTCGAGTGAACATACGAGGTTTTGCGATGCATTGTTACCCTCATAGAAATCAAAAGAGGGTGATGCCGGATCAGATGTCAATGTCATGCTCGAAACCTTACCATCCAAACCGTTGTTTCTGTGGTATATCACACGGACGTCGTCATCCTCGAACGAGCGCTGAAACGTGGAAATGAGCTTACTTTTGATATTTCGTTTGATAATGATCTCCGTCCAGTCGTCTTCGCGTTTCCTGTCCGGATGATCGAATAGCGTTAAAGTCTTTGGCCCGATAACATCACGGAATCTGACAGATCGAGCCTCATCGTTATCACAATGCGAATAAGCACTTGATTTTAAGTTGATCGTCTTATTCTTTATGGCCCCAATGGTACACATGGACTCTTGTGTGCCGCCGTTGCCCTCGTAAAAATCGAACACACTACAAATCGCACGATTCCAGTCGGGTCCAAATAATTCGGACTCCATCGTTTGCACAGCCGCTCTGCTGTCTACTACTACATTAAACTCACGGGAGTGATTCCATGATTGCGTATCCATATTACCGGAGCCGACAATCGCAATATCGCCGTCAACGCTCATATATTTGACATGACTGTTCGGCTTACCGACCATAATTTCAAGACCGTCACGGCTATACCAACAGATTTTCAATTTATCGGCAAACGCAGGATATGCGTCACGCATGATACCCAATAGCTCGCCCGCCACTTCTTGATTATCGCCTCCCTGAAACGGTAGGTTCACAGCTTTGCGGTTAAATCCCAAACTCGTAATAAGCCTGACTTCCACATCCCGCGTTGCAGCGCGAATCACCGCCGCGCGGAACCCATCGTCATTGATATTGGGGGTCTCGACATGAACATGGGATGTCGCATTATCAAGTGCAGTCAGCCATGCAACATCCTGAGGGTTATTAGTGGCATTGGTAATAGACCCGTCGGCTTTACGACCGACAGCGATCATTGGGATGTTGCCGCCGGAATAGACATATTGTAACCAGGGTCTCGAGGGCTGCGGATGATAACTGTCAACACAATCAAAACCGAAGCTACGTGGTCGACAATCCCAGTGCCGCCCGTGGTAGTTCCAGGCCTCATCAACGCTTGCCAACGCAGAGCGTCCAACACTGCCTATAAAGTAATAGCCACTATCGTGCCACTTATCGGGCTTATCATCATGGACTTTCTCCGGATTGGCGCCCGTCACAACAAGCCTATAACCATCTACAACAATCGTTTTGTCGTGCAATGCTCCAAACGCCCCATGCGGATGCGTGGCCAACTGGAAAGTCACTTTCGATTTATCGAGATTCCATTTTTTTACCGAGTTATATAGTTTATTGATGACTCTATTAAAACCTGGTTCAAAATCACTTAACATCATGCGAACCAGCAACTTGTTACCGGCCGATCGATTTTCGATGGCATCCCTTAATCCTTCGCCGATCAAAGCGGTCGCCTGACTGTTTTCATCCCAGACATAAAAGACAATATCAACTTCGTGTTGGGCCTGGCTGATTACATCTTTGATGCCATTAAAAATTTGTGGCCCATCGATATATATTTCGGCAAAAAGATTGTCTCGTGAAAGCAACCACTCTTCCGATACCGGGGAATTCCGTAGTACATCATCAGCCCGTATTGCCGAATCGATATACTGAGCAATGGGTGATAGGTTGTAATACGCCTGAGAAGTGGCCCCGATGGCCGAGACAGTCACGAGGCTTAAGAGTGCCACACAGGCGCTACGCACTGTTGTACCGTAAAGTCTTGAGATGGTTGGTAGTCTCATCGGTGGCTCCCCGATTGCCTCTTAAGTTGGTTGCGCAAGCCGTGCCGTCATGCCAGTACGTTGGGTAATTATTCCCAACTTCTGCCATTGTCAACCCTATTCTGACAAAAGGCATTTTGTTTGCATTTTCGGTGCTGCGATTACCCGTTACCTACGCGGACCACGGGCCAAGAGGATTCAGCACGTCGCCCACAATTCTGAAGCGGCTGGGGAAGAATCTACCTATGCCGAATCGGTTTTCTAGAAAGAAGAACGTCTTGTAAGTCGATGACGTTGGACGCCTAGCTGACTAACCTTAGTCAGATATACGGCGGGAGCTAGCATGTGGCCGCGAACTTACGAAGTGCACATCCGCGGAGCACGCCGCCATATCAAGTCTGTGCCGCGAGGGGCACTACCAGAACCCTACGAGGATCGGCGTTGCCGGCTGGCGTGATCGGGGTCGACGTACCAAGATGCGTTCGAGCGCGGCAGGGGATCGTGTCCGAGGATGAGGTCCGAGGCCTTGTCCGCGAGCATCATCACCGGCGCGTTGAGATTGCCGCTGGTGATGCTCGGCATGATGGAGGCGTCCACGACGCGCAGACCTTCGACTCCACGCACCCGGGTTTGCGCATCCACCACGGCGTCGTTCCCCGTTCCCATGCGGCACGTTCCGCACGGATGATAGGCGCTGGCAGCATGAGCGCGGATCCAGGCATCGACCGCGTCGCCGTTGCGCGCGTTCGGCCCGGGGGCCGCTTCCGGGCCACGGAATGGATCGAAAGCCTTCTGCGCGGCAAGCTCACGAGTCAACGTGATGCAGGCGCGCAGATCGCGCAGATCATCCTCATCAGCCAAAGCGTTCAGCAGGATGCACGGCGGGTCGGTCGGGTCGGTCGATCGCAGCGTAACCTCGCCGCGACTCCTGGGGCGCAGGGGGCCTACCCCGAAGCAGTAACCGTGACGGCCCGGCGGAGGATCCCATCCTTCGAACCAGTACGGCCAGAAGTGGTACTGGATGTCGGGATGCTGCACGCCGGCAGCGCTGCGGATGAAAGCGCCGACGTGGGAATGGTTAAACGCCCCAATACCGGAGCGAAACAGGAACCACTGGATCCCGATGCGGGCTTTGCCTGCCACCGTCATGTGTCGATTCATCGTGATCGGCTGCGGGCAGGCGTGCTGCACATGGATCTCGATGTGATCGTGGAGATTCTTCCCGACGCCCGGCAGATCCACGATCGGATCGATCCCGAGCGCATGCAGCGCGCCAGCCGGACCGATACCCGACAGCATCAGAATCTGGGGTGACCCGAAGGCGCCGGCGGCGAGCACGACCTCGCGATCAGCCCTTACCTTGATGCGGCGGTTTCCGGAGAGGTACTCGGCACCGACCGTGCGCTCCCCTTCCATGATCAAACGGGCCACATGGGAAGCGGTGCGCACCGTCAGGTTTGCACGCTTGCGCGCGGGGCGCAGGAAGGCGTGCGCCGCACTCGCGCGCACGCCCCGGTCGACGTTGATGTCTAAGCGTCCAAAACCCTCCTGGCGGTAACCGTTCAGATCATCGCTGCGCACGTAGCCTGCCTGCTCCCCGGCCTCGAGGAACGCCTCGTCGATCGGGTGGAGCGCCGACACGCGTGTGATGCGCACCGGCCCTGCGTCGCCGTGCCACGGGTCCTCGCCGATCTCGTGCGACTCGATGCGCTTGAAGTACGGTAGCACCTCTGCGCAGGACCATCCGGTTGCCCCCTCGGTCACCCAGCGCTCGTAATCGAGGGCGTGACCGCGGACGTAGGTCATGCCGTTGATGGACGAAGAGCCACCGAGGCCACGCCCGCGGGGCTGGTAGAGTCGCCGGCCGCCGAGGTGAGGCTCGGCCTCGGTATGGAAATCCCAGTTGTAGCGCCCACCGAGGAAATTGAAGCGCAGCGCCGCCGGCATGCGGATGGTCCAGCTGTCGTCCTCGGGACCGGCCTCGAGCAAAAGGACCCGCAGGCTGGGATCCTCGGACAGGCGGTCGGCGAGGACGCAGCCGGCCGAACCTGCTCCTGCCACGATGTAATCGTACTCCTCCACTGTTCCTCTCCTCGGTCACATGCGAGGCGCCAGCAGACGCTCAAAGCCAGGATTATGACCGAACCAGCAGTTACTGTCCGCGCAGCTACCGAACGTGACGCAGACGATGTCGCGAAACTCGCAGACGTTATGGCTCAGTATCAGCACGATTTGGGCTGACAGATGTTGCATAATCTCCAGCGATTATTGATTTGATTCGAAAGGTGGATGAAAAGATGACTGAAAAGGCGACGATTCTTGACGATATAGGAAACACTCCTTTACTTAAGCTGAATCATGTTACGGATTCGCTGGGAGTGGATATCTACGTCAAATGTGAGTTCACAAATCCTGGGGGGAGTATCAAGGATCGTATGGCTCTTTGCATGATCGAGGAAGCTGAGAAAAGAGGTGAGCTCAAACCTGGTGGAACAATTGTTGATCAGTCCACCGGGAATACCGGGCCGGCCTTGTCCTTTGTGGGAAACGTGAAGGGTTATAAGGTTCAAATCTTTTTGCCCGCGCAGCTTTCCAGTGCCTATGATTCAGCGGATCGGATCCGAATTGCCCGACTCTATGGCGCCAATGTGACTCCGATCGATTTGGACAAGCACATGGAAAATGCCGATCAGTTACAAGGAGTAGAAAGAGCCGCCACCTTTGTGGCCATTCGAATGAAACAGTGCTACGACCTGCAACAAAGCGACTCGTCAAATTGGTGGGCCAACCAATTGTGCAATGTTGATAACACAAGGGCTCACCGGGAGTATACGGGGAGAGAGATCTTGGAACAGATGGACGGACAAATTGATGGCTGGGTGGCTTCCGTAGGGACAGGAGGCACCCTTCTCGGTGTGGCCCAAACCCTGAAGGAAAAACTTCCCGAATTGAAGGTTGCCGGTGTTGTGCCAACAGATGACCCCCGAATTGAATGGGTACGTTCCCGGGCCGTTCACAAGGCCCTGGAAAATTTTGGTGGTCCCAAATTAAGGTTTCTGATTGAAGATCTTCTTGAAAGTAACGTTATGGACAATGAGGTCACCATCGAAAATGCCGATGCCAAGACAATGGCCGACAGATTATGCCGGGAAGAAGGCCTGTACTGCGGCATGTCATCAGGAGCCAACGTATGTGCGGCTATCGCAATGGCCAAGACAATGAAAAAAGGGTCAAAGATTGTGACCGTCATCGTCGACAGAAGAGACCGGTATTTCGCCGAGTATCCCAACGAACATTACGTCGTCTAGATATTTGATGGGGGCTTCGACATCATTCGATAAGTTTCAAAAATGGTATCGAAGCTTCATTAACTGATCAGAGAATTATCTCCGAACGACGAGGGTCGGAAGCAGACCTAGATGGTGTCGTCAGTGGTAACACGACCGGTTGTTCGAAGCTGCTTGCCGGAAGGACAGATATAGCAGTTGCGATCAGCGTCGAAGTTGAAGTCCGCGCGGCCAAGCGAACCGTCATGTCGTTCCGACTTATCCCAGACGGGGACGTGAGGATCGATCTGTTTTTCATCCACTAACCAGCTCAGCATCGGTGCGCTACCGTACGCGGTATCACCAACTAGGCGTTCCGGTTTCAGATCGAAGCGCGCTTCCACCCGGTCGATCATCGTCTTGGTGGCGGCCACTTCCTCCGTGCGATGAGCAGGGGTTGCTACCACATCGACGATGATTCCCGCATTGAGGTCGATCAGATAGTTGGTTGAGTACGCAAAGAAGGCAGGGCCGCCCGGTGCCGCTGTCCAACGCGCGGCGGGATCGGTCTTCGAGATATGCTTGGGCGGGTTGCCAGGGTTCTCCGCATCCAACGCAGCGAGATACCCAAGGCTCGCGATCTGGACCGGCTCGGCCAGCTAGTTCACCAGGAACCACCCAGAAAAGCTTTTCCATACGGCGTGGTTAACCTTCCATGCATCCCTGCGCGTCCGGATCTTCATCTCGCAACTGCTCGATAGCCTCTCGCAGGCGCCGCATAAGTTCGCGGTGCGCTATCTGGGACTCAAGCTCTGCCGGTGCGGGCTGTTCTAATCGAGACGTAACACGTGGGACCGCTGGTGTGGTGAGATTATTGGTGTTTTCTCCTGCCATCGCATTCGGGGTTATGACAATGAGCGCTGCCGCCAACGCCAGCGCAGGATATTTTCGTTTCACCCACCCGAGGCGGGGCATCACCGAAAAAGCGGGCATTGAATCGACCATCATCTTCACCAGTCTAGTCGTCCGATTCTTTAACCCACCTATATTGACAGATATCACTTGCTCTTTGCCATACATAGTGAGTCCAAACGTCCTTTTATCCATGATCATAAGTTGCTTGCGTTGGCTAAGACAGTACATGGGGTTTCAAGAGATGGCTCCTAGCCCGCAAATCAATATCTAGGATGGTGACGCAAGGTACGTCATTAAAGCTACTAAGAGTTGACCCGAGGTCCGCTTGCGGATCAAAAAGCGGTCGTTGCCTTACGTATCTCACAGCGCCGGTTCTGACCCTAAACAGACTTCGCACGCTAAGACGCTCTCCGATGTTGGGAAGCGGGGATTCGGGCAGTCTGATAAATGCGGCGTACCGATTTCGAGAATTGCCTTACTCCGACAATTCCCAACCCCTTACGGATGACGTCGTGCCATAGGGGCGCGTCTAACACGATGCCGCGCCGGAAGATTTTCCCGGCGCGGCCGTTCGATAAGTCACTGTGCATTCATATTCAGGTGGAGAACCCTAGTGCCCGGCCAAATGGTTCCACCTCGGCAGCAACACGATGGAATTGGGGTTGAAGCCCATGTTCTTCAGGGTATCGACCGAAGCGACAACTTTTTCGCTCTTCAGGTCGACGACCTTGATCGACCCGTCGTTCATCCCTTTCAGATTAAGGAATGAATTCTGAACGAAGCCGTATTTCCAGTCCTTAGTGAACCCGACGTGATGGGCGCCCGCCGCCGTCTTGATGGTCTTCAGCAGTTCGGGCTTGGCCGGGTCCTTACTGATATCGAAGATGTGAAAATGGCCCGGATTGGCCGTGGTCACGTACATGCGCTCAGATTTCGGACCGAAGTAGATTTCCAGCGGTACGCCGCTGCCGGTGCCGTTGAAATCGTAGGCCTGGGCTACATCGAATTCTTTCGATTGCGGGTTCCAGGTCGCGGTCCAAAGAGTGCTACCGAACATAATGGTGACGTAAGCCAGCGGCGGGTCGGCGCCGGGAACGAACAGGATCTCCACCGGCGCCACCCCGGACGGTGAAGGCTTGCCGGAAAGCTTGTGGCTGGTCAGCGGAGTCCCGGTGCTCGCCTCGACGACGGTGATGGTTTCGCCGGGATCCGTAAGATCGTGCTTAATGGTGTTGGTGACCAGAATGCGGTCGATCGCATCGTTGATGGCGATGCCATGCGGATAAGGCTTGGGCAGGGAAATCGTCGACTTAATCGCGTCCGTCTCCGCATCACCGACGATGATGTTGCCAGAGCCCATGCAGGTCAGGTACCAGGTTTTGTTATCGCCGGAGAAAATGATGTCTTCGCCGACCACGCAGCCGGGGACGTCAACCTTTTTGAGCTTGTAGTCGAGGACTTTCATGTCCATCACGTAGATCCAGCCCTGACCGAGCGCGGTCACGTAAAGCTTGCTCATGTCCCGGTTGTAGAAGATGTGATGGCCAACCAGATTCGGCGGCAGAGATATGTCGACCATGATTTCGCCGAAGGTCTTGGATTCAGGATCGACGTCGATGACGGCGATCCCCTCCTTGCGGTCACCGTGGTCCTTGATGCCGTGAGCCTGGAGCCCCTCCTGGGTCTTGCTCTCGTAGTTGACCATCGCCAGGATGTGGGCGGATGCCGTGAACGGCGCCAAAGCCAGCAGGACTGCGGCCGCGACGCAGATGCCGATTCTCTTCATGATTCACCTCTCTGTCGTTGGTTGTTTCCTGTTTCGGGTTTTGGTTGCTTGAGTTGGCAAAGACATTACAAGGGATTTATTAAAGGTCACGCTTTCAGTTTTTCTATCAAGTGGATTATTGCCGTTCGCTTACTGAATTCAGCAGCATTGACTGAATTGGGTGTAGGTCGAGCCCCATGTTTGACCAACAGCCTTACTATCTGCATTGAACAAATTTGATGGCAATGCGTGTAGTCTTGTGGCTTTACTTGGAGGTCTGCCAGGCGTCCAAAGCCTGTCGCGCACCACTTTTTGCCTCGGCCAAAGGCACGTCATCTGATGCGGTCCGCGCAGCCAGCTCGATCACATAACCGTTCGGATCTCTGAAGTAGATGGACTGGACGAAGCCGTGATCGGCGATCCCTCGCGTCTCTATGCCCTCGGCCTTACCGCGGGCAAACATGGTATGCAATGTCTCGTGATCTACCTCAAGCGCGATGTGTAGGTCATAGTCGTGCTGATCTTTAAAGTCGAAGGGATAATCGGGTGCCTCGAAAAATGCTAGGAATGATCCGTCACCCATCTGGTAGAAGGAGTGCAGCACACTGGTCTTGCGGCCCGTTTTCGTTTCCGTGATTTCAAAGGCTTTCACAAAGGGTAGACCTAGGAACCCCTCATAGAATTGCCGGGTCTCTTCGGAGTCGCGACAGCGGTAGGCATTATGGTGAAGGCCTTTGATCATCGCAGTGTCCTCCGTACCAGGAAGTCGCGTCGACATCGTCGCTAGATTCGAGCGGAGATGTTCGTTGATAGCCGATATTGGCACCTTGGCCGAATGTCCGCAATGGGTCGGCAGCAACGCTAATATATAGGTCTGTACCGCGAGGGATAGTTAGAGATCGGCGTTCAAGCAGCCCGCAAACTACAGCCCGATCTTAGTGTTGATGCGTTGCTTGCGTTGGCAAAGACAGTATGTGGGCTTTCCAGAGACAGCGTCAAGGGGTATGCTTTCGGCCAACACCGGATAATAGCGCAACAGAAAGTAAATGGACTTGAAGGTGCGCTCGGACGCGCAAATGCAGACATTCGAGCATCGAACGATAAACGTGTCAGGCGCAGCGTTTTTCGTCCAACCGTTACACATGGAGCCCTCCAAAAGTTCAAGATCGGCGAACACGTCTCCGAGGCCCTCGTCATAGTGTCGGTGCCGCGGTAACATCGCAAATACACCCTTGTTGGGGCGGGGAATCCGTGTGGAAGAGCGTCTGGCACGTAAGCTTGCAGTAATCCTCCACGCCGACGTGGTCGGCTCTACCCCGCTCGTTCATCGTAACGAGACCCTCGCCCATCAACGCATTCAAGATGCGTTCCACCGCTTTTCCAAAACCATCGAAGTCTACGGTGGCATACCTCAGGAGTTACGCGGCGACGCGCTTGTGGCCGAGTTTGACCGGGCATCGGACGCGGTTGCGGCCTCACTCGCTTTCCAGACGGAGAACACGCAGTTTAATTCAACGTTAGAGGATGACATTCAACCACATCTTCGGATTGGTATCGCGATGGGCGAGGTGGTAATCGCGGACCACACCATTACCGGCGACGGGGTAGTGTTGGCGCAGCGTCTGGAGCAGTTGGCTGAGTCCGGGGGCGTCTGCATTCAGGATGCCACTTACCAGACTGTACCCAAGCGTCTGCCGTTCGAGTACGAGTACCAGGGTAAGCAGGAGCTGAAGGGATTCGAGGAACCCGTGCGGGTCTATGCGGTCACGCTGAAGTCAGGGGCGTCTATCCCTTCACCGGAACCGCGTAGCGCGGCCAGAGAAGCCAAACCCGCTTGGCGAACAATGGCGGGAGCCACTGTTGCCGTCCTAATCATAGTGGGGGGCTGGCTGGCGTGGTGGCAGCCTTGGGTACCTCGAGAAGAGCCTGCGTCCGTCGAGGGCATGGCGTTACCGTTACCCGACAAACCTTCCATTGCCGTGTTGCCTTTCATCAATATGAGCGACGATGCACAGCAGGAGTACTTCGTCGACGGCATGACCGAGGACCTGATCACGGATCTTTCAAAGATCTCCGGTCTGTTCGTGATCGCGCGTAATTCGACGTTTACCTATAAAGACAAAGCGGTCAACGTCCGCCAGGTCGCCCAAGAGTTGGGGGTGCGATACGTGTTGGAAGGCAGCGTCCGGCGCGCCGGCGATCGGATACGCGTCAACGCCCAGCTCATCGACGCCGCGAGCGCCACACACTTGTGGGCTGAACGCTACGACGGAAAGCTGGACGACATCTTCGCGCTGCAAGACAAGATCACCCAGGAAATCATCACCCAGCTGGCCGTGCATCTGGGTCCCGAGGACAAGACTCTCGCGGACCAGCGCGAGACCAGGAACGCGCAGGCGCACGATGCCTTTTTGCAGGGCTGGGCGCACTATCTGCGCGCTACTCCCGAGCACTACGTGCTGGCTGTTCCCCTGTTCGAGGAAGCCATCCGGCTCGATCCGGACTACGGGCGTGCATACGCCGCGCTCGGGTCCGTCTACCAGAACGCCAGGGTCAAGGGCTGGCAAAACGACCTTGGAATGACGCCGGACGACACGCTCGAGAAGGCTATGCACTACATCGAAAAGATCAAACAGCACCCCACCCCGCTGGGTCATCAAGTGGTATCCGGTTTCCTGACCCTGGCGGGGCAGCATGAGCACGCCATTGCCGAGGCCAAAACGGCCATCGCCTTGAACAACAATAATCCGGCGGGCTACTTCGCCACCGCCCAGGCCCTGACCTACGCGCACAGACCGTCGGAAGCGGGCGAAATGATCGCCAAGGCGATGCGCCTCGACCCCCACTATCCACCCGACTACCTGTTCCAACTGGGCATGGTCCAGTTCAGTTTGGAACGCTTTGACCAGGCTGCCAAATCGCTGGAGGCCGCCCGCGAGCGGGTCGCTGCTCACCGGGGCACGCTGACTTTTCTGGTAGCCACTTACGGTTTCCTGGGCCGCACAGAGGACGCGCGATCCGCCCTCGATCAGCTCAAGCGGCTCGCCACCAACGCGTTGATGGACTGGCGGCTGAGTACCACGGTGCTCGAGGCCGACGCCTGGCCGTTTAAGGACACGGCCGATCTGGAGCGGCTGCAAACAGGTCTGCGCAAGGGTGGGATGCCGGAATTCAAGGACGAATGGGGCCTGGCGCGGGAGCATAAGCTCAGCGGCGCGGAGATTCGGGAGCTGGCCTTTGGACACACGCTCAGCGGGCGCCACCCGGTTTCCGGACTGGAATTCACCGTCCGCCGGACAGCGGACGGCCAGTTTACGTCCACCGGCCTGTGGTCGGACTCCGGCATCAGCCGCATCGTCGGCGACCGGCTGTGCAACGCGTGGAACAAGTACCGCCCGTCGTGCGCGGTGGTCTACCAAAATCCCGGTGGGACCCGCGACGAGCGCAACCAGTACTTGCTGGTGCAGCGCTCCGGTGCCTTTCCGTTTTCAGCCGTGGACTGACAGCGCTGGTGGCGTTTGCTTACGGTGGATCCGTGGGCAAACCCGCCGCCCGCCACGCCGGGAAGCCGCCGCGGAAGTAGTACACCTTCTTGAAACCCCATGACACGGCCTTGGTGCAGGCCTTGGAAGACCGCTTGCAACCCGGACCCGCACAATAGATGACGACTTCCTTGTCCTTGGCCGCGGCGTTGAGCAGGTTGGGTTCGTCGAACACACCGAACAGTTCGAGATGGGTTGCCCCGGGGATATGCGAGGTCTCGAACAGATCATTCGTACGTACGTCTACAAACGGCACTCCCCGGTCGTGAAGGGTCTTGGCCATATCAGCCGATATGGTGGTTGCACCCTCGACGGTGAGCGGCGATTCCTGCGCATTCGCGGTCAGGGTGGCGCCAAGTAACAACAGTATGAATGAAACGGTATAGCTGAATTGCTTCATAGATGGTCCTCCCGATATAGCTCGCCCTCCCGTTGCCCACACCTCGCACCGCCATTCAACGTAGTTCCCGCTGCAGCGCGGCGGTGCCAAGTGTAACGGTTTATCCTCCGCTGGACCGACTGCATCTCCTCATGTCAAGCCCAGATCATACGCGCAATCAGCGGCCAATGTCCGCTTGACGCCGTATGCCAGACGTTTATAGACATAGGTGCGAGTGACTGAGTTGGGCCGGAAGCAGACCTGTATATTAGGTCTATGCCATGAGGGGCAGTTAGAAATCGGCGTTCAAGAAGCCCACCAACGACGGCCTGATGTTAGTGATGATGCCGTTGCTTGAGTTGGCGGTAGAAAACTGCGATCTGTCATCTAGACCGCCGCCCATGACCCAAAGTGGACATGCCGATCCAATCCCACAAAAGGGCCTCCCCTATAGGGGAATCGCCCGGCATTGTCCGCGCCGGGCGCCAATGCCATAAAACCCGCTTCGACCCCTACTTGGAAAGGGTGTAAGTCTTTCCAACTTTCGGGGATAGCACGTTGACGTTAAGCCCAAGTTTCTTGATCTCCGCCTCGAACTCAGCCGGAGTACCCATCCACGGTGGGCGCCCCTTGACGCGGAAGTGCTGCGGAACAACCGTCTTGAGATTGGGGTTGTCGGTCATCAGCAGTTTGGTGGCGAAGGCCGCGTCATCCGGACCCATCATGAACCGTCCGGCGATCGGCACCAAGGCCACGTGCGGTTGAAAGCGCATGCCGAAAAGCTGCAACTCCATGGAAAGCCCTGTGCTGCCGGCCATCAAAACCTTCAGGCCACTCTCGAAGGTAATCACCGCCCCGGACGCCGGCCCCCCGTAATAACGTGCCGGATGGTCTTTTTTCCCGGTGCTGATGCCGGTGCCGTGGGCGGCCTGAATAAGTTGGACCGTTACGTTTCCTACTTTGTCGCGGCCGCTGATGGACCCGATGTAGATCTGCTTCTTGGAGCCGCCGTACTTTTCGATTTCGCTCATCATCCACAAACCTAGCTCGGCGACCGTGAAGATTCTGGCCCCGGTCTTGGCCGCGATCTCGACCGCGTTGCCTTGGTCGTCTCCGTGCCCTGATGTGGTAAGAATAAGATCGACGTCGCCCTTTTTGTAAGAATCGAGGGTCATGGGCGCGTCCTTGTTGCCCTTGACCCACGGGTTGATGAGGATGACCTTGCCTTCATCGGAAACGAACTTGAAATGCTGATTACCGTAAAACGTCATCTCGACTGCCGCAACCGGAGCGGCGATCACAAACGTCAGTAAAACTGCAGCTACTAACGAAAGCTGCCGTAACGTGTGTCTGCACATTTTGATACCTCCCAGTTATGTTGTAGTTGGCCGAATATAACGGAGATTCAGACGCTATGCATCGTCCAATTGTGGGCGGCCCAGCCGAGAGCGGACGTTCGAGCGCCCGAAGTGGAAGGACGGCTCGGGGTCGGGAGCAGACCTAACATATCAGAAGTCCCAGAGAACAAATCAATGGATAGCCTCGCCGCCACAATCCTTGCCGTGATAGAGCAAGCCGCCATTTCAGGTCTGTACCGTAAGGAGCAGTTACAAATCGGCGTTCAAGAAGCCCGCAAACTACGGCCTGATCTTAGTGATGACGCGTTGTTTGAGTTGGCCAAGACAGTACATGGGCTTTCCGGGATGATGTCTAACACGGAATGTAGTATTCCGTGGTCCCTTCTCGACCCTGCGTATAATACGCGGCAATCCTAGGTGCGCCCACCCGCCGCCTTGCGCTGACGCACTAGAATCTGCTGGAGCGTTTGTTCGTAACGCTCAAGCAGGGGCCCGCCCAGGTACACGGCTTGTCGTACAGCTTCTTCAGCCTCCTGCAACCGTCCCTGATCTGCCAACACCTGTGCCAGATTGTTGAACGCTGGCGCAGCGTTTGGATGATCCCGAGTCGCTCGCCGGTACGCTGCTTCGGCCCGCGGGAGTTCATCCAGCGCATAATGACTGTTGCCGAGACCGATTTGCGCAGCGAG